>JAEEGI010001311.1_pt1 | contig 62420 bp, 48 predicted proteins | sample 8958751 | NCBI WGS metagenome assembly JAEEGI01 (sample SAMN16246545, study PRJNA631951) | gut metagenome | biome: gut microbiome; feature: rumen; material: KS-attached | host: Bos | place: Iran: Karaj | collected 2018-10
ATACCTTCACCATCGTCTTCTCCATCATCGCCGTGTGCGCCGTCCTGACCTGGATTGTGCCGGGCGGACAGTTTGACCGTCAGACGGTTACGGTCGATGGGCACGAGCGCAACGTGGTGGTGGCCGACTCCTACCATCGCGTCGATCCCGCGCCGCAGACGTGGCAGGTCTTTACCGCTTTCTTCAAAGGGTTCGAGCGGACCTCCAACATCATCGTCTTCATCCTGATGATCGGCGGCGCTTTCTGGGTGATGAACGAGACCGACGCCATCAACCGCGGCATCTGGCTCTTCCTCGAAAAGACCCAGCGGATGCAACAGCACGCCTTCTTTCGAAAGGTAGGGGTCAATAACCTGCTGATTATCGCCATCATGCTGATGTTCAGTCTTTTCGGGTCGGTATTCGGGATGAGCGAGGAGACCATCGCCTTCATCGTCGTCTTCGTGCCGTTAGCCGTCTCCATGGGCTACGACTCCATCACGGGCGTGCTGATGTGCTACGTGGCCGCGCACGTGGGTTTCGCGGGCGCGATGCTCAACCCCTTTACCATCGGCATCGCGCAGGGACTGTCTGGACTGCCCACCTTCTCGGGCCTCGGCTACCGGCTGCTGTGCTGGATTATCCTGACGGTCATCGCCATCGTCTTCACGCTGATCTACGCCAATTACATCAAGAAAAATCCCGAGAAGTCGCTGACCTACAACATCGACAGCTACTGGCGCGAAAAGACCGCTGTCACGGATTCGCAACAGGGAATGGTGAAGTCGGGAATCTCCGCATGGATTGTATATGCTTGTATATCCGCCGTCCTGATATTCTGTGCCGTCACGATGCCCTACACCGACATTACGGTGGGCTTGGGTAGCCGCAGGGTGCTGCTGTTCCCGATTTGGGCCGCGCTGTTCGTCCTCATCGGCTTCTTCGCCACCCGAAAGTCCGTCCACCACCTGATCCTCACCATCCTGCTGCTCACGATTCTGATTTTGGTGACGGGCGTGCTGGGCTACGGCTGGTACGTGATGGAGATTGCCGGTCTCTTCTTCGCGATGGGCATCTCCGCCGGCATCGCCTTCGGGATGAAATTCGACAAGGTGGTCCGCAGCTTCTTGGAGGGCTGCAAAGACATCCTCGTGGCCGCGCTGGTCGTCGGTCTGGCCGGCGGCATCATCATCATTCTGGAAGACGGCCACATCATCGACACGATTCTCTACGCCGTGGCAGAAGGCATGAAGGGGGCGGGACGTATCGGCAGCACCGCCACCATGTACGTGATGCAGAACCTGCTGAACCTGATCATCCCGTCGGGTTCCGCCAAGGCCGCGCTCACCATCCCGATGATGGCCGAATGGTCCGACCTGATGGAGATTCCGCGGCAGCTCACCGTCCTGGCCTTCCAATTCGGCGACGGCTTCACCAACATGATCACCCCCACCTCCGGCGTGCTCATCGGCGTGCTCGGCGTCGCCCGCATCCCCTATTCGACGTGGGCGAAGTTCATCTGGAAGTTCCTGCTCGCGTTGATTGTACTGGGATTCCTGTTGCTGTTGCCGCCGCTGTTCATGCCGTTTGCGGGATTCTGAGCAATTAAGAATTAAGAATTAAGAATGATGATGATGAATGGGTATTCACCATTTAAAACATATTTCCAAGAGGGCTGCAAGCCCGACACGTGTCAGCCCAGGGTGAGCGCAGCGAGCCCTGGGAATAATGAATGAATGAATATGAATGAATGAATGAATATGAATAATAAATGAATATGAAACGATTGTGTTTGATAGTGGCAATGTGCGTGTTAGCGGCAAGAATGTTCGCGCAGGAGGATGTCGTTGTCGCGCAGGACACGTTAAATCATTGGTTGACGTATAACATTCCGGGGCAAACGGTGATCGATTCTCTGGGCATACCGGATCTCGAGGGTGAATTCCAGTATTTGGAATCCGACGGCAACTATCACAACCCATGGCACTATTTCTCGTTGGGACTGACATTATGGATGGTGTCGGACACCATAGGCTCCCCATCCAGCGTCGAATATATCAAAATCACGGATGATGATTCATTGACTACTACAACATTTGTCACGACTAAAGGCATTCGCATCGGCACTCCAAAGAAACAAGTATTAGATTTATACGAAGCACTCCAAGTATTGGATTTGAACGAAGCACACTGGGACAAGCCATACGATGTGAGATACATTGTTCCATTAGACCGACTTTGGATTGGAGACCCTTACGAAGCTACGATTATCGAATTCCACAAAGATAAAGTCTTCTCAATTGAAATGGGCTATTTTTGGGAATAACCTTCTAAACTCTAAACCCTAAACCTTAAACTCTAAACTGTAAACCCTAAACTAAAAACCAATGTACGACGACCTTCTCCGCATCGAACCCACGGGCCTCAGTTTGGAGGCGGGGCGGCTGTTAGTCTCCACGCCCTACTTCAACGACCCGTTCTTCAACCACTCGGTGGTGCTACTGACGGACTACGAGGAGGAGCACACGGCGGGGCTGATTATCAACCGGCAGCTGCCGCACACGGTGTATGACGTGGTGAACGAGATCCGCGTGGACGACCCGATCTACTTCGGCGGGCCGGTCCTGCCCGAGGCGGTCTTCCTGCTCCACAGCTTCGACTCCTGTCCCGAGGCCACGCGGCTGCTCCCCGGCGTCTATGTGGGCTACAACCCCGTGCTCATCGCTGTTCTGGAGCAGCATGCCATCCCCAACCTCAAGAGCAAGTTCCTGCTGGGCTACGCCGGCTGGTCGCCTGGACAGTTGGAAGACGAACTGGAGCGCAACATGTGGGTTATCGCCCCCGCCACGCAGTCCCTCGTCTTCGACACCCCCGCCGACGAAATCTGGACCCGCACAGTCCGCCGCCTCGGCCCCCACTACGAACACTGGCTCCGCATCCCGAAGAATATTGCGTATAATTAGCTTTTGGCTATTAGCTATTAGCTTTTGGCTATGCACTTGCAAGAAACTGTTGACTTAGACTATGACTTAGACTATGACTTAGACTTAGACTATGACGTTTCACTAGCGAGAAACCATAAACTCTAAACTCTAAACCATTTAACCATTTAACCATTTAACCATTAACCATTAACCGTTAATCAATGGAACGCGAAACCTTCAACAACCACAGCGTATATTCCTTGTCGGAGGTGGCCATGAGCCTCCACAGGGTGATTGAGCGCACATATAACCGTCCCTATTACATCAAAGCGGAGATTCTGAAGCTCAACTACTATCCGTACAGCGGTCATTGCTATCCGGAGCTGGTCGAGCGTGAGGGGAACACCATCAAGACGGAGATGCGGGCGATCATCTGGTCGGCCAATTTCCAGGACATCAACCGGCGGTTTGTGCAGATCACGGGCGAACCGCTGAAGGAGAACATCCGCATCCTGTGCCTCGCCACCGTACAGTTCAGCCCGAAACACGGGTTGGCGCTGCACATCGAGAACATCGAACCGAGCTACACGTTAGGCGAGATGGTGCGCAACCGCCAGGAGGTCATCGACCGGCTCAAGAAGGAGCAGGTTTTCGACCTTAACCGTCAGCTGCCGATGCCCACGCTGCCCAAACGCGTGGCCGTCATCTCCGTGGAGACCAGCAAGGGCTACAGCGACTTCATGCAGACGCTGCACGGCAACGAACACGGATATACGTTTCATACAGAGCTGTTTCCGTCCATCCTGCAAGGCGAGAAGGCCATCACCGGCATCCTGAGCCAGCTGGAACAAATCGAAAAGCGGCGTGACGACTTCGATGTGGTGGTCGTCGTGCGCGGCGGCGGCGGCGATGTGGGCATGAGCTGCTACGACGACTACGGGCTGACCCACCGCGTGGCCACATTCCCGCTGCCGGTGCTCACGGGCATCGGCCATTCCACCAACCTCACCGTCACCGACATGGTGGCGCACGCCCGCTTCATCACCCCCACCGACGTCGCCTTCTCCTTGATCGAAGACTTCCGGAAATTCGAGGAACAACTCAACGACTGCATGTCGAAAATCGCCCAGCGCGTGCAGGCGCAAATCGCGGACGCACGAGAAGAATACGTGCGCACCGAGACCGCCTTCCGATACAAACTGCCCAAAGTCATGGACGGGCACCGGAACCGCCTTGGCGAAACATACAAAGAGTTGGTTTTCAAGTCAAAAGAGCTGACCATGAACGAGACTTTCCGGCTCAAAACGATGGCCCAGTCGATAAGCCGCGACATGAAGATGCAGTTCGGCAAAGAACGGCAGCGACTCGACCGGATGCAAGAGGTGTTGCCGAAGGGAACGGCCGCGCTACTGCAAAAACGGCTCCGCGAATGCGACAGTCTCGAAGGCAAACTGCGGCTGCTCAGTCCCGAAAATGTGCTGCGGCGCGGCTACAGCATCACGCTGAAGGACGGCAAAGCGGTGACCCGCGCCGAAGACCTGCGTCCCGGCGACCGCATCGTCAGCCGATTCCACCATGGAGAAACGACCTCGATAGTGGAATAAATTCGAAAAGCGGGGAACAAAATTTCCATTAATAGTTCTCCGTCAACTCCCCTCTCAGGGACATTTTCAACAATTTCCGTATGGTATTCAAAGGATAACCCTCGCCGAAGAGGTACATCAACTTGGTGAGGGCCGCCTCGGTGGTCATGTCGCTGCCGGAGGTGACACCGATGTCGGCAAGGTGCTTGCCCGTGGCATAGCGTTGCATTTCCACGCCGCCACCGCCCTTGCATTGGGAGATGTTGACGAGGATTATGTCCCGGTCGATGGCGTCTTTGAGAATCTTGAGGAAATCGGGAGAAGTCGGGGCATTGCCCACGCCGAAGGTCTCCAACACGACGGCGTGCAACCCTTCTGTGTTCAGCATGGCTTCCATGGTGGCAAGGTTAATGCCAGGGAAGAGTTTGATGAGTCCCACGTTGTTATCCATCTTGTGGTGGGCGATGAAAGTGCCGGGGACGCTCCTGGGAAGCAAACAATGCTCGTTATAGGATATCTCGGTGCCCACATTGGCCAAGTGCGGGTAGTTGGGCGAATGGAAAGCATTAAAGCTGGCGGCATCGTCCTTGTAGATACGGTTGCCGCGGAAAAGTGCCGTCTGAAAGAAGAGACACACCTCGTTCAGCATAGGCCTCCCGTCTTTTTGGTCAGCGGCAAAGCCGATGGCGTTGAGGATGTTGCGGCGGCCATCGGTGCGCAACACCCCCAAGGGCAGCTGCGAACCGGTGACGATGACAGGCTTGTCGAGGTTCTCCAGCAGGAAGCTGAGCGCCGAGGTGGTGTAGGCCATCGTGTCGGTACCATGCAACACCACAAAGCCGTCATAGTTCGAATATTCGGTCTCGATCATATCGACCAGCCGGAGCCAGAACTGCGGGTTGGTGTCCGAAGAGTCGATGAGAGGCAGCAAACTCTTGAATGTGATGTCGCATTCCAAGAGATCCAACATGGGCAGCTGCTGCCGGATGTTTTTGAATTCAAAAGGCTTCAGAGCCTTGTCTTCCGGGTCCATCATCATGCCGATGGTTCCGCCGGTGTATATGACTAATACTTTTCGCATTTTTCTTTTTTTTGACTTTGTTTACCCCCCTGCCCTGCTTTACCCCCCTGCCCTGCGGGCTTCCCCCCTAAAGGGGGGAAATGGTGCTTCGACCGTATCTTTTGTTATTCTTAATTCTTAATTCTTAATTACTTAAGGATGTTCCCGAGAATATCTCTCGATATTTCCCTCGTGATGGTTCTCGTGGCGGCGGAGGTTGTGTTCTTGATGACCTTTTCCGTGGTCGAGGTCTTCGATTTGGACTTCTTGCCCGTCACCTTGTTGCTGATGGCCGTGCCGGCGGCCGTGGCCACGGTGCCGGTGACGGCGGTGATAATCGCCTTGAGGACCTTGCCGAGGACACCTCTCTTGGCGGATTTCTTCCCCTCCTTCTCTTCTTTCTTGGCCTCTTCGATAGCCGCCTTTTCTTCCTCCTGCACAGCCAACGCTTCCTCCGCCTCCTTGATCAGGATTTCAAACGCACTCTCGTTATCGACGGGTGTGTCGTATTTACCATAAACACGGCTCTGCTTGATGATATCCAATCGCTGTCCTTCAGTGATGGCACCGATTTGGGACAACGGGAAGAGGATTTTGGCACGTTGCACCACGCCGGGCGCGCCTTTCTCGTCGAGAAAACTGACCAACGCCTCGCCGGTTTCCAAGTTCATGATGGCCTCGTCGGTCTTGAACGCCGGATTGGTACGGAACGTCTCGGCGGCGGCACGCACAGCCTTCTGGTCCTTGGGCGTGTAGGCGCGCAGCGCATGCTGGATGCGGTTGCCGAGCTGACCGAGAATGTTGTCCGGGATGTCGTTGGGATATTGCGTGATGAAATAGATGCCCACACCCTTGCTTCGGATCAAACGGATCACCTGCTCGATCTTATCGACCAACGCCTTGGAGGTGTCCTCGAAGAGCGTGTGCGCCTCGTCGAAGAAAAAGACCAATTTCGGAAGTTCCATGTCACCGACCTCCGGCAACGTGGAATAGAGCTCGGAAAGCATCCACAGCAGGAATGTGCTGTAGAGCTTGGGTTGCAGCATCAGCTTGTCGGCAGCCAAGACACTCATCACGCCCTTGCCGTTCTCGGTCTGGATGAGGTCGTAGATGTCGAAACTCGGCTCCCCGAGGAATTTCTCGGCACCCTGAGCTTCCAACTGCAGCAAAGAACGCTGGATGGCGCCGATGGTGGCGGTGGAGATGTTGCCGTACTTGGTCGTGTATTCCTTGGCGTGCTTGCCCACATACTCCAGCATCGCGCGCAGGTCTTTCAGGTCAACAATCATCAGCCCGCGCTCGTCGGCGATGCGGAAGACGATGTTGAGGACGCCGTCCTGCGTGTCGTTGAGCCCGAGCAGACGGGACAACAGCTGCGGACCCATCTGGGAGACGGTGGCGCGGATCGGATGCCCCTGCTCGCCGAAGACATCGTAAAACCGCACCGGACAAGCCTGGAACTCAGGGTTCTCAATGCCGAATTCCGGCAAACGCTTCTCGATAAAGCCGCTCATCTTGCCCGTCTGGCTGATGCCCGACAAGTCGCCCTTCATGTCCGCCATGAAACAAGGCACACCCACCTGGCTGAAGGTTTCGGCCAAAACTTGCAGGCTGACCGTTTTGCCTGTGCCCGTGGCGCCGGCTATCAAACCGTGCCTGTTGGCCATTTTACCTTGAATGGAAAGCGCACCTTCCTCACAATGCGCCACATAAAGTCCGTGTTCGTTGCTGTACATTTTTAATGGTTATTGGTTAGGGGTTTAGGGTTTAGAGTTTAGGGGTTAGGGGTTAAAGTTTAGGGCTTAGTGGTATTTCCAGTAGTCGTTCATTTCGTTGCCCCAGTAGTCTGTGGGATTCGGGTTGTAAAGATCTTGCTGGATCTCGAGGTTGCGCACGAGATACATTTTCCAGTTGGGGTTCTGCACCTCGCCGTAGAGGTTGGAGTGCAGCAATTCGTAGTCCTTGCCCGTGAGCACCGGGTCGTAGAATACGAACTTCACGTTCGACTGGCTGTTCAAATAATAATAATGCCAGATCTCGTACGGCAGCGTCACCGGGTCGGAGGGCACCTCGCTGATTTCATTGGGCTTGCCATACTGGAGATAAACACGGCCGCGGTCGGTGAGATAGCCGCGGACCTGCTTGCTGCCGTACAACTTCTCGACCTCGTCCACACGTTTCTTGTAGTTCAACCATGCCGACTCGGGGTTGGTGGGGTTGCGCTTCAGCCAGAAACTGTAGAAGAACTGCTGCAACTGCTGGGTGGTGAGGTCCTTCATCCTGTTCTGATAAAACTCCCGCTCCGCATAATTGCTGACCGGATACAGACACTTCACCATGTCAATCATCACCTTCCGGTTCGTGTCGTACTCCACAAAGGTGCCTTGAATGTCGGTCAGCGTGTAGTCATCAACATTCAGCTTGACCGACGGGTTGCTGCGCTGGAAGAAGACCTTGTCAACCAACAGCAGGCTGTCGCGGGAATCCTTCAGCAGCATCACGGCGAAATAGTTGCCGGAGGGCAGGTTGAAGACGTTGAACTCGTTGAGAACCAGCGCCACATCCTTGGTCGGCAGTTCCATTTTGATGACATTGTTCGGGTCGGCCGCCAGATGCGATTCCGCATACTCAATATAACATTCGGCTTTTAACTTACTGTCTCCCAACACTTTCGCCGAGTTATAAATTTCCACCGCAAAGGGAAGCGTATATTGCGACGACGACACAAACGACGAATAGAGCGGCGGCAATTCGTAGCCGTATTTCACGAAAAGGCCATTCGTTTTGGCGGACGTCATCGACCGGAAAAGCGAAATCTTCGACGTGGAGACCCGATCCTCGGGAAAATCGATGTCGATTTTGTCAATATAGGAAATTTTGTTCGAATCCGCATTCACATCCCGCATGTAGAAATAGAGGAAATACTCCCCCCTCGGCAACGGGATATTCTGTATATCAGCGAAATCGGGTTTTCCCACGCGGACGGAATCCTCGAAAACGTCACTGCTGAGGATGTAGTGCAGACGCTTCACCAGCGAGTCGGACTGCATCATGTCCACCTGGATTTCGACGCCGGCCTCGTACTTTTTCTGGTCGTTTTGGACATACTTGACCGTGTTTCCGCCCACAATGAAAGTGAATTCTATATAAGGCTGCATGTTGTTCGAACAATAAGCCTTATGGCTGATGAATGCCTTCAACCCTTGCGCGGAAGCGGCTGCGAAAGCGCACACCAGCATGAATAACAACGTGATTCTCTTCATTTTTTGCATATTAAAACGAATATGCAAAAATACTATTTTTTTGTTATAACTCCTGCAAAATCTCATCCAGCTCGTAACCTTTTGAAACAAGGTGGCGGATCAGCCGAGAACGTTTGGTTGAATTGTCCAACGCGCCCGGATGCGTGCGCAGCCACTTCTCAATGGCTTTCCTGAGCTGTTCGCGCAGAGAATCCTCCGGAACAACGTCGAGGTACCGTTGGATCAAGGAATCCGGAATTCTTTTCGCCCACAAGGCAGACCTTATTTTCCGTTTCCCCCAGGCAGACTTCACCTTGCTGCGGACAAACGCCTCCACGAACCGTTCTTCGTCAAGGAAACCGTTCTCCTTCAACGATTCAACAATGGCTTTTTCCTGATCTTCAGAAAGATGGAATGACGTGAGTTTTCGTCTCACGTCATTCGCACAGCGTTCCTGATAAGCACAGAAACGTTCCATTTGGTCCAAAATATCCGATGGGATGTCTGCCATAACTACTCGCGGGCGGGTTCATTCCAAAGGACAATATCCTCTCCGTGTTCATTCAGATAATGCACCTCCATCAGGCGGCTGCTCTGGTTGGACACGATTCTCACATTCTTTTTGTATTTAAAACTCCATTTCATACGGATGGAGGGGAATCCTTTTGTGAGATAGGCATATACGAACGGGTGCGCCACCACGGTGACCTTGGGTTCATGCTGCTTCTCGTAAAGGAAATCCAAGGCGTTGGCGATCTCGTCCTCGATGACAATCGGCGGTTTCACCTTGCCGGTGCCCTTGCAGGTCGGACAGACTTCCGTGTTTTCGATAATCGTGGCTTGGCGCACGCGTTGGCGGGTGATCTGCATCAAGCCGAACTTGTTGAGCGGCAGAATGGTATGCTTGGCCTTGTCGTTGCGCATAAAATCCGCCATGGCCTTGTTCAGGGTCGTTTTGTTGCCGACATCGTGCAAATCGACGAAATCGATGGTGATGATGCCGCCCATATCTCTCAAACGCAGCTGCCGTGCGATTTCAGCAGCCGCTATCATATTGGTGTTCAGAGCGTTCTGCTCCGGTGTTTGTGAGGACTTGACTCGGTTGCCGCTGTTCACGTCAATGACGTGCATGGCCTCGGTGTGCTCGATAATCAAATAAACGCCGTTTTTCACGGTGACGACTTTGCCAAAGGACCCCTTGATCTGCTTCGCGACGTTGAAATAGTCGAAAATGGGGCGTTTGTCCGTGTAGAGGTTCACGATGGACTCCTGTTCCGGGGCGTGCACGTGGAGGTAGTTCTTCACTTCGGTGAAGAGCTCCGGCGTGTCAACGTAGATGGCGTGGAAGGAGTCGTTGAGGAAGTCGCGCAGCAGCGAGGAGACGCGGTTCTCCTCCTGGGCGAGGCGCACGGGGGCTTTGGAGGCGAAAAGGTTTTCGACGGTGGTGTCCCAACGGTAGCGCAGCATGTCGAGGTCGGCATTGAGTTCCTCCACGGACTTGTGTTCGGCGACGGTGCGCACGATGATGCCGAAGTTGCGCGGACGGATGCTCTGCACGGCCGTGCGGAGGCGCTTGCGTTCCTCGCTGCTCTTGATCTTCTGGGAAACAGACACTTTGTCACCAAACGGGACTAAAACCAGATAGCGTCCGGCAAAGGAGATCTCGGTCGTGATGCGCGGCCCTTTCGTGGAGATGGGCTCCTTGGCCACCTGGACCATGATCTGCTGGCCCGAAGTGATCACGTCGCTGATTTTGCCGTTTTTGGGGATTTCCTCCAGATATTGCACGCGGCTGATGCTCCGCTTGCCGGTTGTGATGGCCTGACTGACAAAAGCGTTGACCGTCCTGCCGTGAATGCCAAGGTCGAGATAATGCAAGAACGCCTCCCGCTCACTTCCCACATCGACAAACGCGGCGTTCAATCCGGGCATGATTTTCTTCACCTTCCCGAGGTAGATGTCACCCACAGAAAACTGCGAAGAGGACTTCTCGGTATGGATTTCCACCAGCTTCTTGTCCTCCAGCAGAGCAACCTGCACTTCGTTCGTGTGCGAGGTGATGATGATTTCTTTTGTGACTTCTGTTTGATTGTTCTCCATATTATAAAAGAAAAGAAAACTAAATGACCTGGAATCAAATCATTTAGTTTTCATAGAATTACGCGCAAAAAACTATCTGCTCTTGTGTCTGTTCTTTCTTAGTCTTTTTTTGCGCTTGTGCGTATTCATTTTCGCACGTTTACGTTTTTTTCCGCTAGGCATAATGAAAAATATTGAATGATTAAGAATTATTATTTTGTGTTTTTCTTGACAGCGTCAACAAAATCCTTGCAAGGTTTGAAAGCGGGGATGTTGTGGGCCTTGATGGTGATGGTCTCGTTCTTGGAAATGTTGCGGGCGGTCTTCTCAGCTCTGTGTTTCACGATGAAACTGCCGAAGCTTCTCAAATAAACGTTCTCTCCGTTCACCATTGTTTTCTTCACGGATTCCATGAAAGCCTCAACGATGGTTTGCACGCTATTTTTCTCATAACCAGTGCGATTGGAAATTTCATTAACGATTTCTGCTTTAGTCATAATTTTAATTTTTATAAGTTAGACACTAAAAAATTTCGGGCTGCAAAAATACAATAATTTCTTTATAATCCAACACTTATAGAAATTTTTCTTGAATTTTCGCAAAAACCTTTGTGGCGAGGCGGCTTGTGCCCACCCTAAAGAGGTCGGGATTCACCCACTCACGACCCATATTACGCTTCCAAATTCGCAAATATGTGTACGCTTGCTGCAATTCCGAGACGCCTCCGGCCACTTTTATCCCCACCTTTTTGCCTGTGTTCTGGAAATGCTGTTTGATGGCCAGCATCATCACCCAGAAAGCCTCCGGGGTGGCGTTGACGGCGATCTTGCCCGTGGAGGTCTTCAGGAAGTCGGCGCCGGCATGGATGGCCAGCTGCGAAGCCCGGAAAATATTCTGCGGGGTCTGCAACTCGCCGGTCTCGAGGATCACCTTCAGCTTCTGATCCGGACACGCCCTGCGGATGGAGGAGATTTCGTCGAACACCTGCTGGTAACGGCCTTCGAGGAACGTCCCGCGCGAGATCACCATGTCGATCTCGTCGGCACCCTCGGCTACGGCGTACAAGACTTCCGAGACTTTCAGCTGGAGGGGCAGCTGTCCGGACGGGAACGCACCGGCCACGGACGCCACACGGATGCCCGTACCCGCAAGCTTCTCCTTCGCCTGACGCACGAACGGCGGATAGACGCACACCGAAGCCGTGGACGGGATCTGTTTCCCCTCGTCGCGGAAGGAGATGGCCGTCTCGCAAAGTTTGTCGATCTTTTCGCGGTTGTCGGAACCCTCCAAGGTCGTCAGGTCGATGCAACCCAGGATCGTACGGCACATTTCCAGTTCTTCCTCGGACGAGTACGTGAACGTGGAATCAGATGCGACCCGTTGCTTGAACTGGGATTCCGAAAACGGGAATTTTTGAATGGTAATGGTTTTTTGATTGTCTTGCATGATGTTATTTTTTGAATTTATCGATGGCAACTTTCAATGATACAATATGAGAATACTGGGCGATGGACAGGTTGCCCAAGTCGGTGAAGGCATAATCGATGGATACAATATTCTTTATACACAACCCTATTCCGAAATTGATCTGGAGGGTGGTCTTCATCTTGCCGTCATAGTCGGGTTCCCGCTGGAAATTGCCGATGCCGGCGCGCAGGGCCACGATTTTCTTGTAGTCGAACTCCATGCCGAAATGCGGGTCCATGCTCATGAAATTGCTTTTGATCAGCGAATTGCGCTTTCCATCGAAGGTGCAGTCCAACCCCAGGGCAAACGTGCCGTGGAAGCCCTTGCCGAAATGGACCGTCTTGCCGCCGCCCAACAGCAACGCCGGCATGGTCAACTCGAGGTCGTTCTCCGGAATCTCGTTGCCGGTCTCCTCGAACACGGCGATGACATCATCGGTGAGCGAATACCGCCACGCGTTGAACGTGGAGGTGCCGTCGCGCAACATCGCGCCCGCCTGCCAACCCTTGCGGTGGTACATCAGCCCGAAGTCGAGCCCGAAGCCCCACGAACGGGCGAATTTCCCGATCTTGCGGTGCACGATTTTCGCGTTCGCACCCACCGACAACCCCGGCACCTGCGGAAACGCATACGCGTAACTCAGCAGGAACGCGTTGTCGGCCGCCGAGAAATAGGTGATCCGATCGTAATCCACATTTCCCTGGTCATCAATCAATTGCGTGGTGTTCATGATATTGTCCACCCCGAAACGGATGTAAGAGAACGCGACAGACTGGTTGGAGTCGATTTTGAAGCCGAGGCCGCCGTAGTCGTATTTGGCGATGCCCGCGAAATATTCGGCGTGCATCAGCGCGAGCTGGTAACGCTTGTCCATACGGGTCAGCCCGGCCGGATTCCAATAGGCCGAGGTCACGTCGTCGGTCAAAGCGCACATGGTGTTGGCCATGCCGAGACCGCGAGCCCCCAATCCCAACGACAGGAACTCGTTGCTGTACTTCTCCTGCGCGTGGACGCAGAGGGTCAAAGCCAGCAAAGCCAGCATTATGAGGATGTTGCGTTTCATTCCCGATGATGTTTTTGGGTGACGAACTGCTTGCGGTCGCCGGAGAAGAGCTCGTATTCCTGGAACAGGCATTCCAGCGAGCCGTTCAGCATCGGCCATTTCCGCGACGGCTTCAGCCCTACCCTCTTCAGCGCATCCTTGTCGGAACTGATGATGTAAGCCTTGCACCCGGCGTAACGGTTCTTGAGCGTGTCGCCGATTTCGCGGTAGAGATTCTGGATGTCGTCCACAGAAAGCCGCTCGCCGTACGGCGGATTCATCATCACCACGGAGGGACGGTTTTCCGGGTTGGAATAGCGCATGTCCTGCCTTTCGAGGATGATGAAGTCCTGCAGACGGGCTTTCTGCACGTTGGCGCGGGCGATGTCGAGGAAACGCCCGTCGATGTCGGAACCGTAGAAGTTGACGGACACGTCGTCCTTGATGTCAGCCTCGTCACGCACCTTTTTCCAGAGCGCGCGGTCGAAATTCTTCCACTGGTAGAAGCCGTACTCGCGACGGTAGAATCCCGCCGGGATGTTGAGCGCCTGCATAGCCGCCTCGATGAGGAGCGTCGCGCCACCGCACATCGGGTCGATGAAGTCGCAGGAGGCGTTCCAGCCGCTCATCCGGATCATGGCGGCCGCTGTCACCTCGTTGATCGGCGCGGGATGATTGCGCACCTTATAACCGCGCTTGTGCAACGACTCGCCGGAACTGTCCATGAAAAGCTGCGCCTCGTCCTTATAGACGTGGAGATGGAACTGCACGTCGGGGTACTCCTTGTCCACGGACGGACGGCGGTCGTATTTCTCGCGGAAACGGTCACAGATGGCGTCCTTGGCGAGCACGGAGGCGTAGAGCGGCGTGTTGAAGATGGAATCGACGATGGTGGCGTGCACCGCCAGAGTGCCGTCCGGGGAAAGGCACTCCTCGGCGGGGAAATCGTAGATCTGGTCGTAAAACTGGCGGTTGTTTTTGAACGTGAACCGCTTGCGCCGCCAGAGGATGCGCAACGCCGTGCGACAGAAATAGTTGGCGCGGTACAACATCGCCAGGTCGCCCTCAAAAGCCACGGCTCGACTCAACTTCTCACAGTTCTGCGCGCCCAAAGCGTGCAACTCCTTGAAAAGCTCGGTCTCAAGCCCGGCAAACGTCTTCGCCACGAAATATTCCATCTTGTAATGGTTATTGGTTATGGGTTATTGTGAATTGTGAATTGTGATTAGTGAATTGTAGTGAAGTACGTATCCTCCATTCATAATTCATAATTCATAATTCTTAATTCTTAATTCTTAATTCTTAATTAGTTTCGCGCGGTTGTCAACGCGTTGCCATTTGCGGAACCAGCTGCGGATTTTGAGGCCGATGACGCCGAAGATGGCCTCTCGGAAGATGCCGGAGCTCATCTTGGAGACGCCTTCGGTTCTGTCCTTGAAGATGATGGGCACCTCCACGATCTTGAAGCCGAGTTTCCACGCGGTGAACTTCATCTCGATCTGGAAACCATAGCCGATGTGCTTGATTTTGTCGAAATCGATGGCGTTGAGCGTGTCGGCGCGGTAGCAGATGAAGCCGGCGGTGGTGTCCTTCACGGGCACGCCCAGCACGCAGCGCACGTACGCGGAGCCGTAGTACGACATCAGCAGACGGCCCATCGGCCAGTTCAGCACGTTGACGCCCTGACAATAACGCGAACCGATGGCGACATCGGCGTTCTGCGTCTCGCAAGCGTCGAAAAGCCGCTGCAGGTCGTGCGGGTCATGCGAGAAGTCGGCGTCCATCTCGAAGAGATAGTCGTAGCCGCGCGCCAAACCCCACTTGAAACCGTGGATGTAGGCCGTGCCGAGTCCCAATTTGCCGGAACGCTCCTCGATGAAAAGGCGCCCCTCGAACTCGGGAATCAGCGACTTCACAATGTCCGCCGTGCCGTCCGGCGAATTGTCGTCTATTATCAAAATATGGACATCAATCAAGTCATAAATGGCTCTGATGATGTTCTCGATGTTCTCTTTTTCCTTGTAGGTTGGGATAATTACAAGTCGTTTCATATTTTTGGTTTACAGTTTAAGGTTTAAGGTTTAAGGTTTAAGGTTTAGGGGTTAGGGGGGGCTACCGTGTCAGCACAATATAGACCGGCAGGTGGTCGCTGTAGCCGCCCTGGTAGTTGCCGCTGGCGAAAGAACGGAAGGGATAGTCTATGTAGGAGCCAGATTTGGTGAACATGAATTCTTTGCGGAAGATGTGCGCGGAGCGGAACTTGTAGGTGCCGGGAGCGGCGTTGACCAGTCCGCCGGAGATGATGATGTTGTCAAGCATCTCCCACGAGTCGCGGTAGGCGTAGGAACCGAGACCGTCGCGGAAAAGCTTCCACATCGGGTTGTAGAGGTCGGTGGAGGTCAACTTCTCGGGTTTGGTCTTCGTGGCCATCTCGGCAATGATGCACTTGGAGGTCGGGTTGTCGTTGAGGTCGCCCATGTAGATGAACTTCGCGTTCGGACGGGAGTTCAGCACGGAGTCGGCAATGCTGCGCCCAAGCTGTCCGGCAGCCATACGGCCCGGCAGACTGCGTTGTTCGCCACCCGACTTGGATGGCCAGTGGTTGACCACAATGTCGAGGGTGTCAACACCGTCGAGGACGCCGGTCATCAGCCACTGGTCGCGGGTGATGAAGTCCGGGTTGTTGGGCACGATGGTCGGGAACGCGCGGGTGCTGAGGATGCGGAAGCGGGAGGCGTCGTACAGGAAAGCCACATCGACGCCGCGGCGGTCGGGCGACTCGTGGTGGCACACCGAGAAATGGTACGGTCTGAGCAGCTCCGTGGCGGCAAGGTCGAGCAACACCTGTTCATTCTCGATCTCGGACACGCCCAGTACCACCAACCCGCCGTCCAACTTGGCGATCTCCGAAATCACCTTGGAGAGGTGGTCCAACTTGGTGTTGTAGCGTTCCGTATTCCAACGGTAGTCGTTGTCGGGCAGGAACTGCTCGTCGTTCTTGTTCGGGTCATCGATCGTGTCGAAGAGATTCTCCACATTATAAAATGCGATAACAGCCTTGCTGCCAGGTTTTTGCGAATAAAGCAAACCGACTAAGAGAATGGCGGTTATGGTCAAAAAAGTTCTTTTCATATATATAGAATAAAAGTTCCGCAAAAGTACAAAAATTTCCGTAACATCACACAACGCTCTTTTGAAGAAAAAATTGCAGGGCGGAATAGGCTTTCCGATTTCACGTTTTTTCACTTTTTCAGCAAAAATCTTCCAAAACGAATCCGACAGAATGGCGGAGAGAGTTCCAAAAAACGCCGAGCAGAGGGTTATTTCAGACGAACAAACGATTATACAAACTTGATAATCAATTTGTTGAACAAAAATCAAAAAAAATTATCAATCAGAGTTCCACCATATCGAAAAAATACTATCTTTGCCACCGCAAAAACGACGAGACGTTCATTGAAACATATGCCGATATAGCTCAGTTGGTAGAGCAGCTGATTTGTAATCAGCCGGTCGTTGGTTCAAGTCCGACTATCGGCTCAAGGCATAAACGAGAAACAATATGGGAGAGTTCCAGAGCGGTCAAATGGGACAGACTGTAAATCTGCTGGCTAAGCCTTCGGAGGTTCGAATCCTTCCTCTCCCACTTGTTTTTTTTTATGCGGAAGTAGCTCATCCGGTAGAGCGACAGCCTTCCAAGCTGTAGGTGGCGGGTTCGAGTCCCGTTTTCCGCTCCAAGACTTATTTTTTTCATAACATTTAGATGATTTTTGTAAGCAACGTATGGGTTTTCCGTATGTTGCTTTTTTTTTACCCTAAACTCTAAACCCTAAACCAGAAATGTACGAACAACAACTTACACACCCCATATACGCCTACGTGCGGCGGGCGGCCGACGAACTCGGCTGCGACGCCTACGTGGTGGGCGGTGTGGTCCGCGACCTGATCATGCGGCGCCACAACACCGACATCGACATCGTGACGGTGGGCAGCGGCATCGAGCTGGCGACACGGACTGCGGCGCTGATCTCGCCCGACTTGCATGTCAACGTCTACCGCAACTTCGGCACCGCGCAGTTCCATTTCGAAGACTCGGTCATCGAGTTCGTGGGTGCGCGGCGTGAATCCTACAACCGCGACTCCCGCAAGCCCATCGTGGAGGACGGCACCCTGGAGGACGACCAGCTGCGCCGCGACTTCACCATCAACGCCATGGCCATCTCCCTCAACGGCGAGCACCCCTACACCCTCGAGGACCCCTTCAACGGGCTGCAGGACATCGCCGACAAGATCATCCGCACCCCCTGCGACCCCGACCGCACCTTCTCCGACGACCCGCTGCGCATGATGCGTGCCGTCAGATTCGCCACCCAACTCAACTTCACCATCTTCCCTGAGACTTTCGAGGCCATCAAACGCAACGCCGAACGCCTCGACATCATCTCCGAAGAGCGCATCATGGACGAGTTCAACAAAATCCTGCATTGCATCCGGCCCTCCAAAGGCATCCGGCTTTTGGACGACAGCGGACTGTTGGAACGGTTCCTGCCCGAGGTAGTGGCGTTGAAAGGCGTGGAGAACATCAACGGCAAAGGCCACAAGGACAACTACTTGCACACACTCGAAGTGGTGGACAACGTCGCCATGAGCGGCACCAACGTCTGGCTGGTCTGGGCCGCGCTGCTCCACGACATCGCCAAACCCGTCACCAAGCGCTTCGACCCGGTGCACGGCTGGACATTCCACGGCCACGAGGTGGTGGGCGCGAAAATGGCCTCCAAAATCTTCCATCGACTGAAACTCCCCGTGAACGAACGGCTCAAATACGTCCAGAAACTCATCAACCTGCACCTGCGCCCCATCGTGCTGGTGGAGGACAACATCACCGACTCCGCCGTGCGACGGCTGCTTTTCGAGGCCGGCGACGACATCGACGACCTGATGCGCCTGTGCGAGGCCGACATCACCTCCAAAAACTCCGACAAAATCAAACGCTACCACCGGAATTTCGAGATCGTACGCGAAAAACTCATCGAAATCGAGGAAAAAGACCGTCTGCGCAACTGGCAACCGCCCATCGACGGCAAAGACATCATGGCCGCCTTCAACCTGAAGCCCTCCCGCACCATCGGCGACATCAAGGACGTGGTCTGCAACGCCATCCTCGACGGCGAGATCGAGAACACCCGCGAAGCCGCCTACCAACGCATGCTGGAGGCCGGCATCAGCATGGGATTAACCCCTATTGAATCCGCAAACACCTGCAAGTCAAACGATTAAACACCAAAACACTTTGCAGGTTCACAAGTCACACGAAACAATATAAAACAATGAATAATCTGGCCAACAAACTGCTGAAAAAGATCCTGTTCGTTCTGACAGTGCTGGTCCTCTTTTCCGGCTGCAAAAGCAAAAAGCAGGTCATGGAGAAGCCCGAACATCTGATCAACCGAATCACGTTAGTCAACATCTTGGCTGAGAGCTATTTGATTGAAAGCACGCTCCAAATGTCCGCGCCCGACAGCATCGGCAAGAACGATTTGGCACGGCTTTACTACAAGGACCTCTTCGACCGATACCACATCACCAACGAGCAATTCGAGAGTTCGGTGGCCTATTACATCAGCGAAGAAAAATCCGCCGAGAAGCTCCTCAACGACGCCGCCACGCTGATTGTCAGCAAAAAGAGTGAGATGGTGATGGACGGGCTTCCTGAAATCCAAAATTAACCAATCGGTGTATTTTACAGGAAAATCATGCTGACACCTGCTCTCCCCCCCCCTTTTCACGCATATATTTGGAGGGTGTCAGCCCATATTTCTTCGCAAACGAGCGCAAGAAAGTGGAATATGAATTGAAACCGGACATCCCGGCGACCTCATCCAACGAATACGGACGGTCGCTGTTCATCCCATCCATCAGGGCTTTTGCCTCTTCCAACCGAAAATCGTTGATATAATCGTAAAAGGTCTTTTGCTTTTCCTGATTGATATAGGTGCTCAGATATTGACGGTTGGTACCCAAAAGCGTCGCCAACTTCTGTAATGTTAACGAGTTATCCAAATAGTATCGATTTTCACGGATGGTGGATTCAATGTCTTTGTCGATTAAAATCTCGTGATAGGGGGAGCGAGGGGAATCACCCGACCGCTCCGTTGCCAACATCTCCTCTTTTGCGATGGAATAGACCTTTTGCTGCACGATTTTCCGACTGACAAAAGCGGCAAAAACCATGATGACAATGCAGTAAAGGGAGTCGAAAAGCAAATTGCTTTTGGCTTCCGAAGCGGAGAACCAGGCTTGGTTTGACACACTTTCAAAAGCCCATATTACCTGAATCACAAACAGCAAAATGCACAAATAGGCACTCCAGCGCAGGTCAAAGTATTCCAGATTGCCCACATTGTCACGCAGCATGGCGGTATGTCTTCGGATGGAAAAGAGCAGACAAATCATCAAGACCAGGGAGGCGACCAATGTGAAAATCTGGATGGCCGGATAGATGAGGGCGTTTCGTGTGATGGCGAAAAGAAGCATCGCGCAAGCAAACGGCAGCTCCATCAGGAGTAGTTGCCCCAAATGGAATTTGGTTGGATACACCAAAGAGACCGCAAACATCATGTATGCCCCCACGATGATGTAGTCGTAGAAAATGAGCAGCGTATTCAGGAACTCCGAAAAAGGCAAGTTCTGACAGGCTGCCACGACAAAGTTGTTGAAAAAACCGAACGAATGCAGCACCAACGTCAAGGCAAAAAGTTTCTGGAACAAGTAGGTGCGATGATGTTTAAGCAAGAATACGGCACACCCGATTAAAGCACATTGTGTGAAACCAGACACAAAGCAGAGCAGCAGTAGATAAAAACCGTCAATATTCATGACCGCAAAAATACATTATTTACGAACCGATTTCACGGTAACTTCGTGATAGGGCATCATAAAACTGTTGTTTTCCACTTTAATGGTCGTTTTGTGGTCTCCCCAAAAGATCACGATGTCATAATCACCAGGAGTGCAGGTCAGTTGCACCATGTCACCGAATTTGGCCTTCTGCACGGATGTTTTCAGACCGCAGTTCGCATCATCCTCAATGCGTATGTCGTATGTTTCACAATTCTCTCGGAATGGGAAGTATTTGGCCCAACCAGAGTTTTCGTATGTTTTTTTCCAACCGCAGGGGACCACACAGACCCCGTATGCCCAACCGTCTTCATCATATTCGTCGTCGAAATGGTACTTGTTAACCTCCAATTTGAGCGGACAACCGACCAGTGTGGCGGTGACATATTCATCCATGAAGGCACCTGCGCCCAGATGCTCCACCGTGGCGGGAATGGTCAGTTCTGACAGGGGGCAACCGTAGAAGGCCTGGTCACTGATATATTTCACCGATGAGGGTATTGTGATGGATGTCAGACCGCTGCCTCGGAAGGCGTACCATGCGATATCTGTCACGCTGTTGGGGATGGTCGCGTTTTTGCAGCCATATACCAGTGTGTTTTCCTCAGTATTGATGATGGCATTGCAGTTGCCTCGGGAGTCGAATACGGGATTGTCGGGGTGTACGCTGATTTCAGCCAGATTCCGACAGTATTCAAACGAGGTCACGCCAATATCCGTGACCGTCTTGGGAAGAAACAACGAGGTAATACCATCGCAACCGTGAAAAGCACCGGAAAGTGAGACGACGGTGTAGGTGATGCCGTCGTGCGTCACGGTGCTGGGAATCACCACTCTGCCAGTCGGCTTGGCGTAACCGTCCCAATACATTCCTCTGCCGCCGGCGCCGCTATAGCTGCCCGGAAATGTCACCGCAACCTGCTGTTTGGTTTTATCTGTGATTTTGTAATACAGGGTCTGCCCGCTCGGCGCGACATCTGAAAAAACCTGGGCCTGCAACAACGATACAAAAGCTGACAGCAGCATCAAAACTGCGAAATAGACGATTTTTCTCATCATGATGGGATATAAATTCAACGGGCAAAAGTAGCAAATACTTGTTTATCTTTTTTTTCCTCTCGATAAAAAACAATTCGCTTCGCGTAAAAATTTAGGCTTTTTCCAAGCAAAAAATGAAATTCTATCTTACTTTTTTACGGTATGCTCATTTATTTTTATGCAGAGGGAAATGTGATGTATTCAAAAATGCGACCTTTGTATATTCTTATCATCGCAATACAAAAAAAATTAAAACCCTTAATATGAGAAGATTAACTACACTTTTCGCATTCCTAATGCTCTGCGTGACGGCTCTTTTCGCGCAGGCACCTAACAAATTCACCTACCAAGCGGTAGTGCGGAACACAAGCAACCAATTAATAACCAACACGTTGGTCGGCATCCGCGTCAGCTTACTGCAGAACTCCGCCACCGGCAGCGTGGTCTATTCGGAGACGCAGATGCTGAGCACCAACGCCAACGGCTTGGTGACGATGAACATCGGCGAGGGCACCGTGGTTTACGGCAGCTTCAACAACATCGACTGGAGTGCCGGAACTTTTTTCCTCAAGTCGGAAATCGACCCGACAGGCGGCAGCAACTACACGATATCGTCAACGCAGCAGCTGCTGAGCGTGCCCTACGCGCTGTACGCCAACGAGGCGGGGAACAGCTTCAGCGGCGACTACAATGATTTAACGAATCGCCCGACGATTCCGCAAACTGTCGGCGAATTAGCGAATGATGCGAATTATATCACATTGGAACAGGTTCCCGCGCAAGTGAACGCCGACTGGAACGCAACTTCAGGCGTGGCGGAGATCCTCAACAAGCCCACAATCCCCTCTGTCCCTACTGTCGTTAGCGCCTTTACCAACGACGCAGGCTACATCACCGGCTACACCGAAACCGACCCTGTATTCACCGCCTGGGACAAGAACTACAACGACCTCACCAACAAACCAACTCTGTTCAGCGGTAACTACAATGACTTGACCAACAAGCCCACCATCCCTACCGTCCCCACAAACGTCAGTGCCTTCACCAACGACGCAGGCTACATCACCGGCTACACCGAAACCGACCCCGTGTTCACCTCCTGGGACAAAAGCTACAACGACCTAACCGACAAACCCACAATCCCTACCGTCCCTACTGTCGTTAGTGCCTTCACCAACGACGCGGGCTACCTCACCGGTTACTCCGAAACCGACCCGCAGTTCAACGCCTGGGACAAAAACTACAACGACCTCACCAACAAGCCGACCCTGTTCAGCGGTAATTATAACGACTTGACCAACAAGCCTACAATCCCGGCAGCGGCCAACAACGCCATGCTGACCATCCAGCGGAACAACAGCACGGTGGGCACTTTCACGGCCGATGCCTCCTCCGACAAAACCGTCAACATCTCCGTGCCGACAACCACCAGCGAGCTGACCAACAACAGCGGCTATATTACTGCCGACCAGCTGAACGCACTGCTCAATGCGATGAACAGCCGGATGGACAGTCTGCAGACCGTCTTGTCAGCACAAAATGTGGAGATTGCCTCCCTTTCCAACACGGTGGACAGTTTAGGGGCCTACGCCGACAGCTTGGGCAACATCGTCGATGAATGCGGCTGCCTCTCCACATTCCACTGCGGCACATCCACCATCAGCGACTACGACGGCAACGCCTATAGCACCGTCAAGTTAGGCGGCCAATGCTGGATGGCAGAGAATTTGCGCACCACGCACTACAGCAATGGCGACCCCATTGACCTGAGCACCACTACCAGCACAACCATTCCTTATCGCTACAATCCCGCCAGTGATTCCACAAATGTAGGTACTTACGGCTATCTGTACAATTGGGCGGCGGTGATGAACGGAGCCACGTCCAGTGAAGCGAACCCGAGCGGCGTGCAGGGCATCTGCCCAACAGGATGGCACGTGCCGAGCAATGCGGAATGGACGGAATTGGAGACATTTGTGAGCAGCCAGAGCCAATACGTTTGCAACCACCAAAATTCGTCTTATATCGGCAAGGCACTGGCATCCACAACAGGCTGGAACAGCAGCACATCCACTGCCTGCGGGGTCGGAACTACGCAGAGCACCAACAACGCTGCCGGCTTCAATGCACGGCCTGCGGGCAACTACTATGCCAGCGGCGGCAACGGTTTCGGATCCTACGCCAACTTTTGGACTACTACAGAGACCAGCGGAAACGCCTATTCCTACAACCTTAGCTACACCAGTCCCAGTCTTAACCGTAGCAATTCTGGCGAGGCCAGCGGTTTCTCCGTGCGCTGCGTGCGCGACTAACCCCTCCGTCTCGAAATTTAAACAGAACCCCTATATCCAATTTGCCGGCGAAAATGTTATCTTTGCCGGCAAATTTTTTGATATGCTTTTCAAAAACGCCTTCGAGCAGCAACCGTCGCTGCGATTCGTATATGAGAAACTGCAGTTCAACTCCGCGTTGGGCCGCCAGCACCTGCTTCATCTTCCATTTTGCACGGACGAAGCCTCGTTGTCAACGGAATTTTCTCATTTGGAAGAGTTTCTGGCCATTTGGAAAGACGAAGGCAACCGCGTGGTTTTCTCCCATCTCTGCCAGCAGATCCACCAGCTCAACAACATCGCCCCTACCCTGCTCTCCCTGGAAAACGGAGCCGTTTTGGACGACATCCAACTCTTCGAAATCAAGAAGACCGCCATCCTTACCGATGTCATCGCGCAGGATGTCAGGAAGTTGGGGATCTCTTGGCTGCCTTACACCCCGATGGGCGAAATCGTGGACATCCTCGACCCCGAGCAGACGCACATCCCCCATTTCTACGTCTATTCGGCCTACGACGAGGAGTTGGCGTGCCTGCGCGAGAAGATGAAAGCGACAGATGACGCGCAAGAGATGGAATCCTTCCGTTTTCAGGCGCAGCAGGCGGAGGACCGCGTCCGACTGCAATTGAGCGAGAAGCTGCGCCCTCACCACAAAGCCTTGTCCCAAAACCTGCACAGCACCGCCTATCTGGACATGCTCGTCGCCAAGGCGAAACTGGCCCTCGAGTGGAAAGCCTGCAAACCGCAAATCGGCGACGGTCACGACCTTAAAATGCTGATTAACCCCGAGATAGCGGAATCTTTGGAGCAAAAAGGTCGGAAATTCCAGCCAGTGAGCATCGCGTTCGGGCGCGAAACCGTCCTCATCACGGGCGCGAACATGGCCGGCAAGTCCGTGCTGCTGCAGTCGTTGTCGTTAGCGCAGCACCTGTTCCAGTTCGGCTTCTACCTGCCCGCCGAATCGGCCACCTTGCCCGTTGTCGATGAGGTGATCACGAGCATCGGGGACCGGCAGTCGGCATTGAGCGGACTGTCGTCGTTCGCCGTGGAGGTGCTCACCATCGACCGCATCATCAAGACGGCGCGGGAGGGCAAGCGGGTGCTCGCGTTGGTCGACGAGCTGGCGCGCACCACCAACCCCGACGAAGGCCGCCGTATGGTGAACGGATTCATCCGCCTGAGCCGTAAACTCGGGCTCACCGCCGTGGTCACCACCCACTACAGCGGTCTTGACGTGGACTGCAAACGCTTGCGTGTCAAAGGGTTGCAGATTCCCGAAGGCGTAAGTTCCCTGAGCGTCGGGCACATTTCCGACTACATGGACTACAGCCTAAAGGAAACGCGCAACGACGACGTCCCGAAGGAAGCGTTCACCATTGCGCGTTTGTTGCACGTGGACGAGGATTTCCTCGCCGAATGTGATCCTGTGGAGTAGCGAATTACGCTTCAACAGCGCATTTCTCATGCAATTCAGCCAGGAATTCGGGAACATTCAAGCCGAGTTCCTCAGCCTTCTTGGAAAGCATGGCCTCCTCTTCGGGGGTGATCACGCCGTCCTCGAGAGCCACAGCCACCATCATATCCAGTTCGTCGAGCATGTTCTCCTGGGCTTCGGTGTCCTCGGGCATGTTCTGGAATTTGTCGGCCGCGCCTTCAATTGACGCCAAGCCTGCCACTTTACCCAATTTTCCGAGAATTTTACCGCCCTGTAAAGACTTGAACATCTTCAACATCTTCAGGATACCGAGAATACCGCCGCCTTTGGTCACAGATTTCAACACATCCGTGAGTCCGCCGCCTTGTTTTTCTTCGGCTTTGACCTCGACGTCCTTGGCTTCTTCCGCCTGACGGATCAAATCATTCAATTTGAAATTTTTCAACAAGTCCTGCAATTGGGACAAGATATTATTGTTATTTTCTGCCATAGCCGTGTGTTATTTAATGTTTTGAAGTTTTTCAACGAAATTGATTAACGCTGACATATCCTTGCCGGAGGTCTCTTGCTTTTGGCGCAAAGAGGTCAAAGTTTTCTCGAAGTCGATTTTGCCGAGGAGCTTCTTGAATTTCGCCGAGCAGAAGTTGGAAACGTCGCTGCTCACAGACTTAACTTTGTCGACGACAGCGTCTTTCATGTCACCGACTTTGTCCGCGAACTCGCTCTCTTTCAGATCTTCCACCATGTCTTTGGCTTTGTCGCTGACATTTTTGGCCGCGTCGGACACTTTTTCGCCGAATTCGGAATTCTTAACGTCTTCAACAGTATCTTCCACCTTGTCGGCGACTTCCTTCGAAGTGGATTTGAACTTGTCGAAAATCCTCTGGAAAAACCCTTTTTTCTCGGGTTGGGGTTCATTTTCTGTCATAGTCTTTAATTTTTAAAATTAACGCTGCAAAAGTATAAAAAGATTTCATTCACTATACCATTTTCAACCGAAAAAAAATGTATCTTTGCGCCGTTTTTTCAGAAAAGCCGCTTGGCCCAAAGCCGAGTGGGCAAGTAAACAGCAAACGGTAAACAATTAACAATAAACCAATATGTCAGAGAAAATTTTATCGAAAGTGAAACCCGGAGTGGTTTATGGCAAGGATCTGCAAGAGATCTTCCGCATCGCAAAAGCTAACCAATTCGCTCTCCCGGCCGTGAACGTGGTCGGCACCGACTCTATCAACGCCGTGATGGAGGCCGCCAAGGCGGTGAACTCCCCGGTGATGATCCAGTTCTCGAACGGCGGCGGCGTCTTCTGCGCCGGCAAGTCGCTGAGCAACGACGGTCAGCAGGCCGCCATCCAAGGCTGCATCTCCGGCGCCATGCACATCCACCGCATGGCCGAGATGTACGGCGTGCCCGTGGTCGTCCACACCGACCATGCCGCCAAGAAACTCCTCCCCTGGATCGACGGACTTTTGGACGAGGGCGAGAAATTCTACGCCGCGCACGGCAAGCCCCTCTTCAGCTCCCACATGCTTGACCTCTCGGAAGAGCCTCTGAAAGAGAACATCGAGATCTGCAAGAAATATCTGGCCCGCATGGCGAAACTGGAGATGACCCTCGAAATCGAGCTCGGCATCACCGGCGGCGAGGAAGACGGCGTCGACAACACCGGCATCGACAGCGCGCGCCTCTACACGCAACCCGAGGACGTGGCCTACGCCTACGAGGAACTCAGCAAGATCAGCCCGAACTTCACCATCGCCGCCTCTTTCGGCAACGTGCACGGCGTCTACAAACCCGGCAACGTGAAGTTGGAGCCCATCATCCTGCACAACTCCCAGGAATACATCCAGAAGAAGTTCAACACACAGCCGAATCCCGTGAACTTCGTGTTCCACGGCGGCTCCGGCTCCGAACCCGCCAAGATCAAGGAAGCCATCAGCTACGGCGTCATCAAGATGAACATTGACACCGACACGCAATGGGCTTTCTGGCAGGGCGTCATGAACTACTACAAGAAAAACGAAGCCTACCTGCAGAGCCAGATCGGCAACCCCGAAGGCGACGACAAACCCAACAAGAAATACTACGATCCCCGCGCCGTCCTCCGCGAAGGCGAGAAATCCATGGTCGAACGCCTCAAAGTGGCCTTCAGCGACCTCAACTGCATCGACCGCCTGTAATCAGTTGGCAGTTAGCGGTTAGTAGTTAGTAGCTGGCTTCGGGTCGAGAGCTTATACCTTAGAACTTGGACTTAAACTTAGACTTGGACATAAACTTAGACTTAGACATAAACTTAGACTTAGACTTAAACTTAGACTTAGACTTAAACTTAGACTTAGACTTAAACTTAGACTTAGACTTAAACTTAGACTTAGACTTAAACTTAGACTTAGAACTTAGACTATTCCCTTGGCCCTAATCCCTTGACCCTTGACCCTTGACCCTAAACTTTAAACATTAAACAATTAAACTATAAACTAAAAAAGAAATGGCATTCAATTTAAGAAACAGAAGCTTCCTGAAACTGTTGGACTTCACTCCGACGGAAATCCAATTCATGCTTGATCTGGCCCGCGACCTGAAGCGCGCGAAATACGCCGGCACGGAGCAACCTCGCCTGAAGGGCAAGAACATCGCCCTGATTTTCGAGAAGACCTCCACCCGCACCCGCTGCGCTTTTGAGGTGGCCGCCTACGACCAAGGCGCACACGTGACCTACCTCGGACCCACCGGTTCCCAAATCGGCGTGAAAGAGTCCATGGAGGACACCGCCCGCGTGCTCGGACGCATGTTCGACGGCATCGAATACCGCGGCTTCGCACAGGCCACCGTGGAGAAACTGGCCGAATACGCCGGCGTCCCCGTCTGGAACGGCCTCACCAACGAGTTCCACCCCACCCAGGTCCTCGCCGACTTCCTCACCATGAGCGAGCACGTTGACAAGCCCCTCAACCAGGTGACTTACGCTTACCTCGGCGACGCCCGCTTCAACATGGGCAACTCCCTGATGGTCGGCGGCGCGAAGATGGGCATGGACGTCCGCATCGTGGCCCCCAAGGCCCTGCAACCCGACAAAGCCCTGGTGAAACAATGCCAGGAGATCGCCAAACAGACCGGCGCGAAGGTGACCGTCACCGACGACGTGAAGAAAGGCGTCAAAGGCTGCGACTTCCTCTACACCGACGTCTGGGTCTCTATGGGCGAACCCGTCGAAGTGTGGGCTGAGCGCATCAAACTGCTCAAACCCTACCAGGTCAACAAGGAAACGATGGCCCTCACCGGCAATCCGAAATGCAAATTCATGCACTGCCTGCCCGCTTACCACAACCTCGAGACGCAGGTCGGCCGCGACGTGAACAAACAGTTCGGCTTGGACGGCATCGAAGTCACCGAGGACGTTTTCGAGTCCGAGAACTCCATCGTCTTCGACGAGGCCGAGAACCGCATGCACACCATCAAAGCCGTGATGGTAGCCACGCTCGGCGACTAATCCATCCTTGACAAGAAAAAACGACGGCCGGTAATGGTACACCGACCGTCGTTTTTTTGTTTAATCAACCGATTCAATTTATAACGCCAAAAATTATATCTTTGCAGCGGCAAGCAAAACCGCCAAACAAGTATCAACAAACAGTCTTATTACATCTTAAACCATAGTAGAAATGAAAAAAACAACCCTCAAGAGTCTCATTGCCGCCTTCATCCTGTCCGTGTTTTGTCTCGGAAATTGGAATGCCTGCGATGCACAAACCCTCACCGAAGTCGTCGAGACGCTTCACGAAAGCCTGCCCATTTCGCTGGGGCAGATGGGCGAAATCACCAGCATCTCCGTCAGCGGCGGCAACCTCCTCATGGAATGCAGCGTGGACGATGACGTCGTGGACATCCCCGGCCTCAAAAGCCAGCCGGAACTCATGAAAGAGAACATGAGGCAGTGGCTGTTGGGGGGAGACTCCCAATACGGCATGTTCTTCGACGCGATATCCAATGAGGGCCTGGGGTTGAAAATCCAATACACCGGCAAGAAGACAGGCAATCAAGTCTCCTGCGAGCTGACCAACGCCGAAATCAAGGACCGGAAAGCCCACCTTTCCGAATACGACCCGAAAAAGCAGCTGGATTTCCAAATCGAGGCCGCCAACAAGCAACTGCCCACAGACGAGGGCGAAGGCTTGATATGCACCAAGGTGGTCCGCAAAGGGAAATATGTCGTTTACTACTTCTCCTGCGACGAGGCGAGTTTAGACATGAAACTCCTGAAAAAACTCCAGCCCACCATGCGCGTCATGGCTCTCACGAGCCTGAACTCCGACGAAGACGCGTCGATAACCCAGCTCCGTCGCTCCTGCAAAAGAGCCAACGTCGGAATCGCCTACTACTATATCGGGAGCAAGTCCGGCAAAACCGTGAAAGTCCTCATCCCCGCCAAAGAACTCAGATAATTTCCCATTCCTGAAAAAACGGGAAGTGATATATCAAACCGACAAGTAAATTAGAATAAAACATTAAATAACAGCAAGATATGGCAAGAGAAGTAAAATGTCTCATCATCGGTTCCGGTCCCGCAGGTTACATGGCCGGCGTATATACGGCACGTGCCGACCTGAAACCCCTCCTTATCGAGGGCATGCAGCAGGGCGGTCAGCTGACCATCACCAACGAAGTGGAGAACTTCCCGGGATTCCCGGGCGGCGCAGGCGGTCCCGTGATCATGGACAAACTGCGTGAGCAGGCGCTGAAACTGGGCGTGGAGATGCAGCCCAAGAGCGTCGCGAAGGTCGATTTCAGCAGCCGGCCGTTCCACTGCCAACTGGATGACGGCGAGGAGATTATCGCAGAGACAGTCATTGTGGCCACGGGTGCGAGCGCGCGTTGGCTGCACCTGCCCGGCGAGGACGAGTTCCGCGGCTTCGGGGTCTCCACCTGCGCCACCTGCGACGGCAATTTCTTCCGCAACAAGACCACCGTGGTCATCGGCGGCGGCGACACCGCGTTGGAGGACGCCCTCTACCTGTCGCAGCTCTGCACGAAAGTCTATATCGTGCACCGCCGCGACCAGTTCCGGGGCACCGCCGCGCTGCAGAAGAGCGTGCTGGCGACTCCGAACATCGAGGTCGTGTGGAGCCACGTGCCCGTGGAGATCACCGGCGAGCAAAAAGGGTTCATCAAGAAGGTCACCGGTCTGAAGGTGAAGCACACGCAGACCGGCGAGGAGCGCACCTTGGAAGTCGATGGCGTGTTCGAGGCCATCGGCGTGATGCCGACCACCGAACTGTTTGTAGGACAGTTGGATATGAACGAGCAGGGCTATATCGTCACGAAGCCCGACAGCACGAAGACCAACGTCGAGGGCGTGTTCGCCGCCGGCGACGTGCAGGACCCCGTCTTCCGCCAGGCCGTCATCGCCGCCGGCACCGGCAGCATGGCAGGCATCGAGGCGTCGCGGTTCCTTATGGAGAATTAAGAATTCAAAATTAAGAATTAAGAATGATGAATTATGAATGTATTCAGAACATTCGTTTTGGCATTTTGCATTCTCGTTCTTGCTTGTCCTCTGCAGGCGCAGTATGATGTGCCTGTTTTTCTGCGCAATGACACGCTGAATGTGGAGGAACAGACCATTTATCGTATCACCTACCTCTGCGACGGAGATTATCTGTTGTACAAGTTCAAGGACACGGTCAGTCCTCGCATCGTGGAAGTGCTCTATGCAGACAGTACGGTTCGGGAGAGGAAATATTACAACAATCAAACGGATAATTATCGAGCCAACATCACATACAATAGGGACGGAACTGTTTCCACCTTATATTTTCAAATAGAGTATAAAGGGGTGAAATACGACTGCCCTGTCCATACATTGTATGATGAAAAAGGATATAGTTCTGCATTATATATTCAAGCACGTCGAGTCGGTATAGTGACAGAATATTGGTGTTATAACGGCATTTGGAAATGGGAATGTCACCACAACTGCAAACCTCCGAGATATGCGAAAAAACTGTTCAGGATGTTTTTGTCTCAATACGAGACGAAATTATACATGCTGGACCATGGCATCTGGTTTGAACCGTGACAATTTCTTTTTCCTCATCTCCCAACCACGTCAGCGGTTGCATATCTATAGCCGATGGCGAGGTGGATTCGGGTTGCCGTGGCCTTTTCAATGGTTATGGATTATGGGTTATTGAGGGGATGTTCGGGACGTTGGCGGGGAATGGTGTTTGGCGCGCCGGCCCGCCCAAAATAAAAAACAATCGGCAATCCCGAAAAATCGTATCTTTGCCGCCCGAAATCAGGGGACGTAAGACGTAAGACGTAAGACGTAAGACGTAAGACGTAAGACGTTAGACGTAAGACGTTAGACGTTAGACGTTAGACGTTAGACGTTAGACGTTAGACAAAAGATGTGGGATTTCTGACGCGACCACAAAACCTGATCACTATTCACTGATCACTGATCACAAAAAAATGAAACAAGAAGAAACCGAACAAAAGGACATATTGAAAGACATCACCGACAAGGAATACGAATACGGTTTCGTGTCGGACATTGATATTGAAGATTTCCCGAAAGGGCTGAACGAGGAGATCGTGCGGCGGATTTCGCAGCGCAAGGGCGAACCCGACTGGCTGTTGGAGTTCCGGCTGAAGGCCTACCGCTACTGGACCACCTTGGAGGAGCCCGACTGGGGACATCTCGAGTTTGAAAAACCCAACTACCAGGACATCAGGTATTTGGCCATCCCCAAGAAGAAGAAACAGCTCGCCTCAATGGACGAGGTCGATCCCGAGTTGGTCGACACGTTCAACAAGCTGGGCATCAACCTCGAAGAGCAGAAAGTGCTGGCGGGCGTGGCTGTCGATGCGGTCATGGACTCCGTTTCCGTGAAGACCACCTTCTCCGACACGCTGAAGAAGTACGGCATCATCTTCTGCTCCTTCGGCGAGGCGGTGCGCGAGCATCCCGACCTGGTGCGGCAGTACCTCGGCACCGTGGTCCCCTACACGGACAACTTCTTCGCCGCCCTCAACTCGGCGGTCTTCAGCGAGGGCTCGTTCTGCTACATCCCCAAGGGGGTGCGCTGCCCCATCGAGCTTTCCACCTACTTCCGCATCAACGCGGCCAACACCGGCCAGTTCGAGCGCACGCTGCTCATCGCCGACGAGGGCGCTTACGTGAGCTATATGGAGGGCTGCACCGCCCCGCAGCGTGACGAGAACCAGCTACACGCCGCCGTGGTGGAGCTCATCGCCATCAAGGACGCGGAAATCAAATACTCGACCGTCCAGAACTGGTACCCGGGCGACAAGAACGGCAAGGGCGGCATCTACAACCTCGTCACCAAGCGCGGTCTCTGCAAGGGCGCGAACTCCAAGATTTCGTGGACGCAGGTGGAGACAGGCTCGGCCATCACGTGGAAGTACCCGGGCTGCATCCTCAAGGGCGACAACAGCGTGGGCGAGTTCTACTCCGTGGCCGTCACCAACAACTACCAGCAGGCCGACACGGGCACGAAGATGATCCACTTGGGCCGCAACACCCGCAGCCTGATCGTTTCCAAGGGCATCTCCGCGGGCCACAGCCAGAACAGCTACCGCGGACTCGTGCGGGTCGATAAGAACGCCGAGAACGCCCGCAACTTCTCGCAGTGCGACTCGTTGTTGATGGGCGACAAATGCGGCGCGCACACCTGGCCCGACCTGCAGTGCGCCAACTCGTCTTCGGTGCTGGAACACGAGGCCACCACCTCGAAGATTTCCGACGACCAGCTCTTCTACTGCCAGCAGCGCGGCATCGACCAGGAGAACGCCGTGAGCTTGATTGTCAACGGCTACGCCAAGGAGGTGCTCAGCAAGCTGCCGATGGAGTTCGCCGTCGAGGCGCAGAAACTGCTGAGCCTGACGTTGTCGGGAAGCGTGGGGTGATGCAGAATGCAGAATTAAGAATTAAGAATTAAGAATTAAGAATTAAGAATTAAGAATTAAGAATTAAGAATTAAGAATTAGGAATAAAATCAATTTTGCGGGTTGAAAAAAGACGCGAAATGAAAAAAGAGCCAATCTCATCTTGCCAAACCACAAAAGCCAAAACCACCCCGCTCGAACCCATCGAGGCGGAACGGAAGTTCTTGGTGGAAATCGTGGGCGAAATGCCCGAATGCCGCGAACTGGAAATCTTTCAGACCTACCTGAAAGAAAAAGACGGTTTGGAGCCGCGCGTGCGTAAGCGGAAGGAGAACGGTCAATACGTCTATTTCTTGACTACCAAGAAGTTCGTCTCGGTCAACGAGCGCGTGGAGATCGAGCAGGAAATCAGCCAAGCGGAATACGAGGCGCTGCTCGCCGAGGCCAATCCCGACAAACGCACCATTCACAAACGCCGCCAATGCTTCGAATGGGGCAATCGCTACTTGGAATTAGACACGTTCATAGAACCTCCCCTGCCCTATCATCTGCTCGAAATCGAACATGTCAGCATGGAGGATAATATCAGCTTCCCGCCGTTTCTCAAAGTCCTCCGCGAGGTTACCGACGACCCGGAATGGTACAACGCGAATATCGCGAGTTGCAAATAATGACCAATTAAAGGTTGCGCCCGACACAGATTTTTCGTATTTTTGCGGCGGCAATTTTTAATTTCGCCCCATAAAATCGTACCCTTATGAAATACCCCATCGGCATACAGACATTCGAGGACATCCGCACGGAAGGCTACGCCTACGTGGACAAGACGGCGCTGGCTTATAAACTCGTTTCGGAGGGCAAATACTACTTCCTGAGCCGTCCCCGCCGGTTCGGCAAGAGCCTGCTACTCTCCACCCTGAAGGCCTACTTTCAGGGCAAGAAAGAACTTTTCGACGGATTGGCGATGGCTGGGCTGGAGAAGGAATGGAAGGAGTATCCTGTTTTCCATTTCGACTTCAACACCGGGCTGTACACCAATCTTGAAGGACTTAACTCGACCATAGACTACCAGCTCCTTAAGTTAGAGCAACGGTTTGGTATTGACAAGGCAAGCCTTTCGCTTTCCGACCGATTCAAAGAGCTTATTTCGCGCGCGTACGAGCAGACGGGCCAAAAGGTGGTCATCCTCGTGGACGAGTATGACAAACCGTTGTTGGAGACCATCGGCAACCCGGAGCTGCAGAATGAATACCGCAAAGTTCTGAAATCGTTTTACGGGGTGGAAAAGACCATGGACTCCTACATCCGGTTCGCTTTCTTCACTGGGGTGACCAAGTTCTCGAAGGTGAGCATTTTCAGCGATTTGAACAATCTGTCAGACATATCGTTGGATTATCGATATGGTGCTATCTGCGGCATTAGCGAACAGGAAATCAGAGAGAACTTCGATACCGAGGTTGCTGAATTGGCTGTTGAGAACAGTATGACGAAAGACGAGTGTTATGCCATGCTGAAATCAAGCTATGACGGCTACCATTTCAGTGCCGAATCAGCAGGGATGTACAACCCGTTCAGTCTCTTGAAGACGTTGGACTGTAAGCGTTTCGGCGACTATTGGTTCGCAACGGGCACGCCGACTTTCTTGGTGGTGGTTTTGCAGCACACCGATTACCCGCTTGACCGGCTCACCACTGAGGAGGTGGATGTGCGCACGATGGACAGCGTCGATATGATGTACAGCAATCCCATTCCGTTGTTGTTCCAAAGCGGCTATCTCACCATCAAGGATTTTGACAAAGAGTTCCAAAGCTACCGTCTCGGGTTCCCTAACGAGGAAGTGGAGCGGGGCTTCGCGCAGTTCTTGGCCACCTACTACTTTGCAGGCGGTATGAACGGTTCGTTCACTATCAACAATTTCGTCAAGGATGTCCGGAATGGAAACATTGAAGACTTTATGACCCGTCTGCAAGCATTGTTCGCCGACGGCGACTACCAGGTGATGGGGAAGCTGGAAATCTATTTCCAGAACACGTTGTCGGTCATCTTCAAGTTGATGGGGTTGTATGTGCAGGTGGAGCGTCACACGAGTCGCGGCCGCATGGACGTGACCATCCAGACCCGCGACTATGTCTATGTCATGGAATTGAAAGTGGATAAGTCCGCCGACGAGGCGTTAAAGCAGATTGAGGACAAGCAGTACGCCGCCCCCTTCGCCGCCGACCCGAGGAAGTTGTTCAAAGTCGGGGTCTGTTTCGGCAGCGAAAGCAAGGGAATCGACGAGTGGAAGGTGGTGGAATGATGACGGTGGGTAATATCAGGTTAGTTAATGGTCACTAAATGTAAAGCTATGAACTATAAAAAAGTATTCGACACGATGGTGAGCGAAACGGCAAATTATCTCACCAAAAACGGGCTGAAATCCATGATTCTGGGCCTCTCCGGCGGACTCGACTCCACCGTGACGGCCGCCATCTGTCACGAGGTGGTAAAACGCTATCCCGAACAACAGTTCAAATTCATCGGCGTCAGCCTACCCTGCTCGTCGAACTCCGCCGAGGAGAACGACTCGGCATACTTGGCCATGAAGGCTTTCTGCACCGAATACTGGGTGGAGAACCTGCAGAAGGAGTATCTGCTGATGAAAGCCACCTGTGAGCAGCGCTACCCCTCGACACCCATCTCGCAGGGCAACATCAAGGCCCGCCTGCGCATGATCTACCTCTACAACCTCGCCTCGGTGACCGGCGGCCTCGTCATGGACACCGACAACCTGACGGAACACTATCTCGGCTTCTGGACCATCCACGGCGACGTGGCCGACTACAACCCAATCGGCGGGCTGTGGAAACACGAGGTTTACGAGCTTTGCAAGTACCTCTTCACCGAAGTTCATCCCGACGAGAATTGCCCGTGCCACAAAGCTCTGCGCGCCGGCTACGACATCACGCCCACCGACGGCAACGCGGTGGCGGCCGGCGGAGACATGGCCCAGATCGCCCCGGGACACACCTACGAGGAGGTGGACGACATCCTGGGCACCTACCTGCAGCATGGCGACGACGAACAAGAGATGAAACGCCTGAACGAAGCTTACGGCGCAGAGACCGTGGAGCGCGTGCTGACCCGCCACCGCAAATCCGAATTCAAGCGCAAACGCATGCCGTTAGTCATCGAAAGATCCCTGTATGACACGGAAGAGTGATACCGGTTTCAAGTATCAACTCCAAACCCTTAAACCTTAAACCAACCTCATCATGTACTTTACCGACTACATCACCGGAACCGTCATCCAAGGACTCGGGAACGGGCACAAGTTCGGGTTCCCGACCGCCAACGTGCAGCCCGACACGCCCGTCACGCTGGAGAAAGGCGCTTACGCCGCTTGGGTGAGATACGATGGGAAGCGATACAAGGGTATGCTCTACGTGGGCACGCGCCCGACACTGGACCTGCACGAGCTCACCTACGAAATCCACGTCATCGACGCCAACCCCAGACTTTACGGCAAAAAAATCTCGTTCAAGCCGGTTTATAAGATAGCGGAGGAGAAAAAATTCAGGAGCGAGAAAGAACTCATCAAAGCTCTTTTTGATTACAAAGGAACCGCCAAAATGATGCTAAGTCCAAGCCGTTCTCATCTTTTCAAACCAAGATTAGACGACATAGACGACATCATGAAAATCATCGGGCAGGCGAAACGCAGGATGAAAAAGATGGGGCTCGACCAGTGGCAGGACGGTTACCCCGATGAAGAGACTGTCCGCAACGACAAGCGGAAACATCAGGCAGTCCTTGTCCAGAATTGGTTTGGACCCGCCGCCTACGCCGCCATCGTATTTGGGAAGGATCCTTATTACGAACATATTGACGGGAAATGGATCAGCGACGGCGAGCCATACGTCACCGTTCACCGTCTCGCCGTTGCCGACGAGTTTCTCGGCCTCGACCTCGCCAAGCACGTTCTCCGTTTCGCGGAACGGAAGGCTCGTGCCAAAGGCGTGAGATGGTTCCGCATCGACACCCACCACGACAATATCCCGATGCGCAACCTCATCCGTGACTTCGGGTTCACCTTCTGCGGCGTGGTGCAGGTGCGGGACGGGAAGAGAATGGCGTATGAGAAGCAAATTCCACAAATGTTAGAATAGACACAAACAAAAAACGCCCTCTTTCGAGGGCGTTTTCTTTTAGAGTTGTTGTCCGCTCTTATTTACCAGCCTTGATGGCAGCCTGTGCAGCGGCCAAGCGAGCCACGGGCACGCGGAACGGGGAGCAAGAAACGTAGTTCAGACCGCTCTTGAAGAAGAACTCCACAGAGGCGGGATCACCACCGTGCTCACCGCAGACACCGCATTTGAGGTTGTTGCGAGTGCTGCGACCGCGCTCGACGCCGAGCTTCACCAATTGACCGACACCTTCCTGGTCGAGGGTGTTGAACGGGTCGGCGGGGATAATCTTCTGAGCAACGTACTCGTGGACGATAGCGTTCACATCGTCGCGGGAGAAACCGAACGTCATTTGCGTCAGGTCGTTGGTACCGAAGCTGAAGAACTGGGCCACCTCGGCGATCTTGTCGGCCACGAGCGTTGCGCGCGGGATCTCAATCATCGTACCGAACATGTAGTCAATCTTCACGTTGAACTTGGCTTCGATTTCGGCCTGCACGCGGTCAGCGATAGCCTTCTGGTGCTTCAGCTCGTTGACGTTGATGGTCAGCGGCACCATGATTTCGAGATGCGGGTCGTGACCCTCGTTCATCAACTCAGCGGTGGCCTGGAACAGAGCGCGGAACTGAGTTTCGGTGATTTCCGGATACACGATGCCGAGACGCACGCCACGGAGACCCATCATCGGGTTCATTTCGTGCAGAGCGTCGATGCGTTTCTTGATTTCCTCATAAGTAAGACCATAGTGAGCGGCAGCCTCACGCTGTTTGTCTTCGGTTTGCGGGACGAACTCGTGCAACGGCGGGTCCATGAGGCGGAACGTGAGCGGCTTGCCGTCCAACACCTTCAAGGTTCCCTTGGCAGCCTTGCAGATGTAGGGTTCCAGCTCATTGAGAGCCGCCTTGCGGGCTTCCGTAGTGTCAGCCAAAATCATCTTACGGAGCTTCTCCAGAGGTTCTTCGCTGTTCTTGCCGTAGAACATGTGCTCAATACGGAACAGGCCGATACCCTCGGCGCCGAAGTTGACGGCGTTCTGGGCATCTTCCGGTGTGTCGGCGTTGGTGCGGACACCCATAGTGCGGTATTTGTCAACGAGAGCCATGAACTCTTGGAAGAGAGGGTTCTCCGTTGCGTCGATCATCGCAACTTCCTCGCCGTAAACCCAGCCCTTAGAGCCGTTCAAACTGATGACATCGCCTTCCTTGAAGGTCTTGCCATCGATGGAGACGGTACGGGCGTTCATGTCGATCTTGATGGCGTCGCAACCGACGATGCAGCATTTGCCCCAGCCACGTGCCACAAGAGCGGCGTGAGAGGTCATACCACCACGAGCGGTCAGGATGCCGGTGGCAGCACGCATACCCTCCACATCTTCGGGGTTGGTCTCCTCGCGGACGAGAATGTTCTTGACTTTGTTGGCAGTGTAAGCCATAGAGGTTTCGCTGTCGAAGGCGATTTTGCCGACGGCACCGCCAGGACCTGCGGGCAGACCCTTCGCGATGACGGTGTGTTTCTTCTCGTCAGCGGCATCCAAAATCGGGTGCAAAAGTTCGTCGAGCTGGGCGGGGGCCACGCGGAGCACCACTTCCTTCTCGTCGATGAGGCCTTCATGCAACATGTCGAGAGCCATGGTCATGGCAGCCACGCCGGTACGCTTGCCGACACGGCATTGCAGCATGAAGAGGTTACCTTCTTGGATGGTGAACTCGATATCCAGCATATCCTTGTAGTTCTTTTCCAGGATGTTGCGGATGTCGCAGAGTTCTTTATAAGTCTCAGGCATCAGCTCCTGCATGGAGGCGAGATGCTTGTTCTGTTCGTTCTTGGTGTCGTCGTTCAACGGGTTCGGGGTGCGGATACCGGCCACCACGTCCTCGCCCTGGGCGTTGATCAACCATTCGCCGTAGAACTGGTTGTCGCCGGTGGCGGGGTTACGGGTGAAAGCGACGCCCGTAGCGGAGTTGTCGCCCATGTTACCGAACACCATGGCCTGCACGTTGACAGCAGTACCCCAATCATCGGGAATACCCTCGATACGACGGTAAGCGATGGCCTTCTTGCCGTTCCAGCTCTTGAACACGGCCTTGATGCCGCCTTCCATCTGGGCTCTCGCGTCATCGGGGAACTCAGTGCCGAGGACTTCCTTCACCTTGGCCTTGAAATTCTCGGCCAAAGTCTTGAGCTCATCGGCAGTGATCTCCGTGTCGCTCTTGTAACCTTTTTCTTCCTTGAATGCGTCAAGCATGTCATCCAACTGTTTGCGGATGCCCTTGCCGTCGGCGGGCTCGATGCCTTCGGATTTCTCCATCACGACATCAGCGTACATCATGATGAGACGACGGTAGGAGTCATAGACGAAACGGGGGTTGTTGGTTTTCTTGATGAGTCCGGGGATAGTCTTGGAGCTCAGGCCGATATTGAGGACGGTGTCCATCATGCCGGGCATGGAGCTGCGGGCGCCGGAGCGGCAGGAGACGAGCAGAGGGTTCTCGGCATCGTCATATTTCAGACCCATGATTTTCTCTACATTTTCCATGCCTGCCCAGACCTCGTCCATGAGGCCTTCGGGGAGCTGGCAGTTGTTGGCATAGTACGCCGTGCAGCAATCCGTGGTAATGGTCAAGCCTGCGGGGACGGGCAGTCCCAGCAAACACATTTCAGCCAAGTTGGCGCCTTTACCGCCCAACAGATTCTTCATGTCCGCCTTGCCTTCGGCCTTTTTTCCGCCGAAAGTATAGACATACTTCACATCATTCTTTGTCATTTTCAATCAGTTTTGGATAAAAATTATTGCTCTAAAATCGGCCGCGAAAATACAAAAAAAGTGGGCACGCCGCGCCCACTTCCGGATTTTTTTCTCGTATTTCCAAAATATAAAATCGAACGTCTCAGATCCGCTTCAGTTTCTCCACCACCATCGGGCGATCTTCAGCGTAGGTGACGCCAAACCACTCGGAGGTCGTGGGCAGCACACGCACGCGAGCCTCGCCGCGATCCATCACGGCGGACACCGCGTCAGGAATCGGGAACTCGGCCTTGATGTTGCCCTCGTTGTCCTTCAGGAACTGCGCGAACATGCCCTCGAGCGCGTCGAAAAAGCGCGGGGAGAAGCCCCAGAAGTTCATGGAGACGGGCTCCTCGCCGGTGAGCGGGGTCACCACGCCGTCCTCATTGTTCTCGATGCCGTGGTCCGTGCGGGCGATCTTGCGCATCTCCTTGACGGTGGTCAGGTAGCCGTTGCCATCCACCTGGCAGACACCGCGCGACACGGTGCCGTTCTCCGACAGCGTCTTGTCCAAACGGTAGCCGACCATCGCGAAGGCGGCGGGATCGTTGGCTGTGACCTCACGCAGGTAGTCGCCTAAGATCTGGAAAGGCTCCTTGCCGTAGAAGTCATCGGCGTTGATTACCGTAAACGGCTCTTTGATAGCATCTTTCGCCACCAAGATGGCGTGTGCGGTGCCGTAGGGTTTCACGCGCTCGGGGTTCACGGAGAAACCCGCGGGCAGCATGTCGAGTTCCTGGAAAACGTATTCCACCGGGATGACGTTCTTGTATCTCGGCAGGATGTACTCCTGAAAGTCGGCCTCCATGCTGCGGCGGATGACGAGCACCACCTTGCCGTAGCCAGCCTCGGCGGCGTACTTCACGGAGTAGTCGAGGATGGTTTCACCATGCGGACCCATCTGGTCCAGCTGTTTCAGTCCGCCGTAGCGGCTTCCCATGCCGGCGGCGAGGATTAAGAGGGTTGGGTTCATATTAAAGGTTAAAAGGTTAAAAGGTTAAAGGTTAGAGGTTTAAGGTTTAGAGTTTAGGGGTTAAAAGGTTAGTGGTCAAATTCAAAGTTATGGCTAATAGCCAACAGCTAACAGCTAACAGCCCAAGTCACATCGGTTTGATCTTCCGGGCCAGTTTCGCGCAGAGGCCGGGGAAGAAACGTTTGATGTGGGCCATGATGAGTTCGGAGCTGCCGACGAGTTGTTCGCGTTTCTCCTTGGCGATGGCGTTGAAGATGATGCGGGAGGCTTTCTCAGGGGTGATGCCACCGGCTTGGCCCGCGTCCATCTTGCCGTGCTTGCGGCCGTCTTTCTCCAACGAGTTGACGGAGATGTTGGTCTGCACGCGGCCGGGCGTGAGGATGGTGACGCGAACGCCGTCCTTGTAGTTCTCGGCCGCCACGGTCTCGAAGAAGCCGTAGAGGGCGTGCTTGGCCGACGAGTAGGCGCAGCGCAACGGGAACCCGAAGAGTCCGGCGATGCTGGTGGTGACGGCCAACTGTCCCCCACCCTGCTCGATCATCTTGGGCAACACGGCCTTGGTTAGAATGACCGGCGCGTAAAAGTCGATGTCCATCACCTTGCGAATGACGGCCATGTCGGTCTCCACGGTGGTGCCGCGCTGGCTGATGCCGGCGTTGTTGTAGAAGACGTCGATGCGCCCGTAGGCGTTGAGGGCGTCGGAGGCGAGCTGCGGCAGCGCGTCGGTCTGCCCGAGGTCGAACGGCAGGCAGGTCACGTCTTTGGCACCCAGTTGCAGGCACTCCTCGCGCACCTGCTCCAAAAGGTCGGGCTCCAAGGCGGTGAGAATCAGCCGCGCCCCCGCCTCCGCGAACCGGAAGGCGGTCTCCTTGCCGATGCCGGAGGAGGTGCCCGTGATCCATACTACTTTATTGGTATAATCGTTTTTCATAATAGTGTTTTTTTAATATTATGGCTTATCCACAATTTGGAAAAAGCCGTTGAAGGTTGCACCCCAGATGCGGTGTTCCCTGTCCTGAGTAAGCTGCATGATATAGCCGCTGGGCAGACTGGAATTTTCCGTAGTGTATGCCTCCCAACGGTCCTTGGCCACATCGTACATAAACAGACCGACAGCGTTCACCGACAGCCAAATCTGATTCCGAGATTCATCGTAAAGCATGTCATTGCCCGCCTCTGTCTCCAAAACTTTAGTCCAGGTCGGTGCATAACGATGCCATTTCCCCTTGGTATCCAACTTATACAACCCTCCTTTGCTGTCTTTGTAGGCATGAAAATAGAACCACATATTCCCGTTGCGGTCCTGATATGCGTGACCAATATTATTTTTGCCCAATGGTGTTTTGCTTGAGCGATAGTCTGTCCATTTCTGACCATCAAACATGGCGTTACCGGAAAATGTGCCCACCCATTGACGATCTTGCTTGTCGATATAGAAGCTCAACACCTTATTGGTAGGGATCCCGCTGTTCAGGGAATCCATCACCGTCCAGTTAGCGCCATCGTATTTGCAGATGCCATTCCAACTAGTGATCCATATATTATTGTTTCGGTCAACAACAAGATGCCGTCCCCAATAGACAGGCGAATTCAGGGTGTCGAAACGGGTCCATTCGCCATCCTTGATTCTAAAGACATTCCACCCTTGGATAATCCAAACGGCATTCTCATTATCTGTGAGAAGCTCAAAAATCGTGGCGGTTCGCGTTGGATCGTATATAGGTTTGGTCAGCGGCGAGTTGGCACTGGTGTAAAGAGTGGTTTTGCGGTCCGACAAACGGACAAGACCGTTGTCCGTACCCATCCAGACGGCTCCGGTGCTGTCCACCGTCACCCCTCGAGACATTGTGGCGACCTTGTTTGGCAGTTCGCCGTTCGAATTTGTGTAAAGGCGAAAGGAATAGGTGAGATCTTTCGGGGCGCTGCCGGTGTTATCTTCCGACTCTTCTTTTTGTTCAGAAATATACTCGAACGGGGAGACCGCCTTTCCTGTGAAACTCCCGTTCTCGAACGTGAAAAGGAACGACACGGAGACGTTTTGCTTGGGAACTGCCGGTTTCCATTGTGTGCTGTTGACCGCCTTTTCCAAACGAAGGACTTTGGAAGAGACTTCTGTCTTGTTGTCCGCACTGAGCAGATGCGCATTGCCGGCGGTATCCACCACGATTTGCGCCAAGATGGTGCCTTTTGCTTGCTTCAAAGCCTTAGAATTGAACATTTTGTTCATCCTTCCCCACGCATCGGGAAGCGGTTTGACGCCTAACCTTCCATCGTCCAAGGTGAAAGTGGAGACATTCACAGGATAATGTTCCGGATAGAGGTACTGGGCGGAAGCAACGAATACGCCTGCCAGCAATAGAAGAATAAAACAGAGCTGTCTCATAACGCTTTTATTACGACGGCAAAAATACAAAAGTTTGCGAGATGCCCAAACGCTTTTTTCAGATGATCCTTTCCCGCGTCCTGCGCCCCGTTTTCGTCCAAAACGCTTCCCGGAAATGACATAAGCGAACAGCCAAAAAAATCGTACTTTTGCCGCCCGAATGAAACAGACCATCCTCCTTTCCGACCATTTCACCATCGGCAGACTGCTCCGCTTCACCGTGCCCTCCATGGTGATGATGGTGTTCACCTCAATCTACAGCGTGGTGGATGGCTTTTTCGTCTCCAACTTCGCCGGCACGACCTCCTTCGCCGCCCTCAACCTCATTTTCCCTTTCCTGATGTTCCTGAGTGTCATCGGGTTCATGTTCGGGTCGGGCGGCAGCGCACTGATAGCCAAAACGTTGGGAGAAGGGAATCCCGACAAGGCCAACGAGATATTCTCCATGCTGGTTTATGTCGGGGCGATGGTCGGGGTGCTCTTCGCTGCAGTGGGCTGGCCTTTGCTCGACGATGTTTCCGTCATGCTGGGCGCGGACGAGGCCCTGGTGAGCGAGTGCGTGATGTACGGGCGCATCCTGCTCGTCGCATTGCCGTTCTTCATCCTGCAGATGATGTTCCAGACGCTGCTCGTCACCGCGGAAAAGCCGGATCTCGGACTGATTGTCACCCTCGTTTCCGGCGGGCTGAACATTGTGCTGGACATCCTGTTCATCGCAGTTCTCGGCTGGGGGCTGAAGGGCGCGGCATGGGCCACGGCGTTGGCGCAGATGGCGGGAGCTGTCATCCCGTTGGTCTATTTCATCGCCCCGAACCGCTCGCGCCTGCGACTGGGCCGTTTCGTGTTCGACGGCGCGGCCTTGCGACAGACCTGCTTCAACGGGATCAGCGAATTTTTCTCGAACGTGTCGGCCACGGTGGTCACAATGCTCTACAACTACCAGCTGATGAAATACATCGGCGAAGACGGGGTGGCGGCCTTCGGGGTGATCATGTATGTGGCGTTCATCTTCGCCGCCGTCATGATCGGCTACGGCATGGGCTCGGCCCCCATTGTCAGCTTCCACTACGGCGCGGGCAACCGGGACGAGCTGCGGAACGTGTTCACCAAAAGCATGCTGCTGCTCGGGATCATGGGAGTGACGGAGTGCCTCCTCGCGCAGCTGCTGGCCCGTCCGCTGGCACGCATTTTCGTCGGCTACGACCCCGAACTGCTGTCGCTCACCACCCGGGCGCTCCGGATCTACAGCGTCTCGTTCCTGCTGATGGGCTTCAACGGGTACGCCTCGGCCTTCTTCACCGCCCTGAACAACGGCTTGGTGTCGGCGCTCATCTCCACAAACCGCACCTTGGTCTGCGAAACATTGGCGGTGCTATTGCTGCCCACACTCGTCGGGGTCAGCGGTATCTGGTACGCCATCATCTTCGCGGAAGTCGCCGCCCTGTTGCTCACCACAACGATGCTGGCACGGCATGGGAAACGGTACGGGTATCTCAGGTAGAATCGTGTCAATGATCGACTCCGATTTGTCGTTCCTCATACCCGAAAAAATGCTATTTTTGCGCCCGAAAAAAAAGGATCCTTTTTTTCAAGGATTACCTGTCTTTTTTTAATGAAGCCTGTCTTTCCATATATATTAAAACGCCTCACCTGTCTGGCCTTGGTTCTGTTCGCATGTCTGCTATCCAAAGCCCAGCAGCAGTTCCCCTACTCGGTCGTCATCGACACCGTGGTGGGCGATTGTTTCAACAACTGCCAGGCCGTCATATCTTTGTATGATGCACAAGGGAATCTCATCCAGACCGACGACTCGTTGCACCATCCCGTCGATTCCGTCGCCTATCCGATCTCCAATCTGCAGTACCACTACAAGAACCAGCTCCACAACAGCGTCTTTTACAGCGACAGTCACATCCTGACCATGGACGTGGGCACGTACGACATCGGCGTTTCCGGATATGTGATGGTTCCGTCCGGTGCCGGTCAGGTGCCCGTTTTGGTGGACACAACGCTGTACGGGGTTGTCCTTACCAGCACCTACACGCCCATGTCCGTTTCCATGCTGGCCGTGATAGCCCAAAACGACCAACTGGTGAACGGCGTATGGCGTGAACGCTACGGCAACCGGCACGATTTGCCTTGCGGCAAGCAGGGACGTGTGCAGATGAAGATCACCGCCGGCATGTTCCCCTACACCGTGACTTTCATCGACGCGCAAAACGACACTGTGCGCCAAGTAGTCTTCGACCAACCCCAACACAACGGGAACGACTCCACATACGCCGATTTCAGGTACTACTACACCTTCGACACGCTGTCTGCCGGCACCTATCGCATCGAGGCCCGCGACGCTTGCTCCTACACCGTCGTGCTGCATCACACAGTCTTGCTGAACAATATAAGTTTCAACCCCCCACAGAGTTACCAGGACAACTGTTCCGACTCCAACACGGTAAAGTTCAGGGTGAACTTCAGCTTCCAAAGGGGGACTTTCAACTACCTAAACGATTATCTTGCATCCACATTCCAATACCGCTTCATACATACCGATGACACCGGCCATTCCGACACGACATCTTGGCGGCCGGTCAATGGGACCACCATAATCAACTCCAATTACGGCATTTATTGCGACACATTGGGCTTTGCCCACCGATATTGCGATCTGTACGGTCACAGCATCAAATTCGAGATGCGCGATCTTTGCAGCCAAAACACCAAATCCCAAACCGTCACGATTTCCCCTCCGCAGATCACATGCCACACGAGTACAAGCGAAAACGTGTTATGTCTAGGAGAAATAACGCTCGACACCTGTGCCCGGAAGTGCGACTCAATGCTCAGAACCAAAACGTATTCCATTTGGTGCAACAGCAATTACATATACTACACTTGCCCGCCGCGTTGGGTATATACCGATTCCGCAACCGGACAGGTGATAAAGACTCAGACAGTAAGTGGACTCACCTCACAAACTTATTCGCTCTCCACGCTGACAAGCGATGACATTGAAAACATTTACGGTCCTTATTCCTACCTTCAGTTGCCAATCACCCGCTCACTCGTGGATGCAAAGGGGTGCGTGCTTGCAAGTCGTTTCGACACCCTGGTCTTTATTCGGGACACCCTGCCAATGCTATGGCCGTATTCTTGGGTAATAAACTCCGATTATATCAACACCACGTGCTATTCCGGGCAAAAAACCATCACATTGAGTGAGATTAATTCCCCATTCCCCCTGTTCCGGGATTCGACCGTGGTGCGCCTGATAACCAGCCCGCTCAACAACCAATACAACTTCACGGCCACCTACACCAACGGCGCATGGACCATCATAAAGGACGACACGGTGAACAACACGTCCACCATCACAGCCTCAAGCACCAACTTGAACATCTCCGTCCACGACGAGCACCTCGCCGGGGGACTTTATGTCTTCGTGTGCGAGACGCCGTGCGGTCCAGACACGCTGCAGATAACCATCGGCGGTTACAGTTATACCACTTACGAATGGATTGTGGATCCCGCCTACCAGACCTGGCAGGAATGCAACGACCTGCTTGTCAAACCCGTGGCCGGAAAATACCGCCGCTACAGATATTACGTGAACAATGGGGACACCACGGTCACACACACGGACTACACCCCGAACATCAATTTGGTTTCGGGGGTGGTGGGTGGTTATTCGACCACTTCGACGTCCATGAATGTGCCGTTCCGGTTCACCATACCCGGCGACTACGTCATACGCATGTCCTTCACGGGGTGCAACGAGACGTTTTCCCGCACCGACACCATTCACTTTGTGCGCATCAGGGTGGACTTCAAGAAGGCGTTTGCCGTGGTGTGCGACTCCACAGCGAACATCGGGTCGGTCGTCGCAAGAGCCTACAACGGGTCAGAGCCCTACACGTACAAGCTGTACAGCCAACCGGACCTCCACGGCAACCTGTTAGGAATCAACCAGACAGGTTTGTTTTACAACGTCCCCATGCAAATAGGACAGGAACTCTCCATTATGGTCATCGATTCCTGCGAGAGCAGTTATTTCATCAATATTGTCGCGATGTCATTGGAACAGAGCAAGTTGCTTTGGTTTGACGGCATACAGCCAAACCCGGGATTATGCGTAGGGGACACCGTCGCGTTGATGTCGCTCCCCATCGACAGTTCCTGCAGCTGCGTTTGGCATGGTCCGGAGAATTTCACCGCCATCGGCGAACAAATCTGGTACTATGCGGCGGACACTTTGTCAAAAGGGTGGCTCGTGGTGGAACAACTGAACACCGGCTGCCCGACGGCCGTCAAGGACAGTATTTACGTGAACGTGCTTCCTTTGCCCCAAGTGGTTATCAGCACGTTGGACACCGTTTGCGCCGGCGACACGGTTGAGGTGAAAATCACCGCGTTTGGGGCGGACACCGTCCATTTCAACTTGCAGCACACCTTTGCAGGCATCCAATCGTCTCAGACCTTGTCTGTGTCGGCACAAGACACCCTTTCGCTCTTCTTCCCGATTGAAACGGAAAACAGTTTCTGGATAAGCCAGGCCAATGACCTTTATTGCACCAGGGATCAGCATGACACCGTCCAGGTGACCCCTTATCCCGTCACCCTTTGGGCTGACTCAACCCTCATTACCGGCGAGGATCTGCTGATTTGCTACGGCAGCGACGCGACCCTGTCCGTCACATCCGACATCACCTCCGAGTGCATTCTGAATTGGTATAGTCACGCTTTGTTAAACATTGAAATACAACAAGATACAATTCAGAATACAGGCGAAGTGTCCGCATACACCATTCCGGAACTTCATACCGACACGACCCTTTACGTGGCCGTCTGGAGTCAAGAAAACTGCCCCGCGCATATCGAAAGGATTGATTCCTGGATGAACATGCAAAACGGGACAACGGAGATCCTGCCGGGACAAGGGGTGCGCTTTTACGACTCCGGAGGCGCCGGACACGCCTACGGGAACTTCGAGACGCGCACACACACCTTTTCGTCTCCTGGCGTCGGGCTCATACTCGTGCGATTCAACAGCATGGCCATAGCGGCGGGAGACACCTTGTACCTGTTCGCGGACAACGACTTACTGGTGCATTCCTACACGGGCACCCAACTGCCGGCGAACCTCACGCTGGCCACCCATTCGGTCACCTTCAAGTTCGTTTCCAACCAAACCAACACCGCCGCCGGCTGGAGTATCGACATCCTGACGCCGTCGGCATTGACCGAAATCAGCGCCGAGGTGGTTCGCTTTTTCGACACAATCGCCACAACGATTTGCCAGACAAACGAGCCCTTCACCCTTCTCCCGTTCTCGCAAATCGACATCTCCGACACCGGCCTTTTGCAGTTGGACACGACCATCGCCTCCGTGATGGGGTGTGACAGCTCCATCTCATTAACAATCAATGTTTTGCCCGTAAAAAGCAGCATTCTGGACACTATCATCTGCGAAGGTTTCGACCTCCCGATGGGCGGCTTCAACTACACCGAGGAAGGAACTTATCTCTGCCATTTCACGGCGGAAAACGGCTGCGACAGCACGGTCACGCTACAGTTGGGCGTGGTCGAAAAAGAAACCGAGATGTTTTCCTCTGAAGAAGATTTCTGTGATCATTTCCATACCATCCTGACCATACCCTACCCTGCGGACGGTTACATCTGGAGCACCGGCGACCAAACCCCGTTCTTGGAAGTCACCTACCCTGGAATTTACACGGTGACGTGCCTTTACCAAGGATGCAAAATGATGGCCAAATACATCATTCCCACCTGCGAATGGGAACTTTACCTCCCCAATGTCATCACGCCGGGCAACTCCGAACACGGAAACAATGTTTTCTGTCTCCAAGAAGAACAGAAATTCTGGATTGAAGACTTCGAGTTGTATGTGTTCAATCGATGGGGTGAAATAGCCTACTCTTCGCAAGACAAGAATTTCAAATGGGACGGAAGCGTCAACGGCCAAATTTACCCCAACAACGTTTACAACTACCTTATCCGCCTGACAGACAAGGTCGGAAGGCATTTGTTCTACAAAGGCTCCATCGTCATTTTGATGTAACCCCTGACTTGTTTCACTGTCCAGTCGTTTTCCTCCGCGTCAAAAAAAAAGTAATCGCAAAGTCATTGGAATACCGCTAAAAATTGTATTTTTGCTCGCCGATAACAACGTCGGTCTGTTTTAAGGTTATCATCATTTACAGTCCAATATGAAACAAACCAGATTACTTTGTATCGCCGCGCTGATGGTGCTCTTCGGTGCGGTCGTGGTCTCCTGCAAGGGGAAGAAAGCGGAAGTCAAGCCTGTGAAGGGCGTTTTGGAAGAACCCGTTCGGGAGGGTTCCGCTCCCGACGTCGTCAACGCGACGTTGGACCGCCACGTCCTCGACCAAAATTTCGAGTTGATTCTCAACGACTCGGTCAACCATGTCCAAGTGTGGAGTCTGATGAGCTGCGACTCGGTCACCTCTTCCGAAGGCTTCGGCATCGTGGTTGCCAAGGACGGGCGCGCCACCATTTTCGCCGACATCCGCCACGGCAACACCCCCGCCGCCCGCTATAATGCGGCCACCGGGGAACTCTGGCTTACCGGAGTCTCCGTCGAAGGCACGGGTGTCCACACGGAACGGTTCTACCGTATCGGTTTCAAAGACGACGGCCCCCACTTCGTCGCCGGCACCATCGACCCCTACGAGATGCAACAGGCTCTCTGCGATGAGCTGAAATACTCCGTCAACGGGGAGAACATCACCCTCTATAATGGAGAAAAAGAGCTGGCAACCGTGACCAACACGGTCAAGGACATGGGCGATTTTTACGAGGACGCCGTCTGGGTCGGGGAGCAGATCTCCTACGACATCAACGGCGACCAACTTTTCGTGAACGCCACTCCCGGCGTGAGCTTCGTGACCGGCAAGGTGCTCCATTACGACGATATGCCCACCATCACCGCCCGCGTGACCCTCAACAACGACGGCAGCTTCACCCTCTCAGACATCAGCGTCGTCCAATCCTCAAATTAACAACAACCATTCCTACCGAGCTCTTGACCCTAACCGAGACCGCTCAAGGAATTCATTTGTTTTAAACCATTAAAACGCTAAACCCTAAACCCCTAACCTTTAACCGTTATATGCACAAAAAGACCTTACAACGAATCCGGCGGGTGCTCGCGGCCCTCTTCTTCCTCGGTATCACGCTGATGTTCCTCGACTTCACGGGGACACTACACAAGTTCCTCGGCTGGATGGCCAAGGCGCAGTTCCTGCCCGCAGCGTTGGCGCTCAACTTCATCGTCATCGCCATCCTGCTGATCATCACCCTGTTGTTCGGACGGATTTACTGCTCCGTCATCTGTCCCCTCGGCGTGTTTCAAGACGGGGTGGCGCATGTCCACAACTGGGCGAAGAAGAACCGATACACCTACTCAAAAGCGCATAACATTCTGCGCTACATTGTTTTAGGGGTATTCATCGTGTTACTGATCGCCGGTTTAAGTTCCTTGGCCGCGCTGCTCGCCCCCTACTCCGCCTACGGCCGCATCGTGCAGAACCTCTTCGCACCGGTCTGGCAGTGGATCAACAACGGTTTGGCCGCTCTCTCCGAGCATTTCAACAGCTACGCCTTCTACTCGAAAGAGGTCTGGATGCGCAGTCTGCCGACCTTCATCATCGCGGCGGTGACGTTCGTGGTCATCGTCATCCTGGCATGGCGCAACGGCCGCACCTACTGCAACAACATTTGTCCCGTGGGCACTTTCCTGAGTTTCTTCAGCCGTTTCTCCTGGTTCAAGATGCACATCGATGAGGAAAAATGCATTCAATGCGGGCTCTGCACCAAGAACTGCAAGGCTTCCTGCATCGACGGCAAGAACGGCTTCGTGGATTATTCGCGGTGCGTGACCTGCGGCAACTGCATGGCGGTCTGCCCGAAGGAGGCCATTGAATACAAGCACGTCAAAGGAAATCCCGCTAAAACCGAATCCGTTGACACCGCCAAACGCGCCTTCCTGATCGGTTCGACCGTGGCCATCGGCACGGCAGTCTTCGCGCAGGAGAAAAAGGTAGTGGACGGCGGACTGGCGGCCATCGAGGACAAGGTGGCGCCCGAGCGCACCACGCCCATCGTGCCCGCCGGCGCAGGCACGCTCGACCGCTTCCGGAGACACTGCACGGGCTGCCAGCTCTGCGTGTCGCAATGCCCCAACGACGTGCTGCGTCCCTCCACCGACCTGAAGCACCTGATGCAACCGGTGATCTCATACGAGCGCGGCTGGTGTCGTCCCGAATGCACCGCCTGCAGCGACGTGTGCCCCACCGGCGCAATCCAAAAACTGCTCAAGGAGGAGAAAGCCGTCACCAAGAAGGGACAAGCCTACTGGGTGGCCCAGAACTGCATCGTGGTGGCCAACGGCATTCCTTGCGGCAACTGCGCCCGCCACTGCCCCGCCGAAGCCATCGAGATGGTCCCGAAACGCGGCGACGACACCGGCAAGCTGTTCATCCCCGCCGTCAACGAGAGCAAGTGTGTGGGCTGCGGCGCCTGCGAGTACGTCTGCCCCGCCCGACCCCTCTCCGCCATCTACGTCAACGGCATCGAACAACAACGAACGGTTTGATCAGTCAGCAGTTAGCAGTTAGCAGTTGGCTAATAAAGACTTAAACTTAAACTTAAACTTAGACTTAGACTTAAAACTTAGACTTAGACTTAGACTAATAACTACTATTCTACATTCTTAATTCTTAATTCTTAATTAATGAAAGACATATCCAGACGAGATTTCCTCAAGATATTAGGCGCCGGTACGGTCGCGACGGCTGCGACGATGGTCGGCTGCCAGAACAAGGTCGGCGACCTCGACCCTAAAGGCACCTTGAAGCCCCAGAAGGGCCAGATGACCTACCGCACGAACCCGAAAACCGGCGACAAAGTGTCGTTGTTGGGCTTCGGCATGATGCGCCTGCCCGTCATCGAAAGCGAAGCGCCCAAAGGGACTTCCGGACGCGAGGCCAAATCCGCCCCCATCGACCAGGAAATGGTCAACAAAATGGTGGACAAGGCCATCGAATACGGTGTCAACTATTTCGACACCGCCCCTGTCTATTGTCAGGGACGCAGCGAACACGCCACCGGCATCGCGCTGTCACGGCACAAACGCGACAGTTACTTTCTCGCCACCAAGATGTCGAACTTCGCGCCCAGCACCTGGCCGCGCGAGGAGTCCATCAAGATGTTCGAGAACTCCCTCAAGGAGCTGCAGACCGATTACATCGACTATCTGCTCCTGCACAGCGTGGGCGGAGGCGAGGACGGCATGGAAATGCTCCGCAAACGCTACTACGACAACGGGATCCTCGACTTCCTGCTGGAGAAACGGGAGGAAGGTGTCATCCGCAACCTCGGATTCTCCTACCACGGCGATGTCAAGGTGTTCGACTACCTGCTGTCGCGCCACGATGAGTACAAGTGGGATTTCGTGCAGATCGAGATGAACTACCTCGACTGGCATTTCGCCAACGAGATCAACGAGGCGAACACGGAGGCCGAATATCTCTACAACGAGCTGGCCAAGAGGAATATACCGGCTGTCATCATGGAACCGCTGCTGGGCGGTCGCCTCGCCAACGTGCCCGACTACATCGTCGAGGAGATGAAGGAACGCGAGCCGGAACGCAGCGTGGCTTCGTGGGCGTTCCGATTCTGCGGCACCTACCCTGACGTGCTCACCTCCCTCAGCGGCATGACTTACATGGACCATCTCGACGACAACCTCGCCACGCACTGCCCGCTGAAACCGCTCACCGAAGAAGAACTCAACTTCCTCGAAGGAATCGCCGAAAAGATCTACGACCTGAAAAACATCCCTTGCACCGCCTGCCAGTACTGCATGCCCTGCCCCTTCGGGTTGGACATCCCCGGCATCTTCTCGCATTACAACAAGTGCATCAAGGAAGGCAATCTGGCCAAGTCGCAGGACGAAAGCGACTACAAGGAGATGCGGAGGGCCTTCCTCATCGGTTACGACCGCAGCGTGCCGAAACTGCGCCAAGCCGACCACTGCACCCACTGCGGCGAATGCGTCTCCCACTGCCCGCAACGCATCCGGATTCCGGAAATGATGCAAAAAGTGGACGAATATGTGGAGAAACTGAAACAGGGGACACTTTAGCGAAACTTGGAATTTCATAGATCCAGTATGAGAAAAGCCTTAAAAGCGCTCTGGATTCTGCTCGCGGCGGTCGTGGTGACAGCAGCCGTGAGCACGGTGCTTTTCATGATCCTGCACAGCAAAAACCTCGGCTGCCGGCTCAAGAAAGAACCGGCGCAATTGCCCGTCCTCTATATCAACACCCAAGAAGAAATCCCGTGGGACGGCAATGTCACGTGTTCCGTCGCCTTCGTGAACGCGCACGACTCGGTCATCCACACCGGTAAAATCCACTTCCGGGGCGGAATCTCCTCGAAATACGAAAAACATTCCTACTCCCTGAAACTGGACGAGTCGCACGCTGTTTGCGGCCTCCCTTCCAACCGCAGCTGGATCCTGAACGCCAGCTACATCGACAAAACCTTCATGCGGCACAAGTTGTGCTACGACCTGTTCAACATGATGGACTCCAACAACATAGCCCCGAAATGCCAATATGCACTGGTTCGTGAAAACGGCCGACCGCAGGGACTTTACATCGTCATGCAACGGCTGAACAAGACTGTGCTGAAGCTGGACACAGACGACACCGCTGCCGTCATCTTCAAGGAACCGAAAATCTTCTATTCGGACAACCAAATGCCCGAAAAATCCCTTTTCGGGGACAATTACCAAGAGCAAACCTACCCCGACTTCAAGAAAGGCGACCGCAACTACCTGATGGACAATTTCCGGCATTTCCTGACCCAAACATCCGACAAGGATTTTTATGCCCATATTGGCGAATGGATTGACTTACAAAACCTTATCGACTATCATCTGTTCTTGTTGTTCACCAACGGAGGCGATGGCGTCAAGAAAAACTTCTACCTTTACAAGCAAGACGCCGAAACGCCCTACCGTATCGCCCCGTGGGACTGCGACCACAGCTTCGGGCGGGACGGCGACAACGAGAAGAACATGCTGGAGCGTCCGTTGGATGTCAAACAGAATATATTGATTGACAGGATGTTAAAATCAAATCAGTATCGAGAGGCACTCGCAAAGCGCTACTGGGATCTGCGGAACAGCGGCATCTTTTCTTACAACACCATTGAAAACCTGATGATAATCAACGACCCACTGGTTCGTCTGGGGTTGGACGAAAACACGAAACTCTGGCCCGTCGACAGTGAAAACTACTATGATGCAGCCAATTACGATGAAGAATGCGCATTGATTTTGGATTTTGTGAAGATGAGTTTGGAACACTGGGACCGTTATTTCAGCACGTCCAAGGTTTCAGCTAAACAATCACGTTAAACAACCCGGCCACCACCATATAGCGAAGCCCTTTGCCAACGAACATCAGCAACGTGGTGGGCAGCACGCGGGTGCGCATGACCCCAAGCGCGATAGCGATCACATCACCGACGACGGGCAGCCACGCCAAAAGCGCCGCCAACGCCCCGTATTTCCCGACTTTCGCCTGCGCCTTGGCCAAACTTTCCTCCTTGACTTTCAGATACTTCTCTATCCATGACCATTTGCAGAGCCAGCCCAGCAGATAACAGGTCATGCCGCCGATGGTGTTGCCCAGCGTAGCCACCAGAATAACCGTCCAAGGTGAATAGTCGAGCAGCAGCGCACCGGCCACCAAAGCTTCCGACGAAAACGGGATCACCGTCGCGGAGAGCAGGCAGCCGAGAAAAAGACCGAAAAGTCCGAGGTTCTGCAGCATGTCGTCCAAGCGAAACGCCCCTACTCTTCCTTCGGTTTGTCAGCAGGTTTGCGACGGCGGCGTTTCTTCGGGGCGGCGGAAGCCACCTCTTCCACGGGCACGTCCAGAACCACTTCTTCCTCTTCCACAGGTTCTTTCGTCGCGGTTTTCTTTCGGGAAGGCATTTCAATATGACGCACATAGATATCCTGTTGCGGGAACGGAATTTCTATATGATTGGCATTCAAAGTGTTATATATCACTTCTTTCACCTTTGAGATCAAAGCGGCTTTTTCTTCCACGAGCGCCCAGCAAACCACGAAAAGGTTGACACTGCTGTCGCCAAAATCGTCGAACACGACGGAAAAACCTTGTTTAGGATCAATCACGTTCTTGCCGGCGGTGTTTTTCACATTCAACGGTTCAAGGCTCTTAACCAGCATTTTACGCACCTTATCCACACTCACGCCGTAGGCCACCCCGACAGGGATTTTCACCAACACGTACCCGTGGTTGCGGGTGAGGTTTTTGAAATTCTTGCTGAAAAGCGTGGCGTTCTGGAAGGCGATGACACTGCCGTCGAGGGTGACAATCTGCGTGCTCTGGTAGTTGATGCTGTCAACCTTGCCCTGCACGCCGTCGCATTCGATGTAGTCGCCCACCCGCAGGCGCCCGGTCATCAGCGAAATACCGTAGATGAAATTCTCCAACAGGTCCTTCATGGCGAAACCAAGACCAGTGGCCAAACCGGCCATCACGATGGAGATTCCCTTGCCCGAGACCTTGAAGATCATCATCGCCGTCACAACGTAAAAACCCCAAACCAGAATGGAGATGATATTGTTGACCAGCGTGGCGTTGCCCGGTCCCTGGAGGTCCTTCTTGCGACGTTTCCGCATCATGTGGTAGAAAGCGTGGATGGCGTAGTTCAGGTAGCGGAACAGGAAGAAAAGTTCCAACACAAGGCATATCTTGAACAGGGAAAGTTCGATAATGCCCGGTTTGTTAAAGAAGACATACGTGAAAATCTTGCGGCAGATAGCCGTCATCTCGAAGAGCCGCGTCGCCCAATAGACACTGGCCGGCACGGAAAGAATCGCCAATATCGGCAGCAACGCCTTGAAGAGGAAATCGTAGAACCACGTCTGCCCGATATACTCTCCCTTAAGCATTTTAGGCTGGATTTTCTTGAAATATTTCTCAGCTTCCTCCTTGGACTGCAAGTTTTCGTTCTTGTTGTTCGCGATTTTACGGGTCAAGCGACGTTTTTCGTACATCTTGGCGAGGTCGTAGAAACAGGTGATGGTCTGGATGGCGGCCAACTGGATCATCCACCAAATCATAATCTGCACCGCCAACAACACGAATCCGAACCAGGAAGCCACACAAGAGACAATCATGACAATGAGGCTGATCACCGTGTAAATCATGTCGCTGTCGGGCAACTTGGCGATTTTGCGCTTCATCACGAAGAACTGCCATCCGGTGAAAATCAGCATGATGGGCGGATAAATCAAATTCACCAAATTATTGGGAATCAGAATTATACGGAACACAACCACCAAGAAGGCCATCAGGATGAACGGGGTGTAGGAACGTACGCCCGCCCGAATCTGTTTGTCGTCCAACCGGATCAAAAGGGAGATCAGAATCACCTCCACGAGCCAGGCGAAGAAGCTCATCAGATTGATGGCCATCATCACGAAATTCTGCTTGACGAAGAAGCGGGCGATGGTGATGGAGATGGCGAAAATGGCCACACCGCAGGCGATGGTGATGAAGAGCAGTTTGTTCTTGTCGTTGAAATAGCGGCGCCATTTTTTGGGCAACAGCCAGCGCATGATCACATAGCTCAGCAAACTGGCTATAACGATGTAAACAAGCATGAACAGGCTGATTCCGAGGATCACGGGTCCGCGCCATTCGGAAGCCTGACGGAAAGGTTTGTATCGGTCATCGACATCTTTCTTGGCGATGAGATAGTGCATCCGGAAACGCTTGAGCGTCTTGAAATAGCTGTCTCCCCCGTTCACGAAAATGCTCTTCTGAATGGCATCATACTTGGCGAGGGCGTAGGAATTGAGCTTAGACACGCGCTCCGTCACTTTCTGGTAATGTTCCTTGTCCAGTTCGACGCTTTCCAACATCTTAATGTAGTTGTCACGGAGGGCGATGGCGTATTCCAGACAGGCCGCTCTGTCTTCAATTCCTTGTTGGTCAAGGGCATACAGGTTTTTCGAAGCCGTATCCAGGACCACTTTAGGGAGCATGGCGCGCAGGGAGTCGGCCATCTGGTCCAGCAAGCTGTCGGGCATCACCCTCGGCGGCAGACGCTTCAGGGTTTTGATGAGGGCGTCGTAGCGCTCAATCTCGGAATTGATGCGTTCTATCATCTTGTCGTAGGGCGCATGGTACATACTGAGCGACCGGTACTGCTCGGTGGCCGCCTGGCACGCGTATGCCATGTCGAAGGTGAAATCGGCATTCTGCGAATACAGCATCAACGCTATCTGGTTGCTTTTCTGCAACATGCCGACAAGGCGGTTGTGCTGCTCGACGTTCCGTTTCTCGAAACGCGCCATAATTGCCTGTTGTTCGTTGTAAGCCAGCTCCAACTCGCCGCGGAGCACCCCGAGAGTCTGTGACAAATCCTTCTCTCTTAACACCGCCTGCGCCTGGAAAACGGTCAATACGCTGATGAAAATCAGCACTAATATCTTCTTCATATATTCATCTTTAACGAGGCGGCAAAATTACTAAAATTTCGGAAACCATTTTTTTTGTATTTTTGCACCTTTATTCATAAGGTTCGAACATCTATTGATTTCATATATGGAAAAAGAACGCAGTATCGACAGACTTGCCCGATACATCATTATTTTAGGGACTTTGGTGTTGGCCGCCGTAATCTGCTACGGCCTCGGGAGTGTCTTGGCGTACATCTTATTGGCCTTTGTCGTCTCGCTCATCGGACAGCCCATATTGAGATTGCTTCGAAAAATCAAGATCAAAGGGAAATCAGCCCCAGACGCTCTGCTGGCTGTGCTGACCCTCATCATCATCTTCGGAATGCTGTTCTTCGTGGTGATACAGGTGATCCCTGTCGTCTCCAGCATTGTGCGGGAAGCCGCCTTCCTGAACGGTCAGGAGGACATGACCAGCCGGGACATCATCAACCACATCAACGGGTGGATCGTCCAGGTCGTGCCTTGGGTCGGTCCCGACTTCGACGCCGTCCAAATGGTGATCGAAAAAATCTCGGATGTGCTGGATTTGTCGAACGTGTCCAGCATACTGGGGTCGGTGGCCTCCGCCGTGGCGGGCATCGCCGTGGGGTTGTTTTCCGTGACCTTCATCTCCTTTTTCTTCATCAAGGATGACACGCTCTTCGGACGAATTATCGGCGCCCTGGTGCCGGACAATCTCGAAGAGAAGACGAAAAAAGCCGTCCTCGACATCGAGCGGTTGCTTTCGCGCTATTTCGTCGGACTGATCATCGAAATCGTAGGCGTGGTGTTCCTCGACTGTCTCGGTCTCTGGCTCATCGCCCGCATTGACTTCACCTACGCCCTCGGCATAGCCTTCATCGCCGGCCTGCTGAACATCATCCCTTACGTGGGTCCGCTGATCGGCGAGGCCATCGGAGTGGTGCTCTGCGTCATCCTCAAATACGGCGCCGGAATCGGCCTGGGAGTGAACATCTGGGTTTTCGCCGCCATCGTCCTCGGCATCATGCTGACCACCCAGCTGGTGGACAATTTCGTGTACCAGCCGCTCATCTACTCCACCAGCATCAAAGCCACCCCGCTTGAGATCTTCATCGTGCTTCTCATCGCCGGGCATATCGGCGGAATCGTGGGCATGCTCATCGCCATCCCCACCTACACGGTCGTCCGCGTCATCGCCAGCCGTTTCTTCTACGACTTCAAGCTGGTGAGAAGGCTGATACCCGATGTGGAGAAAGAGGACACCAATGGCTTGATCTAATACGTGAAACGGAGCTTTATGATTATTGGGAAAACGAGGAAAACACATTTTTGCCATATAAACAATCCGGTCATGAAAAAAACACTACTGACAATCTCCCTGTTTCTTGTTATGGCGGCCGTGTCAGCGCAATATATCTCGTCGTCGAACCTCCCGATCGTCATCATAAACACCGACAACGGCATCAGCATCCCCGACGAGCCGAAAGTGGGGGCGACGATGAAGATCCTGTACGTCAACGACTCGACCTTGAACTATATCTCCAACCAGAACGACAGCGCTTTCCTGAACTACAACGGACGCATCGGCATCGAGTGCCGCGGCTCCACATCGCAAGGCTACAACAAGAAGCCCTACGGTTTCGAGACGCGCATGGCCGACGACATCACCAACAACAACGTCTCCCTCGTGGGACTTCCCGCCGAGAACGACTGGGTGCTCACCCCCATGAACGATGAGCCCTCATACGTGCGCGACAACCTCTCCTACATCCTCGCCGCACAGCTCGGTCACTACGCCCCGCGGCCCAAATACTGCGAGGTCATCGTCAACGGCGACTACCGCGGGCTTTACTTCCTGACGGAGAAGATCAAGATTGACTCCAAACGCGTGGACATCCTCGAAATGGACTCCACCGACAACACCGCCCCGAATGTCACCGGCGGCTACATCATCAAAGCCGACAAGCTCACCGGCGGCGACGTGCCCGCCTGGTCCACCCCGGCTTACGACTACTGGCAGGAGGTGGATTACATCTACCACGCCCCGAAACCCGAGAACATCACCCCCGAGCAAGGTGCGTATATCCATGCTTATTTCGACACCATCCAAGAAGTGGTCGCCGCCCACAACCAAGACGTGTGCCACGGTTTCCCCGCATATCTTGACATCCCCTCCTTTATCGACTACATGATCATGGGAGAGTTCTCCTCCAACGTGGACATATACCACAAGAGCACCTTCTTCCACAAAGACCGCAACGGCAAGTTCCGCGCCGGCCCGGTGTGGGATTTCAACCTGGCCTACGGCTACGATTTCGGCGACGTGGGGCGGTCGGGCCACGATGTGCTGCAGTTCGCCAACGGCGACAACACCGGCTCCGACTTCTGGCACCAGCTCTACGAGGACAACATGTTCAGCTGCCACCTGTTCCACCGTTGGGAGGAGGTCACCGCCGAGGGCGCCCCGCTGAGCTACAACCACGTCGTCCACGTCATGGACAGCCTCATCGCCGTCACCGCCACCGCCCGGGTCCGCGACCGCGTGCGCTGGTGGAAAACCTACGACTTTGACGGCCATATCAACACCATGAAACAGTGGCTGCAGGACCGCTACGACTGGCTCGACCACGAATGGGACCTCTACCGCGACTGCATCCCGCCGGAGCCGCTGCCCTTAGTCATCTCCAAGATCAACTACCACCCGGTCGTGCAGGAGGGCTTCAACGCCGACGACCTGGAGTTCATCGGCATCGTCAACAACAGCGACGACACGGTGGATGCCTCCGGGCTCTATTTCCGCGAGCTCGGCCTCACCTACTCCTTCCCCGCGAACTCCCTCATCGCACCGCACGACGAGATCTTCCTGGTCTCCAACGCCACCGCTTTCGAGCACTGCTTCCCGAAGACGGCCTTCGGTGTGTTCACCCGCCATCTCGACAACAAGTCCGAACGGTTGGTGCTGGCCGACGCGTGGGGCAACATCATCGACGAGGTGACCTACGCCGACACGATGCCGTGGCCCGTCAGCGCCGACGGTCATGGAGACTTCCTCATCCTCCTCGACCCCGACCTCGACAATGCCTTGCCGGAAAGCTGGATGGCGGCAAACGTCTTTGTAGGACTTCCCGACCGGCCGTCCTCCCCCACCCTGACGGTCAGTCCCAACCCGACCACCGGCCTTGTGCGCATCGACAGCGAGAAACCGTTGAGACGGGTCACCCTCACGGATTTGCAAGGGCGCGTCCTGCTGGAGGAACTGACAGAAGACAGTGCTGTCAATATCAACATAACGAATTATCCCACAGGTATTTATCTCATCAAGGCAATTAACTGTGACGGAGAAGAACAGGTGGAGAAAGTGGTGAAGAAGTAAGCTATACTCCAGACAGGCAGGTGTACGACGGACCGCCATCCCTGTCAGTCGCGAAACAGATACTTTTCGTCATATTCGATACCAGCCCTTTTTAGCTGGCGGAGTATCTCTTGTTTATAGGATTTCTTCTTGTGGTGTTCTTTCTGCCGCATGATATAGCGGCGCACCCGTTCCTTGTCCATAGGGCCGCAAGTTCCGGCATAGTAGCTTCGTGCCCAGCCGGTGAACAGCGGGAACTTGTCGGGATGGGCCCGCAGGAAATTCCCTGCGGCGATTTTCAGATCGTGCACGAACGATGCCACCGCCATCGTGGGCGGCAGAGAGACCAGGATGTGGATGTGGTCAGGCATGCTGTTGATCCGGATCAGCTTGCATTTGTGGTTGTTGCAGAATCCGTTGACGAAAGCGAAGAGGTCGCGTTCGTGCACTTCCGTGATGGCCGGCACGCTCCAGTGCGGCCGGAAGACGATGTGGTAGATGAGTTTGGTGTAAGCCATACTTTGTTTGGTTTGGTTTTTGGTTTTGGTTTAGGTTTCTGGTTGCTGCTGACACGGGCGTTCCTCTGGCGGTTCAGACTGCACTGGCGAGGCTCCGTGACACGCAGGTCCGCACCGGCGTCCCTCTGGCGGATCAGACTGCACTGGCGAGACCTCTAACACCGCAGGTCCTTCGGACACTGCGGTTGCAAAGAGGGGACGCCTTCAGCGTCCTGTCCACGCTCCGAATCAGCGCGCAAAAATAACAAAATAGTTCATACGCCGTAATAAAAAGTTATCAACCGGACAAAGTTCCTATCTCGAGCCGGTCTACCCGGTCTACCCGATCCACCCGATCCACCCGGTCCACCACGCCGTTCCGGTCAACCCACACACTCCGAACTCCCCACGAACTCCCGGTCTCCCACACGACCGCGATAGCGGTCGCCCCTCCCTGACCGCGGCGTCCGCAGGACCCGCGGACCACCCCCTGCCCTCTCCACCACTCCGACTACCCCGAGGGCACTACTCCCCAGAGCACCAGGACCCGCGGGCCACCCCCAGCCCTCTCCACCACTCCGACTACCCCGAGGACACTACTCCCCCCAGAGCACCAGGACCCCCCCCCCCCCCCCCCCCCCCCCCCCCCCCCACCCCCCCCCCGCCACCCCCCCCCCCCCCCCCAGGCGCCCCCCCCCACCCCCCCCC
>JAEEGI010001312.1_pt1 | contig 62411 bp, 60 predicted proteins | sample 8958751 | NCBI WGS metagenome assembly JAEEGI01 (sample SAMN16246545, study PRJNA631951) | gut metagenome | biome: gut microbiome; feature: rumen; material: KS-attached | host: Bos | place: Iran: Karaj | collected 2018-10
TGTATAGCTCCACTTGGTGCAGGTGTTGCAGTGACGCGGCGCTCGACGTCTGCCGGGCACTTCCTTGGTCTTGCAGGAGGTGGCTAACAGGGTTAAGCCTAACAATAGGATTATGAATAGTTTGTTTCTCATTTCGATAGCCAATTTGCAGGGTTTTGTCGACTCTGTTCTTTTAGTAGTTCAAAGTGCAGTTCCGTCTTGTTTTCCGTCTTGTTGGTATGCACCGTCCCTAAGTTCTGTTTGGTTTTCACCTTGTCGCCGCGCTTCACCGTAACGTTTTCAAGGTTGGAATACACCGTAAAATACTCGCCGTGACGAATGATGACGACGGTGTTGGAGCCCATCAGCTTGGTGACGCTGGTCACCTCGCCATCGAAGACGGCTCGAGCTTGGGCTCCTTCAGTGGTGGCGATGTCGATGCCGTTGTTGGTCACCGTGACCTTATCGGAAACCACCGAGGTGTGTTTGCCATACGACGATGAAATCACGCCACGTTCCACTGGCCAAGGCAGTTTACCCTTGTTGTTGACGAAGTTGGTGGAGAGCGTCTTTTCGGCTGGAGTCAAAGCCATTCCTTTCTCTTTCGGTGCAGTGGTTGTGGTCTTGCCCTTGCTGGCGTTTTTCTTGGCTTCTTCTTTGCGTTTTCTTTCGGCTTCGGCGTTGGCCTTTCGGATTTCCTCGGCGATGATGTCGTCGATGGCTTTTTGCAGTTTCTTGGCTTGTTGTTGCTTGTTTTTGATGTCTTGCTGGATGCTGCCTTCCTTCTTCTTGAGTTTGGCCACCTGTCCGTTGAGCTCTTTTTTCTCCTTTTGGAGGGCGTTTTGCTGTGACTTCTCGTCTTTCAGCAAGGAGTCTTGTTGCATACGAGCTTGTTGATGGGCTTCAACTTCACTGCTGATTTGTCTTTCAATGGCAGCAATTTGGTTCATCTTGGCTTTTCTTGCCTCGCTGAACTCGCGGATGTAGCGCAAACGTCGGAAGGCCTGGTTGAAGTCCTTGGAAGCGAAGATGAACCCCAGTCGGTCGTAATGGCTGCGGTTTTTGTTGGCAAAGACAATCATCTTGGCGTATTCCTTTTGCAGTTTGCTGAGGTCTGAATTGAGGGACTTGATGTTGCTTTGTCCTGACTTGATTTCTTTGTCGAGGACGGCAATTTGCTCATTATATGAGGTGATGAGTTTTTCGCGCTGCTTGATTTTTTTGTCGAGGAGGTTGACTTCGTTCAGGGTCATCTCTTTGTCCTTTTTGGTCTTTTTCAGCAGCTGGTTGGCCGTCGAAATCTCCTTCTGCAACGAATTGATTTCGCTCTGCAACTGTTTCTTCGTCTTGCCTTTCGTCTTTTGGGCAAAAGTCGGCGAAACAAAAGCCAAGAGCAACAAAACCAATATGATATGCAGTTTCTTCATTGCTTTTTCAGTAGTCGAATTCGCTCCATTTTGTCGGTGATCTTCAGCGGGAAAGTCGTTTTCTCGTTCAGTCGGATGTTGTTGTATCGGATTTTGGCGGAAAGCTCGCCCATCACGAAGGTTTTCAACTGAACGGTCTGGTTTTCAACGGGAGGAAGACCTTGATTATTGTCCAAGAGCAAAGTTTGTACCAAGGGCAGACAGAGCGGCATACCAAGTTGTGCGGAAACAGTGTCTAACGGCTCGGCTAGATAGGTCTTTTCCATGCGGTTGACAATCCAAACGGAGTCGTTGCTGACTTTGACCCGTAGCACTTCCACGCCCATCGTGGCGGTCACGTTGAGCCAAACGAGGCTGTCTTTCCGCATCCTGAGTTGTCCCGACAAGTCGTTGTAAGCCATACCGTTGCCTTCGGCTTGGATGCTCAGATTGGCGGTGAGCCATTCAAAAGATTGCGGCGGTGCAGGTGCCACAGTTTTCTTGCGCGAGGCACAGGAAGTGGCCAGTAACAGAAATGCAATAAACGCTATGAAAAATCGAGTTCTCATTTTTTGAGTTTGAGTTGGATGGCGTCATAGTGCTCCTGATAGGTGGCATCAGGCTCTTTCAGCAGTTTCAGAGCCTTCTTCATGTGCTTTTCGGCTTCCTTGTAGTCGCCCTTCTTGTAAAGTACCCAGGCATGAGTGTCAAGATAGGTCGGGTTATCAGGCTCGGCAGCGATAGCTTTGGTTGACATTTCTAGGGCTTTGTCCAAGTCTTGGCCTTTCACGGCAAGGTAATAGGCGTAGTTGTTCAAGACCAACACATTATCGGGGTCGTTGCGAAGGGTGCGGTCGTAGGCCTCAAATGCCTTTTCCTCATCGCGCTGCTCGTGGTAGAGGTCACCCAAAAAGGCGTCAAAGTTGGCCATTTGCACTTTGTCAGAGGTGTATCTCCTCCCCTTTTCCAGATAGGCGATGGCGTTTTCGTCGTCTTTCAAGACGGCACTCGCCACACCGGCATACCAATAGAACACAGGCTGCATGGGATAGTATTTCAAAGCAGCCACAGCATGGTCGCGAACGGCCTCGTTTTCGTTCAGTCGCGACTCGCTGATGATGAGGTTCTGCCAACCATAGAAATCGGTGCTGTCGATGGCCAAGGCTTTCTGATACAGTTCTTTCGACTTTACCGCGTTTTCAGTGACGATGTAATAGGAACCGAGAATGAGATAGCCCAATTTGATGTCAGGATGGGTCTCGATGAAGGCCTCGCCGCATTGTCGTGCTTGCTCGTTGACCGTAGCTGCGTCTTGGTTCTTATTCATCCAATAGTCGTAGACGTTGGCTTTAGTGGTCAAGTCGAGGTTTTTGTTGCGGATGGCGGCAATCAGCTCGTTGAAGGCTTTGTCTTTGTCGCCGCTTTTTTCGTAATACTCAAGCAACGAGACGTTGATATATGGGTCGTTCGGATTGAGTTCCTTGATTTTCTCGAACAGTTTCAGTGCCTCTTTTTCCTTGCCACTTTCCGTATACACCTGGGCCAACATGCTATAGTAGCGCGAGTTTTCCGGATTTTCCTTGATGAGTCGCTCCAATTCAGCAATGAGTTTCTTTTCGTTGCCTTGACGCTTGTAGATGTTGAGACGTTGTTCGGTGAACACTTCGTTTGGCCCGACTTGTTCTTCAAGCAGGTCCATCTTGTTGAGGGCCTTGTCGAGTTGTCCCATGCTCAAGTAAGCGTCAATCAACTCGCTGAGCATTTCGAGGTCGTCGGGATATTTGTCGGAGAGCTTTTCATACAATTGGATGAATTCGTCGTATTGCTCCAGATTGCGGTAAAACAGTCCAAGGCGAATCTGATACCATTTGTTTTCGGGGTCAAGGCTGGCGGCCTGTTTAATCATATTGAAAGCTTCTTCGATGCGTCCTGCGTTGTAGTATTGTTCGCTCAGTTCAAACATCGAGGCATCATCGTTGGGCATGAAACGCAAGGCCTGCTCGAAGTTGCGAATGGCACCTTCGGTATCTTCACGGTATTTGCTTTGAAGGCCGTTCGAGAAAAAAACGGCATTCTTCTTCTTGTCGGGTTTACCGTTGTATTCCGATTCCACTTGCTGCGCAAAATCCAATGTTGAGCACCCCAACACAACAAGCAACAAAAAGACTCTATACTTCATAACTATCAACTCTAAACTTTACAACTAACTTTAAACTCTAAACTCTCAACTCTCAACTCTTCCCAGTATGCCCAAACCCACCAGCACCCCGTTCAGTCTCCGAAAGTACCTCCACTTGCACGACTTCGGCTTGCTCGCATTTGGCGATAATCATCTGTGCGATGCGGTCGCCACTGTTGATGACGAAAGGCTTGTCGGAGAGATTAATAAGGATGACGCAGATTTGTCCGCGATAGTCGGCGTCGATGGTGCCGGGTGAGTTCAAGACGGTGATGCCGCTCTTGAGTGCCAGTCCGCTGCGGGGACGTACCTGTCCTTCATAGCCTTCAGGGATTTCCATGTAGAGGCCCGTCGGCACAAGACCGCGTTGCATGGGTTCGAGGGTGATGGGACCATCGGGCAGGTAGGCACGGAGGTCCATGCCGGCTGAGTTTTTGGTCTCGTAGGCGGGCAGGGGGTTATTTGAGGTGTTGACGATGTTGAGTATCATATCTATTTCTTTTTCAATATTTTACTATTCACTACATGTATGACGCTATTCACCAGGTCTTTTTCTTTCCAGCAGATGAAAGCGAAGAAGACCAACAGCAGACCGGTGTTGATGACCAATGTCCAGACGGTACTCTCGACATGGATGTTCTTTTGGACGAAAAACAGGGCAACAGCCACGGCAAAATAGAGGAATGCCGACTTCAAGTCGTAGGGTATTGGGGCTTTCTTTTGCCCGACGAAATAGGACAGCACCATACAAACGCCATAGCCCGCAAAGCCGCCCCAGGCGCAGGCCATGTAGCCATATTTGGGCACGAAAATGAAGTTGATGGCAAGCAATACCACGCAGCCGATGGCGCTGAAAATGGCACCCCACCAGGTCTCATCGATGAGCTTGTACCAAAACGAAAGGTTGAAATAGATGCCCATGAAGATTTCGGCCATCATCACGATGGGCACCACACGCAGACCTTCCCAATAGTCGTTCTTGATGATGTGCTTCAGGATGGGCATGTACATCACCACGGCGAGGAACGCCAGCAAAGTGAAGATGATGAAGTATTTCATCACCTTGGCTTGGGTTTGCCTGTCCTCTTTGTCGCGCTTGCCGCCGAAGACAAAAGGCTCGTAGGCGTAGCGGAAGGCTTGCGTAATCATCGCCATGATCATCGCGATTTTCACGCAGGCGCCATAAATGCCGAGTTGCACTTCGCCTTCCTTGCCGGGCACGATAAAACGGTAGCAAATCTTGTCGGCCACTTGGTTGAGGATGCCGGCTAAGCCCAACAGCAGCAAAGGCCAGGTGTAGCGCAGCATTTGTTTGAGCATGTCGCGGTCGATACCAAAGTGCAACTTCCTGATTTCGGGGATGAAACCGAGGGTTATCAATCCTGTGCAAATCAGGTTCACGATGAAGATATAGCCGACTTGGTAGCTATTTTCATACCAGCCCATCAAGGCGGGATGGCTCTCTTTCAGACCCGGCGCGAGCAAGAAAACAAACAGGTTCAACCCGATGTTGAGGAAGATGAACAACAGCTTCAGCGTTGCAAATTTGATGGCCTTGTTTTCGTAACGCAAACGGGCAAACAGAATGGCTTGGAAAGCGTCCAAAGCAACAATGATGGCCATGATTTCCACAAACTCGGGGTGGTTGGCATAATGCAAGGCGTTGGAAATCGGTCTCAGGAAAATGCTGACCAAAACGACGAAAACCAGACTTACCAAACCGACCGCCAAACCCGATGTGGAGAAGGCCTTGTCAGGATTCACGCCTTCTTTGTTGGAGAAGCGGAAGAAAGTGGTCTCCATGCCGAAAGTCAGGATGACGAGGAGCAGGGCGGTGTAGGCATACAGGTTGGTGACGATGCCATAGCCACCTGATTCTGCAGCGATTTTGTAGGTATATAGCGGCACAAGCAGGTAGTTCAAGAACCTGCCGATGATGCTGCTCAGGCCGTAGATGGCGGTCTGTTTCGCTAGGGAGCCTAATTTGTTTTCTGGCATAACTTGCGTTTGTTTTTCCAAAACGCAAAAATAGGTGTTTTTGTTGTATTAATCTTCATCTCTTTCGAACTAACAAAATAATTATTACTTTTGCAGCGATTTTAAAATTCTATGTTTAACAATAACAAAGTAAATTTAACACATGAAAAAAGTATTGTTTTTAGTCGCCACCCTTTTTGTGGTTGGCTTGTTCATGACAAGTTGTACCAAAACCAACACCAAAGGTCTTTATGAGTACACCACCGACTCACATGTCCAAGCTTCTTTCGATGATGTTTCGGCATTGGATGATCTTCTTAGACCGAAGTTGCATCATGGGTTTTACGAACTTACCAAAGATGAAGCTCGTGCTGAATGGAATTCGTTCATGCAATCTGCTCAAAATGTTAATGTAAGTATTACTAAACCTGATCATTACTTCACTATAAAATTTGTCCGTAGGGAAGTGAAAGATGGTGCTTATGTTACAGTAGAGACCGTTGGTGAACATACCTGGAATAGCGAAAACAATTAATTCCCAAAAGGTATATAAAGTATCAAATTTGTTTTTTTGTATCGCATTTCATCAACCTAAATTATTATACAAAATGAAAAAAGTAATGTTTTTGCTCGCCACCTTGCTTATCGGTGGCATGTTACTCACGGGCTGCAAGAAAGACACAACCCCAACACCGACACCTTCAACTCCTGACACACCATCGACTCCAACGACGAGAAAAGTGGTTTACACGTTGGATAAAACTGTTATTGTTGCCTTGAGCAGCTACCAGATTTCGCCTTGCTTCCATTACAACTTTTCCTATAAGGATGCCGATGGGACTATGGTTGAAGTGAATGATCCCACTTTGCCTTGGACCAAGGAGATTAACGTAAATGCTCCTTTTGAGGCCAAAATAGAAGGCAAAGTCACTTACAATGAAGCCGAACTTCCCGATACTGTGTATTATGGAAGGGTTGCCTTAATCAATGGCGATGGGGGTTTCCCTGGCTTCATGGGCTCCAAAGAAAAATTCCTTCAATATATTGCTGCTCGTCCTGACAGATTGGAATTCAGCCATAGCCTGACTATCCAATAAATCCAATAAGGAGTTTCCATGTAATTTGCCCGACCTTCCGAAACAATAAGGAGGGTCGGGCAAATCGTTTTTGCTGACAAACATTACAATTGCTTTGGCAATTCGATAAGGAACTCCGTGCCCACGTTTTCCTTGCTTTCAAAGGAAATCCTTCCTCCTGCAGCTTGCACGATGTTGTAGGTCAACGAAAGCCCCACGCCCGAGCCGCCTGACTTGGTAGTGAAGTTGGGCAAGAAAATGCGGTCTTTGTCTTCCTCTTTGATGCCTTTTCCATTGTCTTTCACGCTGATAATGAATGCTTTTTCGGTAGAATGTAGAGTGACCTCAATCTTGCCGTTCGGTTTGCTGCCAATGGCTTGCACAGCGTTTTTGACGAGATTGCCGACGGCACTGTTGAGGTTGGTCTTGTCACCGTTGTAGGTGTGGTCTTTCGTCTTGTCGAAATCGTAGTGAAATTCGATGTTCTCAGCATTATCATAAAGGTGTACCACATTGCCGACCAACTCCGCCAAATCCAATGGCTGCGGATGGTTTTCGGGCAGTTTTGCATAGCGCGAGAAGGATGAAGCGATGTCCGATAAGGCGTCAATCTGCTCGATCAGCGTGTTGGTGGTGCGTTGGATTTGCTCGGGTGTTGCTTTTCCGTTGTCGATGTTACGTTGCAGCAGCTGCACACTGAGACGCATGGGAGTCAGCGAGTTTTTGATTTCATGGGCGACCTGTCGGGCTACACCGCGCCAAGCCGTTTCCGTTGTGGTTCGTTTTAGCTCGGCTGCACTCTTCTCCAACTCCACGATGAGTTGGTTGTATTGCTTGACCAAAGCTCCGATTTCGTCGTTGTTTTTCCACTCGATGGGTTCATTCTTTTGGTCGATTTTAATGTCACCTAATTTGTTCTGTATCAAGGCTAAAGGCTGCGTCAAACGTCTTGTCATCCTTAAGATGATGAATAAGGTGATACCCAGGAGCAAAAGGATGATATTCAAATAGGTCAGGATGAAATTCTTGATTTCGTTGTGCAAGTCGGTGGCACTGGAGAAATAGGGCGTGTTGAGGTAGGCCAAAGTGTTTCCGGTGTTGTCGGAGATAGGGATGTAGGATGATTCGTATTTGCCTTTGCCGAGGTATTCTTCGTGGGTGTAGTAGAGTTCCTTGTTGCGGTGCATTTCCTGATATGCCGCAGCGTTCATTATCGGTGCTTGCAGATTCAACTCGTTGATTTCGGGACGGGTAGTGGCCAACAGTTGCCCATTGAGTTGGTAGAGGTTCAAGTCGGTGAAGAAGATGGTGGAATAGTGTTGCAATATGTCGGTCCATGCATCTCTCGACTGGTTTTTCATCAGGTTGGCAAAATCGAGGTCGTTGCGCATCTCTAAGGAAAGGGTTCGTGTGGTCTCGAAGTGCGACGTCATGGTTTTTTGGTTATAAAGGGTCTGCATGTAGATAACCGAAACTGGTCCTATGGCAAGGAAGGAGATGCCCAGCGTCGAAAACACCACGGTTTGAAGCCTGTTGCGGAAGTTCCTGTCGCGCCATTTTCGGTGTTCTTTGGGCCTGATCAGCCAGACGATGAGTAATAACGGTAAAGTCAATCCGAGGAAAAACAAGGCAAATGGCGCTGTGATTTCCGACCATCCTTTTGTCGGCGTGCTGATAACCAAAGCGTTGCTTTCGTTTTCAATGATAGCATAATGTTTGTATCGCTTGGTGTAGCAAAAATCATGGTCTTTGATTTTCAGACTGTTCATGAAATTCGGATAGACGTACCGGCCATATTTGTACACCAGTAGGTTGTCGCGGTAGTTGGCGACAGAGTAATCGTAGGGTTTCGAGTTGTCGTTCTTTTTCAGGAGTTGGGGCAAGCCGAATCCTTCAGGGGCTATGGGCTTATAGAACTCGAAATACAGGTTCTTTTGCTGCAAACTGTCAGGTGAGGTGATTTTTATTTTTCCTAAATAGTTGGGATCCAAGGTATAATAGTCCATAAAATAGAGCCCTTCCCCTACCCTTTTCGGGGTGTTGTTGGCGAGTTTCTCAAGGAAATAATCATCGCAATTCGCCACATAGTCTTCGGGTTGAATGTTGATTTCTTCGTTGGGTTCGCAGACGGTCAGGTTGGTGATGTAGGATTTCATCGTGGAATCGAACAGCAGCTCCTTGGAATAGCCCAGAATGACGTCGGCCAGCACGTTGCTCTCGGCGAAAGCCATGCCTAATAAGGTGGAATCGGATTTGATTTGTTCGGCAAAAGCTTTGTAGGAGGTTTCAAATGCCGCATCTTGTTTTTTTAGGAGTTGTTCAGCCAAAGCCGCCATCTCTTGGTTTTCCCGTTTTCTGTTTGAATCGTAATACAGGTATGTTAACACAATGGAAACCAAGAAGATAACCCCTATTGCATATTCCACTTTAAACTTGAGGTTGCCTGTTTTTATTCTTGGTTTGACGATGAGCAAGACCAAGCCAATTGCTCCCAAAACGATGCCTGTCAGTATGATGGTTTTTCGGATAAAGGGTTTCAGCTGTGCTGGAGCCATGATACGGCAACGTCCTAATAGTTTTCCTTGGTCAGATCGGATTTCATAGCCTTCGTAATCAAAGCGAATATTGGTGTGGATGATGTTTTGGTACGGCGAGAGTCCGTTTTTGAAATAGTGGTTTTCTATGGGATAGGTGGCGTTGAGGAGTTTGAAGACATAATAGTCCCGTTGTCCCACCTTGAACGACTTGATGTAATAGTCACCCGAAAGAAGGTTGCATAATGTGTCGCTGCCGATGGCAACTTTCCTTTTGATGAGTTTCGGACTGACGGTATTGTCGTTCCAATGCAGCAAGCTGTCGTTATTGAATACATACAGTCCGTACCCTTTTTTGGCATATTGGCTATAGTCGGCGTGGTTTTTCGTCAAGGCCTGGACTTCCTTCTCCGTTTTCAATACCGAGCGTTGCAATTGACGGACCTGCATCTCTGGTTGTTTCAAGGTCCAGTTGGTCACGCCCAACAAAAGGATAAGCAATGCCGAGGCACTGAGTAAAATCCATCCAATGGCTTTCCTATGGTTTTCTCTTGTTTTCATTTTTAGCCTCTTTTTTTGTTTTCTTTATGCTTTTTCCTTTCAATTACCTTATTCTATTGATATAAAACGTTTTACAAAACATTTGATTTCTGACCTTTTTTCTGGCTCCTTCAATCCCCGTTTCATTTTGGCTTAATAACCGCTTAAACGGCCCAAAACAGCCAAAATTTGCGATTTTCGGTTTTTACCGTTCAAAAACATATACCAAACTTGACCATTCTCCCGTTTTTCTGGCTTTACAGTTCGAAACCAATCCACGAAATGCTCCTCGTAACAGTGGAATGCTGTGTTTGCGGTATTTTTCGCTCATATACGAAATGTAATAGGCATCCCACACGAGTTTTTCTGTTTTTACGTGTCTCAGTCCACTCTCCTCAAGGATTTTGTTTAGGGTTTCTTTGTTAAAGTGGTTGAGATGTCTCGGCACATCATAGGCTGCCCATTCTGCTTTATAGTATTGTCCGTCGTAGGATTTGTAGTTTGGGAGTGCTATTATAATTCTTCCACCTGGTTTGCAAAGTCTGTAGAGTTGTTGTATTTGCCAGCTTATATCGTCTACATGCTCCAACACATGCCACATCGTTATAACGTCAAAGCAGTTGTCAAGAAGGTTTTCTTGTTCTTCGCTCGAAAGCAGTTGCCCTTTGATTCTTTTTTTGGCAATGGCTTTTGCGTCTTCTGAAGGTTCTACTCCCGTGCAATCCCAGCCATGTTGTTCCATGGTATGCAAGAAATCCCCAACGCCACATCCAATGTCTAATGCCTTTCCCTTTTCTTTTCCTTCTGTCGCTATTCCGTATTTATTCTTAAGGTTGACGGATTTCACTTTTTCGTAGACCTTAGGGATAAATCCTTCCTTGTTTTCTTGGTGGCTGTAGTATTCCTCCGACTTGTAGTATCTTCCAATTTCATCTTTATTGGGCCTGGGTGTGGTGTACAGCAACCCGCATTCCTTGCATTCAAGAATCTTGAAGGGTTCTTGGGTTAAGAACAGGTCTTTAAGTTCGAGATGTAGTTGTGCGTTTTCAGATCCGCACCAGGGGCATTTGTCGTTCATGGTATGCTGTGTTTCATGTGAAACAATTCTTTATCTACCTAAATAAATGGCAAGGACGTTGATGTCTGCTGGAGAGATTCCGCTGATTCTTGAGGCTTGTCCCAAGGTTTCGGGTTGGTATCGGTTGAGTTTCTCACGCGATTCGTAGGATAGTGATTGCAGTTGGTGGAAATCGAAGTCTTTTGGAAGTTTGATGTTCTCCAACCGTCTCAACTTGTCGGCAAGTTCATCTTCTTTCTCAATATAGCTTTCGTATTTGATTTGTATTTCCGCCTCTTCCAGACATTCCTTGAGGAACCTGTCGTCGGTCTGGTAGGATTCCAGGGATGGTAGTACCCCAATCATGTCTTGCAGGCTGATTTGTGGCCGCAACAGTAGATACGACAACCTGGTTTTTTGCTCGATGCTGGTGCTTCCGTTGTGTTCCAACAGGCTGTTGATTTCATCTGGATAGGTGTAGGTTTCGCCCAAGTAAGACTTGATTTGCTCCACTTTTTGCTTCTTCTCGATGTATTTTTGGTAGCGGTCTTTTTTTGCCAATCCCAATCGATATGACATTTCTGTCAGGCGGGCATCGGCATTGTCTTGTCTTAGCAGAATCCTGTGTTCGGCTCTACTGGTGAACATCCTATAAGGCTCGTCCACACCTTTTGTGATAAGGTCGTCGATAAGGACGCCGATATATGCCTCATATCTTGTCAGCACCAGTGGCTGGTCGTCTCTCAGTGCCAAACTTGCATTGATGCCTGCCATCATCCCTTGGCAAGCGGCTTCCTCATAGCCTGTGGTGCCGTTGATCTGTCCGGCGAAATAGAGGCCATGCATGCGCCTTGTCTCCAACGAATGATGCAGTTGTTCGGGTGGGAAATAATCGTATTCGATGGCGTACCCAGGGCGAAAGATTTTCGCGTTTTCAAAACCCTCGATTTGCCGTAAGGCTTCATATTGGATATAGTCTGGCAAAGAGGAGCTGAAGCCGTTGAGGTAGTATTCCTCCGTTGTCCAACCCTCGGGCTCCACAAATAGTTGATGGCTGTCCTTGCCCGAAAAGCGCTCGATTTTGTCCTCAATGCTGGGGCAATATCGTGGTCCCACACCTTGGATGCGTCCGTTGAACATGGGTGAATACTTGAAGCCTTTTCGGAGCGTTTCGTGTACTTTTAAGGAAGTATGTGCAATCCAGCAGCTTCTTTGCTTTTGGATTTTGAAGGGCTCTGTGTACGAAAAGCCGACCACTTCCTCGTCGCCTTTTTGTTCTATGAGTTTGCTGAAATCGATGGTTCGCCCATCGATGCGGACGGGCGTTCCGGTCTTCAGCCGCTTTACTTCAAAACCGAGTTCTTCCAGTTGCTCGCTGATGCCGTGACTGGCCACCTCGCCCATCCTGCCTCCCGAAAAGTGCTGCTCGCCGATATGAATCAAACCGTTCAAGAAGGTGCCGTTAGTGAGTATGACCGCCTTGCTCTCGATGTTGCCACCCATGGCTGTGGTGACACCCTTCACTTGGTCGCCGGTTACCAACAAGCCCGTGACCGTGTCTTGCCAGAAGTCGACATTGGGCGTTTTTTCCAATAGGCTGCGCCATTCGGCTGAGAACATCATCTTGTCGCTTTGGCATCGTGGACTCCACATGGCGGGTCCTTTCGACTTGTTGAGCATCCTGAATTGGATCATGGTGCGGTCGGAGACGATACCCGAGTATCCGCCCATGGCATCGATTTCGCGCACGATTTGTCCCTTGGCGATGCCGCCCATGGCGGGGTTGCACGACATAGAGGCCATCAGGCGCAAGTCCATGGTGATGAGCAAGACTTTACTGCCCATGTTGGCTGCCGCTGCCGCTGCTTCGCATCCCGCGTGACCGGCCCCTACAACGATAATATCATACGGTTCAAAATACATTCTTTTGTCAGTGTTTCACGGGAAACATCTATGCTAATTAATTGATATTCATTTAACTAAATAATAACTTCAACGCTTCTTCCTCTTTTTCACGCATCTCTTTTTCCTCTTCATCCGTCAAGTCGTCAAAGCCTATCAGATGCAACACGCCATGGATGATGACTCGGTGCAACTCGCTCTCATAGCTGCGACCAAAGGTCTCCGCATTCTCCTTGATGCGGTCAAGGCTGATGCAAAATTCGCTTGAAAGCACCGTCTCACAGTCGGTCAACGGGAAGGTCACAATGTCGGTGTAGAAGTCATGGCCGAGACGTTCTTTATTAATCTCCAACAGCTTCTCGTCGCTACAGAAATAGTAATACAACTCCCCTATCGTCTTGCCATAACTTTGCGCCACACCTTCAATCCAAGCCTTGACGCGTTGTGGTTCGATGGGCGGCAGTTCCACGTCCAATGTGCTGAATCTGATCATCTCAATGCGTGTTTTTCTTCAGGTAATACTCGTTAATCTTCTCTTTATAATAAGGTGCGTATTCAATCGGGTTGGTGCGCAAAAACTCTTGGTTTTTCTTGAGCGTTTCCTTATAGAGCAACTCGTCGATTTTGCGGTCGATATGCCCTCCCTTGTATTCGTTCGACTTGCGCTTCTCCTCTTGTTCGCGCTTCTCCTGGGCCTTCTGCGACTCCAGCATCCTGGATTCAATCTTTCGGCTGCGCTCGATCATCTGACGGTTGATTTTCTTGTTCACCAGCTCTTCTTCGAGCTTTTCCATGTCCTTGATGATTTCATTGAGGCCGTCGTTGCCAAGCTGTCCGTTCTCCTTCATGTCGTTCAGCATCTGCTGCATACCTTGGCGCAACATCTCTTGTTCGGCAGCCATGCGGGCAAATTGCTCACTCATCGAGTTGGGCATCTGCTGCCCTTGTTCCATCTGTTGCTGCATCTGCTTGAGCTGTTCGCTCAGTTGTTGCTGCAATTGTTGCATACTCTGCATGCTTTGCTGCCCTTGGCCTGGTTTCGACTGGCAACTCTGCATGGGCATGCCCATGGCTTGCATGCTGTTTTCCATGTTCTCCAACGACTCGGCCAACATCAACGCCAGGTTGTTCATCGACATCATGGCGGTCTGTTGGTGACGTGTGGCCTGCGAGAGCTTCAAGTCGTTGAGGTATTTCATCGAGTTTTCGGTCTGGTTTTCGATGGTATGCAGCTCGTCGAAGACGAAGTTCATGATCATCGGCTGACGCATGGCCATGCTGCGCAGGGAGTCGCGGACCATGTTGAAGTTGTCGGCCACCTCCTTTTGGTGGATGATTTTCTCGACCAATGACGGGTCGTCAGGGCGCATGTGGCTGATTTCCGTCAGCAAGCCTTCTTGCTCGTGTGAGGCGTGGACCACGTTTTCAAGCAGGATACGCAACAAATGCGCGTCCTCTGCCATCTGTTGCATGCCTTGCATTTGCATCTGCATCATCATCTGGTTGGCCATCTGCTGCATTTTCTGACCGGCGTTCTGCTTCTGCTGTTGCGACTGTTGCTGCTCACCCGACTGCTCGTTTTGCATGGCATTGTCGAGGTCTTGGTTGATGCTTTGTTGCATCTCCTCGTCTTTTTGCACGTCGAAGGGCTGTTGCAGGTCTTGGTTTTTCTCCAGCAACTGGTCGAGTTCGTCCATCATCTTGTCGAACTCCTCCTTGGCTTCCTCAGCCGATTTTTGGTCGTTCTCCTCCCCTGCTTCTTTGTTCTGATTCTCAGTATCTTGCTTCTGAAGCTCCTCTCCAAGCTTATCCAATTTGTTCGCCAATTCGTTGAGGTCTTTCTCCATTTTGAGTTGTTCCAACAACGCGAGGTTGCGGTCGAGCAAATCCTGCATCGACTGGTTGTTTTTCTTGATGTCCTGCATCATCTGTTGCATCTGCTCACGGGGCATGTCCTCCAGCATCTTGTCGATCTGCTCCATCATCTTTCTCAACTCTTCGGGAATCACCTCGTCAAAGAGCTTGTTGATTTGCTCTTGCTTCTTGATGAGGTCTTCGTTGGCGATGTCGTGTTCCTTCATGAAGTCGGACAACTTCTCCTGCTCTTCCTGCAACTTGTTCCACTCCTCCTGAATCTGTTGCTGTTTCTCCAGCAGGTCTTTCATCTTCTCCTTATCCGACCAGTCCAAATCCTTCTTTTGGATGAGGTCTTGCAACATCTTCTCGATTTCCTCTTGCAGCTTGTCGGCCTCTTGCGACTTCTCCTGAAGCCGTTCCATGATGTCTTCTGATTGTTGGTCGGCGATGCTGTCCAAAGCGGCCTCAGAGGGCTTGTAATAGGTGAACATCTCCGAGCGTTTCGACTTGGGCCCATGGAAACCGTCGTTGTCCCATACCTCGAAATAGACCTCCATGTTCTGTCCGGGCATGATGCCCAAGCTGTCCATGTTGAAGCTGTAGAAGAAGGAGGTGCGGGTTTGCTTCAAGTCCAAAGCGACGGGCTTGACGATTTTCTTTTCGATGGGTTCCTTCACCAGGCAGTTGAAGGTCAGTTTGCTGAAGCCATAGTCGTCGGTGACGAGGCCTGAAAAATAGACATCGGTGGACAATTGCTCGTCGAACGACTCCACGCGGATGTCGGGATAGGCGTCAGGGATGACGTCGACAGAGAAGGGTAGGGGGTCAATCGTTTGGTTCCAGGCGTTCTGCACCTGCACCTCAAACTTGGTGGACTGTGCCGCCACGAATTGGTATTCAAAGACGTCGTCTTTTGCCGTTAAATCAAGGTTCAGCGAGTCGCGGCTGACAGTCATCTGCTCGGTGTCACGAGTGGTGAAAGAGAAGGTAAGATGGGTGCCTTGTGGAACGATGATGCGCGTTTTGGCATCCAAGGTCTCGTTGGTGCGATGGATATAGGAAGGATAGCGCAACTCGCAGCGGTAGGAGAGTAGGGTAGGGTTGGGGTGTACCGTGATGTGCAGGGGACGGCTGGTGTATTCGCCGCCAATCACGTTAAAGGTCAAGTCGTTGAAGAGGTTCTTGAAGGTGTAGCTGAAGTCGTTGGCCGAGCCTTTGGTCATCAGCTGCTGCCCCAGTTCGCTTTTCACGTAAAAGGCATCGGGGATGCGGTCGCCCGTGACATGGATGTTGAACTGCACCTCCTTGCCTTGGGTGGTCTCGATGTCGTCCTGCTCGATTTCGACCTGATAGGGGAGGGGCTTCTCAAAATGCTGCTCATAGTTGACGATACGCTGCGTGGGCTGCACCGCAAAAGCGGGGAGAAACACCATCAACGCAATCAATACAAGGAGAGAACCAAAGAAAATGCCCAGATACTTCAAATTGCCACGTAAATCGACGGCATCGGAGAAACGGATAGGGGAGAGGCGGGCACTCCGCTGCTCGATAGTCGCCTCCAACAAAGCATTATCAGTTGCGGTCCCTGAGCTCGCGGTCCCTGAGCTTGTCGAAAGGCCGCCCCCACTTATAGATGCCTCCATCTGCTTACTCAGCTGAATAGTATTCAGCAGCTTATCCTTAATCTCAGGAAAGAACTTGCCAATCAGCACCGAAGCCTGTTCCACCGACATCTTCTTTCGGAAACGGATGAGGTTGAACAGCGGGATGAGGAAATGGTACACCAAGACAAAGCCGCTGCCTGCCAGCAAAAACAGAAACAGCACAAAACGGCCTTTGGGCGGAAACCAAGAGAAGTATTCCAGCCCGTTGATGAGGAGATAGAAGACTATCCACAACACGGCACCCACCAACACGCCTTGTATCAGGCGGTTAAGGTAATACTTCCGTGTGAAGCCTTCGATTTTCTCTATCAATTTGTTGGGTGCAGACATATCCAATATAGAATAGCCTGCAAAAATAAAGAATTTCGGTGAAAAGGAGGTTATTTTTTCAACGCGTCGACGATTCTACTACATGCCAAACCATCACCGTAAGGATTCACGGCCTGGCTCATCTGCTCGTAATAAGCGGGGTCTTCGATTAGTCGGGTGACCTCGCTGACGATGAGGTCGTGGTTGGTGCCGACGAGTTTCACCGTGCCTGCCTCAAGGGCTTCAGGCCGTTCGGTGGTGTCGCGCATGACGAGCACGGGCTTGCCCAAACCAGGGGCCTCTTCCTGAATGCCGCCCGAATCGGTGAGCACCAGATAGCACTTCTCCATGAGGTAGACAAACTCCAGATATTGAAGCGGCTCGATGAAGAAGAAGTTCTTGTAGGCGGTCAGGTCTTCGCCGAACACCTCATGGATGGGCTTCCGCACATTGGGGTTGAGGTGCATGGGGTACACGAAGTCGACCTCAGGGTATTTCTCGCTCAAATCTTTCATGGCCGTGACCATGCTGATGAAGCCCTCGCCGAAATTCTCACGTCTATGGCCTGTGATCAGCACAAGTTTCTTACCCCCAACAAGGCGTGTTACATCATACCCAGCAGTCTTCAGCACGTTGATTTGTTCGTCGGCCAGTGCCTTGTCGCTCTTGAGCTTGTCGACGACCGTATGCAGGGCATCGATGACCGTGTTGCCGGTCACGAAAATCTGTCCCTGAGCCTTTTCTTCCAGGAGGTTCTTTTGCGATAGGGGAGTGGGGGAGAAGTTGAAAGTGGCGATACGTCCGGTGATTTGACGGTTCATCTCCTCGGGCCACGGACTGTAGATGTTGCGTGTGCGCAGCCCCGCTTCCACATGACCTACGGGAATCTGCTGATAAAACGCCGCCATGGCCGCCGCCATGCTCGTGGTCGTGTCGCCGTGCACCAGCACCACATCGGGCTGAACCGCTTTCAGCACGTCACGCATGCCGACCAACACCCTTGCCGTCACGTCATACAGGTCTTGTCCCTGCTTCATGATGTTGAGGTCGTAGTCGGGAGTCACCTCAAATATCTTGAGCACCTGGTCGAGCATCTCGCGATGCTGTCCCGTGACGCAGACAATGGTCTCAAACTCCGTAGGGTGCTTCTGGAACTCCTTCACCAGCGGACACATTTTTATAGCCTCCGGGCGGGTTCCGAACACTAGCATTATTTTTTTCATACTTCTTTTGCTTTAGTTTAGTGTTTAGAGTTTAGAGTTTAGAGTTGTTTTTAGTTTAGAGTTTAGAGTTGTTAGTGTTTGGTTTAGGGGGTTGAGTCGTTGGGCTTGTAGGAATTAAGTAGACCTGAAAGAAGACGTGCGTCTTCTTCTATCAACTGGTCCATGTTCTGGCGGTCGGATGTTGTAATGTAGCCCAGTTCTTCGGCTATTTCGAGCTGCGAAGAAACTTCCATTAGCGAGCCGTATGCAATTTCGATGAATCGAGCTTTGTCTTTCAACGAAAAGCGGTTTACGCCTTCTGCAATATTTGAAGTAACAGATACTGAAGCTCGTCTAAGTTGGTCACACATCGCAAAGCGCTCTTCCTCAGGAAACTTCTTCAAAAGTTTATAGGTTCTTTTGACCACTTCTTTAGCCTTCTGATAAGCTATTAGTTTTCGATACCCAAATACTTCCATACTTTTATATATACTTTTATACTTTTAACTCTCTACTTTTTAAACAACTCTAAACTCTAAACACTACACTCTAAACTAAATATGATAAACGCCTTCCAAAGGACAAACATTATGACAATCCAACACAACCTTCCCTTTGAGCTTATCCCAATTCTGCTTGATATGGTCATGCTTCACCATAATGACCACCATGTCGACCTCATTCAAAAACCGGTCGAAGTCTAGGATTTGGTTGGGGACAATCTCCTTCTCGGTAAAGAACGGGTCGAAGCTCTTCAGCGGACGGGCGAGATGACGCTCTTGGATGTCGATCAGCTGCAAGGTCGGGCTCTCGCGGATATCATCGACATTCTCCTTGTAGGTGATGCCGTAAAGGCCCACGCGGCGGTTGTCGGTGATACCTTTCTCCTTCATGATCTCGTAGATGCGCTCCAACACGAAGACAGGCTGCGAGTCGTTGGTCTTCATCGACTCGTCGATGACCTTGGCCAGCTGTGGATAGTCACCCACGAGGAACCAAGGGTCGACGCTGATGCAATGGCCTCCCACGCCAGGGCCGGGTTGCAGGATGTTGACACGCGGGTGCATGTTGCAGATGCGGATGATCTCGTAGACGTCCATGTTGTCGTGGCGGCAGATGCGCGACAGCTCGTTGGCGAAGGCGATGTTGACGGCCCGATAGGTGTTCTCGACCACCTTGGTCATCTCGGCGGTGCGGATGTCGGTCACCACAATCTCGCCTTGGCAGAACGAAGCGTAATACTGCTTCACCTTCTCGCCAATCTCGCGGCTGTCGGCACCGATGGTGCGGTTGTTGTGGAGCAGCTCGTAGACCATGTTGCCGGGGATGATGCGTTCGGGGGCATGGACGAGGTGGATGTCCTCGCCGATCTTGAATCCGTTGGCCTCCACCACGGGACGCACGAACTTGTCCATAGTGCCCGGGCTGACTGTTGACTCCACGACCACGGTAGCGCCTTTCGGGCAGACCTTCATCACCTCTTTCACGGCATCCACCACATAGCGTGCATCCACTTTCTTGCTGAACTTGTCGTAAGGCGTGGGTACGCTGACGATGTACAGGTCCGTCTTCTGGTATTCCGTGGTGAACCTGATGCCCGCCTTCAGAGCGGCATCAAACAACTCATCCAAGCCCGCTTCCTTGAAGGTGGTCTTGCCCGCGTTGAGGGTGGCGACCAATTCCTTGTTATAGTCCGTTCCGACCACTTCCACGCCATGCGAGGCCATCATCAATGCCGTTGGCAGTCCGATATATCCTAGTCCAATTACGTTAATCATTTGGTATCTATTAAAAAACGCTGCAAAAATAAGGTTTTTTCTTATTTGTAAGTCAAAAACATAAATATAGCAAGCCTTTGAAGTCATGTCATTCCTTGCAGAGGATTGCAGGGGATGGAATCTATGACTTCAAAGGCTGTCCATATAGGTTTATGCTTCTCTGAACCGCTGCGCATAGATTCCATTTTCCTTCCCACGAACCTTCCCTCGGAATGACATGCGCAGCTACCGGATCTATAAAGGGATGTTGTTACCGTTCAGCACGCATGGGATTGTGTAAGAAGTCATCGTAAGCCAGACGGATGCCGTCTTCAAGTTCTGTTTTGTAGGTCCAGCCCAGCTTGGTAGCCTTGCTGACATCCAGCAGTTTCCTCGGTGTACCATTCGGACGAGTGATATCCCACTTGATTATGCCCTCATATCCTATCACCTTGGCTACCAACTCCGTCAATTCCTTGATGGTCAGTTCTTTGCCTGTACCAGCATTGACGGTTTCGTTACCTGAATAGTAGTTCATCAGGAAGACACAGAGGTTGGCGAGGTCGTCCACATAGAGGAACTCACGCAAAGGCGAGCCGTCGCCCCAGCAGGTCACTTCCTTCAGCCCGTTGACTTTGGCCTCGTGAAACCTCCTAATCAAGGCGGGCAGCACGTGACTGTGCTCGGGGTGGTAGTTGTCGTTGGGGCCGTAGAGGTTGGTGGGCATCACGGAGATGTAGTCTGTGCCATATTGGCGGTTCAGGAACTCGCAGTATTTCAGGCCGCTGATCTTGGCCAAGGCATAGGCCTCATTTGTTTTCTCCAATTCGCTGGTCAGCAGGCAGCTTTCGGGCATCGGTTGGGGTGCCATCCTTGGGTAGATGCAAGAGGAGCCGAGGAACTCCAGCTTTTTGCAGCCGTTTTTCCATGCGGCGTGGATGACGTTCATCTCTAGGATCATGTTGTCGTACATGAAGTCGGCTAGGGCCGATTGGTTGGCTACGATGCCGCCCACTTTGGCTGCCGCGAGGAAGACATATTCAGGTTTTTCCTCCGCGAAGAATTTTTCCACTTGGTCCTGACGTGTCAAGTCCAGTTCCTTATGAGTACGTGTAATGATATTGTTGTAGCCTTGCCGCTGCAACTCCCTGACAATGGCCGATCCCACCATCCCACGGTGGCCTGCTACGTAAATTTTTGAATCTTTATTCATATCACTCTGATTTAATTTTTCGCCTTCGGCGGTTTTGTTTCACACAGAAAACACAGAAAGCACAGAAATTTGCTTGCCGAAAGGCAAGCTATCTGCTGGTTTAATTCACTATACGTTTCATGGCTGTCAAGATGTCATCCGTGTTGAAGTTGACAAGAATGCCCACTCTTTTGTCCAGCAAACGAAGGTAAGTTAATAGTTGCTTTGCAAACACTTTCTTCATTTCTTCAACAGACTTCAATTCTACGATCACTTCATCTTCAACAAGAAGGTCGAGTCGCAATTCTGTCTTCAATAAATTGCCTTTATAGAAAATTGGCACGGGAAGTTGGCGTTCGACTTTTAGGTCTCTTTGCTCTAACTCAAATACCAAAGCTTCCTCATAGACCGATTCTAACAGTCCAGGCCCGAGTGACTTATATACATCGTAGATAGCACCTCTAATTTCGTATGTTATATCGTTGACCGTCATTTTGCGAAGCAAAACTTTTCTGTGATTTCCGTGATTTCTGTGTGACTAAATAAACAAATTTCGTGTGCTATTTAACGATTCCTTTCTCCAGATACTCAGCGAGGTTGGTGCGGACCTTAGCCGCGGCGCCCTCCGAAGCCACCTTGGCCACATCATGCTCCACCATCAATTTGACCAATTGCTCGAAAGTGGTCTTGTTAGGATTCCATCCCAGCTTGGCCTTAGCCTTGGTAGGGTCGCCCCAGAGGTTGACCACATCCGTTGGGCGGTAGAAGTCCTTGCTGACGGCGACCAGCGTCTTGCCGATGAGTTTCTCGGGACCTTTCACACAGATACCCTTCTCATCTATGCCCTTGCCCTCAAACTTAAGTTCGATGCCCGCATGACGAAAAGCCAGCTCCGTGAACTCACGGACGCTGTGCTGCACACCCGTGGCGATGACGAAGTCCTCAGGCTGCTTGTTCTGCAGGATGAGCCACATGCACTCCACATAGTCCTTGGCATAGCCCCAGTCGCGGAGGCTGTCGAGGTTGCCGAGATAGAGGCAGTCCTGCAAGCCTTGTGAGATACGGGCTGCGGCCAAAGTGATCTTACGTGTGACAAAAGTCTCGCCACGCCGTTCGCTCTCATGGTTGAAGAGGATGCCCGAGCAGCAGAACATGTCGTAAGCCTCACGGTATTCCTTCACGATCCAGAAGCCGTAGAGTTTGGCCACAGCGTAAGGAGAGTAGGGGTGGAAGGGCGTGTTCTCGTTCTGTGGCACCTCTTCCACCTTACCGTAGAGCTCAGAAGTGGAAGCCTGATAGATACGGCAGGTCTTCTCCAGGTGGCAGGCACGCACGGCCTCCAAGACCCTCAACACGCCTGTGGCATCCACATCGGCAGTGAATTCGGGCGAGTCGAAGCTGACTTGAACGTGACTTTGGGCAGCTAAGTTGTAGATTTCATCGGGACGAACTTTGTCCACCACCTTGACGATGGACATGGAGTCGCCCAAGTCGGCGTAATGCAGGTGGAAATGCGGCTTGCCTTCGAGGTGAGCGATGCGCTCGCGGAAGTCCACCGAGCTGCGGCGGATGATACCGTGCACCTCATAGCCTTTCTCCAAAAGAAACTCCGACAGGTAAGACCCGTCTTGACCCGTTACGCCAGTGATTAATGCAGTTTTTGACATTTTTTTCAGATATGATTGTTGCTGCAAAAATAGAAAAAATAAAAGGACGAATCCAAGAAATCCTTGAATCCGTCCTTTGTTTTCAAAAATGAACGCTATCGCTTCTTATTCTATCGCCTCCTTGATGCAGTCCACAATATACTTCACATCGTCGTCCGAGACGTATGGGCCACTCGGCAGGCACATGCCCACCTTGAAGAGTGCTTCCGAAACACCATTGACGTAGGCAGGCGCATCTTTGTAGACGGGCTGCTTGTGCATAGGCTTCCACAGCGGACGGGCTTCGATAGCTCTTTGGTCAAGCCAAACACGCAGGGCTTCCACGTTGTCGTTGGGCTCGCAGTCGGTGTGGGCGCTGTCGGAGGCATGCACCACGCCTGCCGCACCGCCCACCGCACCTTGCACGATGGTCTTGTAGGCGTTCTCTTGTCCTTTGATGCGGACGCTCGGGTCGATGGTGATGGTATTCAGCCAGTAATTGCTGTCGTAACGCTCATCAGGGTTGCCGTGCACCTCGATGCCTTTCACGTCCTTCAGCAGTTCCTTGTAGAGCTCAAAGACATGCTTATGGTGTTTGATATGGTCATCAACGACGGTCATCTGTCCACGGCCGATGCCGGCACAGATGTTCGACATGCGGTAGTTGTAGCCTATGGCCTCGTGTTGGTAGTATGGGTAAGCCTCGCGGGCTTGTGTGGCCAGCCACATGATCTTCTGCCAAGCCTCTTGGTTGGGGCAGACCAGCGCACCGCCACCTGAGGTGGTGATCATCTTATTGCCGTTGAAGGAAAGGATGCCGTATTCGCCGAAGGTGCCCAATACCTGCCCTTTCCAGCGGCTTCCGAATCCCTCAGCCGCATCCTCGATGACGGGGATGTCGTAGCGGTTGGCGATTTCCATGATTTTATCGATGTCGTAGGGCATACCGTAGAGTGCCACGGGCACGATGGCCTTGGGTTTCTTTCCCGTCTTGGCGATACGGTCTTTGATGGCCGTTTCCATCAGCTCGGGGTCGATGTTCCACGAGTCCTTCTCGCTGTCGACAAAGATAGGTTTGGCACCGAGGTAGGTGATAGGGTGGGAGGAGGCGCAGAAGGTAAACGACTGCACGATGACCTCGTCGCCAGGCTGCACGCCGCAGGCAATCAGGGCCAGATGCACGGCGGCGGTGCCGGCCGACAAGGCAACGACACGTTTTTGCAACGGCGACTGTAGAGACGTACGGCCGTACGTCTCTACGGACATGCCGTTGACAAAATCTTCCAAATCCTTTTCAAAGGCATTAACATTAGGCCCCAGCGGCACCACCCAATTGGTGTCGAAGGCTTCTTTGATGTATTTCTGTTCGAGGCCTGCCTCGCTCATGTGGGCCAGGCAGAGGTAGATGCGTTTGCGTTCCATAGGGTTATATTTTTACGGGGCAAAAATAAAGAAAAAGGTGATTAATCTCACACAGAAATCACGGAAATCACGGAATTTGTTTGCCTGAAGGCAAACTCTTACATATCCTCCATCGAAAGTCCCTTGTATGAAATCTTATACCCTTTGAACTGACCTGTTGCCTGCAAGAACACTTCCGCTTTCTGTTTCAAGACTCCCAAGCTAATATCATCCTTTTGGCGCTTAATCTCGTAGAATATAGCACTATTCGTCAACTCGTCTTCAGCAATCATGTCAATCTCGTTTTCACCTTTGCGGTCCCACCAGCGGCCAATTCTGGTAAATTCTTCCGATTCCATGGCTACACGGTGGAAATAACGCTCCAGCATCAGTCCACTAAAAGTACTGTAGTCGCGCATGACTATCTCTTGCAATTTGGCATAGTTCTCAATCTCGAGGATGTAATTATACTTGAAAACGAAGCGAAACCAGAAGCTGTAGAACACATCACCCAACTCATAGCGTACATTTTTGTTTCCACTTTTTTCAAAGAGAGGTTGTCGTTTGGCAATCAGTTCGTAATCATTCTCTAAATTGGTTAGATAGCCGCCCACTTCTTTCCCTATCACATCCTCAATCTCATAGCGGGTGTTCTTGCCGCGGGCGATACAGGAAAGAATGGAGAAATAGGTTCCATAGTCTTTCCCGAACTCCTCTATCAGGTTGTTCTTACCCTCGTTGAGGAAGGTTGAATTGGCACTAACGATATAACGTATCATGGCATCCTTGTCCAGCGCACCGGCATCTACCAACTGGTTCACGTATTTGGCTACTCCACCTGTAAAAGTGAACATGGCCAGCAGGTCCTCCTTGCTGTAGTCAGGCTTGGCATCTGCCATAATCTGCTTTAGCACAGAGGGGCGGAAGGGCTTCACTTTAAGCTCACCCGTGTTTCTCCCGTATAGAGGCTCCTTCTTGTCCTTGAATATCTTCTGCATTAGCGAGTAGATGCTGCCGCAAACGATGAGGTTCATACGCGAGGTCTTCTCGTACTTGTCCCAAATGTCCTGCATCTCGCTAAACACGGCCTTGTTCACCCTGAAGAAATCCTGAAATTCGTCGATCACCAGCGTGAAGCTCTGTGTCACCGACAACTCCATCAGGTAGCGGAAAATGTCGCTAAAATGCCGGCTACTGCCCAGAGTGGGGATGCCAAGTTTCTCGCCGATTTCCTCAAGAAACGCTTCGCATAGCTCCGACTCCGCCTTTCTTGCCACAAAGAAATAGACAAAAGGCTTGTCCTTGTAAGCCTCTCTAACCAATGTGGTCTTTCCGATGCGCCTACGGCCAGTCACCACTGTAAAACGAGCCGCCTTTTTAGCCGTTTCCCTCGTCTCTCGCAAGAAGGCTATTTCTTGTTCTCTATCGTAGAATTTCATAATTCATGTATATCTTTAATTCCGAAACCGCCATTTCGGAAACCGCTGTTTCGGATGCAAAAATACATTTTTTTCGATTTGGCGCGTTTTTTCTTCATGTTTTTCTTTTGGGAACTGACATGACATGATAGTTTTATCTCACACAGAAAGCACAGAAATCACGGATTTTGTTTGCCTGACGGCAAAAAGTTCTCACTCCTCCATTTCCCACATTCAATTCTCAATTGTCCTCAACCGGAAAAAGCAATTATTCTTCACTTTGATTTCCTGTTTTCATTTTTAGGGTACATAATAGAAAAAGCGGCCATCCAATGAGGACAGGCCGCTAAAGATTCACAATAAAGTTGTTTACCTACGACAACACATCCTCGGGACGCGTAGGCTCAAAAGCCCCGTCCTTGGACTCGAAGATGACCGTCCCGGTCTCAAGACACTCCAAGGAATGCCACTGACCCATGGGGACACTCAGCCCGACAAGGTCGCTGCCAGGGGCCACGATAAACGTGTCCGTGATCTCCTTTTGGTCGTTGTAGTAGACCCACTTCACCTTGCCTCGTAGCACCACCACGGTCTCGGAGCTGTGCCGATGCCTATGGATGGGCATCACCGTGCCAGGCTCCAATGCGTTAAGCATGCGCTGGCTTTGGTCGTTGGGGCTGTTGCGCAGGTCAAAGTTCATCCGCAGACGCGGGGAAACCTTCGCCTGAGCCGTCAGCTCATCTAATAAAGTGACATCGATCCGCATTTTCTTTATTTTCAACAACGAAATACCCGAAAGGCGCGAAATCAAAAAGACTGTTTTTAGGGGTTTTTCGTGTCTTTCGTTGTTAATAAATTACTTCCTCCAGACCATCTTGTTCACAATGCCCGTATAGCTCTGGATAATCTTCACCACCTTGGTGCTCACGTTCTCATCCACATAATCGGGCACGGGGATGCCATGGTCGCCATTTTGGTTCATTTCCACGGCACAGTCAACGGCCTGAAGGAGGCTATTGGTGTCGATACCTGCGATGAAGAAACAACCCTTGTCGAGGGCTTCAGGTCGCTCCGTCGAAGTGCGGATGCACACCGCAGGGAAAGGATGTCCCACGCTGGTGAAGAAGCTGCTCTCCTCAGGGAGAGTGCCACTGTCGCTCACCACAGCAAAGGCATTCATCTGTAGGCAGTTGTAGTCATGGAAGCCCAGTGGTTCATGCTGAATCACACGGCGGTCGAGCTGGAAGCCACTGGCCTCAAGACGCTTGCGGCTACGAGGGTGGCAGCTGTAGAGGATGGGCATGTCGTATTTCTCGGCCATCTTGTTGATGGCAGTGAAGAGACTGATGAAGTTCTTCTCCGTGTCGATGTTTTCTTCCCTATGCGCTGAAAGCAGGATGTACTTGCCTTTCTGTAAGCCCAGACGCTGATGGATGTCGCTGGCTTCAATCTCTTTCAGGTTGTTGTGCAGCACCTCGGCCATGGGGCTACCTGTGACGTAGGTGCGCTCCTTGGGCAAGCCACAGTCGGCGAGGTAGCGGCGGGCGTGCTCGCTGTAAGCCATGTTCACATCGGAGATGATGTCGACGATGCGACGGTTGGTCTCCTCAGGCAGGCATTCGTCCTTGCAGCGGTTGCCGGCTTCCATGTGGAAGATAGGGATATGTAGGCGCTTGGCACCGATGACGCTGAGGCATGAATTGGTGTCGCCTAAGACGAGCACTGCGTCAGGCTTGATTTCCACCATGAGTTGGTAGCTCTTGGCGATGATGTTGCCCATGGTCTCGCCCAGGTCGTTGCCGACAGCATCCATATATACCTCAGGATCCTTCAGCTTCAGGTCTTTAAAGAAGACGCCGTTGAGGTTGTAGTCGTAGTTTTGGCCAGTATGGGCCAGGATGCAGTCAAAGTATTGACGGCATTTGTTGATGACGGCAGCAAGACGGATAATCTCCGGCCTCGTGCCTACGATAATCAACAGCTTTAGTTTTCCGTTATTTGCGAATGATGTCATAATTCACTCTGATTATGTTTGTTATTATGTCACACTGATTTCACAGATATCACAGATTTTGCTCACCGTTGGTGAGCGGCTACCGCACAACGGGTAAGCATAAACAAACCCATGAAATGTAGTCTATATGTATTTAATTAACTATTCGTTTAATGCTTTCTCTAAGATTATTGGTATTGAAATTTACCAGAAGTCCCACATGTTTGTCAAGAAGTCTTAGATAAGTAAGTAGTTGTTTAGCAAACACAGGTTTCATTTCTTCAACTGACTTTAGCTCAACAATAACCTGATTCTCAACGAGTAAATCCAAACGAAGAGGGGTCTTAAGCTCATTATCCTTGTATATGATTGGAACTTCCATCTGTCGGATTACCTCTAAACCACGTTGATGGAGCTCAAAGGTCAAAGCCTCTTCATAAACCGATTCGAGCAAACCAGGACCAAGTGTGTTATACACGTCAAAGATAGCTCCGCGTATTTCGTATGTCAGTTCGTTGTCAGTCATTTCACTCAGATATGTTTTTTTCTCACACAGATTACAAAGATACCATAGATTATTATTTTGCGTCAGCAAGAAGTCACGAAGTGACAAATATCTGTGTAATCTGTGCAATCTGTGTGACATTTATTCCGTGTGCTCAAACAGGGTCGAAGAATGTATCTGGGTGAGTTGAATCGAAAATCTCATTGCAGTACATCACCGTGACCAGGTTCTCTGTTTCGGAGAGGTTGATGATGTTATGCGTATAGCCAGGCAACATGTGGATGCATTGGATATTGTCGCCCGTGACTTCAAACTCGATTACCTTACCTTCAGGGTCGTTGAGGTTACGCTCTTGGATGAGGCCGTGACCGGCGACTACGATAAAGAACTCCCACTTGGTGTTATGCCAGTGCTGCCCTTTGGTGATGCCAGGCATGCTGATGTTGATGGATACCTGACCACAGTTGAGGGTATGCACCAACTCGGTGAAGGAGCCTCGGGCGTCCACATTCATCTTCAGCGGGAAGGCGACTTTCTCCTTGGGAAGATACGAAAGATACGTGGAGTAAAGCTTCTTAGCGAAACTGCCGTTGGGAATCTCTGGAATGGTCAGCGTCTTGGGCTGTTCGGCAAAACGGTAGAGCAGGTCTACGATTTCACCCAACTTCACGTGATGCGTGACAGGACAGTAGCAATATGGTCCTTTCTCCATCGGGAACACGCCCAGACCGTCGAAGTCGCAGCGGTGTTCCTTGCCTTGAAGGGCGGCTATCATCTCGTCTACCAAGTCGTCGATATAAAGCAGCTCCAGCTCTACGCTCGGGTCGTTGACAGTGATAGGCAGGTCGTTGGCAATGTTATTGCAGAAAGTGGCCACCGCACTGTTGTAGTTGGGCCTGCACCACTTGCCAAACAGATTTGGGAACCTATAAATCAAAACCCTTGAACGCAAACTCTTTTCGTTTTTTTCGGGTTTTTCGATGTTCAAAAAATCCAGTTCGTAGTTAAGAAATAATTCCTCACCCGCTTTTTTGCTACGGCCATATTCCGAGTTGCCGAAACGACCAGTCAGCGAGGCCTGTTGGGAGCTTGAAAGCATCACCGGGCAACGGTTGTTGTGTTTCTTCAAAGTGTCAAGTAGGGTAGAGGCAAAGCCGAAGTTGCCTTGCATGAACTCGCTCTGTTCCTTAGGACGGTTGACGCCGGCGAGGTTGAACACGAAGTCACAGTCGGCGCACCATCTGTCCAACTCTTCTTGTGTGTTGCCCAGGTCGTACTCGAAGATTTCCTCAATCTTCAGCTCGGGGAATCTTCTGTCTTTTCCTTCTTGTATGTTCTTCAATGAGGCGCAGAGATTGCGACCAACGAAGCCTTTCGCTCCAGTAACTAAAATCTTCATCTAGTTCCTTTCCTTTATTTAACAACGAAAAACCCAAAAAGAACCGAAAGGGAATCTATTTTCGAGGTAATTCGAGTCTTTCGATGTTCTAATAAAATATCACTTTACGATGTTTGGAACCCCATTCAATTCATTTAAAACAACGAAACACCCAAAAAGTCCCGAAAGGGTATCGATTTTCGAGGTAATTCGAGTCTTTCGATGTTCTAAAAATATCACTTTACGATGTTTGGAACCCCATTCAATTCATTCTGGATATACTCTAACGAAGCAATCTTTGCCTTAGTCTCTTCGAGGTTGAGTCGATAGGTGTTATTACTGTTGAACTCGTCGATGGTGGCACGCTTGACATCGCCTTCCTTGAAGAACTTGTCGTAATTGAGATCGCGGTTGTCGGCTGGCACAGCATAGAAATTACCCATATCGATGGCCTTTGCCGCTTCTTCCTTGGTGAGCAGCGTCTCATACATCTTCTCACCGTGGCGTATGCCGATGATTTTGATGTTGTCGGCTGCTGAGCCTGTCGAAGCACCGCCACCCCACTGATGTGCAAACAACTCACAAACAGCCTCGGCTTGTGTCTGCATGGTGCAAGCCGGCGCTTTCTGTACCATGATATCACCGTTTTTGCCATGCTCAAAAGCGAAAAGAACGAGATCCACCGCTTCTTCCAGCGACATGATGAAACGGGTCATGCTGGGTTCGGTAAGGGTGATGGGGTTGCCTTTGCGAATCTGGTCGATCCACAGCGGGATGACCGAGCCACGGCTGCACATCACGTTGCCGTAGCGGGTGCAGCAAATCTTGGTGTCGCCCGAGAGGCGGCTCTTGGCCACGGCAATCTTCTCCTCGACGGCCTTGGTGATGCCCATGGCATTGATGGGATAAGCTGCTTTGTCGGTGGAGAGGCAGATGACGCACTTCACGCCAGCGGTGATGGCGGCATCGAGGACATTATCGGTGCCAATGACGTTGGTCTTCACGGCCTCCATGGGGAAGAACTCGCACGAGGGCACTTGCTTCAGTGCGGCGGCATGAAACACATAATCCACTCCCATCATGGCATATTTCAATGTGCTCTTGTTGCGCACGTCGCCGATGTAGAATTTGATTTTGTTGGCCACTTCAGGCATGCGAGCCTGGAAGTCGTGGCGCATGTCGTCTTGTTTCTTCTCGTCGCGGCTGAAGATGCGGATTTCGCCGATGTCAGTTCTGAGAAAGCGGTTCAGCACGGCGTTGCCGAAGCTGCCGGTACCTCCAGTGATGAGGAGGGTTTTGTCTTTAAATACGCTCATTGTTATATGGTTATATTTTGTTTTTCCTTATTATCTAAAAAGAAACTATGTTTCATTTAATCTCACACAGAAAGCACAGAAATCACGGAATTTGTTTGCCTGGCGGCAAACGGTTCTCACCCCTACATATCCCACATTCAATTCTCAAATGTTCCCAACCGCAAAAAGCATTTGTTTTTTACTTTAATCTCCGGTTCTCGTTTTTGGGTAAATAATATAACAATGCTCACAAATAGGTGTTGATGTATTCCGAAGGGGAAAGCACCATTACTCCTAGCTCTGTATTTGTCGGGTAGTCTGATGTGTTGAATGTCAATAGCAACTCACAAGCCGCCTTTTTTGCCAATTCATACTGGCATCCGTCTTCAATGTCTTTGAATTGGGGATTGTTTAAGCCACAAAGTAGTGATTCGTTGTCATGCTCAGCCACACGGATATCCTTTAGAATGCCAGACATTATTTGTCTCAACGCCATAAGCCTCACTTCGCCCGACATGCCACGCTCGCGCTTCAAATACTTGTCAACCAAGAAAACCATTGTATAGAAACTCCCTGACGACATAATCAAAACATGCTCCTGTTTTTTGAGCAAATCAAACAGGCGATGTGTCACATTGTAGTTTTCCCGTTGCAGGAAGTTCTCCAAGATGACATTTGTATCAACGAAGATTTTCATACGCCGTATTTTTCGTGAATCGCCTCTTCTCTAAGTTCATCCCATGAAAAACCAGCCCTGGGCTTGCCTAGAATCCCCGTCATCTTGAAGAAAGCGTCAGGGTCGCCTTCCAATGCCTTCAAGCGAGCCAAAATGAGTGTGTTTTCTCTTTCCTGCTCTTGTTGGTGAGCGAACTGCTCGGCATATTCCAGCATGGCTTTACGCAACACCATCTCAATCCATCTGTTCATGTCCGAATCGCCGTCAAACAGCGGCTTAACTCTGTCAATCACTTGATCATCCATTCTGACACTTAGCGTACACATAGCATTTTATTTTAATATTCCAAACCGCAAAATTACACATTATTTCTATTGCCCGCAACAGCACATGTTCCATGAAGCCAAGGCCGTCCGATAAGGACAGGCCGCCAGATGATGCTCCTCCGCAATCGAAGATAAGGCGAAGCAAAGATTAATGATAGATTTATGTAAGATTTGCTTCCAAAAAACCCCGACCGAAAAGTACAGTCTTTCATTTTTTCTCACACAGAAAGCACAGAAATCACGGAATTTGTTTGCCTGGCGGCAAACGGGTCTCACCCCTTCATTTCCCACATTCAATTCTCAAATATTCTCACCCGAAAACAGCATCTATTCTTCGCTTTATTTCCTGTTCTCGTTTTTTGGGGACATTATTTCCTGATGGAATCGCGTTTTAGTAGAATCAAATCGCGATACATAAGACGGGTTTCAAGTTTGCCATCTTTCTCAGGATTCCAGTTGCGGTATTCCATTTCCTATTGTTCGTTGGAGAAGAAAAAGTTCAAACCATTCTGCTGATAGAACTTAAGTAGTTGAGGCTCATCGTACGCATCGACTATCAAATGACGACAGCCTGATTTGTTTCTTGTACTCGTAAACCAAGCCGCCACAAAGTCAATAATTTGTGCACCAATGTGATTTCCTTTATATTTAACATCAACGCCCAATTGTGCCAATAGAATTGCTGGATAGTTGATGAGTCCTTTTTCGTGGTGAACTTCGAAACCAATCTTTTTTTGTCGTGAGTTCGGAAGGTGTTTGGTGAAGATACTGGCGTTAGCAACAGTGAATCCTGCTACAATCTCCGATGGTTTTTCGGGTAGACAAAAGTAATATGTTTTTCCAAAAAGTTCGTCTTGGTAATCTTGTGCCTCTTGTTTAAAAAACTCGTCAACAGAAGGTCTGCCACAACAAAAAGCATCAATGTTAAGTCCTTCTATTCCTTGTGGGAGAAACAAAAGTTTTGTAATATTTAAACGCTCAGTCATTGTAGTATGGGAGAACGTGCTATAAGTTCTTTATATACGTCTTCAAAGTCACCTTGCCATTCCGATCCACGCAAATGCTCAGCGTTATACTCGCATTGTTCAATGAACCGCTCGGCAACCTCGCCTGTCAGCACTGGTATGTTAGTTACTGGTATTGCCATTTTTTTGTTGTTTTTATTCCAAGCCGCAAAATTAAACATTATTTCTATTGCCCGCAACAGCACATGTTCCATGAAGCCAAGGCCGTCCGATAAGGACAGGCCGCCAGATGATGCTCCGTCGCAATCGAAGATAAGGCGAAGCAAAGATTAATGATAGATTTATGTTAGATTTGTTTCAAAAAAACCTCGTCCGAAAAGTACAGTCTTCATTTAATCTCACACAGATAGCACAGATATCACAGATTTTGTTTGCCTGGCGGCATACGGTTCTCACCCCTATATATCCAACATTCAATTCTCAAATGTTCTCACCCGAAAACAGCATCTATTCTTCGTTTTATTTCCTGTTCTCGTTTTTTGTGGACAATATTTGTTTCACCTTAACACATGCTCTTAATTTTGGGGTACATTATATCACCTAAAACACCTTTAATTCCCAGTCGTCTATTTCTGAAAGCACAACACATTGGCCGTCTTTTATGATAGGTTCTTTCAATCCCCAATAAAAGAAATGAATAGATCGTCCATTTCTTTCCTCTGTATTGTCCACTCCTTGTTTGGTGTATAATACAATTTCATCCCCCTCAGCAACATCTTTGGGGTAAAACCAAAACATGTGGTACGGACGGTTATAGAAACCTTGCGTTGTTTTTTTCGTATGGTAAACTGCAAAGAACTTCAAATTGCACGATTCCTTCACTTCGAATCCGATGCGTTCCTCCTCAATATTACCACCGTCCGTATATGATTTAATCTCAATTCTCATTTCCTTATCCATTTAAAGATTACACCTCCCGTCACAAAAAGCACTCCGATGGCAAGAAAAAGCCATCCTTTTTGATTCCAAAACAAGCTGGAAACACCAGCTAACAGAGAGCCCCCTGTCACACAAAACGTATATAGTACTTCTGATGCATTCGCCGTTTTCTGCTTTTCTTTGAGTATTGCGCATTCTTTGTCTATTTCATGGTATTTCACTTCCATTTGCTTAAGTCTATTCACTTCTTGTAACATCCTATCATGCTCGCTTAGCAACAACTTTTGCACAGCGGGCGATTTCAACTCTTCGTCCGACAATTCCCTTTTCACTCTAGCATACGGATCCGACGGGATGGAGGTCTTGTCCGCCTCCTGTTCAACACCAGATCCGGTATCTTTGCTAACTACATAATGATCATTTGTTTCTTCCATTAACGCTCTTTTTTGTGTTTAGTATCAAACAATAGCACCTAATCTTTTCCCTTTGAAATATCAAAGCCAATGCTCACAGGTAAATCATTAACCTTTAACCTATAACCACAAACCTTTACATCCTCCCAGAGGCCAGCTCTAATCAAAGCAAGAAACGTCTCTACGTTTTCCATACAACTTAGATGGTTTCACCAGCGTATTTCATCTTCCTCCCCAACACCGTGCAAAAAATCATTTGTATATTCTTAACAAAAGAATAATTGCGATAACAGTTTTGAGCGAAGTGCTCGACTATCATTTCTTCAATTCCCTCGGCTCCTCAAACTCCTTCTTCCCACATGTCTTTAAAATAATCAGCCAGGCTGTCTTCAAGATTAATAACAAATCATATCCGACTGAACGGTGGTTGACATAATACAACTCCAATTGCAGTTTCTTAGGCATGAAGACCTTTTCGTACAATCCTTCGTCCTCAAACAATTCCCCGTGGGTATAGTCATAGAGACTGGCAGTGCTGGTAAGACCTGGCTTCACGTCAAGTATGTGGACATATTCTCCAATATATACCTTATCTGCGTTCTCCTTGTCTTCTGGGCGAGGGCCAACCACGCTCATTTCTCCTTTCAGGATATTGACCACCTGGGGCATCTCGTCGATCTTGGTCTTGCGAATGAACCTTCCAAAGGGGAAGATACGCTCATCATTCTCCAAGGTGGTGAGTCTTACCTTCCCGCTATCCACTCGCATGGAACGAAACTTATAACACGTAAAAAGCCGCCCGTCCTTTCCGACTCGAGCAGCTTTGTAAATCGCAGGCCCTGGACTGACTATCTTAATGATGAGTATTGTCAGTAGATAAATGGGCGAAAAAACAATTAGAAACAGGATGGCAAACAGAATGTCGAATCCTCTCTTGACAATATCATACATACGCTAATCCAATTTACGTAATAGAACGAATTCCTCGGCTGCCAAGAGCCCAACCCGAAGGCCGGCGGCCTTGTCGGTTTCGCGAAGATACTGCACCGACCGCGGATGCGGGTATTCGCGCAACTCCGTGGCATAGCAGGCAAACGCCTTGTACTTCTGCTCGGCATACTGATGAATGTCGACGAAATAGTTAGGCATAAACATGGTGTCTTCCTTGTTAGGTGTCCATTCCGTTGAGGAAGGCACACGATAGCAGTACAACTCTTTCACCACTTGACCCAACACGGGGCGCACGGCCACCAAGGTCGATTTATAGACATTCTGATGATCCATGTTGACATCGCCCCAAAAATGGGTGAAGACCGTATCAGGCTGAAGTTCGTCGATGACTTTTTCTATCACCTGGTTGATTTCCACATGGGGAACGGCATCCAGTTTCATGTCGGGCAATCCGCCATAATGGATGGACTTGAAGCCAAGGATATCGGCGCAGTTTTGCGTCTCTCGCTTCTTGGATGCTATGATTTCCGCCAATTTGTCCGAACCCCTATATTGTGACGAGCTGCCATCGGTAACTATCAGCAGATGACATTCGATGCCTTTGGCTGACAGTTTGGCAACAGTTCCCCCGACACCGAGGACTTCGTCGTCGGGGTGGGCGGCGATGATTAATACTTTTTTCATCCGATTTCTCTTTCTGGAATTGATTTAACCACTCTGGCTGGACGTCCGGTAGCGATTGTCCATGCAGGAATGTCTTTCGTAACGATGGAACCAGCGCCAATTATAGCACCGTCTCCGATAGTCACCCCTGGCATGATTAGCGTTTCCATGCCCACCATTACGCCCTTGCCGATATGCACTTCACCTGTTTTGTACCCTAAACTTGCCGCATTATCCCCCTTGCAGTAATTGGACAAGTCTCGCTGATGGCATAGAATCCTACATCCGCTCGTGATATGTGTATAATCTCCGATATATATCATATCCGCATAGCTGGTATCCATCCTCACATAGTCTCCAAAGAATGTATTTTCCCCCACATGACAGCCCATTTTTCTTATCAGCATTGGGCGCAACTTACGAGGTGCAAAAGGTTCAAGATAGAATCTGTCTAGCATTTTCTCAAGATGCTTCAGATGAATATTTTTGAAGAATTGTTTGATAACACGCCAAAGGCTAACGTCACCGTATTCTTCTTCCGAATAATTGAAGCCTAATGCACGAAGCAGTTTAAATGTGGTGCTGAGTTTTTTATTTTCTGTCATTATGCCGTTATTTTACCTTTATATTCCATCATCCATTCAATGGCATGTTTTGGACTTGAAAAGAAGCATTTTATGGCTTCCAACAATGCCTTGGGATATTGATGCATTTTATAATAAACGAAAAACAACACACCATGATGTCGACATGTAACCTGTCTTCTTTCCGATGCAGACAACAAATGAAAATATCTTTTCTTGTTTTCATACAATAATTGTTGTCCCTTTAGTTTTTTAGGGCCAGTGGACAATTGTTCTCCTGGATGTTGAAAGTTTTTTATATGGATTTCTGGAATATATCCAAAGCTGGGATTGGCATCCAAAGTTTTCTGCATCAGAATATACTCTTGGCATGATGGCACATCATCGAAGCCACCGATTTTTTGGATAAACTCCGTACGATACATAAAACTATTTGTGCCGGAAATGTGGTAAAGCAAGTGCGAACGAATCAGTTCTTCTTTGGTCATCCCGTTGCGCAATTGTTGGTGGCGTTCGGTAAGCTTCTCGCCTGTAACATAATTGTATGTGGCACCATCCATTACCGACACATCCCAGTCATTCTCAACCATTTTCTTGTATTGCACCTCCAGCCTATCTGGAAGATACATGTCGTCATCGTCAAGAAAGGCGATGTATTCGCCTTTAGCTTGAAATATGCCTACATTGCGGGCACCTGAGCCACCAAGGTTCTTCTCGTTTTGGATATAACGGATTCGAGGGTCGGAGTAGCCGCGAATGACTTCTTCTGTCAACTTTCGTTCAGCAGAATCCGCAGGATTATCATCGATAATGATGTATTCAAAATCAGTATATGTTTGTGCCAGAACTGATTCAACTGCATTTTTTAAATACTGACAACGCTTGTATGTGGGTGTGATAACGGTAATCATATCGTTACTACTAATAATATTCCTTTTTTAATTATTCAAATACATTTCTAATTTTTCCAATGCAACGTCAGGCGAATACTCTTTCCATTTAATAGAGGCTCCTTGTTTCAATTGGTTTAAAAAGTCTTCATCTTCTTTTATACGACAAATCTCCTTGAACATCTCTGTACCATTGTCATCAAATGGAACAATTAGACCCGATTGTTCTTGACCAACAAATTCTGTGGCATATTTCCATTTAGTGACGATGACGGGTATTCCTGAAATATATGCGTCCAAAACCGATCCTGGGAAACCCTCGGTATAGTAATGAGTTGGCAACAACATCGCATCATATTGCTCGAGGGTTGGATATATCTCAGAAGGGTCTAACGATTTAACATACCTCATAAAATCATACTTTTTTAGATTTTGTTCAAAGTATGACTTATCTTCGTCATAAATAGGGCCATAAAAATCAATGAAAATATTATCAAGCCTCGCTTGCTTTATCAAATCTCCTATAAAAAAAATATTATCTAAACCTTTCAGCTTATTAATTCGCGCCATAAAAACCAATTTCAATACTCCTGGCGTATGATGAGGAGTTGATCGAAAGCCGGTTAATCGAAAATTTGGAAAAACATCGGTATTAGTAAAGCCGTATTTCTCTCTCAAAGTATCGCTTAACTCTTGAGTTTGACAATGAATACCTGCAATGGAAGAGAGTATTTTCTGTAATTTTTTTCTGTTTTCGATAAAATCAGCCAACCAACCACCAACCACAACATAATGTACCGGTATATTCCTAAATTTTGCCATCTTGCATAGGAAAGGAAAGACCGTAATAAGATTTCTTTGAGCAGGCATACAGAAAGCCACATCGCTATTCCATATTTCTTTGATCATTCGGATTAACGCCCATGGCTTTTTCCAAATGCCAATCATCTCAACAAAAGAGATGCTATTCCCCGTCTCCTTTAAAAGTTGATATACATTCTGGCTTTTAACACGTTGTCCACTTGGATTCCCAACTCCAAAGCCAAAGCTTCCTATTGTGACGACTTTCTTCATTTTCTGTATTTAATGACTTTTGCGGGAACGCCTCCCACTACTGCATATTCTGGAACATCCTTCGCCACAACTGCACCAGCAGCGATTATTGAACCTTTTCCAATTGTCACACCAGGGAGAATGATGACCCGAGCGCCAATCCATACATCATCACAAATTGTAACTTTCTTTGGAGGCAAAGAGCCTTGTCCCTTCATAGGAATATCTGTTCTTTCGGTGTTATGGTTAATTGTAAGAATTCGCACATCTGGTCCCATATTGACATAAGCACCAATTTCCAAAGGCCCGCGAACATAACAATTTACACCCAATCCAGAATAGTCACCTAAACTGATATCCTTTCCAAAACCGAAATTAGCACCCCGTTCTATATTAATACTTTTCCCGTGCTTGTCTAAAGCCCCTCCTCCAACCAAACTACGGAAAAAACGTATAACCTTACTAACCTTCAATGTGTTATTTGTGGCTGGTAGCCATGAGAAAAAGCACTTATACAATACAAAACAAATATATCTTTTCATTTGATTGGTAGTTTTATCCAGTCTCCAAAATCTTTATCCCAATGTTCAGGATGGAACGGTTGCATGCCACCATGATGGTAGAATGTCATTTCTCCAAAATAAATTCTGCCATTTACATTATATAAATCCACTCTGACATGCGGTATACCTTTAGAAAGCTTTGTAGCAATCTCTTTCATCTCCTCGAAATTTTCTGGTTTAGGTATCGTTTTGCCCGACATGGGATGTGTTTGTACTATGTCCAAATGGTTGAAATCTGCATCAAAAAAATCAAATTTCACATCTTTCGACTCTCGTTCTGTTCCTATGAAAAGGGCTTTTACTTCTCCATCAAAGCAAAAGAATTTATAATCCGGCAAATCATTTGACGCATTATCTTCAATATATTGCTCTGCGAAAATTTTACGATTAACATTTTTATAGGGCCATTCTCTGCCAAACATATATACGTTCCTTTTTAGAGATGCACGTAATCTTTTAATGGCCTTCTCTTTATTAAAAGTTGTCTTGTCTTTACAAACCACAACACCAAAATTACCACCATCATGGTTTGTCTTAAGCACAAATTGATTTGGTAGTTTATTCCAATCAATATCCTCAGGCCTGTCCCACACATCAAGAGTAGGAATAATATATTTTTCCCCAATAATACCTGCCACATAATCTTTCACGGCATACTTGTCAACCATCATAGTGTATTCTGGTTTCCGGTCGTTCAGTTTTAGCCATTGAAGTTTTTCGTTGAACGTCTGCGGATTCTTCAAATTTAATGGTTTATGAAACTTTATAAAATAAATCATCCGAAGAAAGCGCTCATCGCTCAGACGCTTTGTCCAACCCATTCTCAGTATCAGATAAGTAATCAAATCTGAAGGATTTGAGACCGCTTTATATATTCTTTTCCAATTCATAACGTTATTTATTCAGCTTTTCTCTCATTGATTCGATTAGTATGTCTCTATGCGATTCGCAACTAATAACACCCAGCATCTTTGCTAATTTCTTCTTTGGTATTAAATAGGGTAAGTAATGGTGACCGGCGGCCAATTGTACATATTCATTGAAATAGGGGGTAAAAGGTGTTATTAAAAGTTGTTTTCTGAGTTTTAAAAATTGGTTATACTCTTGCTGTAACAGATGCTCATCATTAATGGTATCGCTGATACATCTTACCATCTGCCAAAACGCTTGTAACTTCGATCCTTCCATTAGTTCAACATTTGGTTCTTCATCACACTGAATATAGGGGATAAGTTCAAGCTGAATACCTGAACCTGTAAAATCAAGCACAACCATATAACCTTCATTCCAAATCCCAGCTCGCTTCTTCGGGTCGTCAAAACAAAAATTACCAAGACCATAGACAATAGGTTTACCTAGATACATTTCATATCCGCTATAACAATGCTGATGATGGTTTACAACAGCATCGGCACCAACCTCAATAAAGAACCTATATAATTTCGTCATCCGAGGACTGGGATATTGGAAATGTTCGTGTCCTCCGTGTATAATAACCACTACAACATCAGCAACTTTGCGAGCTGCAGTAATGCGATGACACACATCTATCGTATCAAGCGGTGCGGAGCCTCCTCTGTTCTCATCAGCAATTGAAAACTCATTCTCACAAATATTGATAAAAGCCACTGTTTTTCCTTTTATCTGCTTGTACAATATTGCAGTAGCCTCCTCTATATCATTTCCTCCACCTACATGGTCAATACCGACATTGTCCAGCACCTCTATCGTCCGTTTTACACCCTCGCTTCCATAATCACGGAAATGGTTATTGGCCAAAGTCACACCATTGAAGCCCGCCTCACTTAATACCGATACTGCCTTTTCCGTACAGCCCAAATGAGGGCCACATTTAGGAATAGGCTTCATTGTGGAGTCTGCAACTGCACACTCGAAATTTACCAAGGCATAGTCTACGCTCTTAATTTGCCGAACAACAGCATCTGACATCACCGGCTCATCATTATCAATTAGTTTAGCAATTCTGTCTTGGGGACAGTAATCGCCCGCAATCAGTATCTTCATGATTAATCAAAGAATATTGTATTAACTATCTTTTCTGTTTCGGTTTTATAATTGAAATGGCGTAAAGCAACTTCACGTCCTGCTTGTCCAATAGTTTCTGCCTCCTTCTCATGGTCTAAAACCCAAAGAAGTTTTTCAGCAAAATTTTTCGGATCTCGCCGGTTAGATAAAAGTGCTGTTTTCCCATCTTCCAAGAACAAAGGGATGTCGCCGACACGGGTCACCACAACGGGATTGCCCGACAGCAGATATTCCCCCAACTTGGTCGGGAATCCGCATCTTGCTTGTAAACTATCAGGACGCGCCAACGCCACAATCTTCGCATTCACCAACATCTGAGGCATTTGTTCCGATGGTACAATTCCCGTAAACACAACCACGTTATCTAAGCCCAACTGATGAACCAGCCCAATATTACCCGATTCGTCGGTTTTACTTGGTGCCTTCCCTATGATAAAAAGTCTCATTTTTGGATATCTTTCATGCACTAGAGCGAAAGCCTTTATCAAGTCATCAACTCCGTCTTTATTGTTTGATGCCGACCCACAATATGCAATATATGGGTATTCAACTTCTTGTTTTTCAATGCCCACAAACCGTTTTGCATCCACCGTCATATTAACGACAACCACATTCTTAGCACCTATTTGTAAGAATGCGTCTCGAAGAGCAGTTGAAATCACAAACAATCCCTGAAGACTACACACTGATTTCAGATACCGTTTTTGTAAAAACCATGGTTTGAGCTTTGCGACATTATAATGCTCGGTTCTCTCTTGATATACCGACAAGTCTTTCCTTCGTGTAAAAAAAGGCAGATACTCGCTTCCTCCGAACAAAAGTACTTTAGTGCCTTTCTCTAATGCACATGAATACCTCCACGCAGCAACAAAAGACCGTAAATACTTTACCACCTTATTATCATGTCTTTCGTCTTTCCACAAATACGTAAAGTGGATATTGGATAACCCCTTGGAATCCATTCTATCTTTTTGTTCATTCGGATAGATAAATGCCACCATGGTCTCAACACCCAGCTCGTCTAATCCTCGCAAAAAAGAGATGAAACGATTCGTGGGTGCGATGTTTGGTTTATATGAACCGTATATAATTGTTAACTTGCGCTGCATGGATTTTGCCATAAATTATTTCAATACATTTTTTAAAGAATTAGAGAACTCTGCGACAATGTTTTTTCTCAAAAACAGCGATTGATATTTATGGATAGATGGTGAGAATGCTGCATTTCCCTCCCTTTTAGCCCTCAATATTGCGTTAACCAGACTATGTTCATCGCCAGGGTCATACATAATTCCCACTTTGTAATTTTCTATAAAATACTTATAAGGGTCATAATTAGGGGCTATAATCGGTACACCAGCCAACAATGCTTCATTCATAGTACCATTGGTAACATTGGACGCTTGCGGTCGATCACATAGCACTAAAAAATCAGCATTCTTTATTAGTGATTGAAAATCGTCTTCTGAAAGTCGGTAATTGAGTCTATTTATCCTCTCGCGATTCTCTCCAATCTCTTTTTCAATGACGGCCTCATATTCAGAAGATGCACACCCTGCAATTGTATAGAAAATCTCTTGGTCATTAATTACTTTAATTGCTTGAACTATTCTTTCTATTCTTTTTGCTGGTCTCAAAGAGCCAATTGAAAGTAAGGAAAGAAAGCTGTTGTCTTTTTTTATTGGTTCCGAATAATCCTCGATAAAGCGTTCTGGCCTAATAACTAAACGTTCTGGGGATATCCCTAATTGTAAGAACTCATCATAAATCAGCTGATCCGATACAAAAAACTTTAGATTCTGATGTTGATTAAAATATCTTCTCAAAAAGAAAGAGCGCATCCCTTCCACATCATAAGCTTTTCTCTTATATTGTACCAAACGAGAACTTCTAAGACCCCAGAAAAAAACCGACGTTTCTGAAGGAATAAGTCGCAACCAACTGATAGGCATCTTAACATAGTACGAACCACAATACAAATGCTTATATGACCCTTCAAGTTCTTTCATTACCCCTTTTAGGTGTCGGGCTTCTCTATTCATATTAATAGCACCAATTGTTTTCCTAAAAGGCCATAATGACAATAAACCAGTCTTTGGATAAGCAATAAAAGAGACGTGGTGCTGAATATTAATAACGGGAACATCATTTATATAATCCTCATTAATAATATTATGATATACGTCAGCTACCGCAACAGTATATCCACAGTCACGTAACATCGAAGCTATTATACCAACATCCTTGAGATGGTTTGTGGCTTGATGCCAGTTTTCGAATAATATGAAATCGTACATAGTACATTTATGGCTTTGATGTAATAACGTTCTGATAGAGTCTCTTTTGCTTGTACATGACAATTATGCTGTAAATAATAAAGCAATAGAGAACATTTGGATGAAATGGGCGATGGGTAAACCCTAAAACCATAACAATACTACACTTAAGCAACGTGTAATCTTTATATTTAATCCCCCAAATAATAAGTAGCAAAAATGGAAATAAAATAAAAGTCGAACCGACAACACCATACAGCGCCAATGTCTCATATATATTATTTCCTACTCTCACATTTGAACGTGATGTTCCAAATATTGGATTTTCTATAAATTCTTTCCGAGCATTTTCTGTAAGAACAGTTCGATCGTCTACCGCAATTGTATTTGAGTTATCACGTCTTTGGTCAAAAATTTTTTCAACACGCCCAAATGTATGTTCATAAATTTGATTGTTTTCCAAATCTTTTGTCAAACTTATTGCCCAAATAGTCATTCCTACCAAGAATGCAAGAAAAACACTTTGTCCTATGTTTTTCTTTGTAACAAGAAAAAACACTAAGTAAGCCACTAATTGAATATAGAACCCCAGTGATAACGTAAACAATAAGCTAATAATAAGGAATAATTCAATCCTACGGCTTTTAACAAAAAGCCTATTAATAATCATGGCGTACATACCCCAGCAAGCAATTGCGCCAGGCTCATCGAAGAAACCTGCATAACGCATTATGCCTGTCCATTCTTCATCTGATTTTGAAAAAGTCAAAAGATAATTATAAATGAGACGACCGTCAGCTCTATCAAGAGCTATACTAATAGGCTTATAGTTTATAGTAATTACAAGAACAAAAGTTATACAACCTAAGACAGCCATTAACAAAATCCATTGGTTATACTTGTCGTAGAAATTAATCAATCCCAAATAACTACTGACAAATACAACTAATACAAATGCTAATAGCATATTAATGCTGGTTCCAAGGATTGGATAAATGTTGCTATGAGCTATACCTGTTATGAAGAACCCCATCCATTGTACAAAGAAAACAGCTAATACAGAATAGATTGTGCTATATTCAATCCTCTTTGCCATAAGAAAAGGAATAGTAAACAAAAAGAAAAAGATTCCCATTGTATAGCTCTTGTCTGGAAGGAAGGGAAAGTAAACACTATAAAACTCGTATGGGTAAAAGCAAAATAGGATAATAAGGACATATAAAAACGCCCACCACTTAAAAGTTTTAGTTTTTATTCCCAAATCAAAAGTACTGAGATTTTTCATTTTATTCATGCTTAAGCCATCTCAGGTTCCACAAAGTCTATATGACGTTTGTAATTGTTGATTTTATCTAAGGCTATTTCCGTTATTTCCATTGCACTACCGAAGGTTTTTAGGCCATTATAATATTTGGAAAAAACAAGTTCCAAATAGCTCTTGCTTAATCTTTGGCTTTCTGGATAAAGTGCAGCTTCATGTTTTAGCACGTCTTCTAATTCAAATTTTTTTGAAATTATCTTTGCAGGTGCACCAACAACAACAGCATATGGGGGAACCTCTTTAGAAACTATAGCACCTGCCCCTACAATACAACCTCGGCGAAGACATGCACCTGCAAGTAATGTGACATTTGCCCCAATCCAAACGTCCTCTTCTATGATAATATCGGTACTCTTATCACTAATATGTGATGCACCAAGTAAAATATGAGGAATAGTTACAACACTTTTGTGTGTATTTGTAATAATAGTACAGCCAACCGCGATTGCAGTATATTTTTTTATTACCACCTTCTCAGATGCTGAATTGATGATTTGACAACCAGAACGAATTTTTACATTTTCCTCAATGAAAACACTTTGAGGATGTTCGAACCTAATGGGATATTCTAAAATAGCATTCCTGCCACAAGCACCTAAATCAGATTTCAAAGGCAAGTATTGTTTCATCATAGCCTTCAATGCTGAAAGCTTTTGATAAAAGCGCCGTTTTCGTAACAAATTTTTAATCATATAATTTAGTTTTTATTGTAACCAAATACCAGATGCTTTTTGGTTAATGATTTTGTTTATTTGAATAGTAAAAAAACAAGAGTAAATAAAGTTTATAATACACATGGAAACCACCACACCTAATATTCCAATATATCGTCCTAAAAACAATGACAATGGAATATGGAGTATAATACCTATGAGTACCACGTATGATTGTAATTTAACCGTCCCAACACCATTTATCAGCATAACTTGTAAAGTGTCCCAACTATGTAACATGGTATATAAAGCGACAAGAATTGTAAGAATTAAAGGTACCGAAACTTTATCACCCACCCATAATCTATAAATTAAGGGTGACATTAATGTGACAACTACTATTACGACACATAGAATAATAAAAAAAAGTGACATTTTACGATATATATTTTTCATCCATTTATAATCGTCTTTTGCATAAGCATCAGTAAATGCCGGCCATAACGGACCGAGTATAATCATATAAACCATCGAAATAATATTAAGTAATTTATATGCTACATTATACTGAGTTACTGCTTCAGGGCCATCTATGTGTGAAATAAGAAGATTCGTAGATTGGTAAAGTATTATCATCTGTATTTGAATGATAAAGAACTTTACACCAAGATTCCACAGATCACGGATGTAGCGTTTATCAACAGATTTATAGTTTGGGGCTATATAATTCATAGATCCTCGGAAGAAATACAAAGAAGCTAATGCAACAATAACTATAGGCATAAGGGAGTATGCAAAAGTAAGGTTGACCAACGATGGCTCAATGAACTTTGACATACAGGCAATGATAATTAGTGAGCATACTTGACCAATGACCTGAAAAAGTTGAGAAAGCGCTGTCTTTTGATGCGCAGCAACGACTGCCACAAAGACATTAACTATCATTTGCAATGAGAGGAAGAGAGAAAGGATTTGGATAGTTATACAAATGGTATCTGAATATTGCTGCGAGACATTCAATATGCTACACCAATTAATAAAAGGGCTTGCCACAATGAGAAGAATAGAAAAAGGGACGAATATTACGATCATCATAAAATAGGTTGTTGATACAAGTCCCCTCCCACGTTCATAATCATTTTTTGCCAATGCTTCAGCAAGTCTGTTCTTTAATCCAAGTGTAAAACCTACATCCATATATGTCATCCAATGAAGGATAGAAGATATAGTTAGCCATACACCATAAATTTCAGACGTAACATACCCCAAAGTAAGTGGAACCAAAAGAAACGAAGTAAGTATACTTATTCCTTTTATCAAGAATGACAATAGGATATTCTTTTTTATGGTTACAGTCCTTTGGCTCCCACTATTAATTCTTGACAAAACTCTCATAATAAGATTATTCTATAGTGTCTATTAAAGATTTAACATTATGTAATTTTCCAAACATAATATGTTTTGTAAACCTCTGTCAAGAGATAAGATTATCAAAACTATCCTTATTTGAGAAAGATTCTCACAACACGCGTATGATTTCACATGATATTCTGAATAGAATAATAGCTTTCTCTATTATGGATTATACATTAGATGATAATAAAGATAATCTAAACATTCATAAAATTCTAATGATTGCTTTCAAAAAGGGTTTGCAAATTTCTTAGGGTTGCTTTAGATAGCGGTGATAAAAGATTGATGACAACACTTAATCATTCTGCGGAAAACACCCTTATCCTTTGCTCTTCGCTTAATCTGCACACAAGTATCTGTCCGTTTTTCTCACTCACGATATATCCTTCCAGCCCTTGAAGCACTACTTTTTTTGCGTCCTCAGTATGTACCACGCAGTTATGGCATTCATATAGATGGACATTGCCGATACTACCGTTGCCGTCTGCATCATGCTGAAGCTTGTCATACAAAGAGGCCCAGTTGCCCAGGTCACTCCAACCGAAATCCGCAGGATGGGTGTACACCTTACCATCAGCGGCAGCGGGTTCCATCACCGCGAAGTCAATGGAGATTTTCTCGCATTGCGGGAAGATGGTTTTCACATCATCGGCAGTCTTCATCCGTTCCATGTCGGCAGCGATGTTCGGCTTATAAGTGGTTAAGGCCTCCGTGATGGTATTGACATTCCACACGAAGATACCTGCATTCCAAAGATAATTGCCGGCTTTCACATAGCGTTCGGCCACTTCAAGTTGTGGTTTTTCCTTAAAAGCAGCCACTTTTCTAATCTCTCCCTTGACGGTATCCGCCGATTCCACATAACCATAACCCGTCTCAGGCCTTGAAGGCTTAATACCAATGGTGACGATAGCATCACTCTCAGCAGTGAAATCCAGTGCATTCTTGATCACCCTTCTGAATTCTTCGGGGTTCATCACCACGGCATCGGCTGGTGTTACCACCACATTGGCCTCAGGATCTTCCGCCTTGATGCGCCAACAAGCCCATGCAATGCAAGGTGCCGTATTGCGTGCAGCGGGTTCAGCAAGGATATGGGATTCGGGAATATCGGGCAGTTGCTGACGTACTATCTCCACATACGCCGCATTGGTCACCACCCAAAAGTTGGTCATCGGACAGATACCTTTGAAACGGTCGACAGTGAGTTGGATCAAAGTACGGCCACAACCCAAAATATCGATGAACTGCTTGGGATATTCAGGAGTACTCAACGGCCAGAAACGGCTACCTATGCCCCCGGCCATGATTACGATATGGTTGTTTCGCATATTGGTCTCTATTTGAGAAACAGACTTAGGCTTTAAGGCTTTCCTTGTACCAGTCAAACAGTTTTTGCACGCCTTCCTCAATCTCTATCTTGTGATGCCAACCAAGGGAATGCAGCTTGCTCACATCAATCATCTTACGCATGGTGCCATCCGGCTTGGAAGCATCAAACTCCACTTCGCCTTCAAAGCCCACAGCTTTGACTACCAGTTCAGAAAGCTGACGGATGGTAAGTTCCTTGCCCGTGCCCACATTGATGTGGCAATTACGGATCTCACCCAACGAAGGAATGGCACCTCCACGTCCTGCGGTATGGTCTCTGTCCACAACACCGTCTGCAGCATTCCCATAATGCACGCTGGAATACTTCTCGATTCCGATCACATCCTTGAAGTCCACATTGATCAAGATATGAACACAGGCATCTGCCATTTCCTCGCTCCACAGGAATTCTCGAAGTGGAGTACCTGTACCCCACAGTACCACCTTATTGTCAGAAATGCCATACTTGGCCAGCACTTTCAACACTTCTTCCTTTGAAGCAGAACCGCTTACGCCTTCAACGGGACGCTTATTCAAGTCGATGGCAATCTTCTCCCAAGCGCCTTCATGAATGAGTTTCGCCAGATACACCTTACGCATCATGGCAGGCATGACATGGCTGTTCTCCAAATGGAAGTTGTCGTTAGGGCCATAGAGGTTTGTGGGCATCACGGCTATAAAGTTAGTACCATACTGCAAGTTATAGCTCTCGCACATCTTCAGACCAGCAATCTTTGCAATGGCATACGGCTCATTCGTGTACTCCAACGGACCAGTGAGCAGATAATCCTCAATCATGGGCTGAGGAGCTTCTTTGGGGTAGATGCAGGTGCTGCCTAAGAAGAGGAGTTTCTTAACCCCATGGGCGTATGCTTCGCTGATGATGTTACACTGAATCTTCATATTCACCATGATGAAATCAGCCCTGTACAGCGAATTTGCCATAATACCACCAACGAAGGCTGCTGCCAGCACCACGGCATCGGGTTTTTCTCTGTCGAAAAACTCCTTCACGGCAACCTGGTTCGTCAAATCCATCTCCTGGATGGTCAAACCAACCAGATTGTTGTATCCACGTTTTTTCAGGTTATTCCAAATTGCTGAACCCACCAAGCCCGTATGGCCAGCAACATAAATTTTCGAATTCTTGTCTAACATGATTATAATGATTATTTAACAATACCTTTTTCCAAATACTCGGCTAAGTTCATCCTCACTTTCGCCGCAGCGCCTTCGGCGGCCACCTTGGCCATGTCGCTATCCACCATCAGCTTCACCAATTGCTCGAAACTGGTTTTGCTCGGATTCCAGCCCAACTTGGCTTTGGCCTTCGTCGGGTCACCCCAAAGATTAACGACATCTGTCGGACGGTAGAAGTCCTTACTGACCGCAACCAGCGTCTTACCGATGAGTTTCTCGGGGCCCTTCACGCAGACACCTTTCTCGTCAATGCCCTTGCCCTCAAACTTCAGCTCGATTCCCGCATGGCGGAAGGCTAATTCCGTGAACTCGCGCACCGAGTGCTGCACCCCCGTGGCGATGACAAAGTCCTCGGGCTTGTCGTTTTGGAGGATGAGCCACATGCATTCCACGTAGTCCTTGGCATAGCCCCAGTCCCTCAAACTGTCGAGGTTGCCGAGATAGAGACAGTCCTGCAAACCTTGTGAGATACGAGCAGCGGCCAATGTGATTTTACGCGTTACGAAAGTCTCGCCACGCCGTTCCGACTCATGGTTGAACAATATTCCCGAACAGCAGAACATGTCGTACGCCTCACGATACTCCTTCACAATCCAGTAGCCATACAGCTTGGCCACGGCGTAAGGGGAATAGGGATGGAACGGCGTGTTCTCGTTTTGGGGCACCTCCTCCACCTTGCCGTACAATTCGCTAGTGGAAGCCTGATAGATGCGGCAGGTCTTTTCCAAACCGGCAGCGCGCACGGCCTCCAGCACACGAAGCACGCCAGTGGCGTCCACGTCAGCTGTGAACTCCGGGCTATCAAAGCTCACCTGCACGTGGCTCTGCGCCGCAAGGTTATAGATTTCATCAGGGCGCACCTTGCCAATCACCTTGATGAGGCTCATGGAGTCGCCCATGTGGCCATAGTGCAGATGAAAATGGGGTTTGCCCTCAAGGTGAGCTATCCTCTCACGGAAGTCAACGGAGCTACGACGGATGATGCCATGAACATCATAGCCTTTTTCTAATAGAAATTCAGAAAGGTATGACCCATCTTGACCAGTCACACCAGTTATTAAAGCTCTTTTCATAATTTAATATTTCGTTGTTAATTTGAAAACTATTATATATCACTTGTGGACAATCTCTTCGGTTTAGAGTTTCTGATTTTAAAATATTGAGGTTGTGTGTTTTATGGTAAATTTTTGCGGCAGACTTTCAATTGATTATAGCTTCGCTCGGTCAGTAACAATTTGTGGTGACAATAAACTGACCATAAGCATGTTGTGAAGAGTGTTCACAACTTTAGGTTGAAAAAATCACTTCATATTTGCTTACAAAGATAGTATTTTTTAGTTGAGAGTTGAAAGACAATTGAAAATGGAAATTTAGAGTTTATATAGTATGATTTGTACCAGTTGTACAAAGATAAGTACTGATAAAAATCTGTAACATTTTCCCTATTTGGTTGTATTTGGCTCAAATCAGCTAATACAAGCCGAAGATAAAGGGAGAGATAAGAAAAAAATTTCAAGCTGTTAAACGGATGGTACTGAGATGTTTATATATTGTCGGTTTTAATCATTCGTTTTGTTTTGAAAAGGTGATAGAACTCGTTGGGAATTGAACCATATCTGAGAGACCATAGGGCTGCCTACTTGCTTATATTACAGAGCCTTCAAGGCTGTATGGATGACCTTTTAGCACTAGTTGCGGTACTGGCAGCGAGGGAAGACTGGAAGGTCGCTGTATTGTTTACTCCTTCTTATTTAACCAATTGTTTAACTTTTTAAAAAGCCATTCCTTAACTATTCTATGTATTTGAGCCTTTTGCGGTATTATTCCCGACCAACTCAATACTGCCCAAAATGCTACCAAAATCCACCCAAACCAATATAGATAAATAACAGGCAATGAACAATTTTCAGGTTTAGGATATAATTTAACGGAAAGAAAAACAGCAAACAACATGGCTATTATTAAACCTGTAATAATACTAGCCAATGAGTTTGACAGTTTTTCAATATTCTTTTTATGATAGGTCAAATCCTCACGTAGCCCTTTTATAGTATTCTGGTCGCTTTCATGCATTTTATCTGCTTCCGCTTGCAAATCCGCTTTTTCTTTGTTCAGTTTTTCTTCCAAAGCATCCAATTCAGATTTGTGGGCTTCTTCGATAATCTCCAATACTTCCGAGGCAGTTCTATCAGTATATGCATTGATATCATTCAATGTGCGGTCAGCCAACAGTTTAAGTGCAATATTTGAAGTTGTTGCTTGAAGAAAAAGAGCCTCAGAAATTTGACCGTTACTTTGTTGTTGTTTCAACTGGTCGTAAAAACGCATCATCAATTGGTCATCTATCTCTACACCATTATAACATTCACTCATCAGAAGTTTCTGATTGAGGCCATCGCTGGACGACGGGTAATTTGTCCACATAATAGTTGAAAGAAAAACATCCGTAGAACAAGCAGGTATGGCATGATTGAGAATGTTGATACGTTTGTCGTGCGAAGCCGATGAGATTACTCTGTTGGTTGACAGAAGAAGTGCTTTGCTATTTTTGAGACTTGTACACGCAACATTACCCCTAAGCCTATAGATATATGTTATCGAGTTGACATCATTGTCGAGCATATTAAGCTCGTTATAAAATAAGTTGCGCGTACCTTTGTTGGTATAAACATCCTTTATGATTTCAGAAAGGGTTATTACATCAATATCATAGCCTCCTTCTTGAAGGTCAGGACGACCCTTGATTTCCACTTTCCATTGTTCCAAAATGGTAGAAAACTCTTGAAGTTTCACGTCTATCTGCATACCAGTTATTCCCTCTCGATGGGCCATCTTTAATAAACGCGAACTCTTTCGAAGGTCATAATTATTTGTAAGAAGCCTGTCACGGGCATCTGTCATCGTACAGACAACCTCATTGTAGTTATGATTGAAAATGCAAAACTTGGCACCGTTGTCTTGCAACAGTTGCATCAGTTCATTGGCTAAATGATAGTTGGCTTCATCGTTGAGTTTAAGAAGATTAAAGATAATAGGTGCATCCAAATAGACTTCAACTTCTTTAAGATTGCCATTCATCTTATTTAAATCTTGCAGACAAACCAAAGATGAAATAGCATGACCTTTTGCCAACTTAACCATTAGGTTTACTGTTTCTGGCTCATTTTTATCGGCTTCTATTAAGAACTTAGAAATAATGTATTTTAACCTTTTTTCTTCTTTCTTGTATTTGGTCAGTTGTTCGCACAATTCTTGTACATTCCCCAATGTTAAGTCAACGTCATACTGATCCATAAAATGGAGAAGTCCTTCCTCAATTTGCTGCTTATTAAATGCAACAGGAAAATCTTTTGAATATGCCTCAATTTTGTCTACCATTTCGTCAAAACCAGCAACCAAATTGTCTTTTGGGTGTTTGTTTCCTTCTACAGCAACCTTTTCCTTATTGACGAAATAGATTCCATCTTGCAATTTAAGGAGGCCATACTTTTCTTTGGTCATCCTATCAAAAATACTGATTATGGCTCCATCCGTAATATTAGTCAGGCCATACTCATCTTTCAAACTATTGCGAATGGCCAACATCTCTGCTGTTTCTGCCTGCATTACTACCAAACAATGACAAAAGAGCGGAATATAAGCATCAATTATGTCGTGATGAAACCTTTCAAAATTATATTGGAGAAAGGCAAGGCCATAAATTCCTTTTTCCATATTCAATTGTTTTTCTGTTTTTTACTTGCTGAAGCCTTTGGTACAGCATCAACTACAATGATAGGGAATGTCTGCTCTCCTTTCGCTTCCATTGTTTTTTTGTGTTCAAATGCACTTTCAATTCTACTCAAATCCACTTCACTCTCCTTGATAATCATAAAGATTCCATATTCAGCAGATTCAGCCTTAAAATAATCAGGCAACTGGCAAACATAACCATGTAGAAGGTCTTGATTACTTGAACGTTTTATCTCAACCACTGTTTTACCCTTTGAACCTTGTGTGAATTTAAAATCAAGTAAACCAGGCCCTGAATTGTTTTCGCGTGTTATATCTACATCAGCGTCAGAGGCTTTAATATATGTGTCGGCCACAGTTAGCAGATAATACTGCCAATCAGTCTCGTCTGGTTTACGTTCTTTGCGGTTGAAGATTCTCCACATATAGTTGTCTTCCACAAGCTTCTTAAACTGTTCTATTATTGCACAAACAACCTGAAAAACACCTTTGGGGTTATCACCCTTAAAATATTGCAGAAGGTCCAATGGCAAATCAGTAGCCATATCCTGCAACCGAGCAGTTAAATATTCGTCATTCTTGTCTTCGCTAAAATCATACGAAACCGCTTTCAATCCCTTAAAATAATTCATAGCCACTTGATACCCTTTGGGATTGTTGAAAATGGCGTTTTTCCAATCGTTTTTCTTGTAGAAGCGATATTGGTTCCAACTAACTCCAATGGCTTCGGCCACACGTCGTTTCAACCGAGTGGTATAATTCACAATGCTGTCTATGTCCTCGTAACTTGTGGCAATGGGCATGTTGGCAAGTATTATTGTGGGTAAGAACAACACCGGTTTTCGATTATAAACTGGCAACAATATTGGCTCATCACTTGTTTGTGTTGTGAACTTCGTCGTTTTAATACCCAGTTCAGCAGCCATGCGAGCAGTGTAAGTGACAATTCTTCGAATGAGGATAGCGATAGTCATGTCACTGATTCTGTCCATCGAAATATTGTCTTCAAAAATTGGCATCAGCAAAAAGATTTCAGAATCTTCATAGCCTGCCGAGATTATGTCAATGGCAGTATCGGCCAATTGTTGCGAAAGCGCTCCACTAATACCTCTGCCATTTGTGTTGGTTTTTGAAAAGCCTAATCCCGTGTTTGAAATCTCCTTGAACGTGAATCGGTTTACAATCTGATGATAAAATCTATCACTATTATTATTTATCCTAACATAAGGCACTAAATGAAGAAACTTGTTAAAATAGTCCAAAAACTCATCGTATGCACCAACAAACTCGGGCACTGGACAATTCTTCAACAGCAAAGGGTCAATATGAAGATGTGAATCCACATCAAGCATACCATCGAACACTCCTTTCTGAAAGAAGGAACGATGAGGAACTTTATAATATTTGCTGTAGTGAAGAGCCATTTGTATTACTTTTCTTTTGGCAAGGTGTTTGCAAGGTCAAAGGGCTTGCTGTAGCTTGCGAGATGCTTGCCTTTTTGCATGCCTTTGATGTCCAATCCCTCAAACTTCTTGTGCGCCACAGCAGCAATACTGCAATACACGAATAAAACTTTTGTTTGGGCAACTCAATCACCACTTCAATGTCATATTCATCCTCTAGGATGACAGGATTGGCCCAACGATTATAAACGGAATGAGGAGGAGGAGATAGTCTTTCAAGGCCTTAAAACAATTCAAAAACTCTTTCACGTTCTAGAACGATATTTTCTGCGTCTGCGAGGGGACTACCTTGGCATGGATCTAAGTGCGATTCTACTTTTTCTTGAAGCGGTGTTTGGCTGGGTCTGTTCGACAAGAATATATGTCAACAACAAGAATAGCCGTGTCGCGAATCTGGTATTCTATACCATAGTTTTCCACAAAGAGTATCCGAACACCATGAAAGTCGGTGAGCCGTCCTATCTCGGGCATCGTTGCAAGCAGAAGAATCTGCTCATGAATCATGCGAAACAACTTGCGGCTATATGTGTCGCTACCATTGCGCTCATCAAAATAGGACAAGATGGCTTCAAGATTGTCCGAAAACTGCGGACTGTAAAGGATTTCTAAAGCCATTTCGCAAAGCGGACTTGAAACATCTCTTCGGTAAGGCATGTGCCAGCGGCAAGACTCTGTTCGGCCTTATGAACGGATTCTATCATTTTGTCCGACAAGACAATACGGCCAAATTCGTCGGTCTTAAATGGTTCGTCATGGTTAATCTGGGTCAAGAAGAATGCGTGCAACTCTTCATTTGTGATAACATCGCCAATGTTATGGTCCTTCCATGGACCTTCAGTGTGCGTCATGTTCATCAAAGCCACGGCCGAATAGCGGTTGTATTCGCTGTACACCATGTCAAACATCTGCTGCTCATCGTCGGTAAGCACTAAATCATCATGATAGTTGTCAGGATTGATAGAGCGTTTCTTGTATTTTTTGAACTCTTGAAACACAACTGGCACAACAGGTCCATAGGTCCATGCCTCAATAGACTCGTAAAAGAACGGCTCGTCAAAAAAAGCCAGATGAAACCCCTGCATGTAATACAACAACTTCTGTAATTTGAGATTAGATAGCGTGTCTCCATGCTCCACATCTGTCTTGCAGACTATCTTTTTTGCTATGTCTATTGCGTTGTATGCCATATTATTGTTTGTTTCATAATGCAAAAGTACTCAATCTTTTAATTCCTCGCAACCCTTGGGAACGCATAGGATTACAACCTTCCGTCGACAAGCTTGCGGTCCAACGTGCACTTCACATCAAACACCACATGCTTGTCCTTCAACAAGCCGGGGACATCCAAACCCTCAAATTTCTTGTGTGCCACGGCAGCAATGCAGGCGTCAAACTTCTTCTTGGGCAGTTCGTTGGTGACTTCAATACCATACTCGTGCTTCACGATAGCAGGATTGGCCCATGGATCGTAAATGGTGATATTGAGGTTATACTCCTTCAAGGCCTTGTAGATATCGATGACTTTGGTGTTGCGCACATCAGGGCAGTTTTCTTTGAAGGTGAAGCCAAGGATAAGGATGTCGCTATTCAGCACTTGGATACCTTTCTTCAGCATCAGCTTGATGGTCTCCGTGGCCACATACTCGCCCATGCTGTCGTTCATCCGGCGACCGGCGAGGATGATTTCAGGGTTGTAGCCGTGACGCTGAGCACACTGGGCCAGATAATAGGGGTCAACACCGATACAGTGGCCACCCACCAGACCAGGACGGAAGGGCAGGAAGTTCCATTTGGTGCCAGCGGCTTCCAACACATCAAGGGTATCAATTCCCATTTTATTGAAAATCTTTGAGAGTTCGTTTACGAAAGCGATGTTTATGTCGCGCTGAGAATTCTCAATTACCTTTGCAGCTTCGGCCACCTTCATGGTCGGAGCAAGGTGGGTGCCAGCCGTGATAACACTGGCATAAACTTCGTTAACGTACTTACCAATTTCAGGAGTGGAACCAGAAGTCACTTTCTTGATGTGCTCCACGGTGTGTTGCTTGTCGCCTGGATTGATACGCTCAGGGCTGTAGCCACCATAAAAATCTACATTCATCTTCAAGCCAGAAACCTTTTCCACTACGGGGATGCATTCGTCTTCGGTCACACCCGGATAGACGGTAGATTCATAGACTACCACATCACCTTTGCCGATGACCTTGCCCACGGTGGTGCTGGCACCTACGAGAGGCGTAAGGTCGGGGTTGTTGTCGCTATCCACAGGGGTTGGAACTGCGACGATATAGAAATTGCAGTCGCGGATCTTCTCGATGTCGCTGGTACAGACGAAGCCATGGTTGTTGATGGCATCCTGTAGCAGTTCGTCACTCACTTCAAGTGTGGCATCGTGGCCAGCCATGAGAGCATCGCAACGCTTTTGGTTCATGTCGAAACCCACGGTGGGGTATTTGGTTGAGAAAAGGCGTGCCAAAGGCAGGCCGACGTAACCGAGACCGATTACACAGATTTTAGTGTCTTTCATTGTTATAGTGTTTTTAATTGTTTAGCGGTTAGGGGTTAGGGGTTAGCGGTTAGTGGGTTTGGGGGATTCTAACTGTTTTTCGAAGGAAGAATGCAAACCTGACAACTGCTTTCCTATAATATTTATTCTTTCTTGTTCCTTGTCAAATTCTTCGTCAGTAATATACTCTAAATCATGCGCTATATCAAGCTGACATAAAGATTCTGCAAGAGATCCGTATGCTATCTCTAAGAAATGAATTTTTTCTTTAATCGAAAACCTACCAGAACCTTCTGCAATGTTCGATGGTACCGAAATCAAAGATCTACGCAGTTGGTCACCCAATGCATAAACTTCATATTTGGGAAACTTTTGAAGAAGTTTGTAGACTTCTTTAACTAGTGCCTTTGATTCTTGGTAAACTCTTAAGTCGAAAAAAGAAAACTTGTTCATGTTGTTTGTTTTTATCGATTAGCGGTTAGTGTTTAGCGGTTAGCGTTTAGCGATTTTTGTCGCGGCTCGCTAACCGCTAACCCGTAACCGCTAACCCATAACCGCTAACCTCATAGATTAGCTTTATACCATTCAATAGCCTCATTCAATCCACGGGCAAAATCATACTCAGGATCATAGCCCAAAAGACGTTTTGCTTTGCTGATGTCGGCATTAGAGTGTTTGATATCGCCAGGACGGTCAGGACCGAAGTTAGGCTCTATATTTTTGCCCAAAGCTTTTGTGAGGTCATAATAAATGTCAATCAAGTATTCACGACCACCGTAGGCCACATTAAAGGCCTCGCCGCTAGCCTCATCGGGAGCAAGACAAGCTTTGAGATTAGCCTCAATCACATTCTCAATATAAGTGAAGTCGCGGCTCTGTTTGCCGTCACCATTGATAGTGGGCTGTTCATCGTTAATCAGCATCTTGATAAACTTGGGAATCACAGCTGCGTAGGCACCATTTGGGTCTTGGCGACGGCCAAACACGTTGAAATAGCGAAGGCCTATAGTCTTCAATCCATAATGTTTGGTGTATTGCTTGGCCCACTCCTCGTCAGCACGTTTGCTGAGGGCGTATGGAGATAACAAGTTACCCTCTACACCTTCTTTTTTCGGAAGATGGGCTTCATCTCCATAAACTGAGGAACTGGAAGCATACACAAAGGTCTTTACTTTGTTCTGTCTTGCTGCCTCCATCATGTTCAATGTGCCTTGTATGTTGTTGGCGCAATAGAACAAGGGCATTTCGATGCTTCTTGGTACGCTGCCCCATGCGGCCTGATTAAGTACATAGTCCACACCTTTGCAAGCTTTCATGCAGGTATCAAGGTCCTTGATGTCGCCTTTGATGAACTCATAATTGGGATTGTCAAGGAACAAGTCCACATTAGCTTGTTTGCCCGTGCTGAGGTCGTCCAAGCAGCGGACTTTATAACCTAATTTAAGTATGGCCTCGCAAAGGTTGGAGCCAATGAATCCGGCACCGCCTGTGACGAGGAATAAGGTGCCTTTTGGAAATTTCAGGTGTGTGTACATTTATTTGAAGTTTTATTTAATATCGTTCCGATTTAGTTTAGAGTTGAGTGTTTAGAGTTTAGAGTCAGTGGTTAGTTTAGAGTTTAGAGTTGAGAGGTAGTGAGAAGTTGAGAGTAAAAGTTGAGCGGGCCCGATGAGGGCAACGCGGATCTTTGTTTTATTTTAGATTTGTGTAAGATTTGCTTCCCTTCCATCCCTTCCCCCCTTCACAGCTCCGCCCTGTCAGTCACATTCCGTGGTGACAATGGGCTCTCTTTGTGTGAGTTACAGGTATGGGCTATAACTCGGGAGTTGAGGTGGGATTGGATTGCAAAGATAGTGGTTAATTGATAATTGACAATTGAGAATTAGTTTAGTGGTGAACTGCCAAGTAAGCCCTTTCTTTCCATTGGATTGTCGGTTGTCAAGCCTAAGCTTTCCCCCAATAGGTTATCAATGTACCCATTAGCAACACAAGAGCAAACGCCAGCTTCCAGTCCATATAGAGCAGATAGCTCACAAGACCTTTCTCCATTGGTTGTACTTGGCTGGGATGAGCCAAAACAGGTCACAAACTAAGTGGTAAAACGTGCTTCGGTGAAAAAGTGAAACTTTTAGAATTGTGGTGTTTATTGTACTAACCCTGAATCCAAATACAACGTATCTATTATCTGATTATTCTCGATTGTATAGTCTGATACTCTAATTACTTTTAGACACGTATTTACTTCTTGAGTGGGTTTAATATCTATACTTGTTGATGACGATGCTTTCCACACATAAACCATCGCAACAATTATCGCAGCAATAAAAAAAAGCATTTGTCCAATGGAAAAACATCGGACATTACCTTGATATATCGGGCTTTGATTTTGCTCCATTCCATCATCTTTTTTATTCTTTGGATTACCAAGATGACCAGCCAAGGCCATTAAGGTGAATATTCCAAGTATAATGGATGCCACAAAGTATACCAATGCAATAAGCAATGTGGTAGAATTAGACCGCGCTGCATCCGAAGAGAATATCTTATCAGTAAATGCCACACAAAGTGATATGATTGCCGTCGACAAAGCAATGAGTTGCTTAGTAATATCAGCAGCAAAATCAAATGATTTTGTTATTCTTTGATTCTCTTCCATAGTATTTAGCAGAAAGGCCACAGAGGGCAAAGGCTTAACCTCACGCTAGAGAAAGTCCTATCCTCAACCAAATAACGGTTTTCTTTCTTGGTCTGTTCACTGATTTGAACACAAAAACGTCTTATGTTTCGTTGTGCATCTGCAATACGCGAACTGTTGTAACGATCACTGACAGACATTCTATCAACACCAGTAGTTACAAATTCCCGTAATTGAGCCTCTGCAGCAGCAGAAAACTGACAATTTAGTCTACTCACCTCATTGTGAGCTTCCTGAATAAGGCTATTGATTAGTTCTTCTCTTGTCATGGCATCTTAATTTGATAATAATTATGTTTATTAGCTCTTCTGAAAGTGAATTAAACCACACAACCACTGATAGATATGAAATATCGCTAATAGTATCAACCTAATATAATTGCCACCCTTTTATCTTAACGCTCCTCATGCCACAACCACAACCCCTCTTTCGTTCTGCCAAGCACGTATGGTATTGCATAGATTTGTTTGAAAGAAGTCTTGAATTGAATAATTATCGTACATCATCCTGTATAGGTAATCCTCGGAATACTTTGCCGTGTTGACCAAAGCTCTAGAAACATACCCAACATAATCATGTCCCCTGAAAATATCGTAATTGCTCTCTTGCTCTAACGTTTTCTCCTCTATAAACCGTTCCAACTGAGATGGTGTAATATTCAATTTCTCTTGTAAAGCATCATCGCAGTTTCGTTTCCAATTAGTCACCAAATCGTGGGCATCATAGTTCCACACTTTAGATACTTTAACGACATCTTCAAACTCACATAATAAGTGATGACAATCGACAAATATCCTCTGATACCCTAGATAACGAAGTACTGGCATTACTTTTCTTTCAGCTTCATCAAATCCAGCTATTGTGGCAAAACCCTGCCTAACCGATGTAGACTCCGACAACATCATTTCCAAATCACGCCTGTCAGTAATAAAAACATTATTGGGGAAAGTCTTTGGTGGTGTCAGATATGATGTATAATCCTTGTCTCTGATTCCGAAGATGTTCGCCTCTGGATTGTCCGAACTGACATAACTCACAATGTCCTCAACATTGGAAAATCCACCATTACCCTTGTCATTAACGCCCTGCCTTACGCTAACGGTTGCATCCGAAAACAGTCGGCCAAATACCGCCACGTCAGCACTTCCCTCCACAACAACCCACACCTTGGAGACCCCGGATTCTGATTGAAGTGCCAGTTTCAAGGACTCACGGGTCATCTTTGGCTCTTGAATGATGTCATACAAATCTGCCATCAATTCCTACCTTTTGAGATCTTATACAAGTCCGTAGTATAAGACCATTCTGCATTAAAGACTTGAGGAGAATGGGTTGCAATAATAAACTGATAACCACATAGAGTAGCCAAACCTTTAATCATCTTCATGTATTGGTATTGCCATGCCATATGAAGAGATAGCTCTGGTTCGTCGATAAGCACAAGCGCTCCTGTCTTAGCCATAAATAACAACTCACACAACTGTATGAGCAAGTGCTTCTCACCAGATGACAACTTGTCGAGCGGGATAATAGTCCTGTCGGCATCCGTAGATACAAACCGAAATCCAAAAACGGGTTGCAATTCCATAGTCTTATTTGCGAAAACAAGACTGTCAATAGTTCGCTTAAAAAACGACAAACGATCTGAATACTCTTTCGCTTCAATGGGATTATTCAAAATCTCATTGACCCTAGCCGAATATTTGCGTAAATCTATCTTGAAAAAACTTTCATGGTCAATACTAATATCAGATTTTCTTTCTAGTATTCTTGCATCTGTGATATAGTGGCATATCATACTCTTAAGAAACATGTCAATGTTGACTCCACGATTGTCAATCCTGAAATCGGCACTAAAAGAGTTGTCAAAGTCACCACAACCATCGTTCACAGCCATGGACTCTATCGTTTTATTGCCTCGAATAAGAGCGACCTTTAACCTGACATTTGGCTTCATATATTCGTCTGTATCTTCCTCCAACTCCGGATATTTCACCAATCGATCAATTGATAATGAAGTATCTCCGTCGAACAACAACGAGCACTGATCGAATGGAATGTCTACTAACTTTCTGAACTCTCCACATACAACGTAAGCAATCATGTCTAAAATTGTAGTCTTGCCATAACCATTGGGGCCGGTCAAGAAATGAATGCCATCACAAGTTTTTTTATTGAGTACGATGTCGTAGTCGTAAAGCCCGAAAAGGCTTTTTATCTTTATACCTTCAACCATTTAACTTTGGAAATAATTGCAAAATTTTGTTCCTTGTTTTTTCATTGACAAGAAGATTTGACTCGCGATAAATATTCTTGTTGCCATCCGAAGTCACCACAGCGGTATAAGAGGGATAATCGTCAGACTTGCTTTTGTTATTATCACATTGAACAGCCCTCAAATTGTCAATATGCCAAATCAATTCTTCAGAATACCCCAACTGCTCAAGCATTGCCACAGGACAAATATGATCAATCTCCCAACCATACAGATTGTCTTTGATTCCATACTTATCCCATGATATCCAAGCTCCACAAGCATCCTTGCGAAACATATCGGGATTAAAACCCTCCACAACCCTGGCTTTTTGCCATACAGCCAACTTCAAATCACTAGTTATGGTCATATCACAAAAACAAAAATCACTTGAAAATATTTGGGTTGAAAATATTGAATTTGAAATTTTCCAGCGAACTCTTTTCTACTTACATCTTCTCAACTGTCTTTCAACTCTCTCAACTCTCAACTTCCAACTACTCTAAACACTACACTCTCAACTCTAAACTCTTCACGGCTCCGTCCCGTCACCCACAAACCAGCGATGACAAGGGCTTGACAGCAAACGAGTTATCGGACTTGCCCGGAAAGGAAAACAAATCCAAAAACTTTATAGTTGGTTGCAAAGATAGTGTTTTTTTAGTTTAGAGTTTAGAGTCAGTGGATAGTGTAGAGTTGAAAGTAGTTAGTTGAGAGTAAAAGTTGAGCGGGCTCAATGAGGGCAACGCGGATCTTTGTTTTGTTTTAGATTTGCGGAAGATTCGCTTCCCTAAAAACATGCCGAAGAGGCCAATCATCGGCTTGTAGGCATGTCGCCCGACCAACCGTGACCAAGATCCCAATGCTCGTCGTATACAAACTCGAAATACGGGAGTGCAAACGCCTGCTCTATCAAAGTGGTCAGCTCCTCTTGGATTGGCTCTGCCCAATGGCCTACCAGCACGATGAACTTGTCGATGGTCCAAGCAACACGGCCACGGGGTATTTGCGTGTAATCCCCTTTGAACTTCGTCTCGGAGTGCTTGGCCAGCGCACGGAAGTATTCCCTCGACCACACTTGACGATGCAGATGCGGATAGTTGATGAAAGGCTTTCCCTTCTCGGCAGCCTCCTCCACCTCTCGTGGAGTAAGCTCCTTCTTCCGCCCCCCAAACAGACTATGGTCTTCAG
>JAEEGI010001313.1_pt1 | contig 62403 bp, 52 predicted proteins | sample 8958751 | NCBI WGS metagenome assembly JAEEGI01 (sample SAMN16246545, study PRJNA631951) | gut metagenome | biome: gut microbiome; feature: rumen; material: KS-attached | host: Bos | place: Iran: Karaj | collected 2018-10
GAACAAGAAGCGCAAGGAACAGGGGCTTCCGCCGGTAAAGACGATTTACGGCTGCCATGTCTACATTGATTCCTCGAGCGCAAGCCAGAAGGATCCGACGACTTTTGAACGATTGACGCTGCTTGTTGAAAACGAAAAGGGTTATTATAACCTGCTGCGCATCGTGAGCTACCGCTACGAAGAGAGCGAACGATGGGCGGAAATTCCCTCGGTGCCGCTGGAGGTGGTGAACCAGCACAAGGAAGGACTTATCGCCATCGCGGGCGATTTTTTTAGCCGTTACGGGCAGAACGTGGCTGCGGGCCGCAACGCCATGGCGCGCGAATACATGGACTGCCTGGACAAGATTTTCGACCGCGAACATCTGTATTTGTCTGTATGCGACAACGGGGTTCCCCAGCAAAAGCTGGTTAACGATTTCAATGTGCAGTTGGCTCAGGAAATGGGGCGCGAGGTTGTGGCTGTGGCTGATGTCCATTACATCAAGTCCGAAGATGCCATGGCCCACAAGGTGTTGCGTTGCATCTCGCTCAAGTCCACCCTGAACGACTTCACGGACAAGCGTTTCCCCACAGACCAGTTCTATTTCCGTACCGAAGAAGAAATGGTCAAGTTGTTCGGCCATATTCCGGGTGCGATTGAAAATACGGTGAAGATTGCGGAACGGTGCAATTTTACCGTAAAAACGGGTATTGGCGACGATTTCTGGCCGCGTTTCAAGATTCCGGACGAGTTCCTCGCTTCTGAGGAATACCAGACAATCAAGGGGTACATGAAGGCCGAATACGATGCCGAGTACCCGGTCATCCGCGAACGCGAACTGAAGGGCGTCATCAAGGACAAGAAGAAAAAGGTCACGGAGACTTATTGCGCCGAGAAAGGTATTGAACCCGATGCGCTTACCGACAAAGACAAGGCGGAAATTGAACGACTCTCTTCGCCGGAATTTTTCAACGACGACGACAACAAGGCTTGGGACAAGAACACGCACCGTTGGTGCAAACCGGGCGGCGATGCGGATATATATATAACGCACCTTTGTAACGAACGCCTCAAGTGGCGCTTCCCCGACGAAGATTTCAAGTTCCCTGCGCACGAGACCGATGTGGCCAAGCGCATGTACAAGGAACTGAACTGTATCCGCAACATGAACGTGGCGGGCTACCTCCTGATTGTGTGGGACTTTATCAACTGGTCTCGCGAACACGGAATTCCGGTGGGGCCGGGGCGTGGTTCTGCGGCAGGCTCGCTTGTCACCTACATCATCGGTATTACCGACATCGATCCGCTCAAGTTTGATTTGCTCTTTGAACGTTTCTTGAACCCGGAACGCGTGAGCATGCCGGATATCGATACCGACATCGCAGATAGGGACCGTGGCCGCGTCATCCAGTATGTGACGGACAAGTATGGTCGCGATTGCGTGGGCCAGATTATTACTTATGGCATGCTCAAGTCGAAGGCGGTGATTACTGACGTGGCTCGCGTGCTGGGGCTCCCGCCTGCAGAGGCGAAAATCATCACCAAGTTGTTCCCGCAGCGCACCCTGAACTTTAGCCTCAAACAGGCTTGGACGGGCAAAGACAAGAAGGGCAACAATCTCGAAGACGGTTACAGCCCTGAACCTTTGCAGGCGATGATTAATAGCCGTGCGAGTTACCAGAACCTTTGGAACATCGCGCTTACGCTCGAAGATTTGCCGCGCCAGACGGGCGTGCACGCTTGCGGTGTGGTGATTACGCCGACTCCGATTTACAACTTGGCCCCGCTTTACCGTGCCGCCCCTGCCGATACGCCGGTGGTGATGTACGACAAGCATTACGCCGAAGACATCGGGCTTTTGAAAATGGACTTCCTTGGCCTCATCAACTTGTCCATCATTCAGGACACGGTGAACATGGTCAAGAAGAATCGCAAGATTGACCTGGACATGGGCCATATTCCGCTCGATGACAAGAAAACCTTTGACCTGCTCGGCAAGGGCATGACGACTACGGTGTTCCAGTTCGAATCGCCGGGTATGCAGAAGTACCTGCGCGAACTGAAACCGACGCGAATCTTTGACTTGATCGCTATGAACGCCCTGTACCGTCCGGGGCCCATTGAACAGATTCCGCACTTCATTGCGCGTAAGAACGGCAAAGAAGAAATCGACTGTTACCATCCTGACCTGGAACAGGTTTTGGGCGAAACGTACGGCGTGATTGTGTACCAGGAACAGGTGATGAAACTGGCCCAGATTCTGGGTGGTTACACGCTGGGCGGTGCTGACAATATCCGCCGTATCATGGCCAAGAAGATGCCCGAGAAGATGGCAAAGCTCGAACCGGAATTTTTCGAGAAGTGCCTTGCGAAGGGGTACGACCGTGCCATGATCCAGAAGGTCTGGGATGCGGTGCTCCCGTTCTGCGGTTACGCATTCAACAAGAGCCATGCGGCGGCCTACGCCTATGTGGCTTACCAGACGGCTTATTTGAAGGCTAATTACGGCCCCGAATACATGGCCGCTTCGATGACATCGAAGATGGGCAAGACGGAAGACATCGTGACCATCATCCAGGAATGCAAACGCTTGGGAATCGAGGTCGTCTCTCCGAACATCAACTCCTCATATGGCGTGTTTACGGCGAACGAGGATGGGCGGATTTTGTACGGGCTTGCCGGTATCCGTAATGTGGGCCTCGCCGTTGTCGAAGACGTGGTGGCCGAACGTGACCGTCGCGGCAAGTACAAGGATATTTTTGATTTCTGCAAGCGCGTCGTGGAATACCAGGGCATGCAGAAGGAAAAGCGTCCGCCGCTGAACAAGAAGGTGATGGAATGCCTTATCATGGCGGGCGCCTTGGACGATTTGCCGGGGAGCCGTGCCGTGCAGTTTGCGACGGTGGACCGTGCGCTCGAAGTGGCTGCCCACTGCCAAGAAGACAAGGCCAAGGGGCAGGTTTCGCTGTTCGACTTGGGCGGCCCCGAAACCATCCAGAATATGGCGGAGACGCTCGAAGAAGCGGAAGAATGGACCGCGATGGAAATGCTCAACAAGGAACGCGACGTGCTGGGCCTGTTCCTTTCGGGCCATCCGCTCGACGAATTCCGTCCGGAACTTTCCGGCTTTACCACGTGCAGCCTTGCCGAAGACGAACTGAAAAAGAAAATCGGCCACGGTGTTTGCGTTGGCGGTGTCGTCACGATGATGCGCTCCATCGAGACAAAGAAGGGCGATACTATTGGTGTCGGCAAAATTCAGGACTTCCACGGCGACATCGAACTGTTCTTCAAGAAGGACATTTGGCAAGACCTCCGCGACAGTGTTTCTGAAGACGACCGCGTGCTTGTCCAGGGCCAGTTGGAGCAGAAGCGGGACCGCGAAAAGAACCTCACCGATGAATTCCAGGTGATTGTCGACAAGGTGGTGCAACTCGACCGTGTCCGCGAAAGCATGGTGAAGTACGTGCATATAACGCTCTATTCCATGATGCTTACGGATGATTTCCTTGCGAAAATGGAAGAAGGCCTTGCGCGTTTTGAACCGTTTGTCGAAGGGACCGGCTGCGAAATCGTTTGCCATATTGAAACGGAATCGCGCTATGAACACGCCCTGACGCTGAAAAAGTCCAAGGTGGAATACAGTCCGGAATTGCTGAAGTGGCTCAAGCAAGATTTGGGCGTCGTCAAGTTCTGGGTTTCGAACAAGGTCCGGTAGGTTTTATGGATTCCCCCGGTGGAAAGCCTTTTGTCCTTTTTTGTGCGGGCGAGGATTCCGGGGATATTCTGGGTGAATCGTTTGTCCGTGAGGCTGTAGAGGCCGGCTGGGGCGCTTGTGGAGCGGGTGGCCGCCGCATGGAAAGTGCAGGGCTAAATCCGCTCGTCAATTTTGAACACCTCCCTGTATCTGGTTTCGGCGACGTGTTGGCGAGTTGCAGAACTTTACGCAAGGATCTCGAAGTGCTTCGTTCTGCTCTTTGCAGTCCGCAATGCCTTGCGCTTGTGGCTATTGATTATCCCGGATTCAACATGAAACTGGTGCGCCTTGCAAAGCGACTGGGTAAGCCGGTCCTGTATGTCGCACCGCCGCAAATTTGGGCCTGGAAGCCTGGTCGGGCGAAACAACTCCGTGGGATTCCTTTGGCTGTCTTTTTTGATTTCGAGGTGGATGCGTACCGTAAGCATGGCTGTGGGGCTCGGCTGATGCGGCATCCCTTGGCTCTTGCACCGCAACCTGCAAGGCAACCTGCCAACGGCGAAGTGCTCCTTTTGCCGGGAAGCCGTCTTGCGCAGGCAAGGCGGAATATCCGCACTTTCCTGAAGCCGGCTTTAGATTCGGCGTATCATATAGGCGGGGGTAAAAGCGTGACGATTCTTGCCGCGAGGGAATCGCTGTGTCGCCCGTTTGCGGAAATAGTCGACAATCTTGCCCTAAAAAAAACGCCGTGTGAAGTGAAAATAGAAGTGATTCCCACCAGTACAGAGGAACGTCTCGAACGGTATTCGCGGGCCTCGCTTGCCTTGGTTTGCCCTGGAACGGCAACGCTTGAGGTGGCCTTGGCGGCGACTCCGATGGTCATTTGCACGAAGCCAGATTTGTTGACCTATGTGCTTGGGAAGATACTCGTCCGTTCCAAAAGTTTTGGCCTCCCGAACCTGATTGCCGGAGAGCCTTTTTACGAAGAGTTTATTGCTCCGCCTTTTGCGAATTCGAACGATTTGGCAAAGCGCATTTTAGGCGCATGCCAAAAGGCTGTATCACAATCGACAGACATTGTCATACAGTCGATAAGGTCGAAACTTTCTGGGGGCATGACTGCCCGCGAGTTAATGCTTGAATTTCTTGGACAGTTCGTCGAGAGAAAGTCGCATTAACGTCGGTGTGCCGTAGGGCGATTTGAGTGGATCGTCCATTGTCATGAGCTGGCTTACGAGCATCGCCATTTCTTCGGGCTTGAGCTTGTCGCCTGCTTGGTAAGCGTTCGTCTTGGCCCAAGACTTCGCGATGGTGTCCTGAATCTTGACCATGTCGTTGCGGTCCCCGCTGCTGACACTGTCCAAAAATTCGTGGACGGCCTTGGTCGCCCTGGAAAGCGATAGCGCACTCGGGATGGCTCGGATTTGGAACGTGTCGCCGCCGAAATGCTCGATGTAGAATCCCAAATGCTTGAGATCTGCTTCTACGGAATGGAAAAGTTCCTGCTCCAATTTCGAAAACTCGATGAGTTCGGGGAACAGGAGTTCCTGGCTTTCCAGTGCCGCTCCCGAAGCAAGGGTCTCTAGTGCCTGCTCGTAGAGAATGCGTGAATGTGCTGCATGCTGATCGATGATGAGCAGGCCTTCGGCATCTTCGCCCGCGATGTAGGTGTTTGCCACTTGGAAAAATGTGGGCGGCGCCCAGGGCTGTTCTTGTTGGGGTGCTGCGGCTTGTACATTTTGTTGCCCAGGTTCCAACGAGATGATTTTCCCAAGTTCCGGCTGCGAGAACAGGTCTTGTACGGTGTCGTCTTCTGTGGTGTATTTGGGCGGCTTGCGTTCGGCGAGTTTGAAGCTGTCTTGCGAGGGCATCTTCTGGCTCACGAAGCCAACATCGGTGTGATAACTTTCTGGGGAAGCCCCGGTAGAGTGATTGGTGAAGGTCTCGTATTTTTCGTCGGACAGGTCGATGATGGGGGAGGATGCCTCCATGGCGGCCTTGAACGTTTCGCGGATGGCATGCGTTACGACGAGGAATACCAGGTTCTGGTTGGCGAACCGGATTTCGCGCTTGGCCGGGTGGACGTTCACATCGAATTCCATGTCGGGCATGTCGAGGAACAGCACCGTGACCGGCTTGCATTGTGCTCCGTAGGGCTCGTACGCCTGCGAGACGGCCTTGCCAATCAGCTTGCTTTCGAAGGGGCGGTTTCGCATGAACAGGAACTGGTGGTGGCGCTTGCCGTTTGTCTCGGTGACAGGGGAGATATAACCGGAAACGTGAATCTGGGCTTCGGTGTAGTCGACGGGCAAGAGGTTTTTGGCAACGCCCGAACCGATGGCTTCGGCGAGGCGATTCTTGAGTTCTCCTGGGACTCCGATGAATACGGACTTGTCTCCTACCTTGTAGTCGAAGCGGATTTCAGGGTGGGCGACGGCGGCTCGGATGACCACGTCCAGCACACGGGTCCCTTCGGAGGTGTCGCTGCCGAGGAAAGTTCTGCGGACAGGGGTGTTGAAGAATAGGTCTTCGATGAGGAATGTCGTCCCCCGGCTGGCCTGGATGTCTTGCTTTTCGACGACTTCTCCGCCTTTCAGTATGATACGGCCGCTTTCGCCATCGTCGGTGGCGCTGGTAATCGTCATTTTGGATATGGCGGCGATCGATGCCACGGCTTCGCCACGGAAACCGTTCGTGTGCAGGTGGAAAAGGTCATCTGCACTGTGCAGTTTGGATGTCGTGTGGCGGAGGTAGCAAATGTCGAGATCGGCTTGTCCCATGCCTTTCCCGTTGTCCGAAACGAGAATTTTTGCCTTCCCGCCCTGCTCAATCTGGACTTGAATACGGGTCGCTTCCGCATCTATGGCGTTTTCAATAAGTTCCTTTACGGCGGATGCGGGGCGCTCAATAACCTCTCCGGCGGCAATTTTATTGATGATTTCGTCGGGTAATTGGTGTATTTCGGCCATTTTCATGACAAAAATATAGACAAAATTGGTTGTTTCTACAAAGTTTTGCTACATTTTGCCAAACAAAAGTTCTAGGTACGAGGTACAATTATGGTATCCAATCTGTTTCTTCAATTGATTCACATTGAGCTTCTCCTTTCCTATTCCGTCAAGGAAATTCTGACGTTGGTGAAGAGAGATCCTCGCTTTAATGTGAAACTTCTGAACGATCTCTACTTTGGAGATTCCGTTATCGATGAAGAAACCCACCGTTTCATCGCGAACAATGTCGTTTCGTGGCTGTATGAACGAGGGGAAAATCCGGACGAGTTCATCGAGCGCATCGTCAAGCGCTGCTCGGATTTCGAGGCTATTCCGTCTCGGTGCGTCCTGCGTACCTACCTGCCTTATATTTCGTCCTTCTATTCTTGCAAGGATGTCCGCGAACTCTGCCTGGAAATCATACCGAAACGTTACCAATTTCTTAAACAGGCGGCCGTACTACGTAACGAGGTCGTGGCTGAAAATCGCGAGATGCTTTTTACTTATAAGTTCGAAACTCCGAGTGCTTTGGTGTCCAACCCGATGCGCTGGATCATCGGCATGTTCCGCGTCGGCCCGCTTCTTTTGGGGACTCCGACCTACGAACACATGAACTTCCTCGCCTCGCAGACCTCGTTTATCGAAGCTATGGAAAATCGCCTCCCTGTTGAAATGAGGGATGGTGATGTCTATGTCAACGGCGAAGCGGTCGGCAAGAGCACCCTCTTTGGTGAGTGCGTGAAAAAGTGCGGCATCAAGTGGGAAGAAGAAAGAGAATTGGAAATCGGTTGCGTACTGGCAACCAAGGATGTCATTGATCCGAAAACGAAAACGGTTCTGGTCAGAGAGGGGTGCTTCTATGGTGCTCCGGCAAACATCCTCGATGTGAAGTTCAAGGCGAATATCAGTTGCGTCGAACCGTTCATCAAGTTGATGAACTCTGTCGTCAAGCAGGAGTTCGAGGCCTGGCAGCCCATCCAGAAGGCGCAGGAACAGCTCCTTGATGCCATGAACGATTCCGTGACGATTGTTTACTACAAGAGCGACGACTCCATTTCCGTGAACAGCAAGCACCTCATGCGCAACGTTCCGGCTCGAATCCTTCGCAACCTGCTTCGCGAATACACTGCGACCGGTCGTGAAGAATACGAGAACCGCGAATTCAAGCGCGACTCGGCTATCTGCATGGATCCGCTCCGCCCGAATTTCGAAAGCCGCTTGAACCGCGTCATTGCCCATATCAATGGCACCGACGACAAGGACGGCAAGGAAAACGAAGGCGTGAAGAAGTACTTCGAAATCGAACGTCACCGCCGCGGCGGCTTCCGTTTTGTTCCGAAATGCAAGATTGTTTTCCGCGAAGAATAATGAAAAAAAACGAACTTTGAAAACAAAAGTTGACGTATTTAAAATCGTTGTTTCAAATAAGTAAAATAAAATATCCGTCAATTTGTTTTTTGGCTATATTCTAGGTCGTGAGCAGGTGAAAGGTAAATCCTTATACAACTTTATCGTTGCTCCCCTCCTGATAAGTTCAAGGTTCTGTAATCTCTCATATTTTCTCCTTCTTAGGAAAGGGCTCTCGCAAGAGGGCCCTTTCTTTTAGTTCTTCTTTTGTATGTAGTTTCGCGCGATGCTGCAAATACCTGCAAATAAAAAGCTCCGCGCATAGCGCGGAGCCTTTAAACACTCTAGCCTCTAGATCCTAGATTCTAGCCTCTTATCTTCTTCTTTCCGCCATCTCTTTCTTGAGGATGTCCATGACGGCGCCGAGGTCTGCCGGGGCCTTGAACACGGGGTTCGCGAACTTGGAGGCTATGTTCTCGAGCTTCTTTTCGTGGTAGCCGACCTTGAATTCGGTGAACTTGAGGCCGTGTGCCGTGCTGATGACGACCACGTTCTCTTCCTTGTCGATTTTGCCTGCGGCCACGAGCTTTTCGAGGGCGCCGAGGGCAACACCCGTATGCGGGCAGCAGTAGAGACCGATGCGGTCGCCGCGGTGGGCTGCATTGGCGAGTTCTTCTTCGGTGACGCTCACGACCATGCCGTTCGTCTTCTGGATGGCGCGCACGGCCTTCGGATAGCTGACCGGGTTACCGATCTGGATGGCGCTGGCGAGCGTCTTCTTGGCCTGCATGGGTTCGAGCTTGTCGAAGCCGCGTTCGAATGCCTTGGCGAACGGGTTGGCGTTTTCGGCCTGAGCCACGATAATGCGCGGGATGCGGTCGATAAGGCCCATGGCCTTGCAGTCTTCGAAACCCTTGGCGAGGGCGCTGACGTTACCGAGGTTACCGCCCGGGATAATCACGGTGTCGGGCACCTTCCAGCCCATTTCCTGGCAGATTTCCGGAGAAATCGTCTTCTGGCCTTCCACGCGGAGGCTGTTCATGGAGTTGGCGAGGTAGATGCGGTTGTCGGCAGTGACCTGCTGGACAATCTTCATGCAACCATCAAAGTCGGTGTCTAGGGCGAGCACGATGCTGCCGTTGCTAATCGGCTGGATCAGCTGGGCCACACTCGTCTTGCCGGCGGGCAGGAATACGATGCTCGGGATGCCGGCCTTGGCGCAGTAGGCGCTCAAAGCGGCGGAGGTGTCGCCGGTAGAGGCGCAGGCCACGGCGTCAATCGGGTGGATGCCCTTCTTGATAATGTGGTTCACTTGGCTCACGAGGACCGTCATGCCGAGGTCCTTGAAAGAACCCGTATGGGAGTTGCCGCAAAGCTTCACCTTGAGGCTTCCGATGCCGAGTTCGCGGGCCAAGGGGGCGGCGTCAAAGAGCGGGCTCCAGCCTTCGCGCATCGTCACGATGTCTTCGAGCGGCATGTCGGGGAGAACCATCTCGCGCTTGCTCCAGATACCGCTCATGTCGGCGGGTTCGAAGCTCATGCGGCGTTCGGCAAAGAGTTTCTTCCATTCGTCGGGGCTCTTGCTTGCAAGGGCCTGGCGGTCGTGTTCGACTTCGAGCAGGCTTCCGTCCACCTTGCTGCGGTAAATGACGTCGGTCAGCGGGTAGGTATCGTCCCCGTTGATGTTCCTGAAATGCGCGTTGAATTGGGCCATAATGTCCTCTTGATTTTACGGGGACAAATATAGTAATAAGACGAGAGAACGGGCTACGCCCTACAGACGAAAGACGAGAGAAATAAGGCTCGAGGTTCGGGGCTCGAGGGCTGTCCTATTCGGCCGGGGTGTTGGTGGTGTCTGCTGGGGTGCCGGTGCTGTCCGCCGGTGTTTTTGTGCTGTCGGCCGGAACATCGGGCGCCTTGCAAAGATTGATTGTCTTGTCGATTTCTTCGCGGATGGAGTCCAGTTTGGCTTGGTAACGCGGGTTTACGGTCGTGTCGCCGTCGCAAATCTGGGTCTTTGCGTATTCCCCGTCTTTATACGGGAACGAAGTTGTGACGCATGTTTTCAGGCTGTCGGAGACTGTTTCGCCTGCTGTGGAGAGGCTGTCCAGTTTTTCATTTATACAGTTGTCGGAAACATCGTTCTTTTTAACGAAGTCCGTTTTTTGGCAAAGCGGAGACGGAGCGGCCGAACTGCTGGATGCCTCGCTGGAACTGCTAGTGAATAAACTGTCGTACTCGGCGTTTGTATAAACTAACCCGTCCTTTAAATATGTATAGGTTTTGCCGTTTGAACAATTATATTCGGTAAACGTTATTGCTCGCGGCATACAGGGAGAAACACCGTAAACGGTGACTGCTTCAACGCAATTTTCCAGGCGGTCTTCGATTTTAATCAGTTCTTCGATAGTCTGGGTTTTGTTGGATTCTAACTTGCTTTCTAGCGAGTAGCACGCTTCGCTAGAACCACCGGAGTATACGCATTCACTGTAGGAGGTTTGTTTCGATGTGCAGGTTACGCTTGTGTCGCTGGCTAGCTTGAATTGCTCGCCGCTGCTGCTGGAAACGTCCCCAGTCGGAGCCGAAGATGACGATTCGGGGGAGTTGCTTGAACTGCTCAATTGTGGTAAGGAATTTTCAGAGCTGCTGGATTCGAGGGTTGAACCTGATTCCGAGGCTGGCTCGTTGATGCTGATGGGCTGTGCGTCGTCTTCGCCGCAACTGGCCCAGAAGAATCCCGTGATAATCAAAATGGATTTTCTTAAGAAAGATCTATAATTCATGGTCGCCTCGAAATGTTTTTTTGGTCAACGATTAATATATGTTTTTTGCACTTTGAATGATTTTTTTGATAGATATTTCGGTTGTTTTTTTGTCTATGGACGGCCGGCCTCAGTATGGCTCTATTTTTTGAATGCTATTTGGGTTGGAATAAGGGGGATTTTCTATATTATAGCTCGAAAAAAGTTCAACACGATTCGGAGATCCGCGTGAAGAAAAAATTTGTTTTATTGTCCTTTTTGGCCATAGGAACTTTGGCCCTTTCTGCTTGCCTATTCGATTCCGATGAGGATGGTCTCGGTAACTGGCTTTTGGACCAGGGATTGCCGGACAGCTACAAGGTTCAGACGGTTAGTGTAGATGGTCTTGTCCCGTCGGAAGTGAATGTCTATAGGGATTCCACTCCGCTTATCATGGATGGCCGCATTGTCTTTGGAAACTCTGCCAACATGTCGCATGAAATGGCTTTTGAGTTCCTGTATGGTTCTAAGAAAGATGATTCCTTATTCTTGAAACACTTCAAGAAAGCCGATACGACAGGTGCGCATGTCGCATTGTATGTTTTAACGTCGTTCTATAAAGATAAGAACATTCCTGTAGAGCTTTTGCCTATCAAGGAAAAACTAAAGGTCAATGTAAGCTGGAAACTGCGGAAAGGCAAGAAAAAGGCCTTCTTGGATAGCCTTTACGATGTCTCGGATTCCGTATGGCAGAGGAGCCTTAAAAAATGGAAACCGGATGCCGTCGTTGATACCACGTATTCTATAAATGTGAAAAAAGCGGATGGCCGAGTTCTCTTTGAAATTCCGGGGGAATTCCTGGATAGTCTCAAAACATGCCATAAATACTGCCATCTGGAAATGCGCATGGCTGCACCCGAGACAGAAAACTTGTACCGTTTCTACACTTTGAGTAACACAAAGAAACTGGCTTCCTTCAATTTTAGGTCTATTGATAAAGGGGATACTCTTTACAAAGTCTTGACCTATACCCCGTACCGCATGGCCAATGTCATCGTCAATAATGATTGCTCGGATTGCCTCGTCTTGCATGGCGGTGTTAAGGATTCAATTGTTTTTGAGTATCCGACAGAGCCCATTTTTGAGGCGTTGTCCGAATTTTATGGAGACGAATTCCCTTATAAGAATGGGGATGACTATGATGTCCGTCAGGCTGTGGTCCTTGCTCAATTGACATTTGCTCGAGATGATTCCAAGGGCGAAAATCATCTTGGCTTGCCAATTCGGGTTATGACCGGTTCCATTATCGACAGCTCGGATAAGGAAGTGACAGTGCAGGAATTCTACAAGTTGAATAAGACGGATGTTGTAAAGAGTGGTCACAAGAACATGGTGTTCTACAAAGGGGATTCCTTGACTATTCAGGTTACGCAGGGCATGCGAGATTTCCTCAACCGCGCGAACTATGGTGCAAAGCCGAAGTTCACGATGTTCTTGTATTACCCGCAGTTGCAGGACAACGACTCCACTTTCAAGACCAAGATTATCCAAAAAGATACTGTCAAGACGCGTATTGTCAATGGGGACACGGTTGAGATGAAGGTCTCTAAAGGCGATACAAGTTATGTGTACCTTAGCCATTACGATTACGCCCGCTACGACTTCTCCAGCATGATGAAGAAACCGGCGACACTCAAGTTGTGGCTTGCCACCAAGCGTGGAGGTGATGATGAATAAGCTGTTGTGCTTGATCCTTTGTGCTGCTTGTCTGGCTTCGGCATCAATGTTGGGCATCGATGCCCTTGGAGAAGAAAATTCACTTGGTGGAATGGCGAATACTGCTGGCCGCGGTTTTGCGGGTGGCGCTAAGACCGGCGATGCCGAAGGTGCGTCTGTCGTGAACCCTGCCCGTATGGCTTTTGATACCAAGGTCGTGTTCAACTTGAATTTCCTCATCGACATGACGACTGCCGAAAGCGATAAGTCTACATATTCTACGACGAATATCTCTTTGCCTTCGTTGAACTTTTCTTTCCCGATGGGGACTTTCGGTGCGATAGGTCTTTCCCTTTGGCAGCACTATGCGTCCAATATGGAGGAGGATGTTCAGGATTCCGCTTCCAGGATGGATGCCGAGATCAAGTATCAGGGTAGCATTTACGAAATCGTTCCGGCTTACTCGGTGCGCTTGCCGTTCTTCCGCATGATGTCGTTGGGTGCGTCCGCTCATTTCGTGATGGGTAATGTGGAACGTAGCCTGACTCTTGGCCCTGACAATAGCGAGGTGAGCAAGAAGGATTCCTGGGCGACGAATGAGTCCATGGTGACGGACTATGTGAGTGGAACATGGGAAATTAAGGATCATCCCGCCTACTACACTATGTCTATGCAGTTCCGTGGTCGCCAGTCGTCGTACTACTTCTCTTATACGACCCCGTATACATTGAAAAACGACTTGACTTATAACTTGCGTTTTAGCCAATTGGATACCTTGATCCCCACTCGCGATACACGTGAAATCGAATTTCCGGCTCTTTTGGCAACGGGTGTGAACTATCGCTTGTACAAACGCCATAACGTGATGATGGATTTGCAGTGGCGCGCCTGGGACACCGATGTCGAGAATATTGCCGGGAGCTGGGACTTGCCTAAAGTGACCGAAACGCAGAATGATTTCATGATTGCCTTGGGTTATCAGCGCGATGGCAGCCCGTTGTTCTATGAATCATACTTGGATAGGACGACTTTCCGTTTTGGTGGCTGGATGAAAAGTTGGTACGTGAAAGATGTCTACGAATATGGTGGCTCTATCGGGGCCGGACTCCCCATGGGTAAGAAGGGAACGACTATTGACTTGGCCTTGCAAGGAGGGAAGCGCACCACGGGTGGGCACGGGGACTGGGAAGAATTGTTCTTCGGAATCCGTGTGGGCCTGATGGGTGTTGGCACTTGGGGCCAAACTCGCGGAAGATAACCGCGAATCTGGACGATTTAAAAAGAAGGAGGCTTGAAAATGGCTGTTAAGAAGAATGTTAAGGACACAAAAACAGAAACAAAGAGTGTGAAAAAGGTTGCTGCGAAGCCGGCTGCTAAACCCGCCGCAAAGCCTGCTGCGAAGGCCACCGCTAAACCTGTGGCCAAGGTTGCAGCCAAGGCTCCCGCCAAGCCTGCAACGAAACCTGTTGCAAAGGCTGTCGCTGCCAAGTCGGCCACCAAGCCGGCTGCTAAACCCGCACCGAAGGCGTCTGCCAAGCCCGCTGCAAAGCCGGCCGTAAAGCCTGCTGTCAAGGCTCCTGTGAAGGCCGCCACTAAGGCTCCTGCCAAGGTTGTTGCCAAGGCTCCCGCCAAGCTTGCAACGAAACCTGTCGCAAAGGCTGTCGCTGCCAAGTCGGCTGCCAAGCCTGTTGCTAAATCCGCTCCGAAGCCGGCTGCCAAGGCCACCGCGAAACCTGTAACAAAACCAGTAGCAAAACCTGTTGCAAAGGCTCCGGCCGCCAAGTTGGAACAACCTTTTGATGCTGAATACCTTGTGCTCATGCAGAAGGACCCGAACTGGCTGCATGCCTTCTGGGAAGTCTCCGAAAAGCGTGTCAACCAGGCAAAAAATGGCAAGGGAAAGCTGGTGTTGCGCCTGTTCGACATTACGGATGACTTGACCGTACAGCGTAGCAAAAAGCGCAAGTTCCACGATGTGGAAGTCCCTGCCGATGCCCGCAGCTGGTATGTCGAGAATCCTGTCGGCAATAGTTGCATGGCTGTCCTCGGCTCCGTTGACGGAAACCAGTTCATGCCGATTCTCGAATCGTCCCCGGTGCTCACGTTCGACAAGAATGCTACAGTCCCGTCTTTCGACGACGAATTTGTCCGCGCATCCTTGGGCGGTAGCGTGCAAGGGAATTTCATGAGTTCCGGATTCTCCAGTACGACGGCTGAATCCTGGCTCAATAGCCTTCGCCTGGGCAGTTCTTCTGAATCCATGTTCTCCGGTGCACTTTCCAGCGCTGCACTCAAGAGCAATGAAATTGCCGCGCCGAAGGATTCTGTCAACTATGGCAAGGATTTCTTCTTGTGGGTCAAGACTCGCTTGATTGTGTACGGCGGAACCCGCCCCGATGCCCATTTGCAGGTGCGCGGTGAACCGTTCCCGCTGAATCCGGATGGTACGTTCAGCTTCGAAGAAGATCTCCCGGATTCCACGAAGATTATCCCAGTGTTTGCGACCGACAAGGATGGCGATTTCCCGACGACAATCGTTCCTATCGTTGTCAAGCGCACGGAATAATTCAGTTTTTCGGGTGTTGTTAATTTGTCTGCACCGGGCCAAATCCTTTTTCTGCTGCATGCGCACTTGCCCTTTGTGCGTCATCCAGAATGTGAACGCTTTTTTGAGGAAAACTGGCTTTTTGAGGCGGTTACGGAATCGTACCTGCCTTTGGTGCAGTCTATGCGGCGCCTGCTCGAAAAGGGCGTGCCGGGCAAACTCAACTTGAGCGTGTCCCCGCCGCTGATTGAGATGCTCCGCGATGAGAGCCTGATTTCAAAGATATCCGGCCATCTGCAGCGCCAACTTGAGCTTGCAGAAAAAGAGGTCGCCCGTTTCAAGGACGGCCCTCAGGCGCCTCTTGCCCGTTTTTACCTGGACCGTCAGCGTGCGCTGATTGATACGTGGGAAAACCGGATTGGCCGGGATTTGTTAAAGGAATTCAAGGCCCTGGAGGTTGCAGGAAAGCTGAATTTGCTCACGTGCGTCGGGACGCACCCCTTCTTGCCCGCATACCAAAGCGACCCTGCCTCAATTCGTATGCACCTGGCCGCGACGGTATCTTGTTTTGAACAGGCTTTCGGGCGCAAGCCTAAGGGTATTTGGCTCCCGGAATGTGGCTATTTCCCTGGGCAGGAACGTTACTTGGCCGAGTTTGGCCTGAAGTATTTTTTCCTGGAAACGCATGGAGTCCTGTTATCGTCTCCGCCGCCCAAGTATGGCGTGTTCACTCCGCTCCGTACGCCGTCGGGGCTCTATTGCATGGGCCGCGAGCAGGCCAGTTCCATGGAAGTGTGGAGCCGTCGCACGGGTTATCCGGGGCATCCAGAATATCGCGAGTTCTTTAAGGATATCGCAAGGGAACGTGAGCGCTCCTACCTGGGCGAGTATTTCTTTTCGGGCGATACTCCGATTGATTCTGGTTTCAAGTATTATCGTATTACAGGGAGCGAACAGAAGGAATTCTATCGCCCTTGGAATGCAATGCGCCTTGTTCAAGACCATGCGCGATTGTTCGTGGCGAACAGGGAAGCGACTCTTTCAGATATCATCCCCAAGATGGGTGGAAACAAGGTCGCACTCCTTTGCCCATACGATGCCGAACTTTTTGGACATTGGTGGTTCGAAGGTCCGCTTTTCCTGGAAGCGCTGTTGGAACGTGCTGCGGCAAGTTCCATCCTGGACTTTATGGGTGCCGACGACGTAATGGTTTCTTCTGCCGACCCGGATGCCCATGAACCGGCTTTCTCTTCGTGGGGCGAGGGTGGATTTGCTTCGGTGTGGATCAATCCTGAAACAGAGAAATATTATCCGCTATCGTACCGTATTCGGGCGAGGATAGATTCCCTGAAGCGCACTTCCTCTAAGGTGAAAGATGCCGAAGTCGCGGCGCTGATGCAGCGCTTTGTCCACCAGATGGAACGCGAACTGATGCTGTTCCAGTCGTCGGACTGGGCGTTCATGATTCACAACCATTCTACAGAAGAGTATGCGAAACACCGGCTGGAATCGCATTACCTGCGGGCAGAATCGCTGTATGGCGAAGCCTGCATGGTTTTAGACGATTTTAAGGATTGCAAGAGCCTTGAGCAGTTCGATACTTCTGTTTTGACAAAACTTGAATCCGAAGATTGCATTTTCAAGGATTGTCTCTAGTAGACAATCATGAACTTTTCGGCCTTGCCGCTATTGCCTGCACGGAACCAGTAGACTCCGGGGGCCATTTTTTCACGGACTTTGTTTTCTTCGATGCAGAGAAGTGTGCCTTGGTACTTTTCGTGCATGACGATGGCACCACGGCGGTTGCGAATTTCAACGTAGTCCTTGTCCCGCGGGAGCGGCGTAAAGCAGAGAGAGCCTTCGCGCCATGGGGTCGGGTAGGCTCTAAGTTTGGTATTTGTGACAATAGTCTCGACAAAGTCGCTTTCTCCAAATCTGCTGAATACCCAGACTATGGAGTCCACTTTGGAACGTGTGCTGTAAATGGAATCGGCTGTGTTGGTTGTCTTGACAGGGATGATTTTTGCCTTCCCGTCTCGGTACACGACGGCACTGACGTCGCCTTTGTAGTTGGTGATGTCCGGTTGGCTTCCTGCATAATAGTCGAACATGAATCTCGACGTGTCTGGCGTGAAAGTGGGCGACATATTGTATTCGAGGGAATTCCAGTCTTTTTCGTCTTTATGGAGCCATTTTTTGGAGTCGATGGCTTTGCTGCGATCTCCGGAGAAGGAGAGTCTTACGGCGAAATCATGGAACACCGAATCTCCATCCAGTTTTCTCTTTTTCAGGTAGCTCGATAATTGTTGGTCCAAACTTTTTTCGGGATTTTTTTCAAATCCTTCCCATATTTCGTGGTCAAATTTCTTGTTGATGTTGTTGTACAAGTAAAGATAAAGGGGGCTCACTCCGTATGTGAACGTATCGCTGATGGCGTTGAGAGGAACTCCGATTATTTTTTTGTTCTTGAGGTAGTTGTTTATGTAACCGAAATAGTCGTTAACTTCGGGGGCCCCGATTTCCTCGACTCCGGTTGCTGAGGCCTCGAACCAGATTGTCCAATAATTGTACATGTTCAAGTAAGTCAGCTGGCTGGCGTGGTATAGTTCGTGAAATGAGGTAATCCTGATGGCACTGTTCCAGTTCTTGCTGAAGTCGTCTCCGGTAGCTTGCTGTGTCAGGGGAATAGAGGATTCGATATAGGTACATTCGGGATTGTCGTCCATGCTTTTTCGTTTGCCCGTTGATGGACTGATATATTTGAAATCGTTGTCGATGAACAACTGCGTTGTGTCTGTATCCTCGATATAATATTCGTCATGGACTGGCAGCGTGAGCCCGAAACAACCTTCACAAGTTTGTCTGTTAAATATTCTACTTGCATCTCGAATCAAGTCCAATTCGATGATTTCTACGGCGTATAGTCCTTTGTCGACATCCTTGTTATAATGATGGGTCTTTGTCGGGCCGATGGGTTTGTGCATGCCCAGATCTTTTGTGTGCATCGTGTATGCACGTTCCAGGTTTACAGCAACGCTGTCAACGAACTCTTTCTTTGTGGCGTGAGGGCCTTCTAGCGTATAGAATATGTGGAAGTGCTCTGTTTTTTTGGACAGAACCTTGTTGTAATAGGCTTCGGTTGCGCAGTTTGTAATGCTGAATAAGTCGGCTCTATTTGCTCTGGTTACACTTGCCTGTAATGGACTTTTGTTGTACTGCTTGTGATGAAACAGGTTTGCCGTTGCGCAGTTCCTGCCGTGAGCGAATGCTCCGGTGCAGGCGATAAGTATGCCAAGAATTATTGCTGTCAGACGCGTCATTTGGCCCTATCGAGGATTGCCCTTGCGCGGCTTGTGATGGCGTCAGGGACGGTGAGGGGTTTCTGGTGGTGTGGCTTGATGCGGGCATCGAGAATGAGCGGGGCCTGGATGCTCCAGTGCTTGTCGCGGAATTCTTCGTTCAGTCCATGTACATCCTGTGCCGGGTCGGAGCGCGTGAAGGACATCCAGAGGAAATCCCTCAGATTGATGTTTTCCGTTGTGTCGACAAGGCTCACCCAGGGATAGTTTTCGCGATACCCCCAACCTTCGAGCGCCTTGCGGAGGGTTTCCAAATCGGCGTCCGCATTTGCGTGGATGGCGATGGTGCCAGGCAGAATCACCTTCGGGCTGTCGAAGCCGCCTGGCAGCGGGAGCGAGTCCAGGTCGTGGGCGTTGTTGCGGAGAATCCGTCGGGGTTCGCCAACGGCAGCAATGACGAGCTTGGAACCGTGATTCAGCTTGGTGCCCGTGTAATCCAGCGTATCGATGGTTGTGGATGTCTGGAAATGCAAGTCCCGCCCGAAGTCGATACGTTCGAGAATATGCGTGAAAAATTCGGGGATGTTGTTTACGTCTAGCTCGGGGTTGTCCTGCTTGGCCGCAAGAATCAGGTATTTGGAAAGGCTCACCTGGTTAAAACCGAGGAGTGCGTTTGCAATTTTCAGGATTCCCAGGGGCTCGCGGTTTTTCTGGTACGGACATTCCTGTTCGCTTGCGATGGCTAGGCAAAGGGAATGGACTCCGGCATCGTCGACTGCGTTGATGGCGTGGACGCCGGGCACCGAGGCGGGCACCATAGGCCTTGTCACCTGGTGGATGAACTTGCCGAACAGGGTGTCTTCTTGCGGTGGGCGACCGACGACGGTGAACGGGAAAATGGCGTTTTTTTTGCAGAGCACCTTCTTCACGTTGATGTAGGGGAAGGGGTGCGTAGCGGAGTAATAGCCGATGTGGTCGCCGAAGGGGCCCTCCGGCTTAAGTTGCGGAGCAACTTCGCCGAGGATGCAGAAATCTGCATCCGCGGACACGATATAGCCATCATGGATAAAGTAGCGGAATCGCCTGCCGCCGAGCATGCCGGCAAACACCAGTTCCGAAAGATTTTCGGGCATAGGCATGATGGCGGCTATCGTGTGAGCCGGAGGCCCGCCTACGAAAATGCTCACCTTGAGCGGCTTGCCTGCCTCTATGGCGGCCTGGTGGTGCCTTGCAATATCCCTGCCCAGTTGGTAGTGCAACCCACATTCGTTTTCCAGGTAGTTGTTCCCCGAAATCTGGATGCGGTACATGCCCACGTTAGTCTGCAATATGCGTGCCTTGGGCGATGGCCGCGTGGCGACCTGCGGTAGCGTGAGGAATGCGCCACCGTCTTCGGGCCAGCACTGGATTTGCGGCAAGTCTGTAAGGTTGCATTCTTCGAAATCGTGGATGCTCCCGGCTTTGATGGGGAGGCTCGCCTTGCCGGCCTTGGCCGCGCGGTACCAGCGGAACGGGTTGATGCTCCTGAAAAAGCCTGCTGGGTTGGCCTTGAACGCCACGGCATCCGTTACCGATTTCACCTCTTTGCGGAACAAGTATTGCATGCGTTCTTCGGTGCCGAAGATGTTGCATGCGGCGCGGAACCGGGAGCCCTTGACCTTTTCGAACAAGATGGCCTTGTCTTTACGGGCGAACGCCTCGCGGGCGATGGCTGCCATTTCGAGATTGGGGTCTACCTCTTCCTTGATTCTTTTCAGCATCCCCGCTTTTTCAAGATCCAGCAGGGCCTGTTCGAGGGAGGTGTACATGGGCCTACCCCGCGGTTGCGCTGGAATCTAGGCTTTCGAAAGACTGGGTCTGCTTTTTCGCTTCGACAGCGAGTTCGATTTCTTGGGCTGCCTTGCGGGACCTCAGTGCGTAAATGACGTGCGTCTTGTCGATCAGGTCCTTGAATTCGCTTTCCGCAATATCGGTAAATCCCTGGAATGTGAACTCGTCGCAGCAGGCGGTGTAGCTGCCTTCGGCTTCGAACCAATGCGTTGCCGTAAAGCCGCGGAACGGGCCTTTTTCGAGACGGACCATCAGCTTATCGCCAGTGACGGCTCCGATGATGCCTGTCCAAGAAATAGTCTTGAATCCGGCGACAATGGTGTACTTGATTTTTTCGCCGGCGGCAAGTTCTCTAGGGAGGGTGTAGTGTAAAACGGGATTGGCACCGATAGCCAGGTTCAGGGGGGCGAATGTGAGAATTTCCTTAACGTCTGCCAGGGAAAAGTCTTGCCACGATGTCTGACTCATTTGTACCATACATGACAAAGATAATAAAAAAAGCCCTTAAAAACGAAGAAAATGGCATCTAAAATACCTTTTGCTTGCGTTGGTTGTGTTAACGGCTTGATGGACAATGAGTTGACGAAATAAAAAAAGCCGCGGGGTGGTGACCCCGGCGGCAGATAATATCGGGAAATGATTTGTTAGAGTTCTTCCACGGCGTTCGCGTGGAGGTTCTGCACGATGTGTTCCTGGCGGGCGGGCGTGTTGTTGCCCATGTAGTATTCGAGCATCTTGCCGAGGCTTGCGTCGGGCGGAATGTTCACGGTTTCGAGGCGCATGTCTTCGCCGATGAACTGGCCGAACTCTTCGGGGCTAATTTCACCGAGACCTTTGAATCGGGTAATCTCGAGGTCTGTCTTGCCGATATCGCTTGCGGCCTTGTCCCTTTCCGATTCGTCGTAGCAGTAGCGGGTCTCTTTCTTGTTCCTCACGCGGAATAGCGGTGTCTGCAAGATATAGAGGTGCTTCTGTTCCACGAGTTCCGGGAAGAACTGCAAGAAGAATGTCATCAGGAGCAGGCGGATGTGCATACCGTCCACATCGGCATCGGTCGCGATAATCACTTTGTCGTAGCGCAGGTTCTCGAGACCGTTTTCAAGGTCAAGCGCGTGCTGCAACAGGTTGAATTCCTCGTTCTCGTACACGACCTTCTTTGTCATGCCGAAACTATTGAGCGGTTTACCGCGCAGGCTGAACACGGCCTGCGTCTGCACGTTCCTTGCCTTGGTGATGGAGCCCGATGCAGAGTCGCCCTCGGTAATGAAAATCATGGATTCGCGGTTGAGCGCATTCTTCGTGTCGGTGAGGTGGACTTTGCAGTCGCGCAGTTTGCGGTTGTGCAGGTTTGCTTTCTTGGCACGTTCGTTGGCGAGTTTCTTGATGCCCGCGATTTCCTTGCGCTCGCGCTCGTTCTGGTTGATGCGGTTGAGCAGCGCCTTCTCGGTCTCGGGGTTCTTGTGCAGGTAGTTGTCGAACTGGCTTGCCACGTAGTCCACCACCCAGGTGCGAAGCTGTGCGCCGCCCGGGGATACCGTCGTGGAGCCGAGTTTGGTCTTGGTCTGGGATTCGAACACCGGTTCCTGGATGCGCACGGAGATAGCGCCGATGATGCAGTTGCGCACATCGGAGGGGTCCAGGTCCTTCTTGAAGTGGTCGCGGGCGCCCTTGACTATACCTTCGCGGAAGGCTTGCTGGTGGGTACCGCCCTGGGTGGTGTGCTGGCCGTTCACGAAGCTGTAGTAGTGTTCGCCGTACTGGTTGCCGTGCGTGAACGCGCACTCGATATCCTTGTCCTTGAAGTGGATGACGGGATAGCGGATGGAATCGTCCACATGCTTCTGGAGCAGGTCCAAAAGGCCGTTCGGGCTGGTGTATGTCTTGCCGTTCATGACGAGCGTGAGCCCGTTGTTCAGGTAGGCGTAGTTCCAGACCTTCTCTTCCATGTAGGCCGGGAGGTAGCGGTAGTTCTTGAAAATGTCCGCATCCGGCTCAAAATAGATTTCGGTGCCGTTCTTCTCGGTGGTGGCACATTCCCTGTATTCCTTGATGAGCACGCCCCGGCAGAATTCAGCCTGCTTCATGCGACCGTCGCGGAAGCTCTTCACGATAAACTTGGTCGAAAGCGCGTTTACGGCTTTTGTACCCACGCCGTTCAAACCGACGGATTTCTGGAACGCCTCGGAATCGTACTTGCCGCCCGTGTTGATCTTGCTTACGCAGTCGATGACCTTGCCCAGAGGGATGCCGCGCCCGTAGTCGCGGACCCTGGCGGACCGGTCTTCGATGTCGATTTCGATTTTCTTTCCGGCACCCATCACGAATTCGTCGATGGAGTTGTCGATAATTTCCTTGACCAGAACGTAAATACCGTCGTCTGGGCTGTTGCCGTCGCCGAGTTTCCCGATGTACATGCCGGGACGGAGGCGGATGTGCTCGTGCCATTCAAGGGATTTGATGCTGTCTTCTGTATACTTGGCTGCCATGAGAATCCTTTAAACTTTTTACGGGAGATAATATAGAAAATTTTTAGCTAGTGCTCTTGTGTTCACTCTTTTTTATGCGAAAAACGGTCCGCTTGTACGGACCGCCTTTAAAATGTCGTAATCTTCTATTAGAAGTTGACGTTCAGATGGACGTCGATGAGCGTGCGTGTTTCGTCAGCCCAGGACTTCATATGCATTGCATCCGAATTGCCGAAAAGGAGCGATGCGGAAATGTCGAGGCTCAGCATTTGGTTGAATGCGATGCAGGCTCCCAAGTACGGCTTGAACAGGAGGTCGCCGGTGAAGTCCTTGTCCCCGTTTTTTCCATCGTAAGTGGTTTTACCCAGGAGCATGTACAAGTCAATGCCGATATAAGGGGTAAGCATTTGGTTTACTTCAAAGTCGGCTTCGGCACCAAGATTCAGAGTCCAGGGGGGCGTCGTCTTGTCTTCGCCTTCGGTTTCGATTTGGAGGCCTGCTTCGGAACCGAAATTCACCATGCCGAATTTCTGAGAATACTGTGCACCGAAATGGAACACGAAGGGATCGTCCTCGCCGACCACTTCCTTACTGCCGACAGGGAGTGTCACGTCCAAGAAAGCGTTCATGATGGGCATGAACTGGTAACGGAACATGAGGGGGATATTTTCCAACCCGTCAACATCCGAGTCCTTGCCGTCGTAGCGGGAGAGCATCCTGTAGTCTAGCTTCATGCCTAATTCTAGGCCTGTGATTACGGTGAATCTTGCTCCGATATATGCGTTGTCGGCACTGGCCTTGTCCTGCATCCGGAAGTAGTCGCCGACTACGGCTTGGCCTTTGTGGTTTTCGAGAACCGGGAACTTGTCCCATGTTGCGAAGGATGCCGTTGCCACGAGAGCGGTTGCGAGAATGATCTTTTTGAGCATATTATCTCCTTTTTTTGTGTTCTGTAATGTTAAAAGCTAATAAAATGTCGTGATTTTTGAGGGGGTTAAGAAGGCAGTGTGATTTTGCGCATACCGAAAAAATTAAAAATGCAATTTTTTATATTGTAAAATGTACAGGCGAATGTCCTGTGCACCTTTGGGTGCATTTGCACATCCCGGGCAGGGGCTGCCGGCCTTTGATGGTCACGGCGGGTATGCTTTTTCTAGGAGGCTCCCGTGTTCCGGTTCCCATTGGTGCTATTGGCGCTGCTTTTCTTTATTCCGCTATTTTGCTCGAAAATGTCCCTTGGGGGCTGGTGTGCGCCGTCGCGCGATGTTCCTGCGCGTACTGGCACTGTTTCGCTCGATTTTGTCGATGCCACGCTTTCGGACGTGGCGCGCAGCCTCTCGCTGGCGTACGATACGCCGATCGTCGTTGACGAGGGGGCCGAGGTGCCGGTGACGCTGCACCTCGACAGCGTGGGGCTGCTGGAAGGGCTTTCGGCGGTTTGCGCGGCGCACAGCCTCGAGGTGGTCAAGGACGGCCGCGTGCTGCATATCCGCCGCGTCCGAGAGCGTGGCGAATCTGAGTTCGCGGTGTCGGATTCCGGCGTCTCGCTGACCGTGAAGGGGAAGGACGTGGCCGAGTTTGCGTCTGAGTATGCCGCGAATACGGGGCTCAATATCCTCGTGGAACCTGACGTGCAGGGCAAGGTGTCGGGGCGGCTGAGGAACATGCCCGCCGTGGCGGCGTTCCGGGCGCTGATGGAGTCGCAGGGGTTTGTCGTCCGCTCCGAGGGCGGTTGCTTGCGGGTGTCGGTACGCCGCGACCGGGCGGGTCCGGAAAGCGCGTCCGTATTCCGCGACGATTCCCTGTATTCCGTTGACCTGGCCGCTGTCCCCCTGGCGAGTGTCCTGCGCGAGATCGCGGCGGCTGCCGGGTTGAACCTCGCGATGTACGGCGACATGCAGGAGCCCGTGCGCCTCAAGTTCGACCGCGTTCCGCTGCGGGACCTCGTCGGGGCGGTGTTCCGGGGGAGCCGCTACGCCTACGTGTTGGATTCTGCAAATTTGTTTGTTGCCGAGACGGGGGTGCGCAATGCGCTTTCGCAGACGCGCCTTTATCCGCTGAAGTATACCGATTCGGAGAAGGCGCTTGCGCACCTCTCGAAGTTTATGCCCGGGAGCAGTTTCGTTGCCGCCGAGGTCAAGGAACAGAACGCTTTGCTTCTGGGTGGCTCGCCAGAAGAAATCGCGATGGCCGAATCGCTCCTAGTGCAGGTGGACATGCCGGCGCTCCAAGTGACTCTCTCGTGCATCATCGTGGAGATCAAGCGCGGCAAGAACTTCGAGATTGGCTTGCGCGGAGGGAACGCCCGGAAGACCGCCGCGGGCGATATCGGGTTCCGTGGCTTCTTTGATTTCTTGGGGAAGGACTTGTCGAAGTCGGGGGCGTTCGGGAAGGTCGGATTCTTGCCGGACCGCTTCGAGATGGAACTTGCGAGCCTCGAGGAGAACAACATGGCTGAGGTGCTGGCACGTCCGAGGCTTACGACGCTGAACGGGAGCAAGGCGGAACTGAACGTGACGAATACGGTCTATTACCTGGTGAGCCAAGTCTCGGCGGACGGCTATCCGATTACGGATTATCGCTCGTTCAACGATGGAATTTCGCTGGAACTGACCCCTGTCGTGACGCGGGAGGGGAGCATCACGCTGGAGGTGTCGCCCGAAATCAAGACGGCCGGGCGGAGCTCCGGTGACGGCCCACGGGACATCAGTACGCGGAACCTCAAGACATCCGTGGTGCTGCGCAACGGAGAGACGCTCTGCCTCGGCGGTCTGATGCGCAAGAATAAGTCGGAAGTGCGCATGGCAGTGCCGTTCTTGGGGAGTCTCCCGCTGGTGGGGTGGCTTTTCAGTTATACGTCCACGCAGGATGAACTGAGCGAACTGGCTATCTTCATAACGCCCGAAGTGGAGCCCTCACCTGCGGGAGGCTCCGATGTTCCGTAAGCTGGTTGCTGCGCTGGAGCGCGTGGGCGGTGTCGGGGCTCCCTTGTTTACTTGGGAAGTGTCGGTGCCGTTCGACGATGAACCCGGGGAGGCCCGACTCCGCGAAGAGTTTGCGCGGGAATTTCCGGAGTCGTCGGGCCGCGGCCGCCCCTGCTTTTGGAAAATGGTCGCCTTCAACGGGGATTCGGGAAGGAAGGTGCGTTACCTTGTCGCGGTGGCTGCGGGCGTCGATGGAATGCGCCGGAAGTTCGACCGCGTATTGCCCGAGGGAATCGCCCTGTACGGAATGGCCGACCGCATTATCCGCAGTAGCGGGGCCGCACACGGGAATGCGCTATTTTCGTTCTTGTGCGGAAGTCGCTTGGTGATACTCGTGTTTTGCGAGGGAAGGCTTTGTCATTGGTCCGAAGAGGATGGCTACGAGGGCGTTGACGGTGCTGGCTTCGGCGGTAGAGCCTATGCCGAGCGGATGGAACGGTTCCGGCGCTTCCTTGCCCGTGACGAGTATTTGGCTCGGGGCTGCCCGTACAGTGAATTTCGGGAACGGGTGGACCCGGCAACGATGCAGGGGGAGTTCCGCAGAGCTGCGCGGGATCCGTTCTGGCGGGGGCTGGACTTGGACAATGCCCCGAGGGTGCGCCCGCTTGCTCGGCGGGCCGCACTCGCATTTTTGATTGTGACGGTGATTTCTTGTGCGCTAGGCTCTTTTGCGGCCTTGTTTCGCTATGGCCCTTTTGCAGAATACCATGGCCAGAATGTGCCTTATGGTATCGCGCTGGCAGACCCGCCCGCGCTTGTGCCTGCCGCAGACGAAGTCCGGGATACATTGTATCGGGCTCGCTGGCACAAAAAATCCCGCTTTCATCGTGGGTCGCACTATAAATTTGATTTCAAAGCGAAGTGCGCTGCTCCACCGCTCAAGTTGCGCAGCGTCGTACAGGGTGTCCTTTTCCAAGGCGATGTCGGTGGAACGTTGGGTTGGTACCGCCCCGGCGATTCTGTCGGGGCGTTTATCGTGGATTCTGTCGGTCGCAATGGAGTGTTCCTCAAATGCGGCGGGAAAAGGGTGGTCGTGTCACATGGGGAGTAAGCGGGGAATGGTGCTTTCGGTAGTCCTCGGTGTCACGCTGGTGGTTACGCTGATGCTGTCGGTGCTTTTGCGCATGCCGTTTGCTGTTTCGCGGTATGCGCACCGCAAGGCGGAAAGCGTCGCCGAGGTCTACCGGGCGGAATCGGCCCTGCTGGCGAGCCTCGCTGGGTTCCCGTCGGGGTATTTCGATAGCCTGCCACCCGTATCGCAAGGGGAACTGGGGCCGTGGGGAATGTGGTCTACTCCAGCAGAGAATGGGCGCATGACGCTCCTTGTCGGGATGTCGCGTGCGAAGGCTCCGTGGCCCCGCTATGCGGAATGGGCCGACGGTGCCGAGCTGTACCGGCAGGGATTGCGTGAACGCATTGAATCACATGCTCGGCGGCTCTCGGGGAACCGGCGCTTCTTTAGGCCGGAGGCGAACATGGAATACAGAATCGAGGCGGGGGACCTTACGTTCGATGCGGACGGGCATGTTGGGCGGGCCGCATTTTACGTGGAGGGTTCCGCCTTGTTCAAGGGCAAACTCCACGTGGATACGCTGCTTGTGTATGCGGAAGGGCCTGTTACTGTGAGCGGAAACTTTGATGCAGACTGGGCTGAAATCTATAGCGGGGAGATTGTGCGGGTGGAGGGTTCTGCAACGTTGCGCGGGCATGTCTGGGGGCGCTTGGGTGTGACTTTTTCTGGGAAGGCGACTGCATCGTTCCCTAGCGTAATCTTTGCGATGGGTTCTTCCATTTCAGATGTGTTGGTACAAGACCATGCGAAAATCGAGGGCGTCTTGGCCGCTCCCAACGGGCACATGGATGTAGAATCTACAGCGCAGTGGGATTCTGCGGGTGCCCTTTTCCCTATTTACGTGCAGGGGGTTCCCGTTGCGTTTGAACAGAAAATGTCGAGATAGAGGCTTTACGTTGGTCGAAGTCCTTGTCGCCCTGTGTGTGTTCTCTTTTTTCGTTGCCTCTACTGGGCAATTTTTCCGTGCGTTCCATGCAATGCGGGCTCGGGAACGGGCCGCGGCAATGGCGCTTGTCGCCGCTACGGGCTACGTGGAAATGGCTGTTGCAAAGCCCCCTCGGTGCCTAGATACGAACTTTGTGGTTGCCCCGGAACAGAATGTTATTTTGTCTGTGGGGCAGACCGTGCTGCCAGGAAGGGTGGGTATGCAGTGGTTGTCTGTTGAGGCCACCTCGGTTCCGGTGAGTCTGTTGCCCGGTCCTGTCCGGCTGAGGAGGCTTGTCTATTGTCGTTGAAGTCGGGCTTTACGTTAATCGAGATGATGGTCGCCATGGCTGCGGCCTCCATAGTCGTCTTGTCCGCCTATGCGTTTTTGGGGGCGAGCGCTCGTACGTTCAATCTTTCGGTGAAGGCTTACGGCGAAGAATCGGCTGCGCTTGTCCGGAGCATACAGCAGGCTCAACAGGGTATTCTCTTGATCAAAATCGGGAAAAATAAAAGGGCGAGCCGGATGACTCGCCCGAACTGACCCTCTTGGTCCGACCTATTAGAGGACGGTTACCTCTTCGGCCGAAATCTTGGCGGACTTTTTCTTGGCCTCGATACGGGCCTTGTGCATCTCGACCAAGTTGCTCACGAAGTGCATGAAACTCAGCACGCCCACAGAAAGGAAGCCGACAGAATACAGGGCGAGGAACGGGCCGATGATGAACTTCTGGGCGCCGATGTATTCGAGAAGACCGAAAATGCAGTACACGCCCACGCCCAATTCGACAATCGCTTGCCACGGGAACTTCTGGGCATAGTGGCTCTTGGCCTTTTTCTTGGATCCACCGCTCTTCGGGGTGCGGACGAAACTACCCTTGGTTCCGATAACGGCCGAGAACACTGCGCGGGAGTTGCTCACTGCAATGCCGACACCCAGAGCCATGAGGATGGGGAGGCTCAAGAGGCGAATCTTCCAGCCGGTGTAACCAGAGCAGCGCTGGGCGACGAAGTAAAGAACGGAAGGAGCGATAGCGGCGAGGAAAATGAAGCTGAACCCGATGGTGTAGCCCCAGCCCGGGATGTGTGCGACCGGTTCAAAGAAGGCGAGCAACGGCCATGCGCAAAGGGCGGTAAACAACATGCAGGGGTGAATCGAATAGTGCGTCGTGTGGAGGATGGCACCAATCTTGACACGGAGAGGAACCTTGGCCTTGAGCACGCGCGGCAAAATCTTGATGGCTGTCTGAATGGAGCCTTTTGCCCAACGGAACTGCTGTGCCTTGAACGCGTTGATGTCGTTGGGGAGTTCGGCCGGGACAATCACGTCGAAGACGAACTTCATGCGCCAACCGGCAAGCTGGGAACGGTAAGAAAGGTCCATGTCTTCGGTGAGCGTGTCGCCTTCCCAACCACCGCCGTCGTAGATGGCCTGCTTGCGCCATACGCCTGCGGTACCGTTGAAGTTCATGAAGAGCTTGCCCCAGCTACGGGCGGACTGTTCCACCACGAAGTGTCCGTCGATACCGATGGACTGGGCGAGCGTCAAACCGGATTCGGTGCGGTTCAAGTGGCCCCAGCGGCCCTGGACCAAACCAATCTTTTCGTCCATCACCAGGTAGGGGATGGTCTTGAGGAGGAAGTCCTTCTCGGGGACGAAGTCCGCATCGAAAATAGCGAGGAATTCGCCCTTTGCAATAGCCATGGCTTCTTTGAGGGCACCGGCCTTGAATTCGGCGCGGTTCGTGCGGTGAATGAGCTTGATGTCGTAGCCCTTGGCTGCCAGTTCGGCGACCTTCTTCTTGGCGACTTCGTAACATTCGTCGGTAGAGTCATCCAGCACCTGGATTTCGTGCTTGTCCTTGGGGTAGTCGATGGCGCACACGGCATCCAAAAGGCGTTCGACGCAGTTGGCTTCGTTGAATACCGGGAGCTGGGTAGTGACTTGCGGAAGTTCGTTGATGGAGTGTTCGCGGTAGAACTTGAGAATTGCCTTCTTGTCGCTGAGTCGTGTGTGACGGCTATTCTTCAGGAAGAGATAAATGCTGTAGTAACAGCTGAACCCGTATATGACCAAGCCTACGCCCGCGATAACGTAGACGACAAACATTGCGTATAGAAGAACAGTACTCATTCTATAAAAAACCTTTGCACATATTTGTATGCTTGGGGCCAAATATAGAAACCATTGTCAAACTTTGCTACATTCGGGATGTAATTTTTGTACAAATAATAATGATGCAATAAAAATGCTTAAAGTGCCTTTATTTTTTTACAAATTAAACCCTTGACAAAACGAGAAAATGATGTCGAAAACGCCCTTGCTCAACTGGATTGAATCGAATAGAGGAAAAAATGGTTTTGGTGAATCCTTGGTCGACCTTTTAGGCTTTGCCTGTGCCGAATGGTTGCGCCGGTGCCGTGGGCGTGTACTCTCGAAGGAAGCTGCGTTTTACATTTTCTTGTCGTCGCATTGCGGTTACGACGTGGGGGAGTGGGCGACCCATCCCGAGGATTATGCCGAAAAAATTGCCGATTTTTGTGAAAAATCAAAAGAATTACCCCTGCCCGAGGCTATTTCGGTGGATTTTCCGGAGTACTTGGACCTGAGGGGCGTGGTTTGCCCGGGCAATGCAGTGAGGGCGCGTCTTGCTCTCGCGGGGTTGCCGGAGGGGTTCCGCATCAAGATTGCGCTTGACGAAGGTTCCCCCATCGAGAATGTGCCGCAGGCACTGGTCGCGGATGGGCACAATGTCGTTTTTCGAGAAAAAAAAGCGAATTTTTGGGAAATTACGGTGGTCAAACGCGGTTCCATGTAGTAGATTTTCAGTGTGGAAAACAGGATTTTAATTATAGGTGACGAACTGATGGGCGAACAGGGCGAGGCGGCGAACCATGCTGCCGAGATAATCCTGTGCCGCGAGGCAAATCTCCCGATTCAGTTCTATATCAATGCTCCGGCCCCGCAGTCAATTCCGCTGTTCCTGGCGCGACTTGCATCTGATATCATCGGCAAGAAGGCTGGCCGCCTTGTCATGGGGCTCGGGCTCCGCGAACTCCGCCGTGCCGGTGGTAATGGGGAGGCTGTGGCCAAGACTTATGGGGCGCTCGTGGAGCGGCTCGTGAACAAGACGCAGGGGAGTCTCCATTTTTTGACTATCCCGGAAGACATGTTTCCGGAGGCCCGTTTCGAGGTCGCTTACTTGAACGATATCGTGCGGGGCTTTGCTTCGCTTTCTCCGCAGCGCGTCTCGGTATGGGATTTTGCTCGGCATGCCGCCGAATTTAGGGAAAAACAGGCCGAAAGAGGTAAATTTGCCCGTTCCCTTTACAATGAGGACGGTTCTTCGACCTCTTTGGGCAATATGCTGATGGCATTGTTCCTGCAAGAATGTATATTAAAGGAAGTAAAAAGAGGATAACCCCATGAGCTTATTTGACGATCGTTTTGCATCCAAGAACGCTGCCCAGGCTAGGGCTTGGGCCATGAATTCGGAAGAACGTGCCCGCGACAATTCTTCATCCCAGCGTCGCCACGAACCGGCGGCCCCGAAGATGGGAATTTGTGACAAGTGCCACAAGGAGGCGCTACTCAGGTCGTATCGTTCCCGCCAGACCGATGTCGTCGATGGTGCCGCGAGCTTTGGCGTGGTTATCAAGCACCTTTGCGAAGATTGCGCCCCCAAGTCCCGCCGTGAACGCGATGCCGATGTACCGCAGCTCAGCAACAAGCAGGTGAAGAACCTCATGCGCTCCGCCAAGAAGGGACTGCTGTAGCGGCTTCGCCGTGATGTGCAATGTGTGGAAAGTCATCAGTTGTCAGTTGTCAGTCATCAGTTGTCAGTTGTCAGTTGTGAGTTGTCAGTTGCCAGTTGTGAGTTGTCAGTTGCCAGTTGTGAGTTGTGAGTATATAATTTGGTGCTGAGGGCGAGATTATTGAAACTCAAAGGTGTGTAGCACCGACTCGTTACTCATAACTCATAACACATAACACATAACTCATAACTCATTACTCAAAACTCATAACTCAAAACTCATAACTCATAACTCAAAACTCATAACTCATAACTCATAACTCATTCCACATTACTTTTTTCTTCCTCCCCCTTAACGGGGTTTGTAAAGTTTTCTAAATTTGGGCGCGCTTGATTGAAGGAGTGTCTAAATGCAGAATATCCATGCCAAGGAATCGTTCAAGAGTTTCCTCGCTGGCGTAAAAGCGACTGTTACCCCGGAACTGTTCCGCACAGTCCGCAAGGGTTACACCAAGAAAAATCTCGTGAGCGACCTCATGTCGGGCCTTATCGTGGGTATCCTCGCGCTCCCGCTCGCCATCGCTTTCGCTATCGCTTCGGGCGTGGGTCCGGAACAGGGCCTTTACACCGCGATTATCGCGGGCTTCACGATTTCCCTTTTGGGCGGTTCCCGCTTCCAGATTGGTGGCCCCACGGGCGCCTTCATCGTGATTGTCTACGGCATCGTGAGCCAGTACGGTTACGACGGCCTTGCCTCGGCGACCCTCTTGGCGGGCATCTTGCTCATTATCTTCGGCATCGCGAAGTTTGGTGCTATCATCAAGTTCATTCCGTATCCGGTGACCGTCGGCTTTACCGCCGGTATCGCCATCATCATTGCGCTGGGCCAGGTCCCGAATTTCTTCGGTCTCCGTTTCTTGGCAAAGGACCCTGCCGATGCGGTCGGTAAAATCAAGCTTTATGTGACCTCCTTTGATACTATTAATATTTATGCTGTCATTGTCGGCCTTGTTGCGCTTGCCGTTTGCATCTTGTGGCCGAAAATCACCACGAAGGTTCCCGGCTCGCTGATTGCGATTATCGTAGCGACCTTGATGGTGAAGGTGCTGGGTTGGGACGATCCGGTGACGGGTCATGGCGTGGTGACGATTGGCATGAAAAACCATATCCCGAGCGGTTTCCCGGTGCCGCACCTGCCGAACATCAGCCTCGAAATGATGCAGAAGGTTTTCCAGCCCGCTTTGACGATTGCGATTCTCGGTGCGATTGAATCCTTGCTTTCGGCTGTGGTGGCCGATGGTATGACCTCTACCAAGCACCGCTCCAATACCGAACTCTTTGGCCAGGGTGTGGCAAACGTTCTTTCGCCCATGTTCGGTGGCATTCCCGCTACGGGCGCCATTGCCCGTACCGCGACCAATATCCGTAACGGTGCCGTGAGCCCGATTTCGGGCCTTGTTCATGCGATTGTGCTCTTGCTCATTATGCTTGTGCTCGGCAAGTACGCCGAAATGATTCCGATGGCAGCCCTTGCCGCCGTGCTGTTCCAGGTGGCCTTCAATATGTGCGGCTACCGCAGCTTCATCAAGATGTTCAAGGCCCCCAAGAGCGACGTGATTGTGATGCTCGTCGCATTCTTCCTCACGGTCATTATCGATCTTACTATTGCAATCGAAGTGGGCGTGCTCTTGGCTGCTGTGCTGTTCATCAAACGCATGAGCGACGTGTCCGAAATGGAAACAGTGACATCGGCCCTCAAGGAAGACGACGAAGAAGCAGCCCACAACGAACTCAGCCGTCAAGTGCCGAAGGGCGTGGTGGTTTACGAACTTGCTGGCTCGCTGTTCTTCGGTGCGGTCGACAAGTTCAAGGATACGATGGCGCGCATCTCCGACAAGCCGAAGATTCTCATCTTGCGCATGCGCAGTGTCTCAAGTATCGATGCTGCCGGTATCCAGATGATCGAAGACTTGCTCAACCGCTGCAACCGCGAAGGCACGCGGCTGTTGCTCAGTGGCGTGCACGCGCAGCCTGTGGTGGCGCTCACACGTGCGGGCGTGCTCAAGCAACTCGGTGAAGAGAATGCTCTTGGTAATATTGATGCGGCTCTCAACCGTGCTCGCGAACTCTTGGGCCTCCCCATCGTCGATACTTCGCACGAAGTGCAGCAAGCGCCTACAGTCTCTTGGGAAAAGAGCCTTGACAAGCCGTGGATGCCCGAAGAATCGAACGCCGCGATTGCCGAAGAAACTCCTGAAGTCATCGCCGAACGCATGCTCGATGAACCTGTACGTAAGATCGAAGAAGAGAAAAAGTGATATTTCTCAAATTAGTTTCTTACAAATTTATGTCATGAGGTGAGAAGGGCGCATCCCGCGCCCTTTCTGCTATACAGCGCGTGTGACTTAAATCTCATTGTGATTTCGCTTACTTGGATTGTCCCTCGATAGTTTATATCTTATGTAACGTAAGGATGGAGGGTATAACTATGAAACTCAACAATGAAACGGTGTATGTCTCGGATTACTTTATTGTGAAGTTTATAGTTGTGTGCTCCGGGGTTACGCTGCTCCTCTTATCTACGATTTCCTAAAGAGAAGCATAGGCTTTCTTTATGGGGAGGTTCGGCATAGGCGGCAACGCCTATGCCGATTTTTTTTGTACCGCACGCACCCTTGTCATCCCCGCGGAGGCGGGGATCTCCTTACAGATCGCCCCAAGGCGGCTATTGCAAAACGAGGTGAAAGTATCTAGATTCAGTTCGAGGTATCTTATGACAGTAGACATGAGCGATTTCGATAGGGCCGTAGCAAGGCATGAAAAAGCGGAAGAAATCGCGAAGAAAATGCGCGACGCGAACAAGCCTATCGAAGAAATCATCCAGTTTACGGGCCTTTCTGAGAAAACGATCCGTGAATTGTAGTTTGTATATCTGAGTGAATTTGAGCGGCCTTAATGGCCGTTTTTTTGCGCCTTTGGACGGCATTTTTGTCCGAGGCGGGGTGAAAAAAACTGAGAAAGTGTATATATTGGTCAATGAGAACTTGAAGAAGGGAGCGAATGTCCATGTTGAAGCGGTTGTTGATTCCATTGAGTGCGGTTTGCCTGTTGGTGTCTTGTGGGGATGAATGCTCCAGCAACGCTTCCACCCAGCCGGAATTTGTGGAATCAAATTTCTCCCTGGAACAGGAGGTGGAATCGTCTAGTTCTGTGAAAAGCAGGGGTTCTTCCGGTTCTGCAAAGATAGAGGAATTTTCAAGTCCAACAGTATCTGACAAGTCGTCTAGTTCAATGAAGAACGGGGGTTCATCCAGTTCTGCAAAGACGGAGGAATCTTCTAGTTCTGAGATTGTCAATGAGTCGTCAAGTTCACTAAAGACAGGGGCCTCTTCAAGTTCAGGAATAACCATAGAATTATCTAGTAGTGTAATTGTTGAGGAAAGTTCATCTAGTGTTTTAAGCTCATCGTCTATGAATAGCATATATGATGCAGAAAACAATACCTTAACCGATTTGCGCGACAATCAAGTTTATAAAACCGTGACTATTGGTGAGCAGATTTGGATGGCGGAAAATCTGAACTACGAGACGGATGTAGGTAGCTATTGCTATGGTGATAGCGCCGAGTATTGCAAAAAATATGGCAGACTCTACACTTGGGCCACCGCCGTGGGTAAGCCCGAAAACGAATGCGGCTTTGGAAAACGATATTGCGACCTCGGTGAAGGCAATGTTCGAGGCGTGTGCCCTGCAGGTTGGCACCTGCCCAGCATGTTTGAATGGGAAACCCTGTTCTTTGCAGTAGGGCGACAAGCTCTCGCAGGAATAATGCTAAAGTCCACGGAAGGTTGGGAAGATAAGGATGATGGGACTAGTGGCAATGGCTCGGATGACTTCGGTTTTTCGGCGTTGCCTGCAGGTTCTGGGTTCAACGATGGAAACTACTCCGCTCTGGCCTTTAGTGCATGCTTCTGGAGTTCTACGGAGGTAACTTCTAACTACGCGTTCAGCGTGTATGCGTTCGGCATGTACCTGCGCAACGGTTACGACGATGGAAACTTGAACAATTTCAGCAAGAATGACGCTTTCTCGGTTCGTTGCCTCAAGGACTAAGTCTTATTATTTGAGTGTAGTTACAAACTGTTTTTTATATATTATAGGCAATGATTCAAGAATCTTTTGAATTTGTAGTGTATATGATTCACGCTTGCGCGAACAAGTGGAACCGTTTCCCATCTTTTGTCTATCAAAAGCTGGCTGCTTCCGGCTGCATTCAAAAGTTCCTTGTGCCCAATTACGAGATTCTGCATACGCAAAGCACTGATTTTGTTGTCAACGACATTGAAGAATACCTGAAAGTACGCAAGGTGGCAATATGATTGTCTATCATGGATCAACAATTGTCGTTGATAAACCGGATGTGGAGCATTCGTTCCGGCCGCTGGATTTTGGCAAGGGCTTTTATGTGACGACTGTGCGGGAACAGGCGGTTCGCTGGGCTCACAGGAAGGCCGACGTTCTTGAGGGGGCAAAACCGATACTGAATATCTATGACATGGCTGAAATTCCGGTTTCGCTTTCTACAAAAACATTTCCAGATGATTTGGAAGAATGGATAAATTTCGTCTGTGAATGCCGAGATGGTTCCATAGAATATGCCAAATACGACATCGTTATGGGCAAGGTCGCAAATGACAAGGTTTTCCGTGTCGTTGACATGTATCATTCCGGTATCTGGGATATGCCACGGACGTTGAAAGAAATAAAGGCTTATCCGACTTACGACCAGATCGCCTTTATCACGCAAAAGTCTATTGATGCCGTCCTGAAATACAAGGGTTGCGAAGAGGTGTAAAATGGTAGACGAAGATGTCTTGGAAAAAGTCTATCAGGAACGCCTGGAAGAGCGCATTATAGCGCACCTTGCGCAGGTGAAGAATTGTTCGCTGGAACAGGCAATGGACTTGTATTATCGCAGCAAGTTGGCAGACAAGGTCCACCAGGGGAAAGATGGCATCCAGTATCTGGATTACAAGGTCTTGGTGCAGATTCTTGTTGATACGGAAATAAACTAACCTTTTTAAACAGAAAGTGTCTGCAACAGACGCTTCTTGGCCGGAGTTTCGGGCAGCGGCAAGAAAGTCTCTTGTGCGAACGCCTTCATGAGCATGCGTTGGGCTTGTGCTGCAGGGATGCCGCGGCTCACGAGGTAGAACATCTGTTCCGCGTCGAGTTCGCCCACGGTGTTGCCGTGCGTGCATTCCACGTCGTCGTGGTAGATCTTGAGCACGGGCTTTACCGACACGCTGGCGCCTTCCGAGAGCAGGATCGTGTTCACGAGCTGGCCGGAGTTCACCTTGGTGCACTTTTCCCCGACGACGACCATGCCGTCGTAGCTTGCGTAGGCGCTGCCGGAGAGCAGGTTCCTGGCGAGCTGCGTGCTTACCGTATTCGGGGCGTTGTGGCGTATTGTGAGGCGCTGGTGCATGCTGGCGGTGTTGTCCAGTATGGAAAGGCTCCTGTAGTCGAACGAGGCGCCTTCTCCGTCGAGGTCGCAGTCCATGCTGATGCGCCCGATTCCCGAATCGGTCAGGATGTTCGAGAAGCGCACGGTGCTGCTTGCCGCCTGCCTGATGCGGAAATGGCGGAAGCGCAGCGGCAAGTCGCTGGCCGGGTTCGCGAAGAAGATTTCCACGTCGGCGCCTTCGCCCACGCTGATGTCGAAGCGTTCGGCGACAATTTCGTGCTGGACCTTGTTGTCGAGAATTTCCAGGCTGACATGCGCGCCTTTCCCGATGTCCAGTACCGTGTGCCCGAAGTCGTCGTTGCACTTGAGCATGGCCATTTCGTTTGCGCCTTCGGGAATCGTTCGCACCATGGTGCGCGCGTTCTTTGCGAGCGGGAGAAGTGCCGCGAAGTCGTTTTCTTTTGAAAAGTCTAATGATTCCTGTTTGTCATTGCGAGGTGCGTTAGCAGAGCCTGCCACGAGCGAAGCGTGGTGGAGGCAATCTCCATCAGCGCTCAGTACGTTCGGAATCCTTGCCACGGGGAAGAATGTCCACAACTCGTTGTTGCGGCGGGGCATGCCTATTTGCTGTATGCGGGTGACTGCGTCCATCTTTATTCCTCGATCCAGTCGTAGCCCTGTTCTTCCAGTTTCAGCGCCAGTTCCGGGCCGCCGCTCAGGATAATCTTGCCGTGGCGCAGCACGTGCACGTAAGTGGGCTTGATGTAGTCCAGCAGGCGCTGGTAATGCGTCACGAGAATGACTGCCTTTTCGGGGCTCATGATGTGGTTGATGCCGTTGGCGACGATGCGGAGCGCGTCAATATCCAGGCCGGAGTCCGTCTCGTCGAGGAAACTCACTTTCGGGTCGAGGATGGCCATCTGGAGGATTTCGTTGCGCTTCTTCTCGCCGCCGCTCATGCCGTCGTTCACGCCGCGCTCGCGGTAACGTTCGTCCATTTCGAGCAGCTGCATTTTTTCTTCGCAGAGTTTCTTGAACTCGTCTTCACCGATTTCGGGGAGGCCGAGGAAGGCTCGCTTGCTGTTGAGCGCCATCTTCAGGAATTCCACGTTGTTCACGCCCGGGATTTCGGTGGGGTACTGCGTGCTGATGAACAGGCCCGAGTTCGCGCGTTCGTTGATTTCCATTGCAAGCAGGTTCTTGCCGTCGAGTTCGACGGAGCCTCCGTCCACCTTGTAGGCGGGGTGCCCGGCGATGACCTTGGAAAGGGTGCTTTTGCCCGATCCGTTCGGGCCCATGATGGCGTGGACTTCGCCCGGTTTGACCTCTAGGTTGATGCCTTTGAGGATTTGGGTCCCGTCTTCGATGCTTGCTTTTAAGTCTTTAATGGATAGCATAAGGTTTCTCCCTTACATGGGCATGGATGCCTGCAGTTGGATTAAACTTGATTTGCTGCGGATGATTTGGTCCGCAAAAGTGTCGATGGTGATGAACCCCGATTTGTAATCGCGGTTGATTTTTTCCATTTCGTTTGTAAAACCGTTCAGTTTCAGGCGTTGTTGTACGCCTTCGTCGCTGTCTAGCGGAATCGCCTTCTTGTAGCGGTTGCACAGGCTGAGCGTGAAAAACATCAATGAATCGTAGAACTCGTAAATCTCGTTGGGCGGAGTCCAATTTTCTTCGGGGAGCCCTTCGATGAACAGCTTGAGTTCGGACGAGACGCTGTCGTAGAGGACCTGCGGCGAAAAGTACCCTGTCTCGGCGTACTGGGAAAGTATCGTACCGACAAATTCGTCTACGATGGAGGATTCAAGGAGCCTGATGCCGCTTGCGGCATATTCCATGTCGAAGTATTCGCTGGCGCGGTCGAGCAGGGTGGGGTTCCTGAAAAGCAGGTTGGCGAAGCGCACCTCGATGGGCGGGAGCGCATACCAAGGAATGCTGACTTCGGGGGCGGCTTGTTCTGCGGCTGCCATCGGGTCGCCGTCGGTCAGCGGCGCGTCTCCCATGTCGGCATGCTGCTGCGGTGCTGGCGCCTTCGGCTGTACCCTGTGCTTGGGCTGGATGCTCTTGATTTGGTCAAGCGAACGGCTCGTATTGAACCTTTCCGAGACGAGCTTGAGGTATTCGTTCTTGAGCTCGGGATTGTTGATGCTCTTGATGATGGATTTCGCGTAGGTGATGAAGTTCGCGCGGTCTTCCAGGCTCGTCGTGGGCATCTCGTGGCTCAGGTAGCTGAGCCAGTCCTCGGCCCGTGTGAGTTCGCTGCGGAAGGCGTCGGCGCCGCGCTCGTTCACGAAGTTGTCCGGGTCAATCTTGGTGCCGTCCGGGCGGGAAAGCGAGAATATACGCGGGGCGATTCCTTTGGGAAGCACGATTTCGAGGCTGCGGAGTGTGGCTTTGCGGCCGGCGGCGTCACCGTCGAATACGAGGTAGGCCGTCTTGGCGTAGCGCGAAAGGATGCTTGCGTGTGTCTCGGTGAGGGCTGTGCCCGATGCCGCCACGACGTTCGTGACGCCACCTTGGTAAAGGCTGATGAGGTCGAAGTACCCTTCGACGATGATGACTGCGTTCTCTTTCGCGATGGCGCCCCGGCTGTGGTTCAGGCCGAACAGGATGTCGCTCTTGTTGTAGAGCGCCGTGTCTGGGCTGTTCATGTACTTGGGTCGCTCAAAACCTTCTTGCTTGGGGGCGAGATCGCGCCCGCCGAACGCGACGACGATTCCCGACTGGTTCTGGATGGCGATCATGAGGCGGTCGCGGAACTTGTCGGCGATGCCCCCGTTCTTCTTTTCGGTGGCAAGGCCCGCCTTGACGCAGTCCCTGGGCGAGAACCCGTTACGCGCGGCATACCCGATAAAGCCTTCGCGTCCGTCGGGCGCATAGCCGATGTGGAATTCCCGTCGCGTGCTCTCGCTGATGTTGCGCTTGGCCAAGTATTCGAGCGCCTTGGGGCTCAGGGCGAGCTGCTGCTCGAACCATTCGCAGGCCAGTTCGTTCAGCTTGCGGACCATGGCGCGTTCTTCGGTGACTTCGGCGCTTTCTTTGCTTGCAAAGTTCGGGAGTGGGAACCCTACAAAATTGGCAACCCACTCCACGGCTCCGTTGAAGTCGATTTTCTCGTGCTCCTGGACAAACTTGAACACGTCCCCACCGGCACCGCAGGCAAAGCACTTGTAAATTCCGAGCGTCGGGTTTACGCTCATGCTGGGCGAGTGGTCGTCGTGGAAGGGGCACATCCCCACGAAGCGTCCGTTCCCGCTTTTCTTGAGCGGGATAAACTGCTGGATGACAAGCGAGATGTCCGCTTGCGCCTTCAGCTGTTGGATGACTTCGTTAGGGTAGAATGGCATCGTTTTTTATGCGTTGTGGTGCTCGTCGTGGTGCGGGCAGCCGCAGCCACCCTTGCCGTCGCAGTTTTCCTTTTTACCTTCGCCGCCACATTCGCATTCGTGGCCTTCTTCGCCGCACTTGCATTCGCCGTCGCCATTGCCGCCACAGCAGCAGTGACCCTGCGGGTTCAGTTCTTCTTCGGTCGCTTCGCGAACATCCACGACTTCGATGGCGAAGTTCAGGTTCTGGCCGGCCAGTTCGTGGTTCGCGTCAATCACGGCCTTGTCGCCCGAGACGGACTTCACGCGGATGGGCATCGGGCCCATGGGCGTCTGGGCGTAGAACATCATGCCGGCTTCGACATTTTGGACTCCCTGGAAAACATCCAGTGAAACTTCCTGGGTCATGCGCTCGTCGTATTCCCCGTAACCTTCGGCGGGGATGACCTTCACGTCGAACTTGTCGCCGACTTCATGGCCGACCATGGCCTTTTCGATGCCGACCACGATCATGTGGGCTCCTTGGATGTACTGTAGGGGCTCGCGTCCTTCGGATGAATCGATGACTTTTCCTTCGTCGGAGGTGAGGGTGTAGTGCATCTGGACGACGGTCTTGTCGGCTATTTTCATATGAATCCTTTTTTTGGCATGCAGGAACAGCCCGCATGAGAATGGGGGTTGGAGCCTAAATATAGAATTTTAGCGACTTATGCTTGGGCTTCGTAGTATTCGCCGCCGAACGGATGGCTCGAGATGGTGAGCGTGGGCGGGAACTGCAGGCGCTTGGCGAGCGCGATTCCTCTGTAGCGGCGGTGCCATGCGGCCATGTCTTCGGCGGCGGCTCCGTCTGTCGGGAAATGCTTGCGGAAAAGTGCTTCGTCGACACCGAGTTCGCGGCAGAAACTGGACGCCCCGCGACCGAGGAGTTCGAGGGAATCTTCCAGGGACTTGTTGCGTTCCACCCAGTAGGCAAAGAGCCTGTCGTGGTAGGGGTAGATGATCGGGTCGCCCTTGCCCTCGTCTACGTTCATGGCTTCGCTCAGTTCGGCACTCGCGGGGATTTCGATGCTTGCCCTCGGGATGATTTCCTTGGCCTTGTTGATCTCGTGGGCGAGGGCGTACACCTGCGTTTTCCAGAGGTCGCCCAGGGCGCACATCACGCCGCAGGTATCGCCGTACAGCGTGCAGTAGCCGACCATGGCTTCGCTCTTGTTCCCATTGCAGGTGACTCCTGCGCCAAGGACAGAAGCAACTGTCGAGAGCACGGAAGAAGAACGGGTGCGGGCTTGCAAGTTCTCGTAGTTGATGCCTTCCACCTTCATCGGGGTGTCGTTGCGGACAAAAGAACACTTGCCGAGGTTTTCGCGGACGGAATCGAGCATGTCGGATATGGGGGCGACCATGTAGGGTGTGCCCAGGTTCTCGGCCAGGTCGCGTGCCGCATTCTTTGTCGTGTCCGAATTGAACTTTGTCGGCATGTTCACCAGGAACACGTTCTCGCTGCCGAGGGCTTCGGCATAGAGTGCCGCAGAGACAGCGCTGTCGATGCCGCCGCTGGCGCCGATGACCATGCGCTTGATTCCCATGCGCTTCAGATTCTCGCGAATCATGTAGACCAGTGCTGTGCGGATTTTGGCAATGCTTGAAAGCTGCTGTGGCATGCCGAGAGCGATGCCGAAATCGGTCTCGGCGGTGACTTTGTTCGCCTGGACGTCGACGAGGGCGGAGAATGCTTCGAAGGCGGGAAACTGGTAGGCGATGGAACCGTCGGCGTTGATGGCGGCGCTGCATCCGTCAAAGGCGAATATGCGCTTGCCTGTGTTTTCGGTGCCGACGGCGTTTACAAAGAGAATCGGCTTGGCGGTGCGTTTCGCATCGGAACCAAGCGAAGAAAGGCGCGTCTCGGATAGCCCGACGGCGAAGGGACTACAGTCAATGCGGATACTGCATTGCGTCAGGGGCTTTTCTGCGAGCTTGCCTGCGCTGGCATGGATGATCTTGTTGCGGTTTTCGCGGTCGATGTTGCCGAAGATGATGTCGATGTTCTTCGAAAGCGCAATAATCTTTTCACCGAACTTGTTGCACTTGTCGCGGAAGGACTGCTGCAAGAAAAGGTCTCCCGCCATGGCCCCGGAGAGGCAGAACGACGGAAAAACGACGAGCTCGGCGTGCTTGGCGACGGCCTCGGCTACAGATGCTTTGATTGTTTCGAAGTTTATTTCCGGTTTTCCCGGAATGACGTTCATTTGGCAGAGGAATATTTTCATAGGAAATTCTCGTTATTGTCTATAGACTTCCTTTGTGCCAAAAATAATAATATTCTATCTTTCAAATGTGCAGAAAAAGTATATCATTTTAGTTGTTTTTTTTGGAATATTGCTTTTAACCCCTTTTGGTGTGCAGGCAATTGACGATCTTCGTGGCGAAAAGCGATTTATTTCGCTTGATATCTTCAAAGATATTGTTTATACCCCGTTCGTGCGTGAGTCAAATATCGCCGCTGGGGCACTCAAATTGGATAGTGCCTGGCGTGTGGCGCGGGAATCGATTGCGGGCGGCGCTGAAACTTCCGATGCGCTTGAACCGGTAGTCGGTGCGCTTTCCGATTTGGAAGCCTCGGTGCTCACGGTCAATGCCTATGCGGCACTGGATACGGGTGAAGCCGATTACAAGTTGCTCAAACGTGCGGATACATTGCTCTCGACGCTCGAGGATGAACCCGAAAACTTCAAGGCCGCTGATTCCACGCTCAAGGCGGTGGTCGGTGAGTTCGGGCATTTTTCGCTGTGGCGTGCGTTCCTCGGGGTCAAGCATTACGGCGTGTGGACGAGCCGCTATTTGCGTGCCTTCGAAAAGAAGGTGGAAGACGAGAATGCTCTTGTGCTCGCGGTAAGGCCGCAGTACCAGCTTGCCGTGTGGAATATTTTTAACGACCCGGGCGAGAAGGTTGTGCTTGGTTCTGGCGAAGGGCGCTGGCTCTTTTATAGACAAGACGTTGAATTTTTGGTGCAACCATCGCCGCTCGATGTGCGTAGCGCAAAACTCGACAATCCGATTCAGGCGATTCTCCGCTTCCGTGACCAGCTCAAGGCGAAGGGAGTGGAACTCCTTGTGGTGATTACTCCGGGCAAGCCGAGCGTGTATCCGGAACGCTTGACCGGTACTGCTATAAACAGTGCGGGCCACGGCAAGAACATTCTCGATTCGCTTGCAAAACTTGGGCTCAATACGGTGGATTTGTACACTCCGCTCCTTTCTGCGAAGGCGGATGATTCAAACCTTGGAGCACTGTACCTCAACGACGATACGCACTGGACTCCGCGAGGTGCCGAACTTGCCGCTAGCGTGATTGCAAAGAAGGTCCGCGAAATGGCGGAGGCAGGTATCGTGGACATTGGCGAAGCCTCCATCGACTTCGTGGCAAACGATTCCTTGGCCGATCGCATGGGCGATATCGGCGAGATGAGCGGGCTCAATAAGTTCAATGTGTTCAAGGTTCAGCAGGTAACTGGTCACGTGGTTTCGCAGCAGGAAATTTCGGAACGCATGGAAGCACCGGCGGATTCACTTTCAGATTCGACTGTCGTGCGCGACACGACAAAGATTCCGTTTAAGGATGACTTCCGCAAGGCAAAGATCTTGATTCTCGGTGATAGCTTCAGCCGCATCTACCAGACGGATGCTCCGGTGAACGCAGGCTGGATTGCGCATTTCGCAAAGGAAATGGGCAGGCCTGTTGCAAGTATCGTGAGCGATGGTGGAGCCTCGACATTGGTGCGCGAAAAGCTTGCACGCAAGGCTGGCGTGCTCAAGGGCAAGAAACTTTTGATTTGGGAATTTGTGGAACGTGACCTCCGCTTCGGTGCGGAAGGCTGGAAGGAGGTTGATTTTTAATGGCTCGTCATGGAACTCCTACGCCGGGGCAGGCGATTCTCGAAGGGATCGAATGGCTCAAGATGGACAAAGCCGAATTTGCCCGCCGTATCGGTGTCCCGATGGAAACACTCGAAGGCTTGATTGATGGCTCCGTTGAAATCACTCGTGAACTTGCTGAATCCCTTGAATCTGTGACTGGCAGCCCCGCCGCCTACTGGCGCATGCTCGCCAGCAAAGCTAAGAGGAGTGAGCCTTAATTATGAACATTACCGAAGCCGTTTCTTGTATGTGTGACCTCGCGAAGGGCGAGGCTGAACAGTTTGACATTATTGCCTCTACCGACCACACCGAAGGCCTCTCCGTTTTCCAGGGGCAGGTCCAGAATACAGAAATTTCTGATTCCGTGGGGCTCGGCATCCGTGTCATCAAGGACGGTCACCCAGGTTATGCTCATACGGAACGGCTCACGAAGGACGCTCTTGGGCAGACGCTGAAGGATGCGCTTTGCCATACGCAGTGGACCGAGAAAATTGACATTGAACTGCCCGGTGCCGCGCAGATTCCTACGGACGAGCCGAACTACGACCCTTCCCTGGAATCACTGGACTTGGCCCAGATGAGGGATTTCTGCATCCAGTTGGAAAAGGAAACGTTCGCGAAGTGCAACGAAATCGTGAATATCCCTTATCTTGGGGGCGATATCGAATCGAGCCTTTCCATCGTGGCGAATCATACGGGGCTGATGTATTCCGCGAAGTCGAATTCCGTTTCGGCGGGCGTGGGGGCCGTGGCCGCTCGTGGCGAGACCAAGAAACTCGGGCACTTTGTCAAGAACGGCCGCCGTTGGGATGAATTCGATGTCAACGAGATTGCGACGAAGGCTGCTGGCTATGCTGTAGAACTTTTCGGTGCAAAGAAAATTGATGGTGGTGTCGTTCCGGTGGTGTTCTCGGAACGCATATCCTCGCGCCTTGTCGGAATGTACACCCAGCCGTTCATTGCCGAGGCCATGCAGAAGGGAATGTCCCGCCTGGCAGGCAAGGAAGGGGAGACCATCGCGTCCAAGGAATTTTCCCTGTGGAACGACCCGACGGGTGATCTGTTCCAGCACCGTTTTTACTTTGATTCCGAGGGCTGCCTGACCCGCCGCGTGAAAGTTGTGGACGGGGGCGTGTTCAACGAGGCCTTGTACAACTTGGAAAGTGCATCGAAGGCTGGCCGCAAGACGACCGGCAACGGGGCCCGCGATTTCGGCGGCAAGATGGGAACGTCTTTCTACAATCTTTGCGTGCCTCCCGGAACAATGTCGACCTCGGAACTCCTCAAACTTTTCCCCAAGTGCCTGCTGGTTGTCCGGCTGGAGGGCAACTCCGGCTGCAATGCCGTCTCGGGTGAACTCAGCATTGGCGCTCACGGTTTCTGGTGCGAAAATGGCGTGATTCAACACCCCGTCGATGGCGTTACCTTGTCTGGAAATTTCTTCGATATTATCAAGAATATCGTCGGAGTCGGCAACGAATACTACAATCCGTTCGCGAGCTACAAAGTCCCCGCACTCGCCATAAGCGAACTTGCGGTGAGTTGTTAAGGTGATGAGTTGTCAGTTATGAGTTGTCAGTTATGAGTTATGAGGATCGTCTCATATTTCACATTTCCCTAACCACCAACCACTAATCACTGTTTACTATTCTTCCTATAAACAATCACAACCAGCCAAATCACTCCAGCCAGGATCATCAGGCTGCAAAGCGTTTGCCCGCGGCTCATGCCGAACAGGTCCACGCGGCCGAGGTGCGCATCGGGCCTGCGGAAGAATTCGATGAAGAAGCGGAATAGTCCGTAGCCCATCAGGTACAGGCATGGCATTTTGTCGCGTAGGAGAGGTATCTTGCGGAGGTTCCACAGTAGTACGAACAAGATAATGCCTTCGAAGCACATTTCGTAGAGCTGGCTCGGGTGGTGCAGAATCGGGGCTTCGATGGGGCTGTCGTGGGCGAGCGGGAACCACATGCCGATGGGACTCGTCGTCACTTCGCCAAAAAGTTCGCCGTTGATGAAGTTGCCGAAACGTCCCCAAGTGTAGGCGAGCGGTGCCGCCAGGAAACTCAGGTTGAGCGTTTTCCACACGTCCATCTTGTTGCGCTTCATCCCGATGACGGCAAAGATCGTACCGAGGATCATGCCCCCGTGGTAGCTCATGCCCGAAATGCCGGTGAAGTGGTAGCCGAGCGCGTCATGCGAGAGAGGCAGGATGATTTCCATCGGGTTTGCGAGGTAGTAGCCGGGTTTGTAGAAGAATACGTAGCCGAGGCGCGCACCGATGAGGATGCCGGCGATGGCCCAGGTGAACAGGCTGTCGAACTGTTCCTTGGTATAACCCAGGTTCTCTTTCTTGTTGATTTGCGTCATGACGACGTATGCCGTGACAAACGCGAAAATGTACATCACTCCGTACCAGTGGACGGGGAAGTTTCCGATGGTGATGGCAATCCCGTCGAAGTAGCTCGGGATGAGGTTCCACCAGGAGGGATCGGTTACGTTTTGAGTCATGTTGTCCTCACTTCTCTAAATTCTGGTGCGCCCAGTGGTTGATGACGACAGCGGCCACTTGCGTTGCCGGCTGTGAACGGATTTCTTTGTGGACCTGCATCACGACGACCACGATAGCCTTGCTCGGGTCGTCCTTGGCTTGGGCGAATCCCATGAACCAGTCGTAGCGTCCGGCGGGGTCCTTTCCGTCGAGGGAGCCAGTCTTTCCGCCGAGATAGAGCGCTTCGAAATTCTTGCGGGCGATGTTCTTGCGCGACATGTGCTTGCGGGCAGTGCCTTTTTCGACGGCGCGGATCATGGCCTGGCGGAGCCCGTAGTAGGTGTTGTCGCTGAATTTGCCCACGTCGAGCGCAATGCGGTTTGTCGGGGCGTAGGGGGCGAGGTTGTCGGCCCAGGGGATTTCAAGGGGTTGCTTCATGAGAATGGCACGGACCTGGGCAGCGGCGAGGAGCGGCGGGAGCGTGATTTCTTCGGTGAAGCCGCAGCTGATTTCGGCGAGCCCGTAGCCGGTGTCGGGCGGGTTGTAGGTGGCGCGTCCGGGGATTCCTCCCGGGAAGTTCATGTTGTAGCCCAGGTTTTTCGCACTGTTGCGGAGCTTGCTTGCTCCGACGTTCATGCCGATGATGCCGAGCGGGGCGTTGCTCGACTTGGCGTAGGCGTCTTGCAGCTCGATGGTCGTGCCGGTGTAGTCTTCGGGCACGCGGAGCTGACTCTTGTAGAGCGTGTGGCTTGCCCCGCGCATAGGAATGGGCGTGTCGAGCGAGTAACGGCCAGATTCCATGGCTGCCGCAATGGTGACCGTTTTGGCGAGCGAGGCGGCGGGGAAGGAATTCTTGACGAAGTAGTCCGGCTGGTTCTGCACCTTGTCGTCGCGGCGTTCGCCCCAGGCGATGATTTCGTTTGTCTTGGCGTTCACCACCAGGATTACCCCGTAATCGGGTTTGTAGCGGCGCAGCATCTGGTCGATTTTTTCGGCGAGGAACACGTTCCTCTGCGATTTGATGTGTACGCTGTCGATAATTTCGGGCTCGGGTGCGTTTTCGGGGGCAATTTCGGCAATGAGGGTGGCTTGCGTATTGCTCAGGTCTTCCTGATGTTCCTGCTCCCTTTCGATGGAATCGGCTTTCTTGAGCTCGACGATTTTCTGCTGAAGTTCCTGCGATTTTTGCGCTGTTATTTCTTTTTTGGGGCTTTCTTGGGGCCGGGTATCTTTGTGGAGGATGGCGGCGCCGATTCCGAAGGCGATGAGGACAAGGGTAGCTATGGCTATAAAGCGGTTTCGGAGTCTCTTATGATAGGGGAGACGGTTTGTCGTGCTATAATAATGTTTCATTGGCTACTTGAAAATGGTTTTACGGTAGTAGGCGAGTTCGGCTATGCTTTCGCGGATGTCGTTCAGGGCTTCGTGGCGCTTTTCCTTTTGGAATTCTTCCAGTTTCGGGTACCAGCGGTAGGTGAGTTCCTTGATGGAACTCACGTCGATGTTCCTGTAGCACAGCCATTCGGAAATTTCGGGCATGTACTTGTAGAGGAAGCGTCTGTCCTGGGTGATGGAATTGCCGCAGAGCACGTTTTTCCCTTTTTCGGTGAACGGCTTGATGAACCGGAGCGTTTCCTGTTCGGCGTCGGTTAGGGAATACTGTGAATGGCGGCAGCGTTCTACGAGCCCGCTTTGGTTGTGGTGGCGGGTGTTCCACTCGTCCATGCCTTCGAACACGTTTTCCGGCTGGTGAATCGCGATGACGGGGCCTTCGGCCAGGATTTCCAGCTCGGCGTTGGTGACGATGGTCGCAATTTCCAGGACAACGTCCTTTTCGGGCTCGAGGCCGGACATTTCCAGGTCCATCCAGACTAGGTTGTGGGAACTTTTCTTTTTCGACATGATAAGAGCAAATTTAATATTTTGCCGCTTGAAGATGGCCGTTTTGCGGGGTTCCGTCTGTAAAAAAATGGAGGGAGGACTTTTTCCATTTGTAAGCATTTTGAAACTTTTTTTTATAATCGGTTCTTGTTGTGGTGCAGGGCGGAATTTTACCCGTACGGAGCCTGATTTTGGACTTTATTGTTATTTTTTCCCGTTTAATGGCGATTTTGGGCTGTTTTGTCGTTTTTTTCTTTTTTAGACCCTTTTTAGGACTTGGAATCTGTAATCTTTTTCTATATTGACACCATTAATTTGTTAAAGAAGGACTAATATGGAAGAAGTAGTCATTACCGGTATGGGTTGCGTGTCGACCCTCGGCAACTCCCCTGATTTACTCTGGAACAACCTCTTGCAAGGAAAGTCGGGAGTCGATATCATCGACAGGTTCGACGTATCCGCTTTCCCCATCAAAATTGCCGCTGCAGTCAAGGAATTTGATGCGTCGGAGTATTTCAGCAACCGCGACCAGTCCAGGTACTCCAAGTGCATTCAGTATGCGGTATTCTCTGCCTTCCAGGCTTTGAAAAATGCGGGCGTCAATCCCGAAAACGAGGATCCTACCCGTGCCGGCGTGATTATCGGTGCCGGTATCGGCGGCATGAATCCTTACATGGAAAACGCTGTCACGCTCGCCAACCGTGGCCCGAGCCGCGTTTCCCCGTTCTTCATCCCGATGTCCATCACCAACATGCCGGCTGGCGAAGTTTCCAACCGCACCAAGTGGATGGGCCCCTGCTACGCCGTTGTTTCGGCTTGCGCCACCTCTAACCATTCCATCGCCGCCGCCTACGACCAGATCCGTCTCGGCCGCGCCGATATCATGCTGGCAGGCGGTGCCGACGAAACGGTCAACCCGCTCGCCCTTGCTGGCTTTACTTCCATGCACGCCCTGAGCAAGCGCAACGACGATCCGGCCACCGCTTCCCGTCCGTTCGACAAGGGCCGCGATGGTTTCGTCATCGGCGAAGGTTCCGGCATCCTCGTGCTCGAAAGCCGCACACACGCCGAGAAGCGCGGTGCCAACATCCTCGCTCGCATTGCTGGTGTCGGTGTCAGTGCTGATGCCCACCACATGTCCGCCCCCCGCGAAGACGGCGAAGGCGTCCGCCTCGCTATTGAAATGGCCCTCCGCGAAGCCGGTATCTCCCCGAAGGATGTCGGATACGTCAATACGCACGGCACCTCCACTCCGCTGGGCGACGTTGCTGAATGTTCTGCCCTCGAGAAGGTTTTCGCAGGCTCTCTGGACAGCCTCAAGGTGAACTCCTCCAAGTGCATGATCGGCCACGCTCTCGGTGCTGCCGGTGCTCTCGAAGCCATCATCACCGTGAAGTCCCTCGTGAACCAGACCATCCATGCGACTAGGAACGTCTTCGAACAGGACGAACGCATTCACTTGGATGTCTGCGCGAACGGCAACGTGAACCATTCGTTCAAGTACGCTCTTTCCGACAGCTTCGGCTTCGGCGGACAGAACAGCGTGCTCCTGCTTGCCCGCGACTAACGGTCGGTATTCCCTGTCTTTTAAAAAGTGCCCTGTCTCGAACGGCAGGGCCTTTTTATTCCACATCATAAGTTATCTTTTCCCCGTGCGCGTGATTCGTTCCCATTTCATTTCTTTCGTTTTGATAGCTTTGTTGGCAGGCTATGCCTCTGCCGCTCCTGGCGATCCGCCTACATGGCGTGATTCCACGTGGGATTACCGCAGCGAAGATTCGACGGATATTGCCGCGGAAGTCTCTGTCCCGAAGGCTGTTGGCGTAGCTTCTTTAACGGTTCTTGCTTATGGTGCTGCATACGGGCTTGTCTTTGCGAAGGGCTGGTGGAACGACGAACATAGCCATTTCCATTTCGAGAACGATTTTGACTATGCGATGAACCTCGACAAGTTTGGCCACTTTTTCGGTGGTGTCATTTTGGGGGAATCGTTCTACGAAGGTTATCGCTGGGCCGGGACGAGCGAGTTCAACGCTTACCTGTATGCCGGCCTTTCGGCGATGATGACCCATGTTGCTATCGATGTGAAAGACGGCTATTCTCCGGAATGGGGCTTCAGTGTGTTCGACGTGCTTTCGGGTACGCTTGGCGGTTTTTATCCGATGGCAGAACGCTACATTCCCGCGTTCAAGTACATTGATTTCAAGTGGAGCTACTGGATCAATACCAAGGCTTATTACAGGCAGAGTGACACGGGCGTGTTTACCGACGACTACGTAAACCAGACTTTCTGGCTCTCGTTCAAACCGTATCGTTTGTTGCCGTCTGGAGCCAGGGCGTATTACCCGAGTTGGCTTGCTATTGCTGCAGGGTTGAGTATCGACGAGAAGGTGTTTACCAAGGAACCGCACCCGCGCCGCGAAATTTACCTGGCGCTCGATTATGATTTGGAAGCCTTCCGCCCGCAGAGCCGCTTGGCCCGCACTATTGTCAAGTATCTGAACTATTACAAGTTGCCTGCGCCGACAATCCAGGTTTATCCGGAATTCCATTGGTACTTGCTGTACCCGATAAAATTCTAGTTTGTTTTTACAATTTTCGTTAGGGGATTTTATGAAGAATGTCTTTGGAAAAATGATTGCTCTTTTGACGCTTGTTCCGCTTGTATGCGCAGCCGCTCCGCAGACGGGAACCTTCCGCGATGGCCGTGACGGCAAAACCTACAAAACGGTTGTCATCGGGAGCCGCGTATGGATGGCAGAGAACCTTGCTTATAATGTGAAAGGGAGCGCCTGCTACGACAACAAGCCCGAAAATTGCACGAAGTATGGCCGCCTCTACAATTTCGAGATGGCGACAAAGGCTTGCCCCTCGGGGTGGCATCTGCCCGATAACGATGAGTGGAAACGCTTCCGCACTTTTATTGAAGATAGCGATGGCAAGGAGGCCGCCTGGGTGAGCTTAAAGTCCCGCGACAAGTGGGACGGCAGCGACCGCTACGGTTTCGACGTTGTGCCGGCAGGCAAGGCGACCGACGAGTTCGTGGAACTGGGTGTCTCTGCACATTTCTGGAGTGCGACAAGCGAAGACGGCGACGCCTATGGTTGGCACCTCGCGCCTCCGGGCGACTTCGGCATGGATTTCGATATCAGCAGCAACATGTATTCCGTGCGCTGCCTCAAGAATTACTAATTAAATCGATAGCAAGGGAATCGTGCAGAGCAAAAGTACGATTCCTGCGTAGATGCCGCCCAGCAGGTCGTCGGCCATGACTCCCCATGCTCTGGGGAATTTTTCGAACTTGTGTATGCCGAGCGGCTTGAGAATGTCGAAGAAGCGGAACAGCCCGAATGCAATGGCGAGAACCCAAGGGTGGGCGAGGATGATTTCGGCCGGGATGAACGCGAGACTCATGAAGATGCCGCAAACTTCGTCGATGACAATCCAGCCGGGGTCTTCGGTGCCGGTGTCCTTCATCGCCTTGTTCACGAACGGGATGGAGGCGAAGAATACGATGAGGGCTGCGACAAGGAATAGCCCGTATGTGCGGGTTCCGGTGGCCTGCTCGTTGATGACGTGAGTGTACTGGAACCAGTATTTGGAACTCAGGATGGCCAAGGGGTAGGCAATGATCGCGGCGGCCAAGCTTCCCATGGTGCCGGGCGCCTTCGGCGACATGCCGGAACCGAAAAACGTTACAATGAGGGCTGTCAGCTTATCAGTCCCGCGCCACTCGTGCGGCACGCGCTTCTTTCCGTATTTTTCTTTAAGCTCTTGTTTATTCATAGGGTTGTTGGATGTTGTTTGGATGTCATGCCCGCTTTAGGCGGGCATCTCCTTTTCTTGCAGTGAAGAAGGAGATCCCCGACCAGGTCGGGGATGACATTTGGTTACTCCGGCCATGGTGCCTCGGCGCGTTCCTTTTCGGCAACTTCGTGGGCTTCGCGCTTCTTTTTCCAAATTTCCAGCTGTTCCTTGAAGGTGTTCTTCAGCCTTTCCATGCCGATGTTTTCCTTGGCGCTTACCTGGATGGCTTCTGGGTAGTTTTCGCGGAGTTCCGTACGGCGCGTCTCGTCGCAGATTTCAGCTTTGTTGAATACGCGGATGCGCGGAGTGTCTTTGCTGATGATGCCTTCGAGCGTCTTGTGCGTCACTTCCAGGTGTTCGCGGTAATCGGGGGCAGAGCCGTCTACGACTTCGAGGATGCAGTCGGCGTGCGCGGCGACTCCGAGCGTGCTCTTGAAAGTCTCGATGAGGTTGTGCGGGAGCTTGCGGATGAAACCTACCGTATCGGAGAGAATAATGTTTTCTCCGTCGAGGTAAAGTTTGCGCGTGGTGCTGTCGAGGGTTGCGAAGAGCTTGTCTTCCACGTACACGTCGGCGCCGGTAAGGCGGTTCGTGAGCGTGGACTTGCCTGCGTTCGTGTAGCCGACAATGCCGACCTGGAAAATGTCGTTGCGCTTGTTCGCCTGGCTTTCGCGGGCCTCTTCGATTTTTTCGAGTTTTTTCTTGAGTTCCTGGATGCGCTTGCGGATCATGCGACGGTCGGTTTCCAGCTGCGTCTCACCCGGCCCCTTGGTGCCGATGCCGCCATTATGCTGGCGGCATAGGTGCGTCCACGCACCGGTGAGCCTCGGCATCATGTACTGTAGCTGCGCGACTTCCACCATCAGGCGGCTTTCTGCCGTGATGGCGTGCTTTGCAAAAATGTCGAGGATGAGGCCCGTACGGTCGAGCACCTTGATTCCGGGCAGGCGTTGCTCCAGATTTCTCACTTGGGAACCCGAAAGGTCGTCGTCGAACACGACCATCTTGGCGTGTTGTTCTTCGAGGGCGTGCTTGACTTCGTTCACCTTGCCTTCGCCGATAAGCGTTGCTGGGCTAAAATTCTGTACGCGTTGCAAAAAGCTCTGCACCACCTCGGCTCCAGCAGTCTCGGCGAGCCTTCCCAGTTCTGCGAGTTGTTCTCCGGCAAGCCACGGGCGTACCTTGGGTGTCGAAATACCTACGAGAATGCAGCGCTCTTTTTCGGGTTTGTGCTCTGTTATTTGCTTCATTAAAAACTTACTTGTCGTTTCCGCTTAACTTTAAAAACCAATAGTCTTCGCTATTGATGGAACTGGCGTTCAGAATAGGATCGTCGGCCAGATTTTGGGCTGCGTCTTTTTGCGCCTTGTCTTCTTTTTCAATTTTTTTATCGTCCATGATTCTAATATAAAAAAACTGGCCAAATACTTGACCAGTTTAGTGTAATATTCCTGCAGAAAAGTTGTGCTTGGCTAGATGATATTGGGTGGCGCTTGTTCAAGCGTTTTTCCAGCTAGGCAATCTAGCCCAATTTGTAAACAAGACGTGTCATCTCCGGTTTTGTTCAAGAGGAAGATGAGATTCTTTTTCCACAGTTTATCTTCGCCAATAGACGAAAGCTTGACATGCTTTGAAAGCCCCTTTTCGTTGAGGGTAATGAGGAGAATGTTCAATGTTTCGATGTCTTTTTCTGTATCGTTTGAATTTGACAGGATGATTACGTCTTTTTCGCCTAGTTCTAGACTTTCCAAATCTGAAAGCGTTTTCTCCAAGGAATCCGAAGAATGAACTAAAGAGATGTATAGTGGAATTTGACATTCCTTTCCCTTGCGACATTCCATGAATTTCTGGATGAGAGGATTTATGTTTCCATCGCTTATTGTATAATCAACTTGGACTGCTTGGATATTTGATTTTACGAGCAAATTGTATATGTCGTTACTGGCAATAGTTTCATCATTGGTGATGATGTCGTAAGTGATATACCTCTCTTTTAAAAGTTCAAGAATTTTAGAGAATTCAGCGCAATGATTTATCTTGTCGATTCCGATATGGAGTACGCATGCGTCGTTGATGTTGTGGGTGTTGAGTAGCGCTCCTAATAGTTCAACATCCATGACATCGTTGTTATACGGTTCCAAGGAAATGAAAATGTTGCGTATTTTTTTTTCTTCAATTTCAGGGTCAATTACATATGGAATACTCGGGTCTTCGGCTATTTTTTTTATCAAAAACGGAATTATTTTTTTGTTAAATGAACAGACTTCTGTTTCGTCTTCTTCCTTGATTCCTGAATAGTACTCTTCTGAATAGCAGAGCCCACCGCACAGCCCTTGCCATGTACAATCTTTGCATCGTTTTAGTTTCTCTACGCAGCGTGATTCTGCTTTTTTTCTGATTGGGCTGTTGAAAATTTGATCTTTTATATGTCCCTTGTATAGAGACCCCATCAAGAAATCCTTGTCGCCTGTAAAATTGTCACAAGCGTAAAGATTTCCGCGAACGTCAATTCCGAGTATTTTACGTGCTGCTCCACAAGGTGAGTTCATGCACATAAATTTCTTTTGATTTAAATAAATACTTTTAACGAAATTACTTAAAACGCGTTCCGAAATCCATTCGTTCCTTGTGTGGCTCTTGTTGTGAGCAACGATTCGTTCAAAAAGAATCTTGTAGGCTTCAAATATTTCATCTCCATCCACATAATAATTGGATTCATCTTTTCCGCGGCCGTTCTTTTGGATGGGAGAGAATGATAAACTGTAAATCTTGTTTTCTATAAAAAAATCAAGAGATTCGTTCATGTGTTTTGCATTCAGACCGTTCAGTACGGATATAGTACCAAAGCGTACGTCATATTTTCGAAGAATGCTTATTCCACGCATTACTTGCTCAAAGGAACCTTTGCCACCAAGGTAATGTCTTGATGCGTCTTGAATAAATTGGGGTCCGTCAATGCTTATGCCGACCTTTACATCGTATTTCTTGAAGAAGTCGGCAATTTCGTCATTAATCAATGTCCCGTTTGTCTGAATGGCCAGGTCTAATTTGTCGCGATAAGGTTTTACATATTCCGCGACTTTTTTCATTAAGTCAAAGTTTAATAGTGGTTCTCCTCCGTGAAAAACGTAGTTGATCATTTGTTCATCATTTCTGTGCATCTCCAAATATTCATCGGCGATTTGTAATGCAATTTTTTCAGATATTTTACAAGTTTTCTTGCTTTCCGCATCTATGTAACAGTAAGAGCAATTTAAGTTACACTGTTCTGTTAGTTTTACGACAGCCAAAGCCGGTAATGTGTTTGGGTCTCTATCCCTATGTACGTCATTTATTGTTTCTTGGATGCGAAATTCGTTTTCTTGTAATGCTTTAAGAATATCTAAAATTTCTGATGGTGTTAGATTAGGGAACTTGTTTATGACTTTCTCGATGTCGGATGTTTTTTCCATTTCTTCGACGACATCTTTGTAAGATTTGTCCAGGAGAACCCATGCTCCAGTCGGAATGTGAATTGCCAATAGTCGGTTCTCAAAAGGAATCCATTCTCTTTTTACTTGATTTAAAAGCATTTTTTTACTCGTTATAATAAAATAATAACCAGTCTTGTATTACAAGACTGGTTGTGAAAATACTAGAATTTTAATAGTGTCTTAAGATCGTTAGCTATAATGAATTTTTCAAATTCTGCTGCTCTTGTTGCGGGAATTGTCAATGTGTTATTATTTATTGTTGCTCCATAATTTTGAAGTTGATGAAGGTGGTCCTTGGTTAAACTGGCTCCTTCTGCAAGATGAACGACGATGTTATCACCTTCTGGGGTGTGGGTGTGGAGGTCCACATACGGAAGAGGTGGGCTGCGCCTGTGCGGAGAAGGAGGAGGGAGTTGATCTTTATACGTAGGAGGGGTTTGATCTTTATACGGATGAGGAGTGTTAGTGTCCAGATAGACTTTGCCAGGTATTTTCGTTTTAGCGCTTGCGTTTGCCGCTGGCTTCACGATTTTTTCACCTGTCTTAGCGGCTGATAGATCCGCAATGTTGGCTCTTTTCATGTCTGCCATTTTATTTTCTCCTTGGGAGTTGGGGGTTGTGAACTTATTCTGAATTAAATAAGTTGTTTATAACATTAATTTAATTTATAGGAAAGAGAGTGTTTTTTTAAGAAAAAATGAAAATGTTTATGTAAAATTTTTAGAACAACTTTGCTGTAATTGATGTATGCATATTCAGTGAATAAACAATGTATTACATTGTAATTCGTTCTGCTGAATCAATTTGTGGAAATGTTTACGTGAGGTCAGTCGTAGTTATGGACCTTTTTTTGTTAAAAAAGCCTGTTCTAGGGGAATATTTCCACTTTGAAGCGATTATTTGATTACTATATTGCCCATAGATGAAATTTCGCCTTTCGACAGAGACTTTGAATCGCCTAAAGCGCTTCCGCAAGAATAAGCGTGCGTTCTGGTCCCTTGTCGTCCTTGTGGTGGCGTACCTGCTCTCGCTTACCAGCCCCTGGACGGTGAACGACGAACCCCTTTATTTGAAGTACAACGGCAAGTCCTATTTCCCGGCGTTTGCGCGTTACAGCGATGCGGATTTTGGCGGGGACTACCAGACGGAAGCCGATTACGCGAAGATTTTTGCCGAAGTGCGCGAGTGCGAGGAAGATGCTGCCGAGGGCTTTACCCGTGCCGGTGGTTGCCCCGAGACCTGGGCGATTATGCCGCCCATTGCACACGACCCCTTGAAAGCGGACTTGAGCGAAGACGGTACGCCTCCGTTTGCTCCGAGTGCAAGGCACTGGCTCGGCACCGACAGCAACGGCCGCGACGTGCTTTCCCGCCTGATTCACGGCTTCCGCATTTGCATCAGCTTCAGCCTCCTGTTGACCGTTCTCGGGACTTTCCTTGGGATTGTCATTGGCGGCATCCAGGGCTACTTGGGCAAATTCTGGGACACGGGCATGCAGCGTATGATTGAAATTTGGTCGTCGCTGCCGATGCTTTACGTGGTTATCCTTATCGGCAGCATTTACGGGCGCAGTTTTTGGCTCCTGATTCTCATCATGGCGGCGTTCAACTGGATTTCGCTCAGCTACTACATGCGCGCGGAATTCCTCAAGTTGCGCGGCATGACTTACGTGCAGTCGGCGAAGGTGCTTGGCTTGGGCCACCGCCATATCTTTTTCAAGGAGATTTTGCCAAATGCGCTCACTCCCGTGGTGACGCTTTTCCCGTTTACGCTTATTGGCGGTATCGGGAGCCTCACTTCGCTGGACTTCCTTGGTTTTGGTCTGCAACCGCCGACGCCCAGCTGGGGTGAACTCATGAGCCAGGGACTCAATAATTTGTATGCACCGTGGATTTCGGTGAGTACGGTTGCCGCTTTGTTCGTAACGCTTTTGTTGACCACCTTCGTGGGCGAGGGCGTGCGCGATGCCATGGACCCCAAATCGGGAGATCGTTATGTCTAAAAAGGGATTGGTTCTTGAGGGGGGCGCAATGCGCGGACTTTTTACCTGCGGCGTTCTCGACCTTTTTATGGAAAAGGGGATTGAGTTTGACGGCGCGGTAGGTATTTCTGCCGGAGCCTGCTTCGGATGCAACCTCAAGTCCCGCCAGCCGGGGCGTGCTTTGCGCTACAATCTGCGCTTTGCGGGCGATAAGCGGTATTGCAGTTTCCGTTCCCTTTTCAAGACGGGCGACATCTACAATGCCGATTTCTGCTACCACAAAATCCCGCAAGAACTGGATCCGTTTGATTTCGATACGCTCAAGAAAAATCCGATGGAATTCTACATGGGCGTGACGGATGTCGAGACGGGCGAGGCGGCGTTCCCGCAGCTTGTTGACGGATGCGACAAGGACTTGGAATGGATGCGCGCTTCGGCCTCGATGCCCCTGGCCGCGAAGATCGTGGAGATTGATGGCGGCAAGTACATGGACGGAGGCATTGCCGATTCAATCCCGCTGCAGTTCATGCAATCCAAGGGCTACGACCGCAACGTGGTCATATTGACGCAGCCCAGGAATTACGTGAAAAAGCCCAACAGCCTCATGCCGCTGATACGTTTAGTTTATAGGAAATACCCGAACTTTGTCCGTGCGGTGGCATGCCGTCACGAAATGTACAACGCCGAGACTCGCTATATATTTGAACAGGAAAAGGCGGGGAATGCCCTGGTGATTTGCCCTGACGCAGCGCTCGGCATCAGCCGTATCGAGAAGAAAGGCTCCGAATTGCAGCGCGTGTACGACATGGGAAGGAACATTGCGGAACGCCGCCTAGACGAAATTACGGAATTTCTTTCGAAGGGTTGATATGTCGGAATCAGTGCGTTTACCCGTTCTCTCGGTGAAGTCCCTTTCGGTTGCGTTCGGTTTTGATAAAAACGGGACGCCGCGCGATGGCATCCCGCCGCTGCAGGTGACCGACAAGGTCAGCTTCGACATCTATCCCGGCGAATTTTTTGCGCTGGTGGGGGAGTCGGGTTGCGGGAAAAGCGTGACCGCCATGGGAATACTCCGCTTGTTGCCGCAGCCGAGCGCCCGCATTGTCGATGGCTCCGTTCTTTATCGCTCGGGAGCTGCCGAAGGGAACGATGCTTCGCTGGATTTGGCGAAAATTCCGCTGGCCGATTTGCAGAAAATCCGTGGTTCCGAAATTGCTTGCATCTTCCAGGAACCCATGCAGGCGTTGAATCCCGTGGTAACCATCAAGAAACAACTGCTCGAAGTCTTCCGCTATACCCAGCATCCTTCAAATTGTCATCCCCAGCATTCTTCTAGTTGTCATCCCCGGCTTGACCGGGGATCTCCTTCCGACAATCTCGCCGCAATCCGCGAAATGCTCGCTCTGGCGGGCTTCAAGGATATCGACCGAGTCCTGGATGCTTACCCGCACGAACTTTCCGGCGGAATGTTGCAGCGCGTGTGCATCGTGATGGCTCTGCTGCCCAAGCCCAAGATTATCATTGCCGATGAACCGACGACTGCCCTCGACGTGACCGTGCAGGCCCAGGTGCTTGCCGTGCTCAAGGATATGGCGAGTCGGACCGGTACGGCTGTGCTTCTGATTACGCATAACATGGGGATAGTCTCGCAATATGCGGATCGCGTTGCGGTCATGTACGCGGGGCGAATCGTAGAGACGGGCCCTGTCCGCGATGTCATCGACAGTCCGATGCATCCCTATACGCAGGGCCTGTTGGCCGCCATTCCCGAAAGCCATGGCGACATGCGCACGATGAAGTCCATTCCGGGAAGCGTCCCGCATGCAAGGGATTTCGCGAAGGGCTGCCGCTTTGCCGACCGCTGCGAAAGATGCGCCAGCGGCAATGCCGAACTGCAGGCGATGTGCCGCTCCGCCCAGGTCCCGCCGCGAGTGTTCGCCGACAATTCGACACAACACGAAACGAACTGCTTCGGGATGATTATTCCATAATTGTGCTGAACATTTAGATGTGGTAGGCTATTTACTTTCGAATTGAATTCTGTTGTAAAAGAAAAAAAGTGTGATGAATAGGTTCGTTTTCTTTGTTGTGCTTTTAACGATACTTCCTGTTTTTGCAGGAAACAAGTGTGACAATTTTGTTAACGAGGTTAATTCCCTAAAACCGGAAGACAGTAATGCTCTTTTCAGGGGGAAAATAACCTATTCAAAAGCTTATGTAGAGGTTCCTTTTTTAGAAAAAATGGAACCTGGGATATATATACTTGTTGGTTATAATTTTATACAAAGTACTCTCTATATTTCGAAAAAATCAGATAAAGTTCAAGTGTATAAGGAACCTAATGTAGGCCGGTCAGAAATAGAAGAGTTTACGCCTTGTATTGATAAGCATGTGAAAGCGAATCTAGATTATTTTCTAAAAACATGCTTTTATGAAAAAAAGTTATCCAATAAAAATACGTTTAATCAACTTGCGTCTTTTGTAAAGGAAAAATACGAATGTATAGAAAATTATTGTGAATGTGAAGAAAAAATTTATGCAGCAATTATTTATGTAAAGAATGACGGAACTGTACAAGTGAAAGAATTCAATAGCCCGAATTGTTTAGATGATTCCTTCGATGTGGATCCAGTTGTTCGAGAATGGCGTGCTCTTGATTCTCTTGTCAAGGAACTTGTCGAGCCTTTTGACGATAAATGTGATTGGCGTAATCTAGTCCCGGAACCAAAAAAATTCTCGGCAGAAAAATACAAACGTAAAGGCTGGTCTTTAGTTTTGACAGAAAAGGATTGCCCTGCTTTATGAAATTCTTTCTAGTTGCTTTACTAGCCCTTTTCGTTTCGTTTGCGAGTGCGTATGATGCTAGGCAAAGGTACACTTTTTATTCAATGAATAATTCGAAGGTTGTCTATGATTACCGAATTGATGACTTTTCCAGATTGTTCGGGGATTCCTTGTTCGGTCAAAATGGATTGTTTGTTTTCTACGAGCATTTGGGCATTCAGCGTTTGTATATAAAATATTATGGAAACGCTGACGAAGACTTGCATGTGTATCAGCTGCCCAAAACGGAAACGCTTCTTTGGCTCCATCCTGAAAAGTTTATGGAAGAGAAGGAACGCTTGCTGAAAGGGAACGTGCCTCTTGAAAAATGCGGGACTAAAATTTCTGCAGGGGAAAAGATTTTGGCTGATTTGGACTCGTTGCATATGGATAGGCATTTGTTCGTGCATCCGACGGTATCTTATGGTCGTGATATGAAGCATATAATCATGGGATTCTCGCAAATTGATGGGACCCGGCATTACTTTTATTATGTAAAATATGAAAATTTCTGGGAACAGAAGGATAGCCGCTTTGCTGTGTATGCTGATGTTTTCAAAATAATGGAGTCTTTGGATAGCATGGTTGCTTTGCCGGGGTGCCGATGATGAAAAAGTACATGATGTTTTTTCTGCTATTGCTGGTTTCGTGTGCTGGGGTGAACCGTCCTGGAAATTCGTTGAAAATTTTCTATGCGGATATGTTTAAAACGGATTATTTCGAAGAATGGGGACTGTTCCGCTCAACGGCTTTTGGTGTAGTTACGAAAAATAAGATGAATTTTGTTGCTAACGATACTTCATTCAATAAAATGTGTGGAGACCTTTTTGGTAAAAAGGAATTCTTTGCCAGTCGAATTTATCGCGAAGAGTCGAATGCTAAAATCGCTGCTGAATGTTTTTGGCTGCCATCGGTACCTGTAAACACGACTATCTTTACGGAAGAATTGATTAGCAGCATGCTTGCTCATAGGAGGGTATGGACCGAAAAAGATTCTGTTTATCGCGTCCTTTATGGTGGAGACAGTATCCAAGTTGTTGCGGGAGTCTACTACAATCATAGAATGGTGTGCGAAAAAAGGGATAGCTACAATTGCGTGTTTGATAGAGACTTTGAACAGGCTGAAATCCTTTTTGAAGGACCTTTTTACGAAATTTCGCTTCCCGCTAAAGGCAGAATACGTTCACTGACAATTCGAACCGAAGAAAAAAATCCTGTAATCTACAAGCCCCTAAAACTCGATCCGTCCATTCTCCCGCTTGAAAGCCCCGGCTACAAGAAACTCCGCGAGCGGGAGGAATCCCTCGGGAAACGTTTTTAAATGACGTTCTAAACGGAATTTTTGTCCACTTTTTTTTGCAAAATTATTTTGTCTTGACTTGCGCTTTCTGCCGGTTTATATTGTCCTTGTTTGAAATATTCATCGACAATATCGACAGGGGAATGTACAATGGCCAAGCGCAAGCCGCTCAAGGACTGTATCGTGAAGCCGGGCGAAAAGAGCCCGTTTGCAAATTTGCTGGTGGATTTGGCCTTCAAGAAGGCCTTCGACCCGGATAAACCATCAAGCCGTGAAAACCTAGTGAACCTGCTGAATGACCTGCTGGAACCGCAGCTCAAGCGGCCCATCAAGAATGTGTGGACTCGCAACGTGGCGAAAAACCTGAGCGGGAGCAAGGAATCCCGCACGGCGATTTTTGACCTGCACTGCGAAGACGATATGGGCAACCTCATTGAAATAGAGGTGCAGATCCGCAAGTTGAGAAATTTTCGTAAGCGTCTCGCTTTCTATGCGAGCGAATTGGTGGCAAACCAGGCGGAGCCCGGCCAAGAGTGGAAATTTGACGTGAAGCCGACCTACGTCATCGCGTTTGCACAGCATAACG
>JAEEGI010001315.1_pt1 | contig 62365 bp, 53 predicted proteins | sample 8958751 | NCBI WGS metagenome assembly JAEEGI01 (sample SAMN16246545, study PRJNA631951) | gut metagenome | biome: gut microbiome; feature: rumen; material: KS-attached | host: Bos | place: Iran: Karaj | collected 2018-10
TGATTCAGAGTATTATCGCGATGATCCACGTGCGCAGGAGTATGGCCATAATGGTATCGATGCTCCGGTCTCTGCCGCAAGCACAATGAATGAGCCTTTGACGGAGCCTAGCCAGACAATGGCAGATCCGGTTAAAGAGGCGGAGCATCACGTCGAGAAAACAGAAGTAGAAACTCAGAGCGCCGATTTTGCCGAGCCTTCTACGGTTAATATGTGGGATAATATTCGCACCGACAATAGTAGTGACGACAGCGACATTCCGGCCATTTTAAGGCGTCGCAAGAAGAACAAAGATTAGGAGGACTTTCATGAGCCATCTAAAAATTGGCGAGAGTAAAGTCATCGAGAGTCGGGAGTCTCAGGACGGAACAATGATTCGTCGTCGTCGCGTATCTTTGGATGGAAAACATCGTTTTACTACATACGAGAGAATTGAGAGACCTGGAATGATGGTGCGCAAGCGTAGTGGTTCGCGCGAGGCTTTTGACCGCGACAAGCTTGCTGGAGCGATTCGCAATAGTGTAGGCAAGTATTTTAACAGCGATTTAGATGTCCAAGATATTGTGGATAAGGTGGAAGATTTAATATACGACCAGGGTAAGGATGAAATCCCATCTAGCTTGATCGGTGAGACGATCTTGGAAGTGTTATCTGAAAAGAATGAGATGGCTTATGTTCGCTTTGCGAGCGTGTTTAAAGAGTTTAAATCTCTTGACGATCTAGAGCGCAGCATCGCAGAACAGCGTGAGCGCATGAAGCAGCGAAAAGAAAAGGAGCAATAAAGATATGAGGGTGGTAGTAATTTGGCGCGAGGAAACGGATTATGCGCGTTCGGTAATTGAATGGTTGCATGACTGTGAACGTCGAGTGGGTGTGGCGCCAGAAAGCTTATCGCCAGACGAGCCAGAAGGCGAGAGCTTGTGTAGGGCATACGATGTAGTGGAATATCCGACCATCTTAGCGATGAATGATGATGGCAAGATGTTGCAGACGTGGCGAGGAAGGGATTTGCCGCGCATTGATGATGTAACATATTACTTAATGGAGCATTGATGAAACACAATAAGCTGGTAAGAGATAAGATCCCGGATATTATTTTGGCGGAAGGACACCAAGTCTCGGCACGCATTCTTAATGATAAAGAATACAAGGTTGAGCTGGAAAAGAAATTAATAGAAGAATGCCAGGAAGTTTTAGGCTCGAAAGGTGAACATCGCCTGGAAGAGCTCGGTGACGTACTGGAAGTAATGATTGCTTTGGCTCAACGTGAAGGTTTTTCGTTGGACGACATAATTGTAGCGGCACGACAAAAGCGCGAAAAACGTGGCGGGTTTGACAAAAAGATTTTTTTAGTCGAAGACAAATAACTACCCAAATGGGATAGTTTTTTATTTTTTGAATAAATATGATATAATGCAAGCATAAAGCGTTTGAGCAGCCATCAACTGCGAGCTGATGAAAGAACGACGTAGCTAGTGCGAGAAGCTAAGTCTAGTAGAATCATCCGTGAGTCTGCGTAAAAGATTAATCGAGTGCTAGAACAATCTAGAAATTGGATGGTACCGCTCTGAGGAGTTCCAATGAAAATTGGAATTTTTTTATGCAAAAGAAAGGAGTGCGTGGGTATGAAGTATAAATATGGTGAACGACGCCGGGCGAGCGAATACGAAAAAGCCTTGGTGGAGTATTGGAAGAAAAATAAAACCTTTGAAAAGTCGGTCGAAAATCGTCCGATTGATAATTCCTATGTATTTTATGACGGCCCGCCATTCATTACGGGTAATCCGCACCACGGTACTTTATTGTCTTCGATTGTAAAAGATGCAGTGCCGCGCTATTGGACGATGCAGGGCAAACGCGTTGAGCGCCGTTGGGGTTGGGACTGCCATGGTTTGCCGGCGGAGAACTTTGTTGAGAAGCAGCTCGGTATTACGGATAGGCGCGAGATTGGCACGAAGTGGCCGCTCGAGACATATATTACTAAGGCGCGCGAGTCGATGGTGGCAAATTCGGAGACTTGGCGCGGTACGATTGACCGGATTGGCCGTTGGGTAGATTTCGATAATTGTTATCGGACGATGAATAAAGACTTCATGGAGTCGGTTTGGTGGGCTTTCAAAACCCTTTACGAGAAGGGTAAGATTTATGAGGGCGAAAAGGTCTTGATGTATGATACGAAGTTCGCAACGCCGGTCTCGAAAGCTGAAGTAACGATGGATAACGATGCATATCAAACAGTTACTGACCCGAGTGCATATGTGAAGTTTAAACTAGCCGATAGCGATGAGTATATTTTAGCCTGGACGACCACGCCGTGGACCTTGCCGGCAAACATGGCGCTGGCAGTGTCTAAAAAGCTCAAATATGGCCTATATGACGTCGAAGGCGACAAAATGATTATGGCTAAGGATTTAGCGAAAAAACTTGTTGGAGAGGACGCTAAGGCCATTAAAACGTATTCTGGAAGCGACCTGGAGGGCCTAAAATACGAGCCGTTATTTGAAATGGACGACGAGATTGCACGTAACGAAAATGCGCATAAGATTTGGACGGCGGATTTTGTTTCCGCCGAAGACGGTACGGGTATCGTGCATATTGCGCCGGCTTATGGTGAGGATGACTATGCGTTAGGAAAACGCAACAAAGTGCCAGTGCGACATACGATTGATGACAACGGTTATTATTTCCCAGAGTGGGCCGAAAAATTGCATGAGATCGGCGTGCGCGATACGGACGAGAATGGCATTGAGGTATGGGCAGGCAATAAGTTTATAGCAAAATGTCTAGAAGAAAAGGGTGCAATTTGGAAGATCGAATATATTAAACACGAGTATCCATTTAACCCACGTAGTAAACAGCGCATCATGTATCGGGCATTTCCAAGTTGGTTCTTTGATGTGGAGGGGAGCAAAGAATTGATGCTCGAGAAGAACGAAGATATCAATTGGTTCCCGGCGCACTTAAAGCACGGTCGTTTTGCGAAGAATATTGAGCAGGCGCCAGATTGGAATTTGAGTCGCGATCGCTTTTGGGCGACGGCGATGCCAGTTTGGAAGGGTGACAAGGGCTCTATCAGAGTAGTTGGTTCTTATGATGAGCTGTATGAGCTCTCGGGTGTGAGGCTTGAGGACTATCATCGTCCGTGGGTGGATGCGATTGAGTTTGATATCGATGGCGAGCATTTTAAGCGCATTGATAAGGTGTTGGACTGTTGGTTTGAGTCTGGTTCGATGCCGTTTGCGCAGCTACATTATCCATTTGAGAACAAAGAAAAGTTCGAGAAGAACTACCCAGCAGATTTCATTGTGGAATATGTCGGTCAGGTTCGTGCATGGTTTTATTATGTGCACGTAGTGAATACGGCGCTGTTTGGTGAGTGCGCTTATAAGAATGTAATTACCACCGGAACTTTGGCGGGGAACGATGGGCGCAAGATGAGTAAGTCACTCGGCAACTACACTGATCCGAATGAATTGATGGACAAATTTTCGGCGGATGCTTTGCGTTTCCAGTTGCTATCTAGCCCAGTGCTTGCAGGCGAAGATTTCGCGTTGCTCGACAAGGATGTTTCGGATGTAGCGCGCAAACTAACAATGATTTGGAATGTCTATGATTTCTTTACGATGTACGCCGAGGTGGACGGTTGGGATTCAAAGAATAGCTGGAAGCCGTCTGGAAAGACAACTTTTGGCGATTTGAAAAACCCACTGGATCGTTGGATTATTTCGCGTTTGCACCAAGTAAAGGCCGAGATTATTGAGGGGATGGATCAATATAATATACCAAAGGCGCTAGCTGGAGTATTGCCATTTATTGATGATCTCTCAAACTGGTTCGTGCGTCGTTCGCGCCGACGTTTCTGGAAATCCGAGGATGATGGCGATAAAGCTGAGGCATACTGGACGTTATATACGGTATTGGTGAAGTTTGCCGCTGTAGTTGCGCCATTTGTGCCATTCTTGGCTGAGGAGTTATGGCTGAATATGACCGGTGGCGAAGAAGGCGAGTCGGTGCATTTATTGAATTATCCGAAGAATATTGAGGTCGACCAAAGGGTACTAGATGATATGGCGCGTTGTCGCGAGATTATTAAAGATGGTTTGGCTTTGCGAATGGTGCGCGATGATGGTTTTGGCCAAATTAAGGTGCGCCAACCATTGGCGAAGCTAACATACGGCGGAGATAAGCTTGAAAAATTCTATGAAAATATCATTGCCGAAGAGGTTAATGTCAAGAAAGTTGTTCATGGCGAAGAATTAGTACTCGACAAAAAGCTAACAAAAGGACTACGCGAAGAAGGATTTGTTCGCGAGTTGATTCGTTTTGTTCAGGCTGCACGCAAAAAAGCTGGGCTTAATGTTGATGATCGCATTAAACTTTCAGTATCAGTAAAAGTTCCAGCTAAACACCTTGAAATGCTCAAAAATGAGGTGTTGGCAACTGAATTCTCGACTGATGCTAACTATGGGTATGATGAAATAGCAAAAATTGAAGGGGAAAATGTAACTATTTCGTTAGAAAAAGCCTAATAAGTGCTATTAATACGCCTAGTTTCAACGCGCTAATCGTTCGACTGGGCGTATTTTGTTGCCGCAAATAACATGAAATTATGCAAAATATGCATAATTTTAAATATCAATAGCGGGGTAGTGGAAATATTTTTAGAATTTTTCAAGGGGGTCTTCGCCTCTGTTAAATTTGACAAATATGCTAAAAATAAGCATAAGCATGCTTGACAAAAAAGCACAAGTGTGATAGCATAAGGACAGTTGGAACAGAAACCAACACAAAAACGAAAAATCAAATTCCAAAATCGGGTAATAAGGAAGGAGAAAGCGAAAAACAAAAAGAAAGGAAAAATAAAAAATATGAGTCAATTTGAAAAAATGACAATTCCGGGAATGGCTGACGGCATCATAGATGACCAGGAGCAATTCGAGGAACAACAAAGAAGAAATGAGGCTCAGCTAGAAGCGGAAATCGAAGATAGTAAAGATTCATCTCTTGATAGCCTAATCGGCTACGATGATCGCGTAGAATTCGTACCGTTCAAAGAAGTAAAAATGAGTCCAGAACAACTTGCCAAACTTGCCAAACGAAGACAAGTAATAGGACACGCTTTACTATCTAAGTTAGCTTCTTAAATACAAAATAAGTAGTGAAAGGAGTATGCCTATAAGATAGAAAAAGCAAAATAATAAAAAACTAAAGGAGTATGCCTATAAGATAAAGAATAAAAATGCAGAAGGAGACCAATCACTAGCCATTGGTCTCTTTTTGTTTTGCATGTTGACAAATTAGAAATGCTAGTGCTAAAATCGAGGCAAAATAGGTCAAAATAAAAATAAAAAAAGGAATAATAATGGAAAGAGCCCCAAGAAGAGAATCAGCTGGCGAAACCCGTACAACTAAGGAGCGAAGCCGAGAAATCTATAATAATAGAGGCATGTCGCACTCTGCGTTCGTGGAGTTAGCTGAGGGAGTTATTTCAGATTTTAAATTTTCAAAATTTGCTAAAGGCGAATACTCCCATGATCAAATGGCGCAGCTAGAAGAAAAATTAAGAGAGGCGAGAGAGCAGCCTACTGGTGCAACGAACCCAGAACCGGCTCCAGCTCCGGCTCCGGCACCACGCCCAACACCGCGCGCTCCTGAGACTCCAAGTAACAGTGGCACGGCTGAGAACGCTGGGATGGAGAGGGGATCTAATAATACCGGTAACGGTAATATGGGGAGGGCGGTAGCTGCGACTGCTGCTGCATTGGCCGGTGTTGCCGCTGTGTCTGCTGTTGTTGGTGCGGGCTTGGGTGGCGCATTTAATGGCGATAAGGCTCCAGAAGCAGCGCAGCAGGAAGAGGCTGATGCAGCCGCAGCAGCCGAAGCTCAGGAAGATGGCGAGAGTTTTGATATTAGCGACAACTATCGCGGTCGTTTTGCGGACGAAACTGGTAATTACGCTAACCCAAACAAAGATAAGCCGTGGAACTTCGGCGAATCATATGAATATACAACTCCGGAAGCTTTTAGAGAGGAAGTTCAGGAAGTGGCAAAGCATGAGCCGGCGATGTTTGCGTCATGGTACTATGATTTGGACGACTCCGTGAAAGTACCTGGCACCGAAAATATGTCGATGGCTGAATTGCAGCAAGCGATGATGGAAGATGAAGACTTGCATAGGCAGATGGTAGAGACATTTATTGCGGTCACCGAGGATGCCGAGTTTAATGAAGATACGGTTACCGGCGAGTACACGAACGTTTATGCGCAGACTACCGGCGGTAATGGTGAGCAAATTACTTCCGAGAATACTCACGCTGTGCATTGCGTAACAAACGAGAATGGATCGAAAGTTGTGGTAATGACGTATAAGACCAAAGATGGCAGGACGGTAACATTAACATTCCGCGAAGCTTGTGGCTTGCAGAATATTCGTAAGACGGGAACGCCTGAATCGGACAAAATTATTACTTCTACGCCAGAAATCGAGACGCCAGATAATCCAGATAACCCGGATAACCCGGATAATCCGGATAATCCAGACAATCCGGACAAGCCAGACAAACCGGATAAGCCGGATGAACCAGATGAGCTAAAAGAGAAGACCGACTTTGATGAAGACGACGTTTTCCGTGACGATGATGCTGGCTCAGAATGGGAGGAAGACGATGAGGCGATATCTGAAGAAACGAAGACGGAAGAGCCGTCGACTCCTGCGAAAGAAGATTTCCATGAAGATACGGGCAATTATAGTGAGCCAGAGCCGGCATCGGAAGAATCGCAACACGCCGAGCAGCAAACAAGTTCGCATGAAACTAAAGAAGAGCAAGAATCTAAAGCTGAGGAAAGCAAGGCAGCAGAGACGCAGAAGGAAGCGAATGATAGCGGTAACAAGGCAAATCAGGCAGCAGAGTCGAAATCTTCTAGTGAAACTAAGAGTGAAGCCCAGAATTATGATACAGATAATGACGGGGAATTTAGTGAAGAAGAGAGAGAAAATCTCCCTTGGTAATAATTAAGGACTTTGTTAGTAAAAAGGAGTAATACATGCCAAAACAAAAAAATATCAACTTTAAACGGAGGCTGATAGTCGCAGGTTTGTCAGCGTTGACACTCGCGGTGTTGGCGCCGGCAGCATCTACATATGCATGGGGGCCGGATCGTCCAACCTATACGATGAAGAAACCGGCAGACCATCCGACTTTCAACTCTATTACCGATAATAACGTTATCGGTGACGAGCGCGACTTCGTACGTGTGACCGAGGTGGGCGGTAACGGCAAGTACGTAAACGAGCTCAAGATTACGCCAGGTAAGACCTACGAAGTCTATATCTTCTACCACAACAATGCGGCTTCAAACTTGAATGGTAGTGGTAAGGGTCTTGCTAATAAAGTAAAAGTTCAGAGCAAATTCCCATCGAAGGTTAACTCTTCTAGCAAGGGCACGATTAGTGCAACAATTTCTGCAGAGGATTCAACGCCAAAGTCGGTGTGGGACGAAGCTTACTTTACGACGGATTCAAAAGAGGACGTTGAGCTGAGATATCTTCCAGCAACGGCAATCATAAAGAACCAAGGTAAGCTAAACGGTACGGTTTTGAGCACAGAATTGTTCACTACGGGTGACTACATTGGCTACAATAGCCTAAGTGGTGTATTGCCTGGTTGTGAGGAGTTCTCTGGCCATATTGTATACCGCCTACGCGCGGAACAGGCTAGCTCTTCAGTAGCAAAAACAGCTTCTTTGGATGGAAAGAACTTCTTCCAAGATGTAACTGCAAAACCTGGTGACACGGTAACTTATAAGATCACCTTCAAGAACACGGGTTCGAAAGATTTAACTAACGTAACTTTCCGCGATAAACTTCCTACGGGCGTTACTTTGGTTCCTGGGAGTGTCAAATTATACGATGATGGAACCAAGAAGACTGTAACCTTGTCGGATGCGGTAGTCGCAAACGGCGTTAATACCGGTTTGTTTGGTATTAATGTTACTGGTACTTTGACCTATCAAGTAAAGGTTAATGACGATATCGTTAAAAATGGTAGCTGTGGCACGAATAGCTTTAAGAATATTATTAATGCCACAACCGACCAGACTGGTACTAAGACTGCAACTTCAACTATTAAGGTTGAAAAGACTTGCGAAGAGCCAGATCCATGTAAGAATGAAGACGGTTCTATCAAGCCTGAGTGCTGCGATAAAGAAGAATACAAAGATGCTCCTGAATGCGAAGAGCCAGATCCATGTAAGAATGAAGACGGTTCTATTAAACAAGAATGTTGTGACCAACCTGAATATAAGGATTTGCCACAATGTAAAGAAGAACCAAAACAGGTTCCAGAATTACCAAATACTGGCCCTGGCGAAATAGCTTTGGCGGTAGTAGCTGCAGTCTGTGTAATTACTGGTGTTAGCTATTGGTATCGTAGCCAAAAAGAAGTTGCCGAGGTTCAAAAAGGAATCAAAGGCAACGGTGGCAAAAAATAAAAGATTGTAATTAGCTCCTTTATACATCTTTATAAAAAATAGACGCTAGTCCGGGTATGCTAGCGTCTATTTTGTGCTAGAGCTATTGATTTATTTAGATATACATGGTATAATATACTAATCAAGTGTTTTTTGACGCTTGCGTAACTGTGGTTTAGGATCTGAGAGAAGGGTGGTAAAATGATAAAAGAATTATTTACACCGAAATATGCTCCATGCATACTTGCTGTGAACGTACTGTTCTTAGCGGGTTGCCTTTGCCTCGTTCATGATTGCTTCAGGAAGTATATCCCGAGCCAGTTCGAGAAGTGTAAGAAACATCGCAAGATGCGCGATATACTCCGCTTGGCGGTGTCTCTGGTAGGCACGATTATGCTAATAGTCGCGTGCCTTGACTATAGCTTCTTTATCGGCATTGCGGTACATCTTTTGGGCTTTGGAGACTCTATTGCTTACGCCCTCTGGGATGGTGGCTTTGCGGCTACTGTGACTGCCTGCATTGTTGGCTGGCATAAGCGGACAACGAAGACGACGGAAAGCTATGCTCGCGATCGATAACCTAAGCTTAGCGCCCCAGTAGGGCGCTTTTTCATGCACTGAACATTTTCGTGCTTAGGCTTGAAATATGGGGTAGTTTTTGATATAATAGCGCAAGTAATAAAGGAATTTTATGAAAAAAGCAGTCATAAAGGTTGGCGGCAAGCAATACATTGTCGCTGAAAAAGAGACCCTCCGTGTGGACCTCCTCCCGGAAGGAACTAAAGATCTCGCTTTAGATGCTTTGCTCGTAATTGACGGCGATAAGACCACCGTTGGTGATCCGACCGTTAAGGGAGTAAAGGTGAAGGCGAAGGTCGTAGAAGCAAAGGTAGCTGGCGACAAAGTTCGCGTTATTCGCTATCACTCCAAGAAACGTGTTCATACTGAAACTGGACATCGCCAAAAATACTCAGAGATTGAAATCCAAAGTATTGGTAAATAAAAAAGAAAAATTCACCCCACAATTGGGTGAATTTTTTGTGTTTTTTAAATGTTTTTGCTTATTTGTGATATCATATAAACATAACAGTAATGCCCCTGGAATGAGGGCTATAAGCGGAGGAAAAATGAGCAAAAAGAAAAAGACGATGCTTGTTGCAGCGATTGTATTAGGTATTGCCGTATTAGGTTTGGCCGCAGGCGTATATGCGAAGTATGTTGCTTCGTTGACGGCTGGAAATGGCGGTGTAGCAATTGCCAAATGGGCTTTTAGTGATGACAATTCGAATGCTACGGTAGCTTGTCCGTTGAACTACAATTCTAACACGCTGGTCGATAATAGGATTGCCCCTGGTACGAGCGGCACATGTACATTAGAGTTGTCTAACGAGAATAGTGAAGTAGGTGTCAAATATACACTCAAGGCTACGGGTGTTTCGGGCGTCCCTAGCAATTTGGTTCTGACGTATACCAATGATCAAAATCAAGTGGTTAATTTGACACAGGGTGCCACCGTAACTGGCACGATGGCGCCTGGTGAGACAGGAAAAACTTTTGTAGTTAACTGGGAGTGGCCATACTACACTAGCGATGCGGACGACATTGAAGATACGAACAATGGTATTGCTGGTGGCGAGAATGGCACCAAAATGGTATTAAATTTCTCGGTTTCTGGCGAGCAAGTTCAGCCATCTGTCTAATAGCGTTATATAGAACAAATAAATGTGGAGACTGTTTCAGTCCCCACACGGGTGATGAATAAATAATTTATTATCCATGTGAGGGCTGAAGAATAATAGAAGGAGGAATGCGCGTGAAAGAAAGTAAAGAAAAGCGAAATATTCTACCAGTAGCGATAATTATATTATTGTTGTTGATGGTGTTTGTTTTGCTTTGGCTTCTTTTGAGACCGCAACCAGAACCGACTAAGATTCCGACTGGTAACATTGATGTGTTCGATATTCGAATCGGATGTCTTTGTAAGGGTAAGAATAAAGATGACAAGACCGATGATGGCGGCGACGATGAGTGTGGCAATGATGCGGATGGCTTTTATCCAAACGTATCGCCTGGCGCGAATGGCCAAAAGAAAGACACGGAAAAGAAAATTAATGGCGATACTAATACGGACGTAGATGACGCTGGGATTGTTTATGTGGACGACGACAACGGTTGGTATGTATATCAGAAGAATTTGGAGATATTTAACAATGCTGCTTTTGAGTATACAAATAAGATTGCGCCGGGGGTATCAAATTCGTACGATTTTAAGGTTCACAATGAGACTAGCAATACAATTCGTTATAATATCGAGTTTGCTGAAGAATCTGAGTATGCGATTAACATGAAATATCGCCTAAAGAGAGCTGGGGCCTATGTGGTCGGCAGCGAGACGGAATGGGTAAACGCAAGCCAGCTTTTGACGGCGATGAAGCAGTTGGTTAATGATGGCGTAGACGCATATACCTTGGATTGGATGTGGCCGTATGAGGACGGGAAAGATGATCAAGATACGGAAGCTGGAAAGAACATGGAGTCGGAATATTATTTAGGCATAAAGGTGAACTTCGAGGAAGTGTAGAATGACACAAAAGAAACACATGCGGATATGGCAAATCGTCTTGCTGGGCGCGATGGCGGCTTGTGCTTCGTTTGTTACGAGTGTTTGTGTTGCGAAGATGGTTGGTAGCCAAGTAGAGTTAGAGGCTGAAGCGAGACAGATAGCAAAATGGTCCGTGGCAATAACTGGTTGTTCTGACAATGGAGTCGATTTAGTGGCGGGCGGCGACATAAAGAACTGTTCTTTGAATGTGGCAAATAACTCAGAGGTGGCAAGTAGCTATGTGATTGAGGTGTCGAATATACCGAATGGTGTGAAGGTTGGTTTGGGCGCTAGTGGCGCTTTATTAACGCCACAGAATGGCACAGTTAGATTTACTGATACCGGCGGAACACTAGCTATGAATGATGATAGGGGCCATGTTTTGCGTTTTGGCGCAGATTTGGCAACCAACGTAATTAATGAGAATGAGATAACTGTAGGCGTATTGTTTGCGCAGGAGGAGCCGCGATGATGCGAAAGTGCATGAGAGTGCTTGCGATTATTGCAGTATCGGGTTTGCTGTTGAGCGTCTATGCGATTAATACGCGGGCAAAGTATGCATCTAGAGCCGAAAGCACGGTGCAACTTAGCGTCGTGAAGCCGCATTATACGGTTGCCTTTAATGCTAATGGTGGTACTGGTACGATGAATGGTCAGGATTTCACTTACGACACGGCGCAAGCCTTGAATGCGAATAGTTTTACTCGAAGCGATTATCATTTTGTGGTCTGGAATACGGAGGCGGACGGCAGCGGCGACTCTTACGATGATGAGGAAGAGGTATTGAATTTATCGGAAACTGGTACGGGTACGATAACTCTATATGCGCAGTGGGAAGAAAATGCGATGCATACGGTATTTGAGCTTAATGGCGAATGTGTTTTTCATGGTTATGATATGCAACAGGGGACAGGGGAAGGCTATATTACAGGAAATGGTTGCGAAGTTGGTGGCGTAAATTATGCAGACGGCACACATAAGTTTATAGATACCGGTGTACGGTTGTATGACCAGGATAATTACGAAAAAGACTACGAGATTGGTTTTACGATTGTTTCTTACGACCCAACTAAACAATACCTTGATCAGGCTATTGGCGACACGGCCAGTCAGGCGTCTTTTATGAATACGAAGTTTGAAGATGCGGGAAGAAAATTCCCAGGTTTAGTAGTTCGTAAGAATGGCGACAAAATCGAAGTGACGCAGACCATAAAAGGCAATAAGCCAACTCCTGGCCAAAATCCTGCTAGAACGACAACTAAAGTAACGGTCGCGAGAGTGGACGGAGTCGTGTATTATTCCTTTAACGATAATCCTTTTGTGATGTTGCAGGATATTAATGGAACGGCAGATTATTTTAATACTACAGTATGGTTTGGTGCAGCGGCTAAGTCTGACGGCGCGACTCCGATACGTTTCATAGATGCGACTTTATCAAATATGTACGTTAAGATTGGCGAGACTGGCGTAAATAAGCATGTCGTCTCATTTGATGCGGGTGGAGTAACTAGTAATCCTGCGAACGTTACGATTATCGGTACGAGAAAAATTGGCAATGCGTTACCGGTATTAGAGAATCAAAATGGGCATTTCTTCAAAGGTTGGTATACGGAAGAGAACGGCGGTGGCACTTTAGTCACATCCGACATGGTAATTGATAATGATATGACTCTTTATGCCCTTTGGCGCGATAACGACAATGTTTGTAGCGTGGGGGCGACTATTAGCAATTCACTTCAGGGATGTATTAATGCGGCGGGCGCATCTGATACGATAACGTTACTAGATAATGTGAGGGAGCATATTATTATCAATAGTGGAAAAGTTATTACGATTGATCTTGGCGGTTATACGTTAGGGGATAATAATGTCGGCGCGGCGGTAGTTAAGAACAATGGTGATTTGAGGTTGATTAATGGTACGATTACTTCTTCGGTAGACTTTAGCGTTATCGATAACAATCCGGGCGCTAAGTTGTCGGTTGGGCAGGACTTAAGAATAATTGCAACTGGCACAAAACAGGCGATTTATAACGATACTGCCGAGCTTCATATAACTGATAATGCGTATTTGAGTTCAGTTTCAACTATACGTCCTGCACTAGAGAATCATAGTAACGGTGGCAAAATATATGTTGAGGGTGGTACGATTATCTCTGTCAACCAGCAGGGAATAAACAATAAGGCTGGAACGCTAGCGATTGGCGTGGGGGATGGAACAATTAATGCCAATTCGCCAGTTATTCAAGGCGCGACTTATGGAATCACTACCGGCAATAATAATATCTCTATGTATGACGGCATTCTGAGGGGCGAAACAGGGGCAATTGATAATCCTGGAAGAATTACCGCTACCGAGAGTGGAGCTACGGCGGTTGGTATAAACCCAGTAGTGACAGAGATTATTGATGGTACTACGTACAAAGTGCTCTATTACGAATAATAATGATTTGGGCGTCCGTAAAGCGCTAATGGTGTGCTATTATAATTGTTAGTATGAGTGTGGTAATTGGAATAATAATCGGTATATTTATGTTAATGTTCCTCGTGACAGCGCACGAGTTTGGACATTTTATTGCAGCAAGGCGTAACGGAGTTGAGGTTGAAGAGTTTGGTATTTGTTTTCCGCCGCGCGCAATTGCTTGGCGAAAGGTTGGCGGCAAGTGGCGCCGTCTCAAAAAGAGTGAATGGAGCAACCCGCCTGGGAAGGGTACGATAATATCGCTAAACTTGTTGCCGATTGGTGGCTTTTGCCAAATGAAGGGTGAGAGCGATGCGGATACCGAAAAAGGTAGTTTTGGTGCGGCAAACTTTTGGGGGAAAACTAAGATTCTGTTCGCTGGTGTTGTGATGAACTGGGCGGTAGCTTTTGTATTGCTAACGGTTCTAGCATGGATTGGTATGCCACATTTCTTGGATGGACAATTCATGATTGAAAATGATGTTAAAGTGATCGTAGATGAGCCAGTGAAAATTGGTGAAGTTATAAAAGATAGCCCAGCGGAAAAGGCGGGGCTAAGGAGTGGTGATTCGGTAATAGCGATGCGCGCTATCGATGACGGATCGGAGTCTGAAGAAATAGTAAAGACGGAAGATTTGCTAGAGTTCAATAAAAAACATGCAGGTGGTTACGTATATATGAATTATGAGCGTGACGGTCATGAGATGTTGGCGGAAATAAAGTTAAATGATAGTAATGCAGATTATTTGCTTGGCGCGGGTATTTCGGGTAGCGTCAGATACATGAGCTCTTGGAGTGCGCCGATTGTTGGGTTGGGGACCACGGCGCAAATAACTGGGGAAACATTCAAAGGCGTAGGAATGTTGCTATACAATTTAGTTAGTGGCGTAGTACAACAAATTAATCCGAATGCGGAAGTGCGCGAGAGTGGCGCTAAAGCAATTAAAAGCGCGGGCGATTCAGTAAGTGGGCCGGTAGGCATAATTGGTGTTTTGTTCCCAGCTTTTGCGGCGAGTGGTCTAAATAACTTAATGTTCTTGGTGGCCTTAATATCAATTTCGTTGGCATGTATGAATGTTTTGCCAATTCCGGCTCTAGATGGTGGAAGATGGTTATTGATTACGATTTATCGTTTGCGAAAGAAGAAATTGACTAAGGCGAAAGAAGAGAAGATTGTTGGGCGAGCTTTTATGGTGATTCTGATTTTAGCAGCTATCGTAACTGTAATTGATATTATAAGGTTGTTCTAATGAGTGAACGTCGCGGTGGACTAATAGCGTCAAAACTAGATGGGATGCGCAAACGCGCAAAGAAAGATGAAAAGTATAAAAAACGCTTGACGATTTTTTGGGCGTTGGCGATTACGTTATGGGTCGGCTTCGTATTCTTCGCGGCGCAGATTGTGGTGTTTTTGATTGCGCGCATACTTATTAATGCAGTTAACTGGCCAATAAATGAGAATGTGGCGCAGACGGTATGCATGGTGATTTCTTATGCGCTAGCGTTAGGAGTGCTTATATTGGTGGCAAAAAAGATTTTTAGTGCTCAGGTTACGCGCGATAGTTTGGGCTTGCGCGGTTTACCTACTTGGACGGATATATTGTTGTCGCCGGTGGGGTACATCGTGTCCTTGTTGGGTGCGGTTGCGATAGTATATGTGATGCAATTAATTTTGCCGGTAGTGAATTGGTCGGAGACGCAAGATGTTGGTTTTAATAATGTCGTATCGTCGATGGACCGAATTATTACTTTTGTAGCTTTGGTGATTTTGGCGCCATTAATGGAAGAATTGATATTTCGCGGATACCTTTATAGCCGCCTGCGCGGGAAGATGAGCGCATTGCCGGCAATAATCTTGGTGTCCGTATTGTTTGGCGTTATGCATGGACAATGGAACGTGGGGATTGTAGTTGGCGTGATGAGTGTAGTTTTATGTATAGCGCGCGAGATGACGGGTACTATATATGCGGGCATATTGATGCACATGATTCGCAATGGCATAGCGTTTTATATGCTTTATGTTAATCCGATGGGGTTGGCTGGATTTGGGGCAGTGGTGCCAGTGCTGCTACCATTCTTGGTATAATAGGTTATATGCCGGAGTTGCCAGAAGTAGAGACTATTAGGCGTGGGCTGGATAAGTTCATTTTGAATCAGACGATTCAAGAAGTGCATGTTTTGTGCGAAAAGAGTTTTCGAGGTAACAAAAAATGGCTATTAGGGCAAAAGATTATTAAGATAGATCGTCGGGGCAAAGCTTTGCTGATTCAACTCGAGAACAATATGTGGATGATGGTGCATTTACGCATGACTGGTCAGATGATTTTTGTGGGTGATGAAAAGTTTGCGGCTGGACATCCGGATGGCGGTTTTACGGAGAAGATGCCAGGGCGACATACGCGCGTGTATTTTGATTTTACAAATGGCACGCACTTATATTTTAATGATCAACGTAAGTTTGGTTTTATAGCTGTGCTAGATGAGTTGGGGCTGCATGAGGACAAATTCTTGAATAAACTAGCACCAGAACCGTGGGATATGAAACCCGATGATTTTTGGACTATGCTACAGCGTCATAAAGCGGCGCCAATTAAGGCGGTAATACTTGATCAGGGTAATATTGCGGGAGTGGGGAATATTTATGCGGATGAAGGGTGTTTTTATGCGAAGATTTTGCCTTGGCGAAGATGCGACAGTCTTGACCGCGATGAGGCAGATTTACTGCTAAGGGGGCTTTGCGAAGTGATGCAGGCCTCGATTGACAGTGGCGGTTCGACAATGAAAGATTACGTACGCGCAGATGGTACGAAGGGAAGTTATCTGGAGAAATTTGCGCAGGTATTTCGTCGTGAGGGGCTAGAGTGTCGACGTTGTGGCGGGATGATTGAAAAAACACGAGTGGCTGGACGCGGCACGCATTATTGCAAGGGGTGCCAGAAATGATAAAAATCTTCTATGGCAACGATCGTCAAAAAGCTCAGGAGGCCGTCAATAAGATTTTGGGGAAGGAATATGAATTAATAGAGGCCGATAGCATTACGTGGGCAGATATGGATTCTATTTTTCGGGGCACGTCTCTATTTGGCGAGAACCGTAAGATATTATTAAAGGATTTGAGTGAGAACAAAGAATGTTGGGAATCATTTCCAAATTATTTAGATACAACTCACGATGTTGTGGTTTGGCTTTCGACATTAGATAAGCGTTCAGTTACATATAAGAACATCTCAAAGAATAAAGCGATTGAGTTTAAGGAATTTGCCGTTGAGGTAAATGTAGATCGGTTCTTGGCCTTTAAGGTGTTCGATGAGGCTTTTGCGGGGCATGGGGCTAGAGCAGTAAAGATGTGTGAGGAACTTGAGCAGACGAGTGACGCTTATCTAACAATGGGGGCATTTGTTTCGCAGGCGGGCAAGAAGCTTGAAATAGGAAAGCCGAAAGCCGCAAATGCCATAAAAATACTAGCGAAGGCTGATTTGGATATGAAAAGTACCGCAGTGGACGGTTGGAAGATACTAAAGATTGCATTATTAAAAATTGCGAGCAAATAAATAATTATTTCTGTTTATGCATAAAACTAATGTTTTATATTTTTTCGTGTGCTAAAATATTAATAACGTTAGCGTAATGCTTTGATGTAGTTTATATAACGTTAGGAGGTGTAGAGTTCTTCAAATCTCAACTAGCTGCGAGAGAAATGGAGAATGGTCGATGTTATTCAGGAGGGGTCCTGTAGCATCTCGCGCCAAGGAGCGCAAAACAAAAAGGGAGAAAAACAACAAACTAGTCCGTATTTTGGTGGCTACGTTCTTGGGAGTTTTTGTCTCTGTTTTTGCATTCAATTCTCTTGCTGAAATTATCACAGACAACGATGTCCGCTTGGATGTGGATTCCGAACTCACATATTATCTCAACGTCAAAGAAGATGGTGTTGATGCTTCCGGCATAGAGTCTAGCGACAGCCAAATGGCAGATATTCGTGGCGGTAGAATAACCGTTACGGATAAACTTCCCGAAGGTCTTATCTTCCAGGGCTTTGTTACTACCTCTGACGGTACCTTTGGTGCCGTATCCCGTGCAGACAATTCTATCCAATGTTCCGGTAAGGTCGTCGACGACACTAATGAAGCGACGCTAGATGCTGGTACCTGGAACAACGCACATACCGAATACTACTATCATGGTCTCCATTATGACGATACAACTCGTACAGTTTCCTTTACGGCCGAGAAGATTAAAGCTGGTTGCCAACTTACGATTGGTATTATTACGAAAACTCCAGCAACCGTAGATGATCCAGATACCACACCGGTAGAAACACGTCGAGATTTCTACAACACCGCCTTTGCATCCGAAAAAGACATTACAGCTATCTCCAATACTGTCCATGCCTGGATAGGTAGTTCTAGTGCCAGAGTATACAAGGTTATGTATAGGTATACAGGAGACATTCCAACTGGTGCGCCGACTGTACCAAGCGAGCAATCTTACCCAGCCAACAATGAAGTGGCCGTAAGTATGAATCCAACCCTCGAAGGTTATACTTTCTCTGGCTGGACTACAACTGACGCTACGGTAACGGACGGCTCTTTCACGATGCCGGACCAAGACGTAGAGCTAGTCGGCATCTGGACAAAGAATGCGACGGCAACCAAGTACAACGTAACCTACGTCATTAATGGCGACAAACCAGCAGATTTCATGCCACCAGCCCAGAAAGAATACGAAGCTGGAGTTAGTGTACCCTTGGATTCTACGGAAGCTAATGCTGTCATTGATGGTTACCGTTTTAGTGGTTGGAGTACCCAAGACGTAACCCTAAGTGATACCGGCTTCACGATGCCCGCCCAGAATGTTACCATTGTGGGTAGCTTTGAACGTATTAGCTACAGAGTCTGCTATGAGTTTGAGGGTGCCGTCATTCCGCCTAATGCTAGTTCTATCCTCCCACCATGTGAAACACATTACCCAGGTGAGACTGTCACAAGAGCTGCTGATCCACAGGCTGATGGCTACGACTTTCTTGGCTGGTACAAGAATGCCACTTTCACTATGCCAGAAGAAAATGTCACTATCTATGGCGAGTGGATGCGCACAATGGATAAGTTTGCTCCGGCCATCACTAAGACCATCACTAACCCTCAAGACGAATATATGTATGGCGAAACTGTAAAGTTTAAGATTATTGTTACTAACCCAGAATCCTTTGCTATTACTGATGTTTACCTCCAAGAAGAACTAGATGGCGCAGTCTTTACGGCTCCAAACGACAGCAGCTACACGGTCAAGACTAGCACTATAGCCTTTATCCCTACCATTGCCGCAAACTCCAGCATAGACGTCTATGCCGAATACAAAGTAACCGAAAACGTTGCCCAAACTCTCACCAACATCGTTGAACTTACTGGCGCTTTGGCAGAAGACCACATTCTAGACACTGACCAAGAATACAAAGCTACTGTAGATTTCGACACTATTCCTGAGTCTGTACCGATTACAGGCGTTATCTTCAATGCTTTGCCATATGTGGGGATGGTAATATTAGGGATTGTCATTATTATCATTGGAACGGTACTGTCTCGCAAGATAACAAACTCAATAGCAAAGTTAACACACTCTCGTAGCTTTGAGATTAATAAAAGGATACTTAAATATTCCATCCCATGTTTTGCCATGATTGGCATAATACTAGGTGGCATTATTGCTAAGAGTGTTTCGGCAGTAAACTATACAGAAGTAATTAAGTCCGTAGAACTCACTTCGCAACACACAAGCTACACTAATAATGCGCCTGGTTCTTGGAATGTAGAGAAGAGTGCAGAATGGATTGAGGCAGGCAAAGCCAGAATTACCTTTAACGTAGACACAGTAGCTAATAATAAAGACAACACATATCTAGATCTCGTGATGGTAATAGACAATTCTGGTTCAATGAGTGGCGAAAAGATTACACAAGTTAAACATGACGCTATAGAACTAATTGAAAGTGTTCTCTCCGACAGCAATAACCGTATAGGACTCGTAAGCTTTGGCTCTAGCGCTTCAAGGCTAAGTAACTTAACGACCGATAAAACTGCCCTTATAGATTTGGTTAATGGCTTAAGGCCTGCGGGTAGTACTAATTACTACGATGGTTTCAAAAAAGCTGAAGAAGCTCTCGAAGGTTACCAGAAACAAAACAACCGCGAACTTATTATGTTGTTCCTAACTGACGGCTATCCAAATGAGCAAACACCAAATGAAATTCCTGAATACCAAGCCCTCAAGGCAAAATACCCATATATGACCATTAATGGTATTCAATACGAAATGGGCGATGAAGTACTTGATCCAATTAAAGATGTTTCAGATAACCAATTCATTGCCAATATGGATTCATTGAATAACGTGCTCTTTGAAGCCTCTATTATTCCGTATGTTTACAATAACTTCACATTAGTGGATTACATTAATGACGAATATTGGGATGTAGATAGCATAGATAATATTGAAGCAACAATAGGCGAAACTGCTCTAACCCATAATGGTAATACGCCAGTCGTAACTTGGACAATGAATGAAGTACTCATATCTGGTCAATCCGCAAAACTTACCATAGACATTACACTTAAGAATGCTGGCGCTATAGCAGACGGCACTTTCTTGCCGACCAATGATCATGAAGCTATCCAAAGTAGTCTACCTGAAACACCAGACGAAAACATCACAAGTGAACTAACGCCAGTATTAAGGTCTAGTTACAAAGTGACTTACGAGCCAAATCTACCAAGTGCTTGCTCTACATATGAAGGGACTCTACCGGCAGAACAAAATTATCTGCCACTCTCTGTAGTGGGGAAGTCTAGTGATACCATTTCTTGTGATGGCTATAACTTTAATGGTTGGGAGATAGCTGAAGGCGACCCGAAGATTCTAAATGATGATTACTTCAAGATCATGGACGATGACGTAATTCTTCGTGCCACTTGGACTAAGCCTTCTATCTCTAAGAGCATGGATGGGGAAGTGGAGGAAGAGGCAGTGGCAACGCTTGATACGGGGCGAAGCATTAATGCCGCCTTGAAGAAATTATCTGGCCAAAGTGGCGCAACACATACCACAACGAATACTACTATTACAGCAGTTAAGTCTGCTACCTCCATGCCTGTCTCGCAACAAGCTAACGTCTCAATAATCTCTACATCTAGCTCTCCAGTTCCGGTTTACGCCTGGTTTGATGATACTGATGGATCAATTTATATCTATTCTGAGGCTGATGTTATTCAGGGCAATAGTGACATGAGCTATATATTCTATAACGCCTCTAGTCTCGCCAACATCGATGCCTTAGCTAATTGGGATACCTCAAGCGTAACTAACATGAGCTTTATGTTCCAAAACGCCTCCAGCCTCACCAGCATCGATGCCTTAGCTGATTGGGATACCTCAAGCGTAACTAACATGAGCTATATGTTCTTTAGCGCCTCCAGCCTTACCGATATCGATGCCTTAGCTAATTGGAATACCTCAAAGGTAACGAATATGGCCTCTATATTTAACAGCACCTCCAGTCTTACCAACATCGATGCCTTAGAGAAATGGAACACCTCAAGCGTAACGGATATGAGTCTTATGTTTAACCGCGCCTCTAGTCTCGCCAACATCGATGCCTTAGCTAATTGGGATACTTCAAGCGTAACGAGCATGAGCTCTATGTTCCAAAACGCCTCCAGCCTCACCAACATCGATGCCTTAGCTGATTGGGGTACCTCAAGCGTGACGAGTATGTTTGGTATGCTTTGTGGCGCCTCTAAACTTACCGATATATCTGGCACAGCTAACTGGGACACCTCTAACGTAACGAATATGAGCCAAATATTTAACGGCGCCTCCAGTCTCACCGGTATCGACGCCTTAGCTAATTGGGATACCTCAAAGGTAACGAATATGAGTTTTATGTTCTATGGCACCTCCAGCCTCACCAGCATTGATGCTTTAGCTAACTGGGATACCTCAAAGGTAACGGATATGGGCGGTATGTTCTATAACGCCTCCAGTCTCACCGGTATCGACGCCTTAGCTAATTGGGATACCTCAAAGGTAACGAATATGGACTCTATATTTAACCGCGCCTCTAGTCTCGCCAACATCGATGCCTTAGCTAATTGGGATACTTCAAGCGTAACGAACATGAGCTATATGTTCCAAAACGCCTCCAGCCTCACCAATATTGATGCTCTAGCTAACTGGAACGCCTCAAAGGTAACGAACATGAGCTATATGTTCCAAAACGCCTCCAGCCTCACCAATATTGATGCCTTAGCGAGCTGGGATACCTCAAGCGTGACGAATATGGGCTCTGTGTTTCGTGACGTCTCCAGCCTCACCAATATCGACGCCTTAGCTAATTGGGATACTTCAAGCGTAACGAACATGAGCTCTATGTTCCGTGGCGTCCCTAGTCTCACTAACATTGATGCTTTAGGGGAATGGAACACCTCAAACGTAACGGATATGCGCTATATGTTCCGAGACGATGGACAAATTACTTCGCTTCGGCCAATCTTTAATTGGACGGTTCGGAGCACTGCTAAGATGTCGGGCATGTTTTCTGGCATTCCGTCATCCGTAGTGCGACCAGATTGGTACAAAGGCTAAAAAATGCACCATAGGGAGGGCTGGTCGGTGCTACGCTAGGGTGCAGTGCAATGCTATACGAGATGCTATATTTGTCTAATTCTTAACAAATACAAAAAACACCTCTCGTTAAGAGGGGTGTTTTTTTGATAGATGAATTTAAGCAGCGTGTACTTCGACGCGAGTGCGTGGCACGCTTTTGCCAGAGAAGTGATTCTTCTTGGTCTTTACGAAAACAACTTTACCATCGATGGCTGCATGAATGGTGAAATTGCGGCTCATGAAGGTGCCGGGACCGGCAATCTTCGTAGCGCCAGTTTGACGAACGAGAACTTCGCCAGTTTTTACTTGCTGGCCACCAAAACGCTTGACGCCAAGTCGTTGGCCGGCATTGTTGTGTAGGTTTTTGCTGGTACCGCCAGCTTTGACATGTGACATACTACTTTTTCCTTAATACTATTATTTGACGCGCAACGATTTGATCCTCTCGGTAATATAAGAGGTCATCGTAAGACGCATAACGATACTTTATGGCATTATACCCCAGCTTGTCGATTTCGTCAAGGATATTCACCCCTGAATATGAGCCGTCTGGCCGTTTCCAGGAAGGAGTAGCTAAGGCAAGTTGAGTGCCTGCAGAGATTTGGCTACCGATATTTTTAAGAAAGCCAACTAAAAGCATTTTGGCGTCTTGTTGAAGCTGCTTAAGCTTGATTTCGGCCGGCGGAGCGGAAAGCGGATGGCCGAGGTATATTTCGGAGGCGATATAATCTGGTCTTGTGGCTTTCCATTGATGGTCGGTGGCGTCGCCAGCTTCGAGATAGAGCTTTGGCGCATTGGATTTCTGGAGGCGCGGAGTGCGACTGGCGATCCAATCAAGGTTTTTCTGTGAATATTGAATCATTTTTTCGGATAGATCGGTGCCATAGGCGGAGTAACCCATCAAAACTGATTCTTGGAGAATCACGCCAGTACCACAAAATGGATCAAGTATGGTGCCAGATTTGGCGCCAGTAGTAGCGAGATTGATAAGAATCTGGGCAAGTTTGGGCGGGAGCATGCCAACAAAAGCGTCGCGGGCGGGGCGAGCTTGGTCGCGTTTGGCATATGCGGTAATGTTTTGAGTGCCAATAGAAATGCCAGTATACTTGCTGAATTTGACGATTTCGATGTGATTGGTTTTTTCGCCAAGTTGGTTGTGATGAGAGGCGGCAGATGTGAGAATGGGAGATTTGCCGTTCGGTACAAGGCGGACGTTGCGGCCGTGACGTTTTAGCATATTCTTGTATTTAAGAGCGAGCTCCCAGGTTTTGCGAGGGTTGGCGTGTTCGGAATAATCCGAAATGCCAAGAGTAATTTTTCCATCGGGTAGTTTGGACAAGAAATCTTGGATAGGTTCGTCAAGAATCTGTGCCGCCTTGATAGTTCCACCTAGACGATTGAGCGGGATTGAATGCGCGGTGACTAGTGCGAGTTGTGGCGCGATGTGTTTAACTTTGCTGCTCGAAAAAATCGCCTCGAGCTCGGCGAGGGATATTTTTGGTTCGCGTCCTAGTACCAAAAGGAAAGTCATTGTGCTAATATTGTAGCATATGTTTAAGAAAATTCTAAGTGTTGTAACGCTGATTTTGGTGGCGTTTATTGCATATAAAGCGTTTAGCGCTAACGTAGTAATAGATGGTCAGACGATGACGATGCTGGAGGCGACTTGGTACTCACTCAAGAGTATTAATATTTGGGTTTTATTGCTGATTATCCCGGAACAGATTTTGATGTATTATGCGGCAGGGCAGATTTACTTTGCATTTTTGCGACAGCGTAAAAGCTTTAAGATATCGCAGGCAAAATTGACGCGAATCTCGTTGGAGATTAATTTTGTAAACCATGCGCTGCCGTCTGGGGGTACGAGCGGTTTGGCTTATTTGATTTGGCGTCTAAAAGATTATAATATTTCCGCTGGACAGATTAGCTTTATACATATTCTGCGTTATGGCATTTGCGCAGTAGGGAATGCATTGCAGACGATGGCGGCAATTGGGGTAGTTTTGATTGCTGGCTGCGTAATTCCCGGCGGTATGTGGTCGATTTGGCTATCGGCTTTGATCGCTTTTGGGATTATCGGCTTGATTGCGGTGGCGTGGTTAATCGTGCGTAAGCAAAAGAATATCGACTGGTTGGCGGATATCTCGTCGAAGTTTATCAATAAGATAGTGCGTAAGATTACACGTGGGAAAAAGCGCAAGTTCCTTAAAGAGGAATCGGTCACGAAGTTTTTTGCCGACTTGCGCGAAGATTATTTGAACTTAAAAAAGAATCGTCGCGTTTTGGGAAAGCCGATGGTTTGGGGGCTGTTTTATTCATTCCTAGAGTTGGCAACGTATTGGGTGGTCGCATGTTCTTTGGGGCATCCGGAGATTTTGCCGCAAATTATGATTGCGGAAGGGGTTGGTAGCGTGGTTGGCACGGTTATGGTCACTCCTGGCGGTATGGGTGGCTATGAGGGCGCATTCGTGGCGGTATTAGTGGCCACGGGTGTTGATTTGCAGATTGCGACAATCACTGTGATTGTGACGCGCGTATTTGTGATGTTGGGCACGATTATCAGCGGTTACGGTTTCTATCAGCACGCATTAATGCAACGTCCAGATAAATTCAAGGCACCAGAGGAATAGTCGTGGAGCCAACGCAGGTATATAGCGTATCAGATTTTCAAGCGGTCTGTAATCAAATTATGGAGACCGCTTTTTCGGGCGTAGTAATAGAAGGCGAGGTGGCGAGCTTCAAAGTTAACCAGGGTAAATTCGTCTTTTTTGATCTGAAGGATGAACAGTCGAGCGTGGGCTGCTTTATGATGAAATTTGCGCTACGTTTTCCGTTAGAGGATGGCATGAAGGTGCGTGTGCGGGCGGTGCCGAAATTGACAAATTGGGGTAAGTTCTCCCTGACAGTGCAGGCAGTGATGCCAGTTGGTGAGGGTAACTTGAAGAAAAGTTTTGAGCTATTGAAGAAGAAATTGACGGCGGAAGGCCTATTTGCGCCCGAGAAAAAGCGCCCATTGCCAGATAATATTATAAAAATTGGCGTAATTTCGAGCACACAAGCGGCGGGATATGCGGATTTTTGTAAAATTCTGAATGAGCGTTGGGGTGGCCTAGAGGTCCAAGTGGCACATACGCAGGTGCAGGGCATGGTGGCAGCGGATCAGATTATGAAGGCGCTGAATTATTTTAACGAGCGTGGCGAAGTGCAAGTTATCGCGGTGATACGTGGGGGTGGTTCGGCGGACGATTTGGCGGTGTTTAATGACGAGGCGCTCGTTAGGGCGATTGCGGCTTCGAAGATCCCAGTTATAACTGGAATTGGACATGAGGTAGATGAAAGTCTCTGTGATTTGGCGGCTGACGTAGTGGCGTCGACGCCATCTAATGCTGCGCAGATGCTTTCGCGCGATCGCAAAGAGGTAGTGGCGGCGATTAGGGGTGACATAAAACGAATAAATATTTTGTTCAATACAGAGGCGGATAAACGTATTTCGGAAATCCGAAATGACGTGGCGCGAGTAGGGCAGGATATTGTTGTAAGAATTACTACAGTAGAGAATGAGATTGTAGCGCAGAGGCGAATTTTGGATCAATTAAACCCCGAAAAAGTGCTAAAACGTGGATATGCGTTAATTAGGGGCGAAGTGGCCATCGATAATGTTGTAGAAATTACAACTAGTATGCAAGAGATTAAAGCAAAAGTAATAGAGGTGAAGGAGCGAAAATGACGAAAAAAGATAAGAACGTTAGCGATAAGATTGCCGATCTTAAAAATGGGGTCGATTGGTTCTATTCTGATGATTTTAAATTGGAAGAAGCGAGTGAAAAGTATAAAGAACTGACCGCCTTGGCGAAAGAGATTGAAAAAGATTTGGCTGAAATGAAGAATGAAATAAAGGTGATTGAGGAGGATTTTAGTAAGTAGTCGGACGCAAAGGACTTGCGAAAACGCTATTGCTAAAATATAATTGTAGTATGGACCAAAACTGGAATAATGGTGCAAACGGTAATTCCATGCCGGCGCCGAACATGGGCATGGACCCGAATGCCGTGCCGAATAATGGAATGAATCAGGGACAACAGATGAATCCTCCTGCTATGCCGCAGCAGGCTCCACAGATGATGCCGCAAGCATCTCAAGGGCCGCAAATGATGCCGCCAAATATGAATATGGGTGGCAGTGCTCCAGTTTTGAATCAGCCCGGCGTAGCAGTGGCGCAGGCTCCAGCAGCGCCAAAAACTAAGAATACTTTAATTGAGACGCTTATTTTAGTGGCAGTTTGTTTAATTGCTGCAGGTGCGATTGTCGCAGCGGTGATATTCTTTATGCGCTATAACGAGCTAAGTGAAAATTATGATGCAGATCTAAACACTCAGATAGCGGCGGCAAGATTGGAAGAACAAGAAGCTGCACAGAAACGACTGAATGAGAAGCTAAAAGAGCCTTACCAAGAGTTTACTGGTCCAGCCGACTACGGTTCTATCAGCTTTGAGTATCCAAAAACCTGGAGCGTTTATGTTGATAAGGTCGGTAGTGGTGACTTTATGGCTTATTTCCAGCCAAACCAGGTTCCGCCAGTATCCGATGGCAATTCGCGCTATGCTTTGCGTTTTGCAATTTATAACCGTCAATATGATGTTGTAGCGAAGCCATATATCAAAGACGTAGACAACGGCAAGCTTAAATCCCAAAACTTTACAGCAGACAATAATGCGATTTCGGGGATACGTTTCGAGGGTGAAATCTCGAAGAATCTTCATGGTACTTTTGTGATTTTTAAGGTGAATGATAAGACTGCGGTTTTGCAAACGGACACCGATTTGTTGATGGAAGATTTCGAGAGAATTCTGACTACTTTGCGACGCAATACCAATTAGTGTAGAATAGGGGGCATGGAGAGTGAGGTTTTTGGAGCGAATTCGAGCGCGATTGTTGTTGCGCATGAACTAAAAGGGCCATTGAGCCTATCGCGCCAACTCGCTCTTTCTTTGGATTTTGAGGATTCCTTGGAGGGTGCGCGGGAGATTGGGCGCCAGATTGCTGCCACTTCGGAGCGTGCTTTGCGTCAAGTTGAAGATTTAACGAGAATTGCGCGTCTAGAGGATGCGATGTTCGAGATGGAGCCGGTAAATCCGCGGATTGTTTGCGATGAGGTGGTCGCGGAGTTGTGGCGGCTATTTAGGTTTAATCGACGAGAATTGCTAATTGATTATCGAAATAAGCGTAAGTTAGTGGTGGCGAATCGGCAACTATTACGTTCGGTGGTTTATAATTTTTGCCTGAATGCAATGAACTATGGTGGCGAAGAGCTGCCGAGTTTGGTTGCGATTCGGGATAAGGGCGATAAGATTCGGATTGACGTGCGTGACTATGGCCCGACGGTGCCAACAAAGGTTTGGCGCGAGATAAAAAATGGCTTCGTGAAAAAACCAGTTGATATCGCAATGCGGCCGGGTTCTTCGGGGCTTGGATTGTATATTGCGGCGAAGTTTGCAAATTATATGCGAGGCGATTTTGGTCTGATTCGCCACCGAGATGGTACGAGTTTTTATATTGATTTACCCGTGAGTGGGCAGTTGAGTTTGGTATGATTTTCGTAATTGAAGACGATCGGGGTTGGGAGAGTTATTATCGCCGAATTTTGAAGGGGTATGAGCTGGAGTTCTTCCACGATGGGGTCGAGGCGATTGCGGCGATGGATGAAAAAACGCCGAGTCTGGTGATTTTGGATATTCTTTTGACGGGACCGACGGGTTTTGCGGTATTGAATGAAATGCGAAGTTACTCTGAGCTAGAAAGAGTGCCGGTAATTATCGTAACGAGCGTTAGTGTGAAGACTAGTATAGCCGAACAATACGGTGTAGTTGAGGTGCTAGATAAGGGTAAAATGATACCACAAGAGCTTTTGGGGGCTGTTCAGGGAGCATTATAATGAATTCTGGGAAAAATGTTCGTCGGCAGCCAGATTTGCGTACGGAGGCGATTGTGTTAAGACGGACGGATTATGGTGAAGCCGATCGGATTCTACAATTATTGACTCCAGAGGGGAAGCGCAGTGTGATCGCGCGCGGCGTACGGAGAGAGAAATCAAAATTGGCAGGCGGCGTAGAGCTATTTAGCGTATCGGAAGTCGTAATACATGAGGGGCGCACGGAGTTGGGGATTTTGACGGGGGCAAAACTTTTGGAGTATTATGACGCGTTTGTGAAGGATATCGAGCTAATCGAAATGGGTGGCGCAATGATGCGCGGCGTAAATGCGCGAGCAGAGCAGATTGAATCGCCGGAGTTTTATAAGATATTGAAACAATCAATGCAGACAATGCAGAGGCACGCGGGCGAGCGGACGCGTTGGAAGGATATCTTGCGCGCGTGGTGGGGGATTAATTTAACGCGAGCCTCGGGGGAAGATGTAAACTTGCGCTTTGATACGGATGGTGAGAAATTAATGCCGGACAGGCGGTACTATTGGGACGAAGAGCAGGCAGCGTTAGCAAAGGCTGATGCCGGAAGGGTAGGTGCCGACCATATTAAAATGATGCGCTTGATGGCGTCTGGCCCGGCGGAATTGTCTTTGAAGGTGCAGGGTGCGGATGCGCTAATAGATGAGGTGCTGTACGTGGCTCGCTGTATGGAGAAGGTGACGGCGGTCTAGCGTATATGCGGGGGCGAGAGGATGAAAAAGTCCCCAATCTTTCGATTGGGGCTATTTGATGTAGGGCTATTCTCGGTCGGGATGGTCACTGGCTTTCGTTACATGCCCAGATTGGATTGTCCTTGGGGAAATACCTTTTCAGCTCCTCGATAACCTCGGATGCGCTTTTGCTGTAGAACTCAGTCAAAGCGCTATGAAGTCGAAGCCTAGCAATCGAAATGATATTATGGACACTGTCGGCATCGACGTAGTCTTTGGGCCATCGACGGCGTAGGCTTTGTTTTAAGTCCGCTGCGTCGACCTTTCCGTTTTTGTCTCTAGCCTTGCACGGCGACCTGCTGGGCTTGCCGGATGCGACTATTTCGTTGATGAATATGGCAACTTTGTCGCCATTTCCAACGTAGCCACTATCGCTGGTGTATTCGCTGTCCTCGTCGTCGAGGCCGTAGCATAACCTGATGCAGATAGCTTCGTGATAGTATAGTTTCATATCGATAACGAAGTTTATTAACGGTATGTCGTAAGGGTCGAAAGACGCCTTCTCATGACCGCAATGGCGGAAGAGTTTATGATATGCCTCTATGTTGTATTCCATTGGATACACCTCCTTTGTGACTAGAAATGAGACTAGATATTAATGTGCTGATTAGTTTTTAATTATACTATGGATTGCTTATTCTGTCAATACTGCTTTTGCTATGTTTGGGCGATTTGGGTCTTTCGACTTGTGAGCAGTGCGCCTAAGGTGCATGTTGTAGATTTTACAACATTGGCTAAAAACTTGCTTTTTTGTTGAATAAATTTTTTAATTATAAGCGTTATAGGGGTGAAATTGGTCGCTTATGCTTGCATTCTGAAGGTGAGTTAGGTTATTTTTAACCCAAATACCTCATTTGTGGAGAAGAATGGGGGTCAAAATGTAAAAAGGAGTGTGTAGTGAATCTTAAGAAAAGATTTAAGTATTTCGTAACTTCTTTCTTGATAGTTGCGAATACGATTGCGCCACTAGGCAATGGCCTTGTCCGTAGCGCATACGCCGACGAAGTTGGTGAGCCAACAACGACGCCGACGCATAGTAAAACATTAAAAGATAATGGCGATGGTACATACACTATTAATCTAAGCGTAACTGGCGAGACGTCGAGCGATCAGACGTCTGAAGTTACTAAAGCGAATGTCGTGTTAGTGGTTGATACGTCGAGTTCCATGGTTAATAATCGACCGGACGGCAATGGAACGCCAACTCGTCTAGCATTAGAGCAGGAAGTCTTAACTAAGGATAATGGCATTATTGATAACTTGTTGAGACAAAATGTCGTAGGTGACCCGGTAAAGAGCGATATTATAGAAGTGTCTATTGTTGATTTTGGCAACAAGGGCAAAGTATCGCAGCCTTGGACGACAGATGGCGTGACTCTTAAAAACACCATCAATTCTCTTACTACGACGAGTGGAACTAACTGGGAGGAGGGTTTGCGTTATGCTAAAACCCAGGCCGATGATATTAAATCTCGTCAACCGGGCGAAGATGTTTATGTTATTTTTATGACAGATGGCGAGCCGACGACTCATTATGAAAGCTACGATGTTAACTGGCGGAATATAGATACTGAATGGTCAGCTGCAAGAGATGACGCTCGCGATATTGTTGTTGCGGGTTATAAGTTTTATTCACTTTTTACTTGGGGCAATCAAGATCGTGAGCGGTATTTATATAGCCTAGTTCAGTATGCATACACTGGTGATAATACGGTTACTTCTAGGACAAATCTCGATTCCGTCTATGCTCAGTATTACACTAATGCTACAGACACTAACGCACTGATTAATGCTTTGACGCAAATCGTGAACGATATAACGACAAATGTCGGTTATACTGGCGTTGAAATGACAGACGGTATTACGTCGATGACTGCTTCTGGTGTTAAGGCTAATACTAGCGGCGATATCAAGGGCATTAAGTATTATCGTAGCGGCGATCCGTATAGTACGACTGCAAATGACGGTTTGGGCGACGAATGGGCAGATGCGCCAAAAGCAACGATAAACGATAAGGGCGAGATCGACTGGGACCTAGGCGGTTTAGTACTTGAAGACGGTGTGACTTATACGATTTCGTTTGTGGTTTGGCCAAAACAGGCATCATTAGATCTTGTAGCCGAACTCAATAATGGCGTAGTCAAGTTCGAGAATTTGACCGAAGAGCAAAAATCTCAAATTGCAAAGTCTGGCAATACCTACACACTTAAAACAAACACTGATTTTCCAACTTTGACCTATCAAACAGTCACTACTACTACGGTTAATGGTCAAGCTACGACAGTTACGTCAAAACCAAAGACTATTAATATAACTAACCCAGAGCCGGTAGGGCTATATTCGGAAGAGATTTTATTGCAGAAGTTGTGGGAAGACTCACTCGACTCGAGCCAACGTGAAGACGAAGTCGACAATGTTTATCTTCAACTTTATAAAGATGGGATTGAATATGATAAATTCCACGAAAATTACGATGAAGCTCATGGTGGCATAAAGGTAGAAAAAGTTCCAAACAGCAATACGTGGACTTCTGGTTCAATTGCAATCGCTCCAGGTTTGATGGTTAGCGAAGGGCATCCGGCATATACCGAGGACGCTGAGTATGGTGTTGTTACTATGAATGGCAAGAAATATGCTGTCTTGAACCCTGGTCATGATTATGTATTCGGCGAAAGCGATATTAACAATCACTTTGAGTTGACAAACTATACCTACCATCCAATGCGAGTAGATGGCGAATTAATGAACATTACCTTCACGAAGTCTGGCAACACATTTACTGGCGTTGAGTCGGCTAAGCCAATGTCGACGATTTCAGCGACGAACACCATTAAGGGTGGTATTAATATCCAGAAGAAAATTGTCGATAAGGCTGGTAACGAAGTTACTAATACGGAAGATAAATTTACCGTAAAAGTTTACTTAAAGAATCCAGGCGACAATAGTAATTACATCTATGATTACCGCATCTATTGTTCGAAAGCGCATGACGATTGTAATCAAGAGTTGAAAGATAACAGCGGCAACGTGACCGGGTATCGTTCGGCGCATATTTACGGCGACGGCACGATTGAGAGAGCGATTACGACGGACGATGTGATTCGCGTAGTTAACATGAATACTGGGACGCTTTATCGCGTCGAGGAAAGCAATATCCCGGTTGGTTATACTTTGAAAGACGTTGAGTATCAGATTGCTTATGGGGGTGAAAATGCAGAAGATGACGAGTCTGCTAAGACGATTGATGGCAAAGACTACTACGCTGTGGCTGGTAACTCTGCTTCATTGGTGACAGTAGTGAACACTTATACTTCTGGTAATTTGAAGATTACGAAGGATGTTGTGGTTCAAAGCGGTAACGCAACTACTGCGAAGGACAAAGAGTTTACCTTTACAGTGAAGCTCTATTCTGATGCTAATAAAACTTCGGAATTAGTTAGCAGTTATAAGATTGAGGGCGGCACTAATACGATTAAGTCGGGCGGAACGGTAACGTTGAAAGATGGTGAATCGTTAACTATTCTTGATCTGCCAGTTGGTGCATACTATGAAGTTGTCGAGACGAAAGCTGCTGGCTATGCGATTACTAAAACTGGTGATACTGGTACGATTGCAGAGGATGCAACTTCGACCGCCGCCTTTACGAATACTTACAGCGTAAGCGGCAAGGTAAAGATTGAGGCTAAGAAAGACTTCAACGACTGGCGTACGGGTGATAAGTTTGTCTTTGAGTTGAGCGGTGACGGCATAACTGATCCGATGACTGCGACGATTGATGGCGCAGGTAAAACGGCCGAATTTGAAGTTCCGATTAATAGCACTGGTACTTTTGAATATACGATTACCGAGGACCTTCAAGCTTCGAGCGCACGTGGTGGCATTGCGCAGACTAGCGGCAATATTACCGCTTCCGTGACTGCGACCGATAACGGCGAAGGTGGCTTGAACTTTGATATCACTTACCAAGGTGGCGAAGGTGAAAAACTAAATACGATCGTGAACCGTTATTCCGCAACTGGTAAGATTCAGCTTGGCGCAAGCAAGATTTTGACCGGTCGCGACTGGAAAGAAGGTGAACTCTATACTTTTACCTTGATGGGTACGGATGGTAAAGAAATTGAAAGTAAAGATGTTAGTAAAGCCCAACCAGATGTGGTTTATAGTGAAATTAGCTATACGCTTGAAGATGCGGGTAAGACTTTTATCTACACGATTCATGAGAATACTCCATTGCCTGGTGGCGTTACGAATTCTGGCGATGTTACGGCGACGGTAACTGTAGAAGATAATCACGACGGTACTTTGAAAACTACAGTCACCTATAGTGGTGGCCAGGGCGAGAAGTATAATACGATCGTTAATACTTATTCTGCTGAAGGCGAATTCGGTTTTGAGGCGACTAAAGTACTTGAAGGCCGCGATTGGCAGAGTGGTGAAAGCTATAGCTTCGTATTGAAGGACGAAGATGGCAACGTCGTTGACACGCAAACCGTAGATAAAGATCATACAGCAGTTATCTTTAAGAAACTCAAATATACGCAAGCTGATGCTGGTGAGCATAAATATACGATTACCGAGACTGGCACGATGCCAAGCGGTCTATCTAAGTCGGAAGATATCAATGTGACCTTGACGGTTACTGATGATAAAAATGGCAATTTAGGCTTTAAAGCAGATTATTCGAATAATGGCACGATTACTAATACCTACGTCGCTACTGGCGAAGTGCAACTAGAGGCCACAAAAGTACTTGAAGGTCGCGTCTGGCGTGATGGCGAAAGTTTCGACTTTGAACTTTCTGGTGACGGTATTGATACTCCAGAGATAGTTGCCGTAACGGAAACAAATCCAACAGCTAAGTTTAAGAAGATTAAGTACGATCAAACTGATGCGGGTAAGACTTATACTTATACGATTAAGGAGACAACTAATCTTACTGGCATGAGTATTGAGAATTCGGGCGACATTACTGTCACAGTGAAGTTAACTGATGATGGTGAGGGTGGTATTGTTCCAGAAGTAAGCTATTCGAAGGAAGATAAGACAATTAAGAATACTTACTTAGCAAGCGGTAAGACTACGCTTAGCGTTGAGAAGAAACTTGAAGGTCGCAACTGGAAAGACGGCGAGAGCTATGAGTTTGCTTTGATAGATGAGGCGGGTGAAACGATTGATACTAAGACTGCCTCTAAGAATGGAACGGTAAGCTTCAAGGAAATTGAGTATACCAAGATCGGCACTTATAAGTACACAATCGAGGAAACAACTGCAATGGGTGGCGGCATGAGTAATTCCGGTGTCATTGAGGTGACGGTAGAGGTTACTGATAATTATGACGGTACCTTGACGGCCACCCCTACATATAAAGGTGATAACCAGACGATTGTAAATACTTACAAGGCAAATGGTAAGGCGCAACTAGAAGCAACCAAGGTACTTGAAGGACGTGACTGGAAAGATGGCGAAAGCTTCACCTTTGAGTTATTCAAAGGTAGCGAATCGCTTGGTCAGAAGACGGTAACGAAGAGTAATCCAAAGGCTGTCTTTGACGAGATTAAATATACCGAAGCAGACATTGATGCTGAGTATGTATATACGATTAAAGAAGTCGGCACTTTACCAAGCGGCGTAACAAGTTCTGGCGACTTAACAGTTTATGTTAATATTTCAGATAACGGCGACGGCACATTGGATGTAGCTACTGATTACGTAAATGGTGGCAAGATCACGAACACTTATTCAGCAAATGGCGAGGCTAAGCTGGAGGCTACGAAGGCTATTGAAGGCCGCGACTGGCTCGATTCGGACGAATTTACCTTTGAACTCTCTGGCGAAGGTATTGAGACTCAGACTAAGACTGTCAAGAAGGGCGCAGAGAAAGCTATCTTCGATGCGATTAAGTATGACGAAGCTGATGCCTGTAAAACCTTTACCTATACAATTAAGGAGACGACCGATCTGAGTAGTCTAAGCATGACTGCTTCTGGCGTAATAACTGCTACAGTCAAGGTGACTGACGATGGCAATGGTAATCTTGAGACGGAAATATCCTATACGAGTGACGATAAGATTACGAACACTTATACTGCGAAGGGTGAAGTTGAATTGAAGGCTACGAAGACGCTTGAAGGTCGTGATTGGCTCGACGGCGAAAGCTATGATTTCGTATTAAGTGGCAAAGATGGCGAGATTGATCGCCAAGCGGTCGATGCGAACGAGACCATTACCTTTAAGAAGATTAACTACACCGAAGCGGATGCTGGTAAGACTTATACTTATACCATTGCTGAGGATGGTGAGTTGAAGGCGGGCGTTACTAAGTCTAGCGACATCAGTGTAACGGTTAAGTTGACTGATGACGGTAAGGGTAAGATTAATGCCGAAGTTAGCTATACGAATGATAGTAAGATTACTAACACTTACGAAACAAAACCGGTTGAGGTCGCTAAGCCATTCACGGTCAAGAAGAAGATTAATGACCAGAGTAACAGCAAGAAAGATGCGACATTCAAGTTTGAACTCCGTGACGACAAGAATGCGGTCGTGCAGACTAAGGAAGTTACTACAAAAGAGCTAGTTGGCTCGGTCGACTTCGATGCGATTAAGTTTGATGAAGCTGGTATCTATGAATATACGCTCGTTGAAGTCAACGATAAGCAAGCTGGCTTTAGCTATGATACGAAAGAGCACAAAGTTGTCATAGCGGTTACCGACAATTATGAGAAGGCGCAGTTAGTTGCGAAGGTGACGATTGATGGCGAGGAAGTTGGCGTAGTTGAGTTCGAGAACGACTATAAGGCTGAGGCGACCTCAACGAAGATTGATCTCGAAAAGATTTTGAGTGGCATCGATCAGAATCTCGCGAAAGAATTTGAATTCATCCTTTCGGACAAGAATGGCATAATTCAAGCCATTAAGATTAAGGGTTCTGGTAAGGCGGAGTTTGACGAGATTAAGTTCGACAAGGCTGACGAATATACTTATACCGTTAAGGAGACTAAAGGTAGCGCAAAGGGCTATGTCTATGACGAGTCCGAATACACGATTACGATAAAAGTAACCGATAACAATGCGAAACTTGAGGCTGAGGTAAGCTATCAGAAAGATGGTGAAGATACGGAAGCAATCGTCTTTGAGAATAGCTACAAGCCAGAAGAGGTCACCTATGGTTGCCCAGAGTGTAAAGTTCCGATTGCGGTCAAGAAAGTGCTTGAAAATCGTGATTTGAAGGATAAAGAATTTAAGTTCAACATCTATCTTGATGACGAATTGGTGGCGACTGGCTACAGTACGGCAGACGGAGAAGTCGTACTCGATGATGGTATTACGTTTGACGAGGCGGGTACATATACCTTCGTAATTGAAGAAGATGTTACGGATCGCGAACGAGATATTACTTACGATGAAAACGAATATACTTTCACGGTCGAGGTCGAAGACGATGGTGAAGGCGAACTAAAGATTAGCTCGGATACGAGTGGTGATGTGACATTTACGAATAAGTACAATGAACCAGGTAAAGGTTACATTCCGCCTAAGCCGCCAGTAACCAATGATAGTATTACGACTTCGATAGCAACGCTTGCGATTTCGTTAGTCGGCTTGATTGGTAGTTTAGTGGTCGGCAGACGCTATCTAAAGAAAGAAAACTAAACAAAGGAAAAAGAGGGCCCCCATGACGGGGGCTCTTTTTGGCGCTTAAGATGTGAAGTGATATAATAATATATATGAGTAAGTGCTTAGTTAAGTTTGGTTTAGGCATTGGCCTTCGGGCCTAATATTCTTGTGACTCTGAGAGCAAAAAACGGGGGATAAACCTAAGCGTAAGGAGAGAAAAATGGCAAAAATGGAAGATATCGTTAGCTTATGTAAACGACGTGGTTTTATATGGCAAGGTTCAGAAGTATATGGCGGTATGGCAGGAACGTGGGATTTTGGTCCGCTTGGCGTAAGCTTAAAGAAGAAGATTATGGATGCCTGGTGGCAATATTGGGTGGAAGATCGTGAAGATATGTATGGCGTCGATGCGGCGATTATTATGAATCCGCAAGTTTGGCGCGCTTCTGGTCACACGGAAACATTTAATGATCCGTTAGTAGAATGTAAAGAGTGCCATAATCGTTTTCGTGCCGACAAAATGGATGATAGTATATCTGAGCATGTGACAACGAAAGAATTTCAAGCTTTAAAGTTGAAGTGTCCAAATTGTGGCAAGGTTAACTGGTCGGATATTAAGCAGTTCAATGGTATGTTTAAGACTAGTGCTGGCGTTGACCCAGATAATATTGCATACTTGCGTCCAGAAACCGCACAAGGCATTTTTACGAACTACAAGAATGTTATTGATACGATTTATCCAGATTTACCGTTTGGGATTGCGCAACAAGGAAAAGCTTTCCGTAACGAGATTTCGCCACGTGACTTCATTTTTCGTTCGCGCGAATTCGCACAGATGGAGATTGAATACTTTATTGACCCAGAAACTTGGGAAGAGCATTTCGATAAGTTATTGGCGGGCTGTCACGATTTTCTAGAGAACAGAATGGGTCTCAAGAAAGAAAACGTTCACGAGTTGGAGGTCCCGGCAGAGGATCGTGCTCATTATTCGAAGCGCACGGTTGATATTGAGTTTGATTTTCCGATTGGCTGCGAGGAATTGATGGGTATAGCGTATCGTACGGATTTTGACCTCAGCAATATTCAGCGCGAAAGCGGCAAGAATATGGAATATATCGTAAAAGGAGGCGGCAAACGCTTTATTCCGCACGTTATTGAACCTTCTATGGGCGTAGAACGTCTCATAATGGCGGTTTTGTGTACGTCTTATGAAGAAGACGAAGTAAACGGCGAAAAGCGGACGCTTTTGAAGTTGCCGGAGCATTTGGCGCCATATCGTTTCTGCGTATCGCCACTTTTGAAGAACAAGCCGGAATTAGTAAAGAAGGCGCGAGAAGTTTATACAAGCCTACGCAAGAAATACGGTAACGTGACTTGGGATGATTCTGGAAACATCGGAAAGCGCTATCGTAAACAGGATGAAATTGGTACGCCAAAATGTATCGTGATTGATTTTGATACGTTGGAGGATGATACGGTCACGGTACGCGATCGTGATACGACTAAGCAGGAGCGCGTGAAGATAGCCGATTTGTAATAGAAAGAAAAAGGGTGAGACCGGAATATTTTAACGATTGTTCGAGACGAATAGATGATGCTCGTAAGGCGGGGCAAATTAGTGAGCACCAAGCGAAAACGCTTTACAAAGATTTACAAGGTAAAGAGGAGCAAAAGCAAAAGTTAGACCAGGATTTTGCGGCGAAAAAAATTGAGCCAAAACTATATAATGAATGGGATGCGAATATCCGCACTGACGTGGCTTATATAAAGAGTCGTGTCGAAGATTATATCGAGGACGGCATTCGCCGCAAAAAACGTAAGATTAGATTAAAAATAGTAGGTTTTTTGGTGCTGATAATGGCGGTATGGGCGGTATTTGCCATTCCGCAGCATATTCATGCCAATCGATCGGTTGCAAATATTCCGGAACCAGTTCAGACAGACGTATCCGTCTTAATAGAGCAGGCGGAAGGGCGCGGTGAGGCCTTTGAAACAAAAAAGACAATTAGCGGTGATGGTTACGAGGTGGATATGACTTTCTTGGCGCACTACGACATTAAGGGGCTTGTAGTGGAGTTGGATGACTATGATCATATTAATGCCTCGGCGTTCGATAAGGCGATTCCGCGCGATATTAGCTTAGCTTGGGGGAAAGTAGCGGAGAATAAGAGTAGATTTAACTGGTCGCACGGTGGAAGGAAACTAAGTGTTGGCTACGACGAAAAGACGATTAAGGAGTTGGGATTAAGTCGGAATTCGGTAATGGCGCACGTGTCAAATAATCACTTGTTGGTCGATCGAAAGGATTTGTACCGAAAGATCAAGCGGGTTCGAATTGGTGATTATATAGAGATGAAAGGTTACTTAATATCGGGCAAAATAAAAGATGGAAACGGAAACGAAGTGCGTGATGTTAAGTCGAGTTTGATTCGGACGGATTATTCTAGTAGTGTTTTGGATAGGCGAACTAGCTGCGAAATAATGTTTGTAACAGATTTGCAGTGGTTGGACTAGAAAATCGTATATAATATAGAGTAATGAAAAGTGAGGTAAAGAGGCCGCAGGGTGGGCCTAGGCGGATTGTATATTTTGATTTGCTTAGGGCATTTGCGCCTTTAGCGGTAATATTGATACATGTATGCCCGAATGCGGCAAAATTGGGCGGTATTAGTTCTACGGATACGGCAGATTTCGTGTTGGCTAATACGTTGCAGCTGATGCAACGCTGGGCGGTGCCAGTATTTTTAATGATGTCTGGCGCGCTGTTCTTGAATCCCAAAAAGCCTTTTAGTTATAAAAAACACTTCAAAAAATACGTTTGGCGTTTGGTGCTAGTTTATATTTTTTGGTCATTTATTTATGCGGCAGTGTCGGCTTTGATTCATTTTGGGCCAGGAGAGGGAAGATTAGCTTTCTTCCTAAGGCTGTTTTGTGGGACACATTATTATCATTTATGGTATCTGATTGCGTTAATTATGATGTATTTACTGGTGCCAATTTTGCGGAAAGTGACGGAAGATAGACGGCTGCTGGATTACTATTTGATTATAGGCATCGTGATTTGCTTTGCTTTGCCAATGATTGGCGAGTTATGTGAAATTATACTGGCCGGGGCGAAAGGATTGAATCCTGCAATTGCTGGTGTAATGAAGGGCGTGATGGATATGACGGAATATTCTGCCGGAAAACTATGTTTATATTTTGCGGTATATTTTGTGCTAGGGTATTTCTTACACGCGGAGCGACTTACTAAATTTACGCGTGTGACTTTGTATGTTTTGGGCGCAGTGGCGTTAGTGGATGCGATATTGTTGAGCCAAATTAAGTTTAGGTTGCTTGGCCATTCTTGGTCGGGGGCGAGCGAAGAGAATATTAATATATTGGCGCTTACCTATTCGGTGGCGATATTCGTCGGAGCAAAATATGCGTTGCGGAAGGCGCGAGATTTACCGAAGTGGATCAAGAGCATGGCGAAATATAGTTTCGGCATCTATCTTTGCCATGCTTTGTTTGTGGATTACGTGATGTATTATCCAAAGAGACCAAGTATTATTCCGGTAGGACATAGGAAGCTGGAGTTGCTATTGTATCTCGGCGCATCGTTAGCAATTTATGCGGTGTGTTTCTGTATAACTTGGGTTATGAGCCGAATCCCAGTATTGAAGAAATTTGTATAATGTATCTATTTCTTGATTGATTTAGCAACAGATTTTGCGCGCTTTTGCTCAAGTTCCTTTTCTTTGGGAGTCTTTTTGTGAGGCTTGTTTTCGTTTTCCTTAGGTTTGGCAACAAAATTTGGAATAATAGAGCGTAGTTGACTAACTAGTTTGTGACGGGCGTGGCTGCTGAAGACTTTGTCGAGCCAGCCTGGGTTTGGTTTGGAATTCTTGGCGGTAATTATCTCGACAACATCGCCTTGTTCTAGCTTGGTCTTGAGATCGACCATTTTGCCATTTACGATGGCGCCAGTACATTGAGCGCCGATTTCGCTATGGAGGCGATAGGCGAAATCTAGAGGCATGGAACCTTTTGGCAAGTCGATAATATCGCCTTTGGGGGTGTAAACGAAGATTTTGTCGGCGAAAAGGTTAAGTTTGAGCTTCTTTTCGTCTATTTTTTCACCTGATGCTAGTTTGGCGGCGGATTCTTGGAGTTCGCGAATCCAGAGAAGATGAGACGGGAGTTTGCTGACGCGGCCTTCAGTGTAGGCGGATGTAAGTTTTTGTTCATTATAGAAGAAAGTGGCAGCAAGACCACGCTCGGCGTAGTCGTGCATCTCGCGAGTGCGAATCTGGAATTCGACAATCTGCTTATCGCCAGTAATTACGGTAGTGTGGAGCGATTGGTAACCGTTTTGTTTTGGCATAGCGATGTAATCTTTAACGCGACCGTCCATTGGTTTGAAAAGTGAGTGAATTATGCCAAGGACGAGGTAGCAGGTAGTGGTATCTTCAACGATAAAGCGGAGCGCAATAATATCATAAATGCGGTCGATATTTTGGTTGTATTTAGCAAGTTTTTTATGGAGGGAATAAATAGATTTAACGCGGCCGTCGCAGCTGTATTTGATATGTTCTTTCTTGAGGGCTTGCTCGACGGCTTCTTGGGCAGCTTTGAGCTTTTTGTCGGCTTTTTTAAGGCGATCGGCGGTGAGGTTTTTGAGCTCTTCGTAGCGTTTTGGATTGACGTACATGAAGCTAGTTTCTTCGATTTCGACGCGGACGCGCCCCATCTGTAGACGGTCTGCTAGTGGCGCAAAAACTTCAAGTGATTCGCGGGCGATTTTCTTTTGTTTTTCGGGCGGAAGTGCGCCGAGGGTGCGCAAATTATGCAGGCGGTCGGCTAATTTAATAATAAGGACGCGAATATCCTGTCCGGTAGCAATAAGTAGCTTCAGGAGGTTGTCGCCAGTTTGCGGTAAATATTCGTCGAGATCCTTCATGCCAGAACGGGCTTTACTAAGTTTGGTAACTCCGTTGACTAGAAAAGCGACGTCTTTGCCAAATTGTTCTTCGATTTCTTTGAGTGTTAGAGGAGTATCTTCTACGGTATCGTGCAAAATACCGGCGATGATAGTGTCCTCGTCCATATTCCATTCTTCAAGTATTTTTTTGACGGCGAGCGGATGAATAATGTATGGTTCGCCAGTCTTGCGGAACTGACCCTCGTGGGCTTTGGTGGCAATATCTATTGCCTGACTGATGCGCGGCGTCGATTTGCTCATATAAATATTATAACAGGGGAAAGTAGTTTAGGCTAACCTTTATATTCTATTACTGAACGGCATGACTTGCATTTGCCAACAGTGCCAATAATTGAATTAGTCTTGCCGCAGTGCGGGCATTTAACGGCGTGTGGTGTCTTTTGCTTACTAGTGATGGCTTTTTCTTTGAGCTTTAGATCGTTTTCTTTGGCGATTTTTTCGTCGCGTTTCTGGAGGTCCGAATAATAGCCGCTGATTAATTGCGAGAGTTTGCTGCTAATTTGCTCTATGATATTGCGTAGTAGGAAAGTGACGATAAGTACAATGGCGGCCGTAGTAAAACTGAAACGGGCAAATTCGAGTAGGCGAGAATAATACTCAGAATTAATGACGTCCTGGAGATAGGGAATATTAAAGGATAAGTGCAGGGCATTGATGAGCCAATTGAGGCAAAAAGGTATTGTTAAAATAAGCGCAAATATCATAATGCAGACGGGAGCGCGGAAAAAATGGCGTTTGCCGTAAATGACATATCGAAGCAAGAAGACGATGACGCCTAGTGGCGGTAAAAAGAATAATAGTGCCAGTATGACTGGAATGCTACAAAATAGTTTCATAAAACGGTTATTCATAAATATAGTTTACCAATAAACGGCGATTTGTATCTAGTATAATAGATATAAGATGAGAAGATTGAAGATACATGGAGTCTACCAGCATTACAAGGGTGATTATTATTTAGTTGAAGATACTGCCTGCCATTCGGAAACGGGAGAAGAAATGGTGATTTATCGTAAACTTTATGGAGATGGAGGATTATATGTGCGACCAATGGACTTGTTTTTATCCGAAATAGACCACGAACAGCATCCAGAAGTGAAGGCGAAGTATCGGTTTACGTTGCAAAATATTAAAAGTGTAAGGAAATAGTTGTATGAAGCTTTATTCTTGGAATGTGAATGGGCTAAGGGCAATACTCAAGAAAGGGTCGTTGCAGAGTTTTATCGATGCACATAATCCCGATATCTTGTGTTTGCAAGAGACTAAGGCCAAGCAAGGACAGGCAGAAGTGGATTTGCCAGAGTATGAAGAAATTTGGAATTCGGCGGAACGAGCGGGCTATTCTGGTACGGCAATATTTACGAAAATGAAGCCACTTGCCGTAGCTTACGGCTTTCCGAAGCGTATTGAGGAGCAAGTCGAAGGATGGAGTGACCAATTTGGCGATGCTAGAAGAGAAGGGCGAGTATTGATGGCCGAATTTGATGATTTTTATCTAATAAACGTATATGTGCCGAATGAAAAGCATGATTTGGGGCGATTGAAATACCGGGAGTTGGTGTGGGATCGCGCATTGTTGGCCTATATGCGCGAATTAGACACAAAGAAGGCAGTATTAGTGTGCGGTGATTTTAATGTAGCGCATGAGGAAATTGATTTGGCGCGACCGAAACAGAATGAAGGAAATGCTGGCTTTACTAAAGAGGGGCGCCAGGGAATGACGAATTATTTGAGTAGTGGTTTTGTTGATACGTGGAGGGATTTGCATCCTAATGAGCAAAAATACACGTGGTGGTCATATAGGGGCGGAGCGCGTGCGAAGAATATTGGCTGGCGGATTGATTATTTTTTGGCGTCAGAACGCTTACGGGAGAGGATAGCCACGGCAGAAATCTATGACAGCGTGACTGGTTCGGATCACTGTCCGATAATGGTGGAATTAAAATAATGTCGGACTACGATTATTGGAGCAAGCAAGGATTGCGGCCATTATTTACGGAAATTGATATGATGCCGCCCGAGCAACGTCGTTTTGCGGGAAAATTGCTGATAATTGGCGGTAATAAAAATGCGTTTTTCTCGGTGGCGAATGCGATGACGGTGGCTAATCGTACGGGCGTTGGTGAGGCGCGCGTATTGTTGCCAGCAAGCGTAAAGGGGCAAGTCCCGGTAACTTCGGAAGTGTATTTTGCGCCAGTAGAAAACAGCTCAGGTGCATTTGGCAAAGAATCGGTGGCGGAAATGTTGATTCAGGCGGATTGGGCAGACGCGGTTGTATTAATTGGCGATGTTGGTAAAAATGCCGAAACGACGGTGGCTTTGGCGGAATTTATGCGTAATTGCCCGAAACCGGTTTATGCGACGCGCGATGCGGTTGATGCGATTACTCCAGAAGTTGCGGATTGGAGTATGTTACGCGAGGCTGAGACGGGCTTATTAATGACCGTGCCGCAGTTGCAAAAGCTGTTGCGTACGCTTTATTATCCGAAGGTAATTACGCTTTCGATGCCCACTAATCAGCTGATAGAGATCCTGCATAAGTTTACGATTAGCTATCCCACGATGCCAATAGTAACGTTCCATAACGGGCAGATTATTGTTGCTCAGGATGGAGCAGTGGTGACGGAGGCATTGTCGGATACGGAATGGACCCAAATCACGCTTTGGGGTGGGGCCTTGATGGTAGAAATGGCCATACTGAAACTATGGAATGCGTCGGCGGCTAGCCATAAAGTTTTTGCGAGCGCGTTACTAAATAAGAGCTAGAAAAATCCCAGGCCTTTTGAGCCTGGGTGTGGTGGTTATAAAATAGAGTCAATAAGATTGCGTACGGAAGCCACGACGTGACCGTCCGGAGCGGCATTCTTGACCTCTTTGGGAGCGCTTTCGAGTGCATAACCGTCAAATTCTACAATCATACCGATGTCATTTTTATCATCGCCGATTGTTGTGATTTTCCGATCCCTGATGAACGAGCTACTGCAGTTATACGCGATGGCATTCTCTTTACTGGCATTTTTTCCAAAGATTTCGATGACGTTTGTCATATTGGGATTGATCCAGCTTAGGTGCAAATCGTGGTTCTTGCGTACGTCTGTATATGCAAAGAAGCTGAGTGACTCGCTAAAATGTTTAGCAAGAATAGATTCAGCTATGCGTAAGTCTTCCGCGCGCTCGAACCAAATTCGATATTTACGACTGTGGGGCGCGAAGCCTTGGATTTCTTTATTGTCGCAATAGCTGATGGCTGCGTATGCTCCAGAGAACTGCGTATCCTCAAACTCTTCGGAAAGCATTTGGGGTAAGTATGCGCCGCCTCCCAAATCCTCTGATTGAATAACCTTCCCGCGTGCGGTCATAAAAGTCATGCCGCCATTTAAAATCAGGTAATCCGCATATCGATGGATGCGTGGTAGGATTCTGACAATGTCGGCATAATCGCGCGAAGAGGCGATAATGAAATAGCCGCCTCTTTTTCGCCAACGGCGAACTGCGCGCAGGTTTTTGCGCGTTTCGCTGGGCGAATCATGCAGGAAGAGCGTGTAGTCAAAATCGCTGACGATACACTTAATTCCGAGCTCTTCGCGCCAATGGTCTTTTGCTACTTGCTCGGCGAAATATCCGATAGTCAGATAGATAGCGAGAGAGAGCACCCCTAACGCTACTCCGCCGTAATTGTGATTAGCGAAGCTGAGTATGGTTACTACTATCGCTATCAGCATAACTGCTTTGATGACAAATCTGTCCATCCAAACCATTGCTTATTCCTCCTTGGGTCGCTTGCCTGTTAAAGTGCGAATACGATAGATGTCGTAAACGATACTAACAAGGCTCATGACTGCAATAATGATCATGGCGATATAATTGGCGCGCGCGAGGCGCTCATGAATGACTGGAACTGCCAGCGATAATGTGGCGGTCCCGAGCCACACGCAAATTGTTGCCATGCGTATTTTGTCTACTATGCTAGCGCCACTGCCGGTTGGCAGTTTGGCATAATTGCGCACGAACCAAATGAAGAATATGACGTCGCGCGCAAAAGTGATTACGATGCATACATAGAAGATACTCCGATTAATGATTCCAGGAGCATACAGTGTGGCGTTGGTAGCCAGGATATAGGCGACAACCATTGGATAAAAGATAATCTTATCTCCAAGGGGGTCGAGCGCTTTGCCGGCTTTTGTGGTCTGACCAAGCTTTCGAGCTAAATATCCGTCGGCTGCATCGGTCATGATAGCGACGCCCATGATGATGGTAGCTACGATGCCGCTGATTTCGCCAAAAGGCTGCGCAACGAATATGTGCGGTACTAGCACGGATAGCGCCATTCGCCCAATTGAGATCCAATTGGGGGTTCCGACGCGACCGTTGGTATTGGCAAGCCAACTCTCGTCTGTTGCGTGAAGGGTTAGTAACACGCAGAAGAATGCGTGACAGATGGCTGCCATAGTTAAGACGTACCATGCATAAATTACAATGGCGCTATTGTTTCCTTCGGCGGATACAATAAAAAGCGCGACCGTTGTTGATAAGCGTAGTACGATTGGGGTAGGCGTATACCAGGGGCCTTTTTCCGTGTTCGGCTTAGCCTGTAGATAGGCACCATGCGCAAAGATCATGATAGTGTCACAGATTGCAATAACTGCCCAAAGGTAGAAATTGCCAGGAAACGAATCGCCGAGGATGTATGCGGCAATATTGCAGGCAATGACGGTAATTTCTGGTGCAGAAATGTGCGTGATTGCGAGCTCTAACCAAGCTAATAGGGCGGGCGATGATACTTTTGACTCCATTTTTGAAACCTCCTTTTTAAGGTACGGAACAATCGTTCATGTTTGTCGAACGATGCAACTGCAAAAAGTGTCGCGTCGTTGACTCGACTAAGATATATTTTAGCATAAAAAGAATGATTAGTCAATATTACGACCCCTACGAAGCGTGAATCCTCTTCGGGTTCTGCGCCCCTCCTTGCGCAGAACAAAAAACAGCCCTCTGGGCTATCTTTTTGCTCTGGTGGGCGAGGAGGGACTTGAACCCTCACGGCATTGCTGCCAACAGATTTTGAGTCTGTCGTGTATACCAATTTCACCACTCGCCCAGATGGGGATGATGTTTAGATTCTATCATGAAAACGCTAAATATGCTAGAATAAGGGCAATGGATAATAGTAAAGGTGGGCAGGGTAGTTCGATGCCGAGCTGGAATGCTTGGGCGGCTGCTGGTAGCTCTGCGCAAAAGGACGCAAAACCTAAGGGTTTGACTGGCGCCCAGATAAGCGCTCGCATGCAGCAGAAGACGGTGACCGATTTGGCGCGCAAGAAACTACTTGATGCCTATAAGACTACGCAAGGGGGCGAATCTGCGGATGCTAAGAAAGAAACAAAAACATCCCCAGTTCCGCAAGCAACTTCCCAAGATTGGCGGAAGTATCATTCGGCGTGGCAAAGTTATTATCAGAAGTACTATGGCGAGTATTATGGAAATGCAGCACGTGAATATGTGGCGCGCGAAAAGATGAAGATGGAGCGAGCACAGCTAGAGCGTGAGCGCAAAGAAAAGCAGGCTGCATATACACCACCAATGGCGCCGATAGCGACCGCAGAATCACAAGAGGTGCAGGATGATTTTCGCGAAAAGATTCGTAAGAAAGCCGAGAAACGAGCGAGTGCTATCAAGCGTTCGCGACACTTTATTCCATTATTGATTGGCGGTATTATCCTGTTGATCGGTATTTGTTTTCAATACAATCAGGTAATAGCATCGCATATTGTGGCTTATATTTCGCCTGGCAATACGGAGGTCAATGAGATAACGGAGATTGATCCGACGTTGTCGATTAAGACGCACGATAAGCCATATTTAATGATTCCGAAGTTGAATATTGAGGTGCCGGTAATCTTTGGGGCAAAGAATGATGTTAATTCTATGAATATTGCAATGGACAATGGCGTAGCGAATTTCTCTGTGCCTGGTGCGGCGGCAATGCCTGGAGAGATTGGGAATTTTGTAATTTCTGGCCATTCGGCGGGCAATATCTATCAGCAAAGTAATTACAAATTTATCTTTTCTGGATTGACGCGCATGAAGGATGGGGATTTGATGTATGTGGATTATAATGGGGCGCGTTATACCTATAAGGTGACAGGCGCAAAGACCGTGAAGCCGACCGACGTGGCGTCTTTGCGGCAGATAGCGAAAGATAACGAAGGAAAGCCAATGATGACGTTAATCACCTGCGTGCCGTTGGGGACTTCTCGGGAGCGTTTATTGGTATATGGCGAGCAAATATCGCCAAGTTATGAAAGTGCGCCTTCGCAAAATCCGAATGAACCTACTGATGACAACGGCAAAACAGAGATGCCGGCCAACCATGACTCGCCGCTAGAGGGGTTCTGGAAGTGGTTAACGGGGCAGTCATAAATAATCCCGCCGATGTGGCGGGATTATTTTATTCTGTTTGCTGATTAATTATTTTATTCAAGCTTTTGACGCTTTAGAGTGTAAATTGTTTCCGATTTGGCGGCATCTGTTTCTTTGTCTGCTTCGGCCTCTTTTATTTCGAAGTAGTATAGCCAGCGGTTATTTTCGGTAATGTTGATTGGCTGTTGGTTATTTACGGTGAGGATCTCGCGACGATTGTCGCCATCGAAATCGCGAATAATAATTTTATTATCATTGTTTTCCCAGAAGATGTAACCGTCTAGCCAGTTCAGTTCGGATGATTCGGCTTCCGTGACGCTGTCGAAGTAGTTACGTGTTTCGATATCGATAGTAGTTACATTTGAGCTACCTGCAAATGCCACGATGCGACCAAGCTGGTTAGTGCTGGCAACAGTGGGCGTGAAGGGTAATTCGCGTTTTACGTATTCTTTAAGACTATTCTTGCTAGGTTTATCGAAAGACGGGTAGGTCCCGCCAAAAACGGTAATTTGATTATCGAGACTATAGCCAAGCCAAGATTCGTTCCAATAACTACCCATCGCCAGAGTGATATTTGGCTTTTTATCCTTCAGGTCTAGAATGTTCGTTGAACCTTCCTCGCCTTCTTTGTAGATGCGGATTTTTCGGTAATTATGATCTTTTACATCAATACCGACGTAGGCGATAACGTCTTTATTGTTTGTGAATTGTTCGACGTTTGAAATTAGTACGCCCGAAATAGTGTGACTGCTACTGTCGATAATGTGAATATTATTTTTCTCGAGTGCCCATAATTTTGAAGCGGAGTCATTTAGGATACGTATGTCGCTAAATTCTAGGCCGAACTTTTCGTTAAGATTGATACTTTTTTCGATATTCTCCAAATCCAAGATGTGCCAAGTGGTCTTGTCATTGCGTCTCCAAGTTGCCAGTACCTTGTTGCCATTTTCATTCCAGGCGCGTATGCTAATTTCGCCTTCTAGCACATTTTCGTTGTTGCCGAGGGCTTGATTGAGTGATAGTTTGTGGACGTTGATTTTTTCGCCTTGAATGTCGCTGTATAGAATTATAGGGGAGTCATGCTCAATGGTGAGCAAATGTTTGCGGTTGCTTGAGAATTCGGCGAGGCGCAGATTGTTGTAATTTGCGACGTTTGTGGTTTCGACTTTGACAGGGAATAGGCGAGCCCACTCGATACGAGTCAAAAGTCCAGCATCAACCTTGATGGTCTTTTCCCAAGTATCATATCCGCTTTTGCCGATTTTAACGCGATGTCCGCCCGAGCTGAGCATCTTATTAAAGTCGGTGCGGCTAAACTGGGTCTCATTGTCGATTTCGACAGATGCGCCTTTTGGGTTTGAGCTGATTTGGATTAATCCAGACTGTTCGATCCCGCCTTGCTCATTAAACCCATAGCCCATCGCGACGAGCATTAACACAAATACGATTGCAATTACAGAAATGCCCATAAAGATATTTGTCATAACGACGCGGGCGTTTTGAATCTTCTTTTTTCTCTTCCTGTCCATAGTTTAGTCTAAGTAGTTTATTAATTCTGAATATAATTATATAACAAAAAACCGCTTATGGTTAAAATTTGAATACGCGTCCGTATAATATTTTTGGTTTCTATATTAAAACGCTATTGATTTTCAAATATTTATGTTTTAAGATTACATTAGCAGTATAAAGTGAGGAGAAATGGACGGAGTTATCAAGAATTCAAGGCGGGGTGGTGTGGCAAATCATGCTAGTTCGGTGGACCATCGGCGCGTGCAGAGATCCTCAACTTTAAATCGGAAATTTGTCAAAAAACCAGTGGCGAGGCCAAAGGTGACCAGCTCTGTTGCGGCGGGTGCAAAGAGCCTTCGTAGAGCCGTGGGTGGTCGTACAATTTTGCAAAAAGGTGGTAGCGTAAAGTTGCAGCCGATTCATAATGTGGCCGCTAAACAGCAGCCTGCGCAGGCGCAGAAAGCAGAGCGACATATTAGTGTTGGTGAAATAGAAAGAGTAACAGTTCATCATTCGATTGATCAGCAAAACGCCCAGAAGCAACAGGCCCAATCTGCTCAGGCCCAACGCAAGGCGGCGATTCAGCAAGTGGCAAAGAAACGTGACGATGGTGTTTATGCAAAGAATGCGCGAGTGCAAGCCGTAAAGGAACGCATGGCTGCCAAAAAAGCCGCCGCAAAAGATGACGGCGCAAAAAGGTTGACCGCCAAACAGATGAAAGATCGCGCAATTCAACAGGCCTTGAGTCGTATGAACCGTATCGATAATGCGAGGGGTGCGGGCGCTAAAAGTGCCATGCAAATACAGCTGAATAACGACTCGCAAAGTAAAAAGGGTATATTCCGCGGTAAGAAGTTTGCAATTGCGGCTAGCATGGCAGTAGTGACTGTGGCGTTGCTTGGCTATCTAGTATATTTGAATATGCCAGATATTTCGGCTCGTGTAGCTGCGATGCATGCTGGTATTGAGAAGTCCTATCCTAGCTATATTCCTTCTGGCTATCGCTTGGACGGTCTCGTAAAGGAAGATAATGGTCGTATTACGATGAATTTCAAGAATGAACAGAACCGTAAGTTTACTTTGCAAGAAGAAAAATCTAGTTGGGATTCAGTTGCTGTACTTGCGAATTATGTAAAAAAGAATTGGGGTACGGATTATTCGATTGCAAAAGGGCAAGGGTTGACGATTTATATTTCTGGGTCAAATGCAGTTTGGGTGAATGGCGGAGTATTATATGTCATCAATGACCCGGACAGTGGTCTAAATTCAAACGATTTGCACGACATTGCAGTAAGTTTGTAAATGTATACGCCCACCGCAAGGTGGGCTTTTTGTTCCTTTGGTATAATGATAAAAATAGGAGGAAAGATGATTGGATTTAAATATACTGGCGGCATTATAAGCGAAGAAGAGTATCAGAAAAAGATTGATATTGCGCGTACTTTTGTTGCGCGCGCCGAGCAGGATGCTTTTGGCGGCTGGGTAAACTTGCCAATTAATTATGATAAGACGGAGTTTGAATGCATCAAAAAGGCAGCTAAGAAGATTAACAACGATTCGGACTATTTGATATGTATCGGAATTGGTGGCAGCTACCTTGGTCACCGTGCGGTTATTGAGACGCTTGGTGGCGAGAGGGGAAGAACAAAAATTTTATACGCAGGTAACTCTTTGAGCGCACGGGAGATGCGACGCGTGATAGATAGGTTAGGCGATGCAGATTTTTCGGTTAATGTAATCTCGAAGTCGGGTACTACTACTGAGCCGGCGGTGGCTTTTCGGGTATTTAAACAGATGCTAATAGACAAATATGGTGCCGAAGAAGCTGCAAAGCGTATTTATGCGACGACGGACGCTGCGAAAGGGGCGCTACACGATGAAGCGGCGGCTAAAGGTTACGAATCGTTTGTGGTACCAGATAATATTGGCGGCCGTTACTCGGTTCTAACGGCAGTTGGATTACTGGCAATTGCGACGGCGGGGATGGATATTGATGCACTAATGGATGGTGCTGCAGAAGAGCGTACGAGCTTGATATCTGATGGTGGTTTTGCGGCAGAATATGCAGCCATGCGTAATCTTTTATTCGAGAAAGATTATAATATTGAGATTCTGGCGAATTTTGAGCCGCAGTTTATGTATTTTAATGAGTGGTGGAAGCAGCTATTTGGCGAAAGTGAAGGCAAAGATCAGACGGGCATTTACCCGGCTAGCGTTATTGACTCAACTGATTTGCATTCGATGGGGCAATATATCCAGCAAGGGCGTCGCAATCTGTTTGAGACTTTTGTGGAGGTGGCGGCGGACTATAACGGAATTACGGTTCCAAAAATGGATGAGAATTTGGACGGGCTTAAGTATCTAGAAGGAAAAGAGCTAGACTATATCAATAAGACGGCGAATGCGGCAACAAGAGAGGCGCATACTTCTGGCGGTGTTCCAGTGTTGGAAGTCACTATGCCGAGGATTGACGAGCGGTCACTAGGTGCGCTGATTTACTTCTTCGAGATGAGTTGTGCTTTGAGCGGTTTTACGCTCGGTGTCAACCCGTTTGATCAGCCTGGCGTAGAAGCATATAAGACAAGGATGTTCGAGCTCTTAGGCAAGCCTGGTTACGAGAAATAGTTTGAATAATAAAAATGGCGCTCACCAGAAGGCGGGCGCCAGTTTTTTTGGAGGAGATATGAGCGGGGTTGCCGCTTACTGGAAGCGGTTCACGCGGAACCTCGAGGCCGTGTGGGGCTGGTTGCGGCGAAAACTGCCGTTCATAAGCTTATCTTCCTTTGCGGAAGGGACCCTCGGCTGCCAGTTGCGGGCAGAGATGCGCTCTTTGATGGCATAATCGATCTTTCTGCGCATATCCTTGTCGCTTGTGGCGAGAGCCCGCTTGGCAAACAGCTTTGCGCTCTGCAGGTCCATTGCATAGATCAGAGCCAGAATTAAGGCATCTTTATCGATGCGCCGGCGATGATGGCAAGGTGCCACCTCGCGTACATGCGCCGTGTGGTCTGCCGTGCACGCGGCTATTGTGGTAGGGAGGTTGTCTTCCAGGGTGATGGATGCGAGAAAATCCTCGAGGGTAAGGTTTTTGTTAGTCATATTTCCTTCCTCCTATTAAAGAACGTGTTTATAGCAACGCAAAGGTATGCTTATTTGTATTATAGCATAAGCGCCATTATTTGTCAATAGCACCTTAAGTTTTTCTGGATAAAAATACTCTCTAGATGCACTAGAGAGTATTTGGGAGAAGATTATCGCTGACGATTAGCGTTTGAATGGATTCTCGAGACCGAGGCGGGAATTGGCTTCGGCAATGCGCATTAATTCGTTGTATTTTGCAATACGTTCAGTGCGTGATAGAGAACCAGTCTTAATTTGGCCTGTGCCGAGACCGACGGCGAGATGGGCGATAGAAGTATCTTCTGTTTCGCCGGAACGGTGCGACATAACGCAACGATAGCCGTTTTGCTTGGCGAGAAGGACGGCGTCGATAGTTTCGGTGAGGGTGCCGATTTGGTTTGGTTTGATTAAGATAGCATTACCGGCGTGTTCGTCGATGCCGCGTTGGAGCAGTTTGGAATTTGTAACGAAGAGATCGTCGCCAACGAGTTGGATACGATCACCGAAGCGCTCGGTAAGCATACGCCAGCCACCCCAGTCGTTTTCGCCAAGACCGTCTTCGATGGAGACTACTGGATAATTATCGGTAATCCATTGATACCAGTTGGCGAGATCTTCGCTAGATTTCCAGTCGCCATTGGTCTTAAGTTCGTAGTGGTCACCGTTGGCGAATTCGGAGGCGGCGATATCCATAGCAATAGCAATATCCTTGCCAAGCTCGTAGCCAGCCTTTTCGACGGCTAGTTTGATGAGTTCGAGCGGCTCATTGTTGCCATCTTTGACAAATGGGGCATAGCCGCCTTCATCGCCAACCGTGGTGGCATACTTGCGCTCCTTTAGTACGTTTTTGAGTACATGGAAGACTTCGGCGCCCATGCGAACAGCTTCGGCCATGTTGCCGGCGCTGACTGGGATAATCATGTATTCTTGGAAATCGGTAGACCAATCAGCGTGTGCGCCACCGTTCATGACGTTCATCATCGGCATCGGAAGTTTCATGTCGTCTTGGGTGCCGGCGATTTCGGCAATATATTCATAAAAACGCATACGCTTGGCATGGGCGACGGCTTTTGCGCAGGCTAATGAAACGGCAAGGATAGCATTAGCGCCGAGATTGGATTTATTTTCGGTTCCGTCTAGATCTAGCATGAGGCGGTCAATTTGACGTTGGTTGCTTGCGTCATTGCCGACAAGAACATCGCTAATTTTATTGTTCACATTCCAGACGGCTTTGAGTACACCTTTGCCGTCGTACTGACTCTTGTCGCCATCGCGAAGTTCGAGTGCTTCGCCGGCTCCGGTAGATGCGCCAGACGGGACGGCAGCACGACCGGCGTGGCCGCTGTCGAGAATAACGTCCGCCTCAACGGTTGGATTGCCGCGTGAGTCAATAATTTGGCGCGCATGAATAAGTCTAATATTGCAATTTGGTTTTTGCATAATTGATGCCTTTCTTCTCCCTAAGTTATGCGTAATCTTCTGAACTAAATTATAGCATAATGCTTATGAAAAATATTGGGTTTTGAATATTTTTGTGTTATATTTATGCTAAATACAACTTATAGGAGGGCATATTAGCTATGGCAACGAAAACTGCCACAAAAAAGAAAACATCAACGGGTGCGAAGAAGTCCACTACTACCGTGAAGAGGAGTACGGCAAAAAATAAGCTTCCGATTGGTATCTACAAAGAGAATTATCCAGAGGATCATATTGCAACTGGCAAATACAAATTCTTCTTTGTATTGTTTGGCGTAATGATGGTACTATTCGCCGCAATTTCTGTTTGGCTATGGATGTTCTCCAGCGAATTATTGATTAAATATCAGAAGATTGAGACCTGCGCTCGTAACGGTGAGACCTGCGAAGTTCGAGTTAACTACAACGTTGAATCAGAAGTTGACGCTGAATAAAAATAAGGTATAACGCCGATGTTGGACGCCGACGAGGAAAAGAAAATCGACGAGGAGGCTATTGCCGAAGAAGAGTTCGTAGCGGATTTGGAAGATACGATCGAAAATCCACTAGTATTCGATGGCGATAAGATTACGGTCGAGAACAAAAAGAACGAGTCGGCGTCTAAGCCAGAGAGGGAAGAGTTGCCAGGGGCGGTGGGGTCAGGCGATTTGATTCCTGAAGAGAAACCCTTTAATAATGAAGAAGCTTTAAGGAGCGAGAACGTGAATAACGATCAAAATCCATTTAGTCCAGACAGCCCTTCCGAGAAAGGCTTTGGCGGACCAAATATTGCGCCGTTGGAAGATGCGGCAGAAACGATTGCGCCAGCTGCTGCTGCGGCGGAAGCAGAGACTGTTGCTGATGCGCCAGCGGCAAACCCATTTGCAGGGCCGGCAACCGAAGAGTCTGATGCCACGCAAGGCGATAATAATACTAATTCAACAGAAAGCAGTACAAATGCTGGCATATTCGCTAGCACGGAACCTGCTGCGACTACAGCAGTCACAAGCGGCGCAGCCGAAAGTGCACCTACAGTGCAAGATTTAGCTAATGGCGCTAATAAACCAAAGAAGAAAAAGACAGGCTTAGTAATCGGAATCGTGTTGGCGATTTTATTGTTAGGCTTGATTGGTGGCGGCATTGCGTTCTATTTGATACACGAGTCAAAAGAACGTGTGATTAGCGATTCAATTGTTAACTTGATTGAAGCTAATGCGCGTCAATTTGATGGTACTTATACTCAAACAAACTTATCTGACGAGGATGATTCATTCGAGTCATTTACGTTGACATTTAAGGGCGATAGTAATAGCGCTAACTTTAGCGGTAGCGGCTCTCTTCGCATTGATTTGAAAGAGGGTAAGGATATTGAGTTGGAAGTTAGTGGCGCATATATTAGCAATGATGCTATCTATGTAAAGATTAACGGTATCAAGAAAGCTATAGACGATGCTATGAAAGAAGGCATGGGCTCTTCTGGCGGTGGTTTATCTTCTGACGAAGAAATGGCATTCATGATGGATATTATTGGTTCTATCGTGAAGCCGTTGGATGATCAATGGATTAAGATTAATGCTAGTTCGCTTAAACCTTATGCCAATTTAAAGAGCGGCTATGATTGTATGTCGAATGCAATTGACGGCTTCGCGAAAGAGGAGAATAAGGAAAAGATTGTAGAAGCCTACAAGAATCATCCGTTTGTGATGGAAGCCGATAAGGATAGCAAGTCGTCTGATGGCTTGAATTATTATTACATCAAGAGTGACAGCGAAGAGTCGAAGGCATTTAGTGAAGAAATTGGGAAGATTGATTTTGTAAAAGATTTCAAATCTTGCGCCAATATTAAGTCGAGTAAAGATGATGACGACGATGATGAATCAGATTTGACTAGCGAACTCAGTATTGGTATTTCACCGTGGGCACATGAGCTCAAACATGTAAAAGGCACAGCCAAGAGCAAAGATTATAGTGCTGAAATGAACATTAAGATCAGCTATGACGATAAGTCTGTGGCGGCGCCAACTAGCGACGCTAAGACGCTAGATGAATTGGCGAAAGATTTGAGTAAATCAATAAAAGACGCACTAAGCGAACAGATTGCAACCATGTGCAAGGAATACAAGAAATACGGCGAATCAGTATATAATTACTGCGTAGAGCAGTATACAAAAGAACTTGGTGAAGAATTTAATTTCGAGAATCTAATTAATTCAGGTCAGGGTATGATAAAAACTTCCATCTAGTTAGCGATGGGAATATGCAAGAATCACCAGTGTAAAAGCTGGTGGTTTTTGTTTGAGTGATACAATAAAGAATATGAACGTTACGCCAAAATTAAAAGCGAAACTGAAAGAACTCCCAAAGGAACCGGGAGTGTATTTTCATAAAAACCGTGACGGAGAAGTAATTTATGTAGGGAAAGCAGCGATATTGCGTAATCGTGTGCGACAGTATTTTCAATCGCCCGAACGGAAGGATGCGAAGACGCGAGCGCTAGTGGCGGAAATTGATGATACGGATTGGATTGTAGTCGATACGGAGATGGATGCGCTTTTTCTTGAAAGCGAAATGATAAAGCGCTATATGCCAAAGTGGAATATACTTTTGCGAGACGACAAGTCCGTAAGCTATGTGAGAATCGATATGAAGTCGGAAGTTCCGTATGTGTCAATGACGCGAAATCCCGACGATGATGGCGCGGAATATTTTGGACCGTATTATGGAAAAGTGGCGATTACGCGTGCCCTTAGAATTTTGCGGAGGATTTTTCCTTATTATGATAAGCCGTATAATGGCAGAAAAACATTAAACACGGATTTGGGTCTTACGCCGGGGATTGAGGTAGGCAAGACGACGGCGCGCGACTACAAGCATTCGTTGAGGCATATGATTAGCTACCTAAAAGGCAATCGAAAGAAGTTGGTGCGTGACATTGAAAAGCTAATGTATGAGGCGGCGGAGAAAGGGGACTACGAGAGGGCGGCGGAGTATCGCAATCAGTTCTTTGGCCTGAAGGGGTTGGGGACGAAGATTGTATTTTCGGATAAGGAGTTGTTGGATATTTCCTCAGATAAAGCATTGGAAGAATTGCAAGATATATTAAAAATGGACAAACCACCGGTTCGAATTGAGGGCTATGATATCAGTCATCAATCTGGCAAAAACGTGACAGGGTCGATGGTGTGTTTTATTAATGGGGCTGCGGATCGGACAAAATACCGACGTTTTAAACTACGAAAGCAACAGAATAATGACCCAGAAAGTATGCGAGAAGTAATTACGCGACGTCTGAATCATCTTAATGATTGGGGAATGCCGGATTTGATTATTTTGGATGGATCGGTTGGGCAAATATCGGCAGTGCGAGAAATTGTAACAAAAGCAAAAATACCAATCATTGGGCGCGACAAAAGTGGCGATCATAGCAAGAACGCGCGTGTGCGAATTGTGATTCCAGAGGGTGATGAGGATTATCGGATGGTAGAGTTAGCGAAGGATGGCCATATCGCAAAGCTGATAGCGCGAATCGATGAGGAGAGTCACCGTTTTGCAATTCAATACCACACGCTATTAAAACGTAAGGATGCATTGAGGTGAGCGATGGAATATCTTGATATTGTCGACGAGTATGGTAATGAAACTGGCGAAATTCTGGATAGGGAGACGGCTCATAATTTGAATAAGTTGCACTGGGAAGTGACAGTTTTTGTAGTCAATAAAAATGGGCAACTATTGCTGGAAAAGAGATCTGCGAGCAAGAGGTATAGCCCAAATAAATGGGCGCCTTGTGCGGGACATGTGATGAGCGGCGAAGAGGTTGATGTGGCGGCCTGCAGAGAATTAAAAGAAGAACTTGGCCTAGATTTGCCAACAGCCGATCTTGTTATGATGGAGAATGGATTACTTAGGCGGCAGGAGACTAATTCGCGCATTGCGAGATACTTCTACGTGATATGCAATGAGGACGAGAGCTTTTTTAAAATCCAGGAAGAAGAGTTAACGGAAGTAAAGTGGTTTGATATCGATGAAGTGATCGAGATGGTGAGGCGTGCAGATAATCCGACCTGCATCCATGCCGATAGATTATTTTTGCTGGAGAGGTTAAAGAAAGAAGTGTCATGAGGACTACGGAAGCATCAATTAGAAAAAATATTGAAAGCTATGCTCCGCGTGATGCTCGGGAAGAAAAAGATAAGCAGCAGATACTGAGATTTATTGATAGCTTTGATGATGTTTTGACGAGAGATAATACCTTGGGCCATTTTACAGCCTCTTCGTTTATAGTCAACAAGGATAGAACGAAGATGCTGGCGATTTATCATACTATCGGCAACGGATGGGCGCATCCTGGCGGCCATGCAGATGGAGAAAAGGATTTTCTGTCGGTCGCAGTACGTGAGGCAAAAGAAGAGACGGGGCTAGACGTGAGTGTGTTGGACGAAAGGCCGTTTTTGCTGTCGGTTAATCCCGTAAGTGGACATATGAAAAAAGGCGTATTTGTGTCATCGCACTTACATTTCGATGTATTTTATCTTATGGAAGCGGACGATACTGCGCCGTTGGTTTTTAGAAAAGATGAATCTAAGGGCGTGAAGTGGATTCCGTTCGATAACCTCGACAATGAGCAGATTGCTAACTCGATGCGCCCAGTTGTGGAAAGACTTATTAATTCTTTGAAAGTGTTAAAATAGAAATATGACAAAAAAGCAATTAACGACATTCTTGATTCGTTGGGCAATTTCAGGTGTGGTGATGTATATTTGCATCAACCTCTTTGGTGCTTTTAGCGATGGGGCAGAATGGATGAGAAGTTCTTTTTGGCTCTATTTATCGGCGGGTTTGATATTTTCGCTCGTTAACTCTATCGTGAAGCCAATTGCAAAGATAATATCCTTGCCACTAATATTCTTAACTTTAGGGTTATTCACGGTTATCGTTAATGCCGCGATGGTCGGCTTAACAATATTGCTGATTCCGGGCGTAACGATGACTTTTGGTGGTGCGATTTGTAGCTGTCTCTTGATTTCCTGTATAAACTTCCTTGTCAACATAGCGGTGCCTAGTGTAAAATAGACCTATGGATATTGGTGTGTTTCTAAATGTTATGATCTTTGCGTCAGCAATTTTGTTGATTCTGCTGATTTTGCTACAGCAACGTGGAGCATCGCTTGGTGCTGGTTTTGGTGGGTCGGGTGAGCTTAATACTGAGCGTCGCGGTCTAGAGAAATCACTATTTAATGCGACGATTGTGTTTGTCGTAATATTCGTTTTGTCGATTTTAGCAATTCTAATCGTTTAATAAATGAACAAAAAACAGCAAAAGAGTGGGCGCAGTAAGGAAAGAGTTGGCCGTAGGGTTGTTTTGGCGGCTAACGAGTTTAATGAACGTGCCGGAAAGCACTTTAATGAGCGTTTTGTGCGCCGTTTAGAGAATATTCGAGAGGTACGTATATGGGTTGCGGAATGGGCGTTATTAGTCTTGATAGTTTTTTTGCTAGCCGTAGTTCAGAATAATTGGTATGGCGAATCATTCGAGACGGAGGCTTTCGTGAAAGGTGGCGAGTTTAGCGAGGCGACGCTAGGGAAGATTAACTCTATGAATCCGCTTTATGCCACCACGAGTTCAGAAAAGACCTTAGCACGGTTATTGTTTGCTAACTTGGTAGCGCCGGACTCGACTGGTCATCTAAAGAATGAATTAGCGGACAAAATCACGGCAGATGACGCTAGGCGTGTTTGGACGGTAAAACTGCGTAATGATTTGCGTTGGTCGGATGGAGAACAGATTAAGGCGGATGACGTAATTTATACGATTGATTTAATTGCGGACACTACAGCGAAGACGACGATTTCAGTAGATTTTGCAAACGTAAAGATAAAGAAAAAGGACGATTTGACGGTGATTTTCACTTTGCCATCGTCGTACGCGGATTTTTCAGATAGTCTGGAATTTCCAATTGTGCCAAAACATATTTTAGGTGATATTTCGCCAGCTTTGGTTTACGAGAGTGACTTTTCGACGCATCCGGTTGGCTCGGGGCCATTTGTGCTGAATGCTCTACAGGCAGCAAATGCTACTAATGCAAGCCTACAGACGGTTTATCTGAATCGTAATGAGAAATACTTCAAAAAAATGACAAAGTTAGATAATTTTACCCTAAAAACTTATGAAAATGCGCAGCAGATTAAAGATGCGATAAGCAATGCAGATGTGATTGCAACGGCGGAACTTAGTAAGAGCGAGGCGGAGGATTTACCGGGTTCAATTGTGCGCAATAACACACTAATTAATGGTGGGGCGTTTGCATTTTTGAATACGATTAGTAGCAACTTGAGTAATGTTAAGATTCGCCAGGCTATTCAGCAGGGCGTGGATATGAAGAAGGTGCGCGAAAATATTGATGACTCGCAGATTATGGATTATCCAATATTGCAAAGACAAGAGGATCTGAAGATGCCAAAACTCGCTGGGTATGATTTGGATGCGGCAAAGAAATTAATAGTAGATGCTGGACTAAAATACCAAGAAGATAAGATAGTAGACAAGACAGGCAAGGCTGTAACATTGAATATTTCCGTTCCGCAACGCGATGTTCTCACGGGCGTAGCGGAGCGTTTCGGTGAGGAGTTGAAAAAAATAGGTTTTGAGATTGTGTTGAATGTCTATGACGAGTCGAAAGCGTCGTCAGATTTCTTTTCGGCCGTAGTGAGGCCGCGGGATTATGACATCTTGATTTATGAGGTGGACTTAGGGGTTAGCGCGGATCCGTTTGTGTATTATAGCTCGTTGCAAGCTGGTGAAGCGGGCTGGAATTTGAGCAACTATAGTAATAGTTTGGCGGATGATGCTTTGATTTCGGCACGTATGACAGCGAGTGCAAAAATGCGCAAAACTAAATATGAATCGTTCTTGAAGCTATGGGCGCGCGACGTGCCTTCGATTGGCCTCTATCAGTCAACGATGATTTATAGCCATATGGCAAACGTGCATATTTATTCCGAAAACAGTGAATTGACAGATGCGCTAGATCGTTTCAGCGAAATACAGAATTGGGCTAGTCGTAAGGCTAGCGTAAATATGACGCCTTAGCTAGAAATAGTTAGTGGAATATTTGGCAGAGTAGAGAAGATGTGATATAATCTTAGTATTATGCGCCCGTGGTGGAATTGGTAGACACGCTAGCTTGAGGTGCTAGTGGCTATTCAAACGGCTGTGCTAGTTCGAGTCTAGTCGGGCGCACCAAGATTGAAGTTAAAATCGCCCATCTGGGCATTTTTTCTTGCCGTTGCTCGGTCGATAACCGCGCAAGACAAGAAGAAAATACCCATCTGTACGATTTTATTCTTCAATCTCTAAAAAGACAGGCGGGCGCACCAGAATGAATTCAGGTCCTCTTCGAGGCCTTTTTTCATCTGTTCTGGAGCGGTTCGAGCCGCCTCTTTTTTAGCTTCTAAAATCTATCTTTCCGATTTCGCATCCAAACTTAGCGGCAAAGAACTTGCGAACTAACATAAGAATACGCAGACACTTAAAAACTCCCCCCCAAATCGTAGGGGGAGTTTTTGTAGAGCTATATGTTTCCTATTAGCGGCGCTTAATGAGATAGATGATTGCTCCAGCAGCAGCCGTAACTAGCCCAAGCGTGCCTGCGATGTAGCCGGCTATACCGTTGTCGGCAGTGATTGGGTTGCTAATCTTGTTGTACCAGATTTTAACTATATTGTTATCTCTACTATAGAAACAATCGTATTCTGCATTCTTGTCAACGAGATTGTAGCCAGCGATAGTCTTTGGTTTGCAGATTTCGGAGATGTCACCGTCTTTGCCTTCGTCAGTTTCAATTGGAGCAAGGTTACAGTTACCAGTAGCCTTGTCGCAGAAGCGGACTTCTACGGTGCCTTTGACGATGCGGTAGTAGTAGATGACTTCCGTATTACCTTTAATATCGCCCTCGGCGTTGTCTGGAGTTTTAACGAGTTCGTACTTTGGATCGAGATTCTTAGCAGGTTCAGTCGTATAGTGTTCGTCGTAGGTGAGACCATCTTTGGTGACATCGTCTGCTACAGAGAAAGGTGGCTCTGTACCTTCAAGGTAGTGATGTACGATGAGAGTATAGCCAGTGGTTGGCTCAAATTGGACATCGATGCGATGATCGCTAACAACATCATTGAAGGTATGTTCGACTACGCCGTTAGCGTTTGGCGTGAAGGAGATTGGCGTACCGTCAACAGTGACTTTGGATACTTTGTAGCCGGCATCTGGCGTCATCACAATCTTCTTATCTTCCTTCCAGAGCACTTCGTTGTCCGTAACGGTAATTTTACCCTTGTCTGCGTAGTCGCCAGAGGTGGAGGTGATGACCTTGGAG
>JAEEGI010001316.1_pt1 | contig 62332 bp, 43 predicted proteins | sample 8958751 | NCBI WGS metagenome assembly JAEEGI01 (sample SAMN16246545, study PRJNA631951) | gut metagenome | biome: gut microbiome; feature: rumen; material: KS-attached | host: Bos | place: Iran: Karaj | collected 2018-10
TGCGGGCTCAGCGGTAAGCACTTTACGGGCCGTTTCCTGATGTCTGTAGGCATCGAGGTTCCCTTGTGGGAAGACTATGCCTCACGAGTGTTCGAAATTAAGTAAGCGGAAGAATATGAAACCGTATAAGTTTGAACCATATCTGAAGACGACCTTGTGGGGCGGTTATCAGATTGCACCCTTCAAGGGCATCTTTACAGCTCAGCCGAATATCGGTGAGAGCTGGGAAATCAGCGGCGTCCCAGGACATGAGAGCCGCGCCATCGAACGTGGACTGATTGATGATGTCGACGTCGGACTGACACTGACAGAACTCATCGACAAGTATAAAGGCCTGCTGGTGGGTCAGAAGGTCTATAAAAAGTATGGCAACAAGTTCCCGTTGCTGGTGAAGTTCATCGACTCGCGCCAGGATCTCAGCGTGCAAGTTCATCCCGACGACAAACTGGCCATGGAACGTCACGGCTGTCAGGGTAAGACCGAGATGTGGTATGTCATCAAGAGCGATGTGGGCGCCAAGATATATTCCGGTCTGAAGAAAAGCATCACCCCCGACGAGTACGAGCAGTTAGCCAACGTCCCGGTTCCCGACGGCTCTCCGTCGGGTTCCCATTCCCCCATGCAGGATGTCATTGCTACACACGAGGCGCATGACGGCGATCTCTACTTTCTGCCTGCCGGACGGCTGCACGCCATTGGTGCCGGCAACTTCCTTGCTGAGATTCAGGAGACTTCCGACATCACCTACCGCGTCTACGACTTCGGACGGAAGGATGCCCACGGCAGGCCTCGCGAGTTGCATATTGCCGAGGCGCGCGATGCCATCGACTACCGTGTATGGCCTGAATATCGTAGCAGCTACGACTCGACCAAGCCCATATCACAGCTCGTCAACTGCCCGCATTTCGTCGTCCATCGCGTCGTTGTCCAGGTGGCTTCACAGGTCGACTTCCACTGCGATTCGTTTGTGGTTGTCATGTGTCTGTGGGGCGAGGCCAATATCAATGGCATCAGCATTCGGCAGGGGGAAACCATCCTCGTACCTGCCTGTGAAAACGTGCTGTATATCTTCGGAAACGCCTCATTCCTAACGGCAACAATAGGATGATAAAAAAATAAAACATTAAAAAAATAAAACATTAAAAAAATACGAACGCACCGATATATGAAACAACGGTTATTATGCAGTATGGTGCTGGTCTTGTACGTCGTGGGCGTGCAGACAGCAATGGCTGGTGTTGACGGCATGCGTGAAACGATCCGGCTGGACAAGGGATGGAAGTTTGCAATGGGGCATGCCTCTGACCCACTGAAGGATTTCGGTTGTGGAACGGAGTACTTCAACTATCTGACGAAGGCGAACTCCATCCACAACGAAGGACCTTATTCCCAGAAATTTGATGATGCCGGGTGGCAGGATGTGCAGATTCCTCACGACTGGGTATCGACATTGCCCTACGCCAAAGAGGCCAGTCATTCGCATGGCTATAAGACGGTAGGCTATAAGTATCCGGAGAGCAGCGTGGGTTGGTATCGGAAGACGTTCAAAATCGGTCGTGAAGACCTTGGCAAACGCATGATGCTGCGTTTCGACGGTATCTTCCGCAATGCTCAGGTTTGGTTCAACGGCTTCTATATGGGGACAGAACCCAGTGGATACACGACGCAGGTCTTCGACGTTACACCTTATATCAAATATGGTGAGAAGAATTTGATTTGTGTCCGCGCAGATGCCTCGTTGGAGGAAGGCTGGTTTTATGAGGGTGCCGGCATCTATCGCGACGTGTGGTTGGAGAAAAGTGCCGAGGTCAGCGTGGCACCTTTCGGTACCTTTGTCTATGCCGAACTGAGCAAACCGTACGCAAAGGCTAAACTCTGCATCGAGACAGAGGTCTGCAACAGCACGCTCAAGTCGCAACGGTGTGAGGTCGTGCAGCGCTTGTTGGATGCCGACGGCAAAGAAATCGGCAAGAGTGATGCGACAGCCCTGAATCTGACGGCCAAGCAGACACAGAGTTGTAAGCAGAGCATTACGGTGGAGCGTCCACACCTCTGGAGTACCACAGACCCGTATCTGTATCAGGTGGAAACCAGCGTCATCCGGAATGGAAAGATTACAGACATTTATAAGACCACGACAGGCATCCGCCAGATAGCGTTCGATGCCGAGCAAGGTTTCCTGCTGAACGGCGAGCAGGTGAAGCTGAAGGGCGTGAACCTGCATCAGGACCATGCTGGCGTGGGCGCTGCCATCCCCGACGGCTTGCAGGCATGGCGCATCCAGCAAATCAAAAAGTTCGGCTGCAATGCTTATCGTTCTTCGCATAATCCCATGACGCCGGCGATGCTTGACGTTTGCGACCGTGAGGGCATCCTCGTCATTGAGGAGAACCGCCTGATGGGCATCAACGATGAGCATCTTCGCCTGTTGGAACGCATGATCAAGCGTGACCGCAACCATCCTTCTATTATTATGTGGAGCGACGGTAACGAGGAATGGGGTCTTGAGAACACGGTTCAGGGCACTCGCCTGGCCGAGGCCATGCGCGAATATACACGCCTCTATGATCCCACACGTCCCAGTACCGTGGCCAATGCCGGCGGTGTGGAACTGATCAAAGGTGTTGATGTGGTCAGCTTTAACTATATCGTGCAGAATGACGTGGACAACCGCAAGAAGCGGAATCCGTCGTGGAAGATTGTGGGCAGTGAAGAGACGACGGGCTGCGGCACGCGCGGCTGGTACTTCAACCGTCCAGACTATCCCGGGCGTATGGTCAGCATGAACCGTGACACAACCCACCATCATATTGAGAATGTCATCGAGTGCGGCTGGCGATTCTATGCCGACCGTCCTTGGGGCGCCGGACTGTTCTACTGGACGGGCTTCGACTATCGTGGCGAGTCAAATCCGCTCGTGTTCCCTGCCCATGACTCAGAGTTCGGCATCCTGGACTATTGCGGATTTCCAAAGGACGAGGCGTATTACCTGAAATCATGGTGGACGGACGAACCGACGCTGCACATCTTCCCGCATTGGAACCTGCAAGGGCACGAGGGCGAGGAGATAGAGCTGTGGGCATACAGCAACTGCGACGAGGTGGAACTGACGGTGAACGGCAAGAAGCTGGGCCGCCAGCAGATGCCCAGAAACGGACACCTGAAGTGGAAAGCCGTCTATCAGCCCGGCAAAGTCGTTGCCATTGGCTATAAAAACGGGAAGCGCATCATGACCAGAATCATAGAGACCACGAAGCCTGCCTATCAGACGGTGCTGAAGGCCGACCGCCAGGAGATTGCTGCCGACGGGCGCGATGTCGCCATCATTACCGTCGAGGTGCAAGACCAGAAAGGGCGTATCGTGCCTGATGCCTGCCCCATGCTGACATTCCGTCTTGAGGGCGATGCCCGCATTTTAGGCGTGGGCAACGGCGACCCGATGTACTTGGGCCAGGACCATCCCAACAACACGAACTGCAAGGAGTTTTCCATCCCGGCTTTCAACGGTCTGGCTCAAGTGATTGTCCAGAGCACGGAAAAGGCTTCAGAAATCACGCTCAACTGTCTCAGTGACGGGCTGAAAACGGGGTGCGTCAGGATTTCTGGGCGTTAGCATTTGGGCGATTCGGTTTTTTGTTGTACCTTTGCACCGGAAATCATTAAAAAACGGAATGCAAATGATACAAAAAGTAAAGACACTGATGCTGTCGCTGATGCTGACGGCTGCAACGCTGACGGCAGGGGCACAGCAGCACTACGAGCATGCAACGCTACGCGCTGACCAAAAGTTAGAGAATCGCGGCTTCAAAGCCATGCTGAACGGGAAGACCCCGATAGAAGTCATGTTCCAGACCACACAGAACGCCGACAACGAATGGATGACGGCAGGCTACCTGTACTATCCGAAGGCCAAGACGCCCGCACCCATCCTGATTGTCGAAGGTTGGTACCCCGAGAAACCAATCCAGTCGAAGGACCAGAACGAGGTGGTCAGCCGTTTCACCGAGTATCAGCCTGACGGCGAGCGCACGGGCATACTGTACGTGACGTATGTCGAGGTGGAGGGTGACTTCCAGATGCGCCGTGCGTCATGGAAGAATCCTACGACAGGCAAGGTGCTCCAGCTGTCGAAATTCGAAGAAATCAGAGAACTGCCTTCGTGGTATCCTGGTGCACCGAAAGTACTCTCAGCCGCCACACGCTTAGAATGGCAGACAAAGGAGCGGGTATATAGCTCGGAGGGGCCCAACAGCGAATGGTTGGACAGAATTGAGGTGGACTTCCTGGAACGAGGCAAGAAGGTGTTCACAGTGAAGGAAGACATGAGCGGCGCCATCAGCAAAGACCTGCTGACGAAGGGCTGGGAATGGGTAACCAACGAGGACATCAACTTCGACGGCACACCCGACGTACTGATATATGTAGGCATGCAACCCAATGGCAACACGCTGAACAAGGCATACGTGTGGAATCCCTATACGCGCCAGTTCTATCCCGTACCTGAGTTCGACGAGATTCAGGAGCCGGACATCGACAGGAAGACAAAGACCATTACCAGTCGTGCCCGCGACTACCAGAACGCGTATATCGACACATTCAAATGGAAGAACGGCAAACTGAAGCGTGTTTCAAGCAAAACATTACCGCTACATTAACAGGTGTGAGTCATCCTTCATCTTACTCATATCTTACTCATATCTTGCTCATACCTTGCTCATGTCGCTCTCATGTCGCTCTCTATACGCGCTCTATACGCGCTCTATACAAGCGCCAATATTAAGACGAAGATGGTCAGCAGATGTTTCTTACTTCTTAATCGGATAGACATACAAGAGTGCCAGCATGAGACCTGCGATAACAGCGGGGAAGAGGGAGAACAGCAGCCATATCATACGGTTCACCGAATCGGCATCGGTAATGGTGATGACGGTCTGACCCGTTGCATCAGTACCCGAAATGAAGCCTGCAAAGCCCAACAGCAGGGCAACGAGTGAGCCGGAAATGGCTGTACCGAACTTCATGGCCATCGTACCACTGGAGAATATAAGACCCGTGGACGACGTGCCGTTCTTCTCGGTGGCATAGTCGGAAACGTCAGCATACATAGACCACAGCAGAGGCGAATAAATGCCAATGCCGATGGACGTAAGGATGACAACGGCCACCATGACCCAGATATAGGCGGGATCCATAGGTACGAAGAAAAAGGCCACGGATGTGACGGCACAGATAACGGCAGCCCACATGAATGCCTTGCGCTTGGAACCCACCCACTTGGTAAACACGGGCGACACGCCACCGAAGACCATACACGTCAGTTCGCCAAAGGTCATGAAGACGGTGTAGTTGATGATGAGTCCAGAAACAGTAACATCGCCATGCATACAGTATTCAAACATATAGCCAGCCACGGCATAGCGGAAACCATTGAAGAAATTAGTGCAGACACCAACCAGTGTCAGGATAATCCAGGGACGGTTGCGGAACAGGTCGCGGAAGGGCTTGAACGAGAACTTCTCAGCGCGGATGGGCTTCAGGCGCTCTTTGGTGAGCAAGCCGCAAGCCAACGTACCGGCAGCAGCCACAATACCAAAGAAGGCACCGAGGACGGCATACTGGTGCTGGTCACTACCGCCAACCATCTTCTGCAGGTAGGGGAACGACAAGAGTGTAATGAAACCCATGGCGTAAGCTCCCACCATACGGAAAGAGGAGAACTGATTCTTCTCGTCGTCATTGTCGGTCATTACACCCAACAGCGAACCGTAGGGCACGTTGACAGCAGTATAGACGGCCATCATCATCAGATAGAGCGAGTAGGCCCAGATGCGCTTACCCATAGGACCGAAGTCGGGCGTATAGAGCAGCAGGGCAAAGATGAGGCCAAAGGGGATGGCACCCAGAATAAGCCAAGGACGATAGGTGCCCCAGCGACTCTGGGTACGGTCGGCCAGCGAACCCATCAGAGGGTCTGTAACCACATCGAACATACGGGCAATGAGCATCAGCGTAGCCGTATCGGCCACGGTAAGTCCGAAGACATTGGTAAAGAACAGGGGAAAGGCAATCGACATCACCTTCCATGTGATGCCGCCGGCAGCAGCATCACCCAGTGCATATCCTATTTTTTCTTTTAATGTAGCCATTTGTCAATTATCAATCTTTATTGTTTAACGTTTATTGTTCACATCACGACCACAACCTCGTGATGGCCAGGGGTGGCTGTGATGACGTTGCCCTCGATAGTTGAACCGTCGAGCACGATGGAGCGCACGCCACTCTCACGACCATCGGGATTCTTGATGGTGATATCGAACAAGGCATCGCGCAACTCACGGTGTACGGTGTACTCTTTGAGTGTAGACGGGATGCAAGGGTCGATTTCAATGCCATCGTAGGTAGGTTTGATGCCGAGAATGTATTGCGTGATGGTAATCCAGTTCCATGCAGCCGTACCCGTGAGCCATGAGTTTTTACCCTCGCCAGGCTTGGCAGCATCCTTGCCAGCTACCATCTGACAATAGACGTATGGTTCAACCTTGTGCAGCTGCTGGTCCTTAATCCAGGCAGGACATATCTTGGTATAGTGGTCCCAGGCATCATTGCCACGACGAGCTACAGTTTCACCAATGATGACCCATGGATTGTTGTGGCAGAAGATGCCGGCATTCTCCTTATAGCCTGCGGGATAACTGGAGATTTCGCCCATCTCAACATAGTAGCGGGTGAAAGCGGGATTGTTCAATACCATACCGTGCTCACAATCGAGATATTTCTTGCAAGAATCGAGAGCTTTCTCCACCATGCCGTCTTCGAGTCCGATACCGGCCATGGTGCAGAAGCCCTGACTCTCGATGAAGATCTTACCTTCTTCACATTCCTTACTACCAATCTTATTACCATAGAAATCATATGCACGGAGATACCAGTCACCATCCCAGCCATGCTTCTTCACAGCCTCAACCATAGCGTCGATGCAGCGCTGGGCACGCTTGGCTTCCTCGTCCTTTGCGATTTTCTGGCAAAGTTCCACATACTGCTTACCCGTTAACACGAAGAGGCCTGCAATCATCAACGACTCGGCCTTTGAGCCCTCGCTGTTGTTCTCGGTGGTCTGGAACGATTCGTTAGGATCCCACGAGAAGCAGTTCAGGTTCAGACAATCGTTCCAGTCGGCACGCCCAATGAGCGGCAACATGTGGGGACCAAGGTTCTCGACGACGTGGTTGAACGAGATACGCAGGTGTTCAAACAAAGGAACCTCAGTGCCCGGTTCGTTGTCCCAAGGCACCATCTCATCAAGAATCGAAAAGTCACCCGTCTCCTTGATGTAAGCTACGGTACCGAAAATAAGCCAGCAGGGGTCGTCGTTGAAACCACCGCCGATGTCATTGTTTCCGCGCTTGGTCAATGGCTGGTACTGGTGGTAGCAGCCACCGTCGGGGAACTGTGTAGATGCAATGTCGATGATGCGTTGACGGGCACGACTGGGAACCTGATGGACAAAACCTACGAGATCCTGATTGGAGTCGCGGAAACCCATGCCACGGCCTACCCCACTCTCGAAGAACGAAGCAGAACGCGAGAAACAGAACGTAATCATGCACTGGTACTGGTTCCAGATATTGACCATACGGTTCAGACGCTCGTCGGTGCTCGTGACGGTGTACTTCGAAAGCAGACCGTCCCACATTTCCTTCAATTCCTGGAAGGCAGCATCGACAGCCTCCACAGTAGCAAAACGCTGGATGACAGCATGTGCTTTCTTCTTGTTGACCAACGTCACATCGGAATCCTGTGAAGATATTAACTCGCCACGCTGCTTGCGGGCAATGTCCTCTTGTGAGAACTTCTCGTCCTGTTCGTTCTCGACATAACCCAATAGGAAAATGTAGTCCTTCGATTCGCCAGGCTGCAGTGTCACCTCGATATAGTGCGAGGCAATAGGACTCCAACCATGAGCTAAAGACATAGCAGGCTTACCAGCCATGACACACTGTGGTGCCTCGAAACCATTGTAAAGACCCACGAACGACTCGCGGTCAGTATCGTAGCCATCAGCCTTGGCGTTGGTCAGCGCATAATAAGCGTAGTGGTTACGACGCTCCTTATATTCCGTTTTGTGGTAGATGGTAGAGCCGTTTTCAATTTCTACTTCGCCCGTAGACCAGTTGCGCTGGAAGTTCTCCATATCGGTGGCTGCGTTCCACAGGCACCACTCAGTAAAGGAGAAGAGTTTTAGTGTCTTCACCTCGTTAGTGGTATTGCGGAGCGTCAGTTTCTGCACCTCAGCCCACGTCTTCAAAGGGACGAAGAAGAGAACTGAGGCCTCTACCCCATTCTTTGCGCCAGTGATGCGGGTGTAGTTCATACCATGACGGCACTCGTACGCATCGAGTGGTGTCTTACAAGGTTTCCAACCTGGACTCCACACGGTGCCACCATCATTGATATAGAAATAGCGACCACCAGCATCCATAGGCACTCCGTTGTAGCGGTAGCGCGTGATACGGCGGAACTTGGCATCCTTGTAGAAGTCGTAGCCACCGGCAGTATTAGAAATCAATCCAAAGAAATCTTCGTTACCCAGATAATTGATCCAAGGAAACGGTGTTGCGGGGTCGGTAATGACGTACTCGCGATTTTGATCGTCAAAATGTCCGAATGTCTTCATATTATTGATATTCTTTATATTATTCGATTTTTCGAGATTTCGAAATTTCGAGTTATTTCTCAGTCAACAGATCAACAAGGCCTTTATCCTTGAATTCGTGTTTCTGCTGGTCCCAGAAACCGAAGTCGGCATCGTAACACCAAGTGGTCCAGGCAATGTTGTTCTCTTTGAACACAGTCAACATATCCTTCGTCCACTTGTAAGCCAGTTCACGGTCGACGGGTTCGTAGACACCCCACTCGCCACAGAACAACTGTAGATTATACTTCTTGGCAGCCTCGATAGCATCCTTGAAATCGGCACGAATCTTATCAATGTTCCACTCCACAGTGGTAAACTTGTTCTCATCGATAACCTTCTTAACGGTGTCATTGGCAGCCTCATAGTCCTCCTTCGACACGAGTACACCAGGATAGTTCACCTTGCCTGTATATTTGCCAATAGGCGTCCACCACGCGCCGTAGTGGGTCAGGATCATAGGATTGTAATAGTGGAACGAAAGAATGATGTTCTTGTCGTTCTCAGGTACTTTCAGATACTTGATGGTTTCATAGCTCTGCCACATGTTGGAGCCGATGACCAGAGTACGCTGGGGCTCACGCTCACGCAATGCCTTGTGAACTTTGGCAATAAGCTGATTCCACTGTTCATGGTCTTCAGCCACAGGCTCGTTCATGAATTCGTAAGCTACTGAGTCATTGCTATAGCCCTTCAGAACGTCGGACAGCTGATACCACATATTAATCAGGTCTTGCTGGGCCTTCTCAGAGGTAAACAGCGTGTTGGCATCAGCCTGACCCTCGTTAACAGCATTGAAATAGTGAGAACGGATAATGTGCAGGTCAACGATGGTGCGCAGGTGATGTTTCTCTGCCCAATTGATGGCATTTAGCATCAAATCCCATGCTTCAGGGAGCTTGTTACCCTGCTCGTCCCAGAACTGTACCTCGTCAATCGGCAGACGTACGAAATCGAAGCCCAACGAATCAAGTCGGGCAAAGTCGTCCTCCTGGATATGCAACAGGCGGGCCTCGCCACGTTCCTCCGATTGTGACAGCCAGTGACTCACGTTGGTACCACGTTGGATACGGAAATTGTTCACTTCATTTGTTTTCTTCTCTGAACATGCTGAGAGCATCAACACGGTAGCGGCAACGAATGCCAAATTCTTAAGTACTTTTTTCATAGTTATTTGTGTTTGGAATCCTTGACATATACCTCATCGGTACCGACAAAAGCCAATAATTAGAGGGCTAAAATGATCTACCTGTAATACCTTTACAGGCAATACAGACAATAGTGTTGCTATGATTAATGATATCAGTAGTCGCATTACAAAGCCTGAGCAAACTGACGACCAAACTCAGTACATTCAGACAAAACAGACTGGTCGGGAACCCAAAGTTTTTGCAACCCTTCGTTGACGAGAGCGAAACCCGCCTCTTCCAATTTGGCACTAATCTGCTTGACGGCACCACCACCCCAGCCGTAAGATCCAAAGGCTGCTGCCTTTTTATTCTTGAACTTCAATCCACTGGCCATCTCAAGCAATCCTGCAATAGCAAACGAGTGACCATTGTTGATTGTTGGCGAACCGACGAGTACAGCCTTGGAACGCCACATCTCAGTGAGTGCGTCGTTCTTGTCGTCGCGATTGATGTTCATGATTATCACAGTTGTCTGAGGTGCCACGTCACGAATACCATCGGCAATAGCCTCCGCCATTTTACGTGTCGATTGCCACATGGTGTCGTAAACGATGGTAATCTGATCCTCTTGATATGCATCTGACCACTGTTTGTATTTCTCGATAATCTGTGCGGGATTATCCTTCCAAATTGCGCCATGACTCGGACATATCAGTTTGATAGGCAGATTCATCGCTTCAATCTGCGGAATCTTCTTGGCCACCATGGCACTGAACGGATTCAGGATATTAGCATAATACTTTTCTGCTTCATACATCAGTTCAGCAGTACAGACACGGTCGTTATAAAGCGACTCCGTAGCAAAATGCTGTCCAAAGGCATCGTTTGAGAACATGATACCACCGTCGCCATCATAGTACGTCAGCATCGAGTCGGGCCAGTGCATCATCGTCATCTCGACAAAAGTCAATGTACCTTCGCCCAGTGACAGAGTGTCGCCTGTCTTCACATTTACGAAGTTCCAGTCCTGATGGTAGTGACCACGGATAATAGCCTCACCCTTCTTTGTGCAATAGATGGGTACGTTAGGGATTTCGCGCATCAACTCAGGCAGAGCGCCACTATGGTCTATCTCGTTGTGGTTCATGACGATATAGTCAATCTTCTGTAGGTTTATCTCCTGTTTCAGACGATTGACAAACTCCTTGTCGTAAGGCTGCCATACAGTGTCAATAAGCGCCACTTTCTGGTCGCGAACAAGATAGGAATTATAACTGGAACCACGAAATGTCGAGAGTTCATCACCATGAAAATGTGTCAGTTCCCAGTCGACTTTGCCGACCCAACTGACTTTGGGGGTAAGTTGTTTTGCCATTGTCTTAGTTATTAATGAGTGGAGCTGGAGGGAATCGAACCCTCGTCCAAACAAGGAAACCATACGCTTTCTACATGCTTATTCCGGCCTTCATTTTCGTGATGCAACAAGACCCGGACCACCAATTGCACCCTTATCTCCTAAGATTTCATCTGACAGTCGGAGCACCCGACAGACTATTTCCGATTTACCTGCACCGCTGAGTCCTCAGATTCGGAACAACATCCTTGGAGCGATGTCTCGTTCTCTCACCTTGTAAGAGAATAAAGCCAGTAATCTACTGTACTTCGATTAGGCAGCGAGAGCGTAGTTGTTTTCGCCAATTAATTTTCTGACCGACGTGATTTAGGAGTCCACAGTCGTCACTCCGCATGCTTACGTACCATCTCATCTTGCTGTCAAATCCAGTCAACCCCAATATGATTTTGTACTTAGCGAATGCAAAGATAAACATTTTTTTTATTAATCGTCATGTTTTTCCTAAAAAATTTGTACTTTTGCACAATATTTTGCACTTTGTCGTGTTTTACTATATAAATAACATGTACGCGTACTTATGAAACGATTATCTACCATTATAGCTTGTCTGGCTTTTGCTGTCACGATAAGCTGGGCACAGTCGGGAATGACCGACGATCAGATTATGGATTATGTGATTGAGCAGAACGCCAAAGGTGTATCGCGCCAACAGATAGTCACTCAGTTGATGCAACGTGGTGTCACTATCGATCAATTGCGTCGTATCCAAAAGAAGTATCAGAAACAAATCAAGAACGGTTCTCTTGGTGCTGAGGACATCACGGCAGGTTCGAAGGCCATGAAGAATCGTATGCGCGAGGCCAATGGCGACCAGCGCGATGAGCAGATAAAGAAAGACAAGAAGAACGCATCGCAGTTCCGTGTCAAAGACACCAAGAAATCGAATCAGATTCAGCGTCATACGTATGATGACGAAGACAAGGACTTTGTTGAGATGGACGAAGCCATTGACTTCATGATGCCTGACTCCCTCAAATACGAATTAGAGAAGAAGAAGCCTGAAAAGCGCAAGATATTCGGTCACGATGTATTTAACAACAAGAATCTGACCTTCGAGAGTTCTATGAACCTTGCCACGCCTCAGAATTATGTACTCGGTCCTGGCGATGCTGTGAACGTAGATATCTGGGGAGCATCACAGGAAAGTGTTACAGAGACCGTCTCTCCCGATGGCACCATTACCATCGAGGGTATTGGCGTCATCAAGTTGGGCGGACTCAGCGTCAGTCAGGCTAAAGCCAAACTCAAGCGCGTTTTAGGCCCACGCTATCAAGGTTCAAGTATTGAACTGACCTTAGGACAGACGCGTACCATTACCATCAGCGTGATGGGCGAAGTAAAGATACCTGGTACTTACACCATGTCGGCCTTTGCCACCGTCTATAATGCACTTTATATGGCTGGAGGTCCAAACGAAATCGGTACGCTTCGAAATGTCAAGGTATACCGCAAGGGCAAATTGCTATCGAATGTCGACGTCTACGATTTCCTGCTGAACGGCAAGCTCAGCGGCGACGTACGTTTGCAAGACAATGACGTTATTACCGTCAGCCCGTACGAAGCATTGGTCAATATTACTGGTAAGGTAAAACGTCCCATGTTCTACGAGATGAAGACGACTGAGAGTGCTGCCACCCTACTCCGCTATGCTGGTGGTTTCACTGGCGACGCCTATACCAAGGCTATCCGCGTGAATCGTAAGGCAGGTGCTGGCTACTCAGTATTCAGCATTGGCGAATTCGATATGAGCGAGTTTAAGTTGATGGATGAAGACAGTGTCAGCGTCGACTCCACACTGAACCGTTATCAGAATATGGTAGAAATTCGTGGTGCAGTATTCCGTCCTGGCATGTATCAGGTAGGTGGCGAAATCAATACTGTCAAGGCATTGGTAGAGGCTGCAGCAGGTGTTACCGAAGATGCCATCTCTCAACATGCCGTGATGCATCGAGTAAAGGCAGACCGCTCACTTGAGATGATGAGTCTTGACATTCGTGGCATCTTGGAAGGTACAGTACCTGATGTTCCCATACGCAACGAGGATGTTATCTACGTGGCTGGTCGGCAGGAACGCAACGAGAAGAAAACAGTAACCATCAATGGTGAGGTGGTATATCCTGGTGTTTACCGTTTTGCTGAGAACGAAACCATTGAAGATCTGATTATACAAGCTGGCGGTCCTACGGAGGCTGCATCGTTGGCAAAAGTTGACGTGGCACGTCGCATTACCAACCCCAACTCTACAGAGGCAGGTGACCAAATAGCCCAGAACTTTAGTTTCAAGCTCAATCCAGATTTCACGATTTCCGATCAGCCCGACTTCACACTGATGCCGTTCGATGAGGTTTACGTACGTCGTTCACCCGATTATAACGAACAGCAGAACGTGATTATCGAAGGAGAGGTACAGTTTGCAGGAAACTACGCTTTGTCTAATAAAGGACAGCGTTTGAGTGATGTTGTTAAACAAGCTGGTGGTCTGACTAAACGAGCTTACGCAGAAGGTACCAAGCTGCTGCGCCAGATGACACCAGAGGAGCGCGACCAAATGGAAATCGTGCTGCGTACCGCCCAACGCAACTCAGGAAACGACTCCATTGACATCAAGAAGCTGCTGACCAATGCCACCTATCCCGTAGGTATCGAGCTGGAGAAAGCCCTGAAAAATCCTGGTACTGACGACGATCCAATCCTGCGTGAAGGCGACCGCATTGTGGTACCGCGCTATGATGGTACTGTAAAAATCAATGGTGAGGTACTCTTCCCCAATACCGTCTATTACAAGGACGGTAAGAATACTGACTACTATATCAATCTGGCAGGTGGTATCACCTCGACTGGCAAGAAGTCGATGACTGTTATTATCTATATGAATGGTATGGTGGCCCGTGCCGACCGCAAGCACAAGCCCCGTCCCGGCTGTCAGATTGTGGTTCCCACCAAGGCACGTCGTCGTGGTATGAGTCTGCCAGAGATTCTGAGTATTGGTTCAAGTACAGCCTCTATTGCCACCATGATTGCCACTATTGCAAACTTGACGAAGTAAGATGGATGATGTAAGATGGATGATGTAAGATGTAAGAAGTAAGATGTAAGAAGTTATGGAAGAAAACAAGAAAGAACTCAAGGTTATTGACATCATTGATATATCCAAAAAGCTGTGGGCCAAGAAAAAGCTCTTTGTCAAGACGCTGCCCGTTGCCTTTGTCGTTTCCTATTTATATATATTGGGATTTCCACGCTACTATAGCACAGATATCAAGTTAGCCCCAGAATTAGGAGGGACTTCCATGAGTAGTACGCTGGGGTCACTGGCATCTTCTTTTGGATTTGACTTGGACAATTTGCAGAGCAATGATGCCATCACTCCCCTGCTTTACCCTGACCTGATGGAAGACAACGGATTTGTAACCAGTCTTTTCAATGTACGTATAAAGAGTAAAGACGGAAGCATTAATACAACATACCATGACTATTTGCAAAAACATCAAAAGCCCATTATATGGATGGTACCTATAGACTGGTGCAAGAACCTCTTCAAGAAGGAACAAAAAGGAGAGGCAGGTACCATTGACCCTTACAATCTTTCAAAGGATGAAGATGATATCGCAGGTAGTATCAGGGATAAGATCAAGATTGATTTCGACAAAAAGACTGCTGTTATCAGTATCAGCATTAAAGACCAAGATGCATTAATCTGTAAGACTATCGGTGACTCTGTCAAGGAACGTCTTCAGGATTTCATTACAAACTATCGTACAAGCAAAGCCCGTACCGATTACGAATATTACCTGAAGCTGACAATGGAAGCCAAGCAAGACTACGAGAAAGCACGGCAGAAATATGGCAGCATGGCCGATGCCAATACAAAGGTAGCATTGAAGAGTCTGGAGTTGAAACTGGAGGATATGGAGAATGACCTGCAGTTAAGGTTTAATGCCTATACCACCCTTAATACACAGATGCAGGCTTCCAAAGCAAAAGTTCAAGAACGTACACCCGCCTTCACTGTCATCAAAGGTGCTTCTGTGCCTATCAAGCCTTCTGAGCCCAAACGTATGATTTTTGTAGCATTCATCGTATTGCTGACTTTTGCAGGCACATCTTTCTATATATTACGTAAACAATGATATATACCTTCCTGTTGCTATTTATTATTATCGTCTCTTTGATCTTTCTGGAAGAATATCTCGGAGACTATAATAAATATGCATATTGGGGACTATGTATTATTTTGATATTTTTTTGTGCTTTTAGAACGATAGGTGTAGACCCGGACTCCGAATCCTACGAAGAGATTTTCAAAAGCAATGAAAACAATCCGAAACTTCTGGTAGAATCCTCTTTCTTGTTTTTTTCAGAGATTGTCAAGGGATTTACTGACGACGTCCACTATCTGTTCCTGATATACGCCATTTTGGGCATCACCATTAAGTTTTATGCCCTCAGGCAACTCTCGCCTTGGTATTTTCTGCCATTAGCCATCTATTTCGGCAACTATTTCATCCTTCACGACTTCATACAAATCAGAGCTGCCGTAGCGTCAGGCATGCTTCTGCTGGCTATCAAGCCCCTCTCCGAAGGCAATAAGAAAAGAGCTATCGTCTATTTCCTCATTGCCAACGTATTCCATTATTCATCGTTTGCATTCTATCCCATTTTGTTTTTCAGCAATAATCTGTCGCAGATTTGGAAATATGCACTGATGGCCATCTTACCGGTAGGAGTCGTTATGTTCATGCTTCACTATGATTTCTTCTCTGCACTTCCAATACCTTATATTCAGGACAAGATAGAAATGTATAAAGCGTTGACGGAAAGAGGAATCTTCGAAGAACTAACCCTAAAGAATGTATTCATTTGGATTCAGTACGCCATCATTCTCTACTCACTATATTTCTATGACACGATGCTGGACAAATGTCCTGCATTACCGTTATTGCTGAAGATTACGGCTTATTCGATGGCCTGTTTCTTTGCTCTCTCGTCTATTTCTGTTGTAGCAGGTCGACTGCACGAATTACTTGGTATCGTTGAACTGGCACTCTTCCCATGCGTCTGTTACACAATCCGTCCACAATACTATGGAAAGATTGCAGTATGTGCCATCGGATTTATAGAATTATTCTTCACATTATTTATTTGGGAACTCTTAGACTTTGCCATGGAATGAGTAACGAGAAGAGTGTTAGTAACTACCGTTCTTCGCTGTTACAGAAGAACATCCTGGCCTCCTTTCTCATCAAGGGATGGTCAGCTCTCATCGTGCTACTTTTAGTGCCAGCCACACTACATTGTTTGGGAGAGTATAAGAACGGTATTTGGCTGACCATCAGCAGTCTTTTGCTGTGGATTGACAATATGGACATTGGACTGGGCAATGGACTGCGTAACAAGGTGGCAGCATACATGGCGCACGGCGAGTATGATCGTACCCGTTCGCTCATCTCTTCGACCTTTGCCATGCTGACCTGTATTATCATCCCCGTCCTGCTCATTTTGTTATTATTGATTGCTATCAGCGACCCATATATGGTTTTCAATGCTGACCCGTCGAAGGTTGACCATTTGGAGCAAGTGCTGATGGTGACTGTCACACTGGTATGCACATCGTTCATTTTCAAGTTGATTGGCAACTTCTATATGGGCATGCAACTTCCTGCTGTCAGCAACCTGCTGATAGCGTTAGGACAGACGCTGGCACTTATCGGCACCTATATCGTACTCTATTCAGGCAGCCATTCTATGATGCATATCGCACTGGTGAATACGGCGGCTCCCCTACTCGTCTATCTGCTTGCCTATCCATACACCTTTTTCCATAAATACCCACAGCTGCGACCGTCTTTCAAGCTCATCAACTTCAAAGAAGCCCGTGCGGTTATCAATATGGGGGTACAATTCTTTATCATGCAGATTTCGAGTGTCATACTGTTTATGACCTCCAACCTTCTCATTTCCAAGTTGTTTACGCCTGCTTTGGTCACACCATACCAAATTACATATCGGTACTTTAGTCTGATGCTTGTAGCATTTACCGTCATCTGCATGCCTTTCTGGAATGCCACTACCGATGCATACGAGCGAGGCGACATAGATTGGATACTCCAAGCCACACGGAAATTACGCATGATGACTATCGTAATTATTGCCTGTATGACCGTTATGGTGTTCGTTTCGCCATGGATTTATTCTATATGGATTGGCGACAGCGTCACCATAGACATCCGTATGAGTATTGTGATGGCCATCTATATCTTCATCCTCATCTACAGCATGCGCTACAGCTATTTCATTAACGGCATCGGCAAGTTGCGCCTTCAGCTCATCTTCACGACAGCAGCTGCGATAGTCTTCATTCCGCTGGCCTACCTGACAACGCAATACACGCACAACATTATCTGGTTTATGATAGTCATGTGCCTGGTAAACATCCCAGGTCTCATTGTCAACCGAATTCAGTTTTATAAACTGATTAGCGGGAAAGCGAATGGTATTTGGATGAAATAAGTTTCATTAGTCTATTAGTACATACCGTTCCAATAATAGGAACAGCAACGCCTATTACAAAATAACATATCCACCAACCTTGAACATGATAAGGTCTCATTACAGGGAATTCTGCCAGATGCTCAATTGACTGACCGTAATAAGCAATTATCATCAGACTGACAAGTTTAAAACACAGGAAATGCCAAGTCAATATCTCTAAAGTCTTATTTCCTATAGTTGAGATAAAATTAGAAAAATAACGTGTTTTTTCGACCGAATATTTGGAAAACCTCATCACGATGATTGAGCCAGCGATTGCCGATATGAAATACGGAACAGTATGTGTCCACGTCATGTCAAGCATCTCGCCATGCCAATACAGGCTTCCTAATACCAGCAATAAGACACATACAGGGAGAATATAGGCACTGTACTGATTTACGATTTTATCAATCGAATAAGATTTATAGAGGTAACCCACCATCATACACGTCACGGCAAAGAACTCCTTTGCTCCACAGTAAATATTGACGACAGGGATTCCCTTAAAATACAGTAAGACGCTTAACAGTAAGGAAATGAGTACCACCGCCACAGGGCGCATTTTCAGTTTCAGGAATCCATAGAAGATGAAAGAGGCAAAAAACATGGTATGCAGGAACCAATAGCCACCCAATAATTGTTCGTTACCACTCAGGCAAAAGAAGATAAGGAAAGCCTTTTTCAGATAATCAGATACCCCATATAGTTGAGAGACTTCTCCATCGAATCCAAAAGCGTCATTATAGATGTTTAAATGGAAAAAAACGTTATGCAATAAAAGGAAAACCAGCCCCCACTTCACAAATGGGATATATATTCTATTGACGCGCTTTTTGGCATAATTCCTAAAATTCTCCAAATGGCTCTCTCTGAAACAATAGCCAGAAAGAAAGAAAAACAAAGGCATGTGGAACATATATATTAACGCATAACCGTATGCAGAGAAGAACGTATGTCCCAATACCATTAACATGATGCCTATGCCTTTGGCAAAGGATACTGAATTATCAAATTGTATATTATGATTCATCGCATTTTTATTCTTCTGCAAAGATACGAAGTAATTTCAGTACAAATCGCTGGGTTCACGTTAATTATATTTAAATTCTTATCTGCAAAGAACAATTTCTTTGCTGCAATAAATAGAATTTTATACTTTTGCATAATTATGAAAGTATCTGTCATCATCGTCAACTACAATACGCTGCATGTTCTCAGACCATGCCTTGAAAGCATTATAGAACAGACCGCCGGTATTGATTACGAAATAATTGTTGTTGACAATGGTTCCACCGATGGATCTATTGAGGCTTTGTCTGGCGACAACCGCGTGATTCTTATTCCTACTGGCGAAAACCTTGGATTTGGTAGGGCAAACAATAAAGGGGTGGAGCAGGCGAAGGGGGACTATATCTTCTTCCTTAACTCTGACACACTGCTCAAAAACAATGCTATCAAGATGCTCTACGACTTTGCCCAGCAGTATCAGGGCAAGTTAGGGGCATTAGGATGTATTTTGGAAGACCGCCAAGGCAATCGGATTCATTCATACGGACAGTTCCCCAAGATGAGAGGCGATTTCCAGAAGTTCCTTTGGATTCCTATTCTGAAAGGATTACGTTTGTATCATCAGCCTGCCACGGAATACCCTGAGCAGTGGATGAAGGTTGACTATGTCACAGGTGCCGACCTTTTTGTCAGCCGTCAGGTACTCGACGAGTGTGGCAGCTTCCATCCCGCCTTTTTCATGTATTACGAAGAGTCAGAGATGCAGCACCGTTTCCATTTGCTTGGCTACGACAACATACTCTTGAACGGTCCTGAGATTGTTCATTTGGAGGGGGAAGGTGGCAAGGCTGGCAAACAATCGAAATTCATCCGAGACACCTATCGGCAGGAGAGGAGTCTTTTCATCTATTTCAAACTGACTGAACCGCGCTGGAAATATTACCTCTACCGCATCGTCCATCCTGTATTGAGGCAGACCGTCTGGTTGAATCCCAACGTATCGCTCCACGACAAATGGACATTCGTCAAACAACTTTTCGTCTCTATCAAACTCTAAGCATATGAATATACTCGTCGACGGTCGCATCTGCTCTCTTTTCTCTGCTGGCGTTGGTACATTCTTTACCAGTGCCATCTTGGAATGGGCACGGCAATGTGAAAAAGATACTTTTTACATTCTGCTACCCAAGGGTCTTGACGCTAGATATGAACTGCCATCTTTGCCAAACAATATCGTTTTCCTTGACTACTCGAAACGATTCCCCAAAAGATTGCCCAACATCATCATCCTGCAGTGGCTGGTACCCCGTCTCTGTCGCCAACTGGCTATCGGCCTCTATTATTCGCCAGTACCTCACCTACCCTACTTCATTCCTTCAAGGGTAAAGACGATGGTAACTGTCCACGACGTTGTTAATATCGAGATGGCTCATACCATGTCGTGGACCAATCGTCTGGCAACAAGTATCTTCTTCGGGCAAGCCATCAAGAAGGCCGACCTGCTGTGGACCAATTCGCATTATACGAAATCGAAGGTTGATGAATACTTCCCAAAGCGTCGTTGTCTATCTGTATTTGTTGGTGACAGTGTAGACCAACATTTCTTTTTCCCAAAAAAATTGTCAGAAGCCGAGCGGCAAGACGTCAAGCTGAAATTCGGTATCAAACACCAGTTCCTTCTATTTGTGGGTTCCCTTGAACCACGAAAGAATTTGGAGTTTTTACTTCACGTGATTCCGAGCCTATACAAGGAACATCAGATACAGTTAGTCGTAGTGGGAGCAAAGGGATGGAAAAACTCATCCATCCGAACCATCATAGAAGCACCGGAATTTCCACAAGAATCTACTATCTTCTGCGGATTCATTACCAATACAGAACTGGCCGACTTATACAATACAGCCGACTGCTTTATTTCTGCCGCATTGATGGAAGGGTTTGGTATGCCTCAATTAGAAGCGCTCAAATGCGGATGCCCAATTATCACGGCACATAACACAGCCATGATTGAAGTTGCCCTGGGAAAAAGTGGTGCTACAACCGTCGAAGGTTATCAGCCAGAAGTTTGGAAACAGGCTATTCTGAAAGTCTTAAAAGAACGCCCTACTGTTAACCAACAGCAATTGCAGGAATATGACTGGGAACGCATAATCCAACGCTTAATAACACATCTTCAGCACTAATAAAGAATGTCTATGATTATACGAAGCAAAGCACCATTACGATTAGGACTGGCAGGAGGGGGATCAGACGTATCTCCTTATAGTGACATTTATGGTGGACTCATCCTTAATGCCACCATCAACCTGTATGCTTATTGTACGATAGAAGAGACCAACGACGGGATTATCAGCATCAATTCCTATGATTCCGACTGCCATAAGACATACCCTTCTACCTTACAACTGTCCATTGATGGAGAAGCCTCGCTCATCAAAGGGGTTTACAACCGAGTTGTCAAAGACTTTAACTTACCTCCTCTATCCTTCAAAATCACCACCTATAACGATGCTCCTGCAGGTTCTGGATTAGGCACGTCATCTACGATGGTGGTTTGCATCTTGAAAGCTTTTGTGGAGTGGAAGAGCCTCCCGTTGGGTGACTACGAGATAGCAAAACTGGCTTACGAAATAGAACGCAAGGACCTTCAGTTAAGTGGAGGCAAACAAGACCAGTTTGCTGCTGCGTTTGGAGGTTTCAACTATATAGAGTTCTTGAAAGATGATGTCGTCATTGTCAATCCTTTGAAAATAAAGCGTTGGATTATCGACGAACTTGAGGCCTCCATGTTGCTCTATTTCACAGGACGTTCTCGTTCGTCAGCAGCTATCATCGATGAACAACAGAAGAACACGCAGGAAAACAACAGCAAGGCCATTGAAGCGATGCATCGCATCAAGCAAAGCGCCATTGACACGAAACTGGCTTTGTTGAAAGGTGACATCGATGCCTTCGCCAACATTCTGCGTGACGCCTGGGAAAACAAAAAGAAAATGGCCAAAGACATTACCAATCCCATCATTCAAGAGGCGATGGACATTGCCAAACAGGCAGGTGCCAAAGCAGGAAAGGTGTCAGGTGCCGGTGGTGGCGGATTCATCATGTTTGTGGTTGAGCCCACCCGTAAGAAAGAGGTTGAAGAGGCCCTAAAGAAACTGGACGGTTTCGTGATGCCTTTCAATTTCAGCGACGGTGGAGCCCATGGCTGGAAAATTTACGATACAGACAACATAAAAGCTTTTTGAACAATGACAGACAGCTATATCAACAAACATATCGACACGCTAACGGAACGATATCCCAAGCTAACGGTTTGTCGTGAACAGATTCAGAATGCCTATGACATGCTGAAGCAAGCCTACTGCGAGGGTCGCAAACTGTTAGTATGCGGCAATGGCGGTTCAGCCTCAGACAGCGAGCATATAGTCGGTGAATTGATGAAGGAATTCAAATTGAAGCGCGAAATCTATAGGAATCAGGCAGAAGCTATGAAACAGATTGACCCTGAACTTGGTGCCATTCTTGCCAAGCATCTGCAAGGAGCATTGCCTGCCATCGCACTGACAGGCCACTCTTCACTGACGACGGCTTTCATGAACGACAGTAACCCTGAACTCATTTTCGCACAACAAGTCAACGGTTATGGCAAACCTGGTGATATCTTCCTTGGTATTTCCACATCAGGAAACAGCCGTAATGTGCTGTTTGCAGCTGTGGCGGCCAAGGCGAAAGGATTAAAGGTCATCGGGCTGACAGGACAGGCCCCATGCAAGCTGGCTCAGTTGGCCGATGTGTGCATAAAAGTGCCTGAGGTGGATACGTACAAGATACAGGAACTGCATCTGCCTGTCTATCACTGCCTTTGTATGATGTTAGAAGAACATTTTTTCGCACCCCAACAGTAGGAGAGCTTATGAAAGTAGTTATTATGGCTGGCGGAAAGGGGACACGCATTGCATCTATTGCCAACGACATCCCAAAGCCCATGATTCGTATTGGCGGCAAGCCCATCCTGGAACATCAGATAGAGAACTTGAAACGCTGTGGTTTGACAGACATCACATTAGTGATTGGATATCTGGGGCATGTCATCAGGGATTACTTCAAGGACGGTCACGCCTTTGGCGTCAATATATCCTATTTCACAGAAGACCATCCACTGGGCACAGCAGGTGCCTTGTTCAAGATGTCGCAACTGACTGACGACTTCCTGCTGCTGTGTGGTGACGTTATTTTTGACGTCGATTTCAACCGCTTTATCCGATTCCACCAAGAACACCACGCATGGGCCAGTCTGATGGCTCATCCTAATGGACACCCATACGACAGTAGCCTGCTCAATACAGAGATTCTACCGCCTCAGGACAGAGGAGGAATGCCTTTAGAAACCCATCGAGTGACTGGCTGGCTCAATAAAGAAGAGGAACGCACGTATTATAAAAATCGTGTCAATGCTGGTTTGGAAATCATTTCACCACAACTGCTGACTGAGACGATGAGATACTACACACCTCGACATCCAGAACAACCAGACAAGATTGACCTGGACCGCGACGTATTAAAGCCGAATATAGCCAGCGGAAAGATTTTTGCCTATGATACGCCTGAGTATATCAAGGATATGGGAACACCAGACCGCTTCCACGAAGTAGAACACGACCTGCAAAGCGGCAAAGTGGCAGCACGTAACCTGTACAACAGGCAGAAGGCCATATTCTTAGACCGCGACGGTACTATCAATGTCTACAAGGGATTTCTTACCCGTCCAGAGAATTTCGAACTCATACCAGGGGTAGCTGAGGCAATCCGAACTATTAACAAGTCCGGCTATCTCGTTATCGTCATCAGCAACCAACCCGTCATTGCCCGTGGTGACTGTTCCTTCGACGATTTAACAGACATTCACAACAAAATGGAAACGCTGTTAGGACAAGAAGGGGCATTCGTCAATGCCATCTATTATTGTCCTCACCATCCTGACAGGGGCTACAAAGGTGAGCGCGTAGAATACAAGACCGACTGCAATTGTCGTAAACCCAAACCTGGCTTGCTACTTCAAGCTGCCAAAGACTGGAACATCGACCTTACCGCATCCTATATGATTGGCGATAGCGATAGAGACATTGCAGCAGGAAACGCTGCAGGTTGCAAACAGTCTTATCTTATCAACACCAATGAGACTGAAGCACTGCTATCAATTATCAACAAGATTATACAATGAGAAAGTTATATCTGCTATTCCTGAGTATATTCTTATGCTCTATTCTCCCTGTTCAGGCCGCAATACCCATCGTTGCCTACTATGGCGTGCCTTTGGAGCATTCGAATGTCAACCGTTTCAAGGAGTTCAAGGAGGCTGGCTTCGACGTGTCTATCTGTTTCTACGATGACACCCCTGTGGACACGCTTCTCCGCATACTGGACGACGCCAAGAGAAGCGATATCCAGCTCATTATCAGCAGCGGATGGGTGTCCGTACAGCCTCATGTAGGCATTCCACGACTGAAGAACCACCCAGCACTCTTTGGCTACTTCCTGCAGGACGAGCCTTGGCCCAAGGATATTCCTGAGACCACGCGACGCTATCAGGCTATGGCCAAGCACGACACTAAGAAGCCCACGTATGTCAACTTGTTGCCCGACTATGGCGACGGCATGCCCAGGGAAATCAAGATGCCGCCATACAAGGACTATCTGCAACAGACAGCGACTATTGGACTGCCATTCATCTCCTTCGACTTTTATCCCATCATGAAGTCAGGCATTCGTCCCACATGGTATTCGTGTCTGGAAGATATCCGTCAGCAGAGCCTGCGAACGGGTAAGCCTTTCTGGGCTTTTGCCCTTTGCACACCGCATCTGGACTATCCACAACCCACCATCGAAATGCTGCGCCTGCAAGTTTATTCCGACTTGGCATACGGTGCCCAGGCTATCGAATATTTCACCTACTGGACACCCAAGGTGACTGAAGAGTGGGATTTCCACGACGGTCCCATCGGCATTGACGGCCAGCGTACCAAGACCTACACACTGGTCAAGCGTATGAATCAAGAGTTGCGCGGCGTGCTGCCCTTGTTCGACAAGGCCGAGGTGCTGACCGTCAACCACCTGCTGAAGATACCCGCAGGCACCACAAAACTGCAGCGCATTCCTGCAAACATCAGGAAACTGAAGGTCGTAGGCCGTCAGGGTGCCCTCATCTCAACTTTCAGGAAGGCGGGACACCTGTATATGGCTGTGGTCAACAAGGACTATGAAAGTGATATGAAACTCTATATTTCTGCCAGGAGCAATGTCACCATGCTGGACAAGCAACTGAAGGAGACTGCTGTCAAGTCCTCTTACAAGGTAGGTGGCGGCGACATGCTTTTATTCAAGTTAAAATAAAGACCCATGACAATATATATCAACGGACGGTTCCTGACACAGCCCATGACGGGCGTCGAACGCTATGCCTACAACCTCTGCAAGGCTATGGCTCGTCTGCATCAGCCCTTTACCGTCGTCTGTCCCAAGGCGCCTATTCATCAAGACTATGACGTGAGCGACTTGACCATCGTCCACTACGGCATCGGCAACTCCCACTTCTGGGAACAGTGTGTACTTCCATTCTTTTTCATCGGCAAAAGGGATTACGTGGTACTCAGTTTCACAGGGTTGGGGTCTATTCTGATTCGCGATAAGGTGATGACAGTTCACGACCTGTCGTTCCTGAAGAATCCTTCGTGGTATTCTCGTACCTATTATTGGTATTACAGGTTCATGACGCCCCTGGCGGTAAAGACCTCACGGCACATCCTGACGGTTAGCGAATTCTCGAAAAGCGAGATTCTCGGTTTCTATTCTTTCCTGAAAGCCGAGAAAATCAGCGTCGTCTATAATGCCATCGACCGCCAATTGTTCAAACCTCAGCCATCAGACATCAGACCTCAGACATCAGACATCACCCCTCAGACATCAGACATCACCCCTCAGACCTCAGTCCCCTTCGTCCTCTGCGTCTCGTCCATCGACCCAAGGAAGAACTTTGTACGACTCATCGAAGCCTGTCAGGGACTGACTGGTGCCAAACTCTACATCGTTGGCAAATACAACCGTGTGTTCAGCCAGACCTCAGCCCTCACCCCTCAGACCTCAGACATCAGCCCTCAGACATCAGACATCAGCCCTCAGCCCTCTAACATCCAATTCTTAGGCAGGGTGAGCGACGACGAACTGGTACGTCTCTATAATCAGGCCGCCTGCTTTGTCTTTCCGTCTTTATATGAGGGCTTTGGACTGCCCCCACTCGAAGCCATGGCATGCGGTTGTCCTGTACTGGTTTCCGACATTCCCGTCGAGCGTGAGGTTTGCGGCGATGCGGCACAATATTTCAATCCACTTGATCCTACTAATATTCTTCATACAATCACACAATATTTGAACAACGCTGACGTTATAAAAGAAAAGATGCGCCAGAAAGGCTTCGAAAACATTACGCGGTTCTCATGGGAGAAGTCTGCGGAGATTCTAATTCAGAAGTTAAAGGAGATAGAAGAAGTTTAAAGAAGTTAGAGAAGTTAAAGAAACAAATTGCGGATGAAGAAAACTATACTCCAGATTGCCAAATATTATTATCCTGTTGAAGGCGGTATTGAGACCGTTACCAAATACTTGGGCGAGGGCCTGACAACGTTTGAGCAAGTCGTCGTATGCTTTAGTCAGGATGGCATTACCCGTCTCGATACAGTCAACGGCGTCAAGGTTTACCGTATTGCGTCATCCATGAAAATAGCCAGTCAGGACATTGCTTTCTCATACTATCACTACTTAAAGAAAATCATCTACGAGGAGCAGCCTGACATCATCCTGCTGCATTGTCCCAACCCTTTCCTGTATCCTATCACGGCCAAGCTGACGCCTAAAGACGTCAAGCTCGTCCTGTTGTGGCACTCCGACATTCTGGGCAAAGGCATACTTTATAAGATGGTCAAGCAATTCGAAAAGGTCATACTCCGTAAGGCCGACCTTATTCTGGCCACAAGTCCTAACTACATCCACCCGTCAAGTCCCATCTACGACTATCGCGACAAGACGGAAGTGGTGGCCAACGGCATCATCAAGAGCGATTTTGTGTGGCGTGCAGGCGACGAGACGACCATTGAGGAAGTTCGTCGGAAATACCATCATAAGAAGATTGTGTTCTTCGTGGGTCGTCATGCTGCTTACAAAGGCATCGACTACCTCATTGAGGCCGAGAAATACATCCAGTCAGATTGCATTATCCTCATTGGTGGACGAGGCCCTGAGACTGAACGTCTGAAGGCGATGACCCACTCTGAGCGCATCAAATTCATCGGACGCATTCCCAACGAATATCTGCGTTGCTACTACTACGCCTCCGACATCTTTGCCTTCACCTCGTGTACCAAGCAGGAGGCTTTTGGCATCGCCCTTGCCGAGGCCATGTATTGCGGTAGCGTACCTGTCACCTTCACCATCGAGGGTTCTGGTGTTAACTGGGTGTCGGTAGGTGGCGAGACGGGCATCGAGGTTCCCTTAGGTGACGTGAAGGCATACGCCGAAGCCATCGACCGTCTGCTGTCCGACAGAGATTTGTACATGAAATATGCCACCGCTGGCAAGGATCGTGTTGTCCGCATGTTTACCAGCGAGCGCGCCAATGCGCAAGCCGAAGAGGTGCTGACTCGGTTTATTGACTAATCCGTGTTATTTTCCTCCGAAATAGTTGCTTCTGATTATCCAGTCGGACAGCATGTACAGTCTGTCTAAAGGATAGTCTTTATAATTCCCGTTCAGCAGCGTATGGCCCAGTCCGCGCCAATCCGAACGCACGCCATACATGTCCAGCAATGTGGTATAGACATCCAGCTGGTTACAGAAACCCGTCCATGCCTGGCGTTTGTCTATACCGCCATTGATGATGTATAGCGGCAGGTCCTTTTTCACCCTACTTTCGGCCATACCCAGATGTACGGCATGGGCGTGATGGTCGGCAGTGATGACGATGACACTGTTGTCGTATAGACCTTGTCGCTTCAGTTCATTGATGTATTTCTCTATCTGCAGGTCAGTATAATGACAATCCACCAGATAGTTCAAGAACTCCGCCGTATAGCTCTTGTCGCTGACGGTGAATCCATGCTCCACACACTTATTGTAGGGGTTGTGCATCGACATAGTGACCACAAGTGAGAAGAAGGGACGCGACGCCTTTGCCTGCTCACGTGCAGCCAACTCGAACACCTGCTCATCGTTCAAGTCCTCATTACCATGCAGTTCCTTCGGACAGTCAAACTTAGAGTACATCGTATCTATACCATACCGTTCGTTCATCTTGTCCTGTTCCCAGAACGTTGGCGATGTCGGTACGATGATTTGCGTCTGCTTCATGCGTCCGGCCTGCTTTAGCAGTTCAGGCAGACCGATAAGTCGTTTATCCTTGGCAATATTGACGGTAATCTCGCACTTCATGGGCAACAGTCCCGTCATGTAGATGAACTGGCCGTCGGATGACTCGCCCATGTTTATGTTAGAAAGCACATGTCCATTATAATATACCGCGCTGTCGCGCTTCAGACGATTCAGGAAAGGCGTAATCTCCTTGCCGTTTACTGTCAGGTCGGAAGTCACTGCCAGATACGACTCCACTATCACAAATATCAGGTTTTTGGCGCCCTTGACAGTGGCTGTCGTCGTGCGTTGGCTATAGTCCGTAAATTCCTGTCTGATGGCCTTCTTTTGGCTTTCGTCCAACTCCAACTCCTTCTGCGTGAAGTCATCGTAGCACACCAGTGCACGCCGCAGGAATCCACTGCGATACAGCATATTGTTGGGTGCCTGCGTATATTGCTGCTTGATGGGCGAGAAGCGTATAAACGACGTTTTCAGATTGTGGTCGTGCAGCAAGCCCAATACCAGGATGAAGGCTATAATACCTGCCAACATCACGCCCCACAACCATCCCATCGTCTTCAGCCATTGCGTTTTCAGTTCCACCTTATTGTAGCGTTTATACAGCCAGCCAAAGAGTACGATCCAAAGGATATAGAACAGGTCCTGCCAACGGAAACCTGTCAACGCACTACCCATCACGTCGTTGTCGTACAGGTTGCCCACCTGCAGAAAGGCAAGGTTGGGCAGATAATGGCCGAAGAAGCGCGAATACAGCACATTACAGAACGATAGCAGTGCCGTCAGCACGAATGTCAGCAGCAGCGCACCCTTCACCCTACCCTTCGTCAGCAGCAGGCTCAGCAGGAAAAAGAATGTTGTGTCAATCAGACACGAGAACACATTGCTCCAGATGGCATCCGGCTTGAACGGGTATTCAAACTCCACCGTCATGGCCATCTGTCCGTGCATAAACAGCAGGTTGACCACCGATAATCCGAACAGCAGCAAGAACCGTGTGTTCCACCATCTTTTTTGTATTGTTGTTGATAACATCGTCAAATCATTAAAAGCGGTGCAAAGGTACACATTTTTATTAAGACATGCAACAATTAGTTACAAAATCTTTCACCTTTTATTTTGGCAAAGAGGTAGCTTCTTGCCAACGGCAAACTTATTGCAATAACCAAATTTTAGTCAAAATGGTTAATGTAATATGCGATATTTTGCATTTCCAGTTGTCGCGATAAACGTTTTTTGTGTTATAAGATTAGTGCCATTTGAAATGGCACAAATAGCCAGTTTTGTGCAAATTATATAAAGATTTTCCTTTAAAACCGCATGACTTTCAATAATTCTTCGTATATTTGCATTCTGTAGGATGCGAGGACGGGCTTGCACTGTCCTTAACACCCAGCAATTGCATCAAGAGTGGCACATGTGCCCACCAACCGGCCTTTTTCTAACATGGATCGTTGGCAGCGGTGGTAAAGCGATGCGAGTGAATGTTTAATCCACTAAAAATAAACGATTATGGAAATCAAGAAGATTGAGAAGAGTGACTTTGTGATGTTTCCACGTATGCAGCATCGTGGACTCCAGTTCAGACATGTAGAGCGTGACGCCTATCGCGCAGAGTTGCGCCATGTGGAGGGGCATGGTGACTATTGGCTCTTGCATCAGCAATTCAAGCCACACGTTGTAGCCCACGTCCAGTTACCCAAGACGGAGGCCGAGTTTGACAACATCCTTGGCTTCTGCCTGGGCCAGAATCATTGGTGTGAATATATCGAGGGCGACCTCTCCTTTCTCTGCGTCATTGCAGGCTTCAATGCTGATGAGCTAACGCCTAAGTACCCAGACTTCATCAGTGAGCGAGTTTATGCGCTTAGTGACGCTGCTCGCTGGTGGTATGAATACGGAAAGGAAATGATAAGCCAGGGATGATTTCCTGCTCAAAAATTTGTTTATATCAAAGATATTGTCTATCTTTGCAAGTGCAATGTGGCAATAACTGATCTCCGTAGGGAGTGGGGGTCGCAGAGCAAGGACATCGTGGGATAGAATTGAGTATTCAATATTCTGATGAGGTTTACACTCAAATAGTCGCCAACTAGTATGAAGCTACGACCTCACGGGATTGGGATACGCCTGTTTTAGGCGTGCCCTTTCCTTGTGTATCGTAGCAGGCCTGTTTGGCGACGGCTGGAGTGTAAGTATGCAAGGGATGAGGGTGCGCTTTTTTTCTCCGAACATAAACAAACTTAAAACAGGCAAATATAATAATGTTTAAAGTAATATGGGACCCAGCTTATAATGGCGTTCGGCTAACTATGTCGAGCAAGGGCGACGCGCTCAATGTGTCGCCTCGCCCTGTATTCTGGGAAGAACTTGATCTATTGGGATTAAATAAACGTGGGTGGATATATCCTCACGTTGAAGAACCTCTTTTATGGGCATGTGATCGCAGGTATTTCTACAAAGGTCAGTTTGTGCTTGAAGTGAAAGGTGGAAATGTCTTTGATGCACCTGAGGTTATTCAACAAGAGGGCTTTGAAATCCTAACGCTACAGCCTGTAGATATGGAGCGCTTGCGTTCTCGCAACGAAGACACTATGTTCATTATTGAGCACGAGGCTATGGATTTTATCAATCAAACGTATCGTCGTTATAAGAATATTCGTGAGGTTTCTCAAAAGAATCCTGATTTAGATTTCCAGCAGCTTGCTTCATCACTTGAAAAGAAAACAAAAGAAGAACATGTTGTAATCAAGGAGGACTGCGACAGTTTCGATGTGATGCCATTGAGTAAAGCAGAAGAACAAGGCAAAGCACCAATCTACAATAGTAATATTGAACTGTTTGTTGTTTCATTCTCTGGTGGCAAAGATTCACAGGTTACTCTTGATTTGGTTACACGTGTTATTCCAGGTGATGACTTAAAAGTTATATACTCAAATACTGGGTATGAGCTCCCTTCTTCGTTAGATTTGTATAAGCATGTCGAGGAAATATACAAGGAACAATATCCTGCTATAGACTTTTACGTGGCGAAAAACCACGAAGAAGTCCTTAAATACTGGGACATGATTGGTTCCCCAAGCAATGTTCATAGATGGTGTTGTGGCGTAATGAAGACAGCTCCACTATATAAATTACTAAAGGATATCTCCTCATTAGGAAGGCAACCTCATGTTCTTTCTTTTATTGGTACAAGAGCTGAAGAAAGTTTACGTCGTTCTTCATACCAGAAGGTTGCGAAAGATGCTAAACACACAAACGTTATTAATGTCAGTCCAATTCTAGAATGGAACACGACAGAGGTTTGGTTGTATCTGTTTATCAACAACATCCCTATCAACTTCGCTTACAGAAAGGGACTTGGAAGAGTTGGTTGTATAGTGTGTCCCTTTGGTTCTGATTGGAATGACTATTTATGTAATCATATTTTCCCAGAAACAGCCGAGCCTTTCTTGAATAAAATACGCGAAATTGTACGGAAAGGAGGAGTCAAAGATGTGGACAACTATATTAAAACTGGAAATTGGAAAATAAGAGCAGGAGGTAAAGGCTTTGAGACCCAGTCGAAAGTCAGTATAATAAGTACACCACAAGCACCAGATTTCAAAGCTCTGCTGACATATCCCAAGGAAAACATCTTCGAATGGCTGAAAGTGTTAGGATTGTCTTCATGGAAACAATCTGATAATATTTATGAGGGACAGATAAAATATAATGCAGACATTGTAGAAGTGAAACTGACATTTGACGAACTCAATCATACAATTCTTGTTGAAGCATTCAACGTTTTACAAAACCCGTTCTTTGTCAGTCATTTAAGACGTGTTTTGAACAAGGTAACCTATTGCGTCCATTGTGAACTCTGCGAAGTAGAGTGCCCTACAGGTGCCCTTTCTGTAGTACCAATTGTAAAAATAGATAGTAACAAATGTGTAAAATGTCGTCGTTGTCTTGATTTTAAAGACGATGGTTGCATCTCTGCAAACTCATTAAAGCAAGCGGAAGGATTAAAGGTGACATCACAAAAAGATAAGAAGACAACGATTAATCGATATAACAACTTTGGATTTAGAGAAAAATGGCTTCAATTCTATTTTGAGCATATTGATACTTTCTTTGAGAATGACGAACATGGCATTAACAAAGAGAATCAGATGAACCCCTTCTTAAACTGGATGAGAGATTCTGATATATTAAAGTCTGACTCAAAAGAAATAACTGAAATAGGCAAAATGTTCGCTGACAATTATTCTCAAAAGTCAGAAATCATCTGGGAGCTCATTTGGATAAATCTAACATGCAACTCAGAGATTTGCAACTGGTATGCATACAACATTAGTTATGGGAAGTCATATCCCAAACAGGAAGTAGAATCTATGATGGAGTCTTCTCTTAGCATGTATAGTGGATCTGTTCGTAAAAATGCGCTTGGTTCACTTCAAAATGCTTTTGTTTCTTCACCTCTTGGAGACAAGATACATGTGGGTGTTATTACCAAAGAAAATAACAAACCAACTTTTTCAAGACAGTCACATGATGAAATCTCACTTGTTGCATTAGCATATTCTCTCTATCGCTATGCAGAACGCAAGAAGCGTTATTCCCTCAATGTTTCTGAGTTCTATGATAATAATCAAACAGAAGGAGTTTATCGCCAGTTTGGCATCAGCAAAGAAACTTTTGAAAGTTTGCTGCTATCTCTACAAGAGGAAGGAAACCACGTCCTTCGAGCTGAGTTGAACATGGGACTTGACAACATTATTCTACGTGAAGATCTTACTTCTGTGGACATATTAAGATTGATGCTCTAATAACAATAATAAGATACTAAAAACAAACAGATATATGGCTACTAAATATTCTGACTACATCAAAATGCAGGATTTCCTGCCAGTCTATGATATGACAGATGAAACGCCAGAGATGTGGCGAACATTCATTCCTACCAAACAATTCTGTGATTTACTAAGCAGAAGTGTGACGGCTATTACTTCATCAGAGATCAGTAAACGTCGCTCGATGTGGGTTCGTGGTACTTTTGGTACAGGTAAGAGTCATGCAAGTAGCGTTGTTCGCCATTTGTTATGCGACCCGACGACAGAAGTGGATGACTATATACAAAATCTACCCAACGAGTCATTAAGGGCTAATCTTTCTGCTATTCGTAAGAAGAAAACCTATTTCCCTGTAGTTCTGAAAGGTGTTGAGGGAGCTTACAACATCCCTCGTTTCTCTCTGTCTATTCAGAAGCAAACAAAATTGGCATTAGCGGCAGCTGGACATCAAGAGATTGTTGTTCAATCTGATTTTGACAAGGCCATTCGCTGGGTTGAAAGTCATAGAGCGCGTGTACCAGAGTTATTAGAGATGAGTGACGAATTGGCTTCTGAGGCACCAACGTTTGAGAAACTCTTAGCCAAGCTACAGGCTAACGATATTGATGTATTCCTACATTTGGAAGAAGTATTAGCCGCAGATGATACCTATCTAACAAGCGATAGTATCAGCGATTGGCTTGTAGAAGTAGAAAAAGAGATTGAAGTAGCCGGCATAGCCAATGGTCTGATTATATTTTGGGACGAGTTTACCAGTGTGATGGATACGCTGAAGAGCGATCGTATCAATGTATTGCAAAACATTGCAGAGAAGTCACAAAACAACAACGTTTTCCTATATCTAATTTCTCATAGGACTGAGACTTCCAGCCTTGATACAAAGGGTAAAGATATTACAAAAATGAGTGACCGTTATGATAGCGTTGACTACCAGATGGACGAAATATCAACGTATCTTATCCTTCGTCATACTTTCACCATACCTGATACATCCAAATTGGCAATGACTGCATGGGAGGTTGCAAAGAAATTAGATACAGGTCTATATGACTATCTTTGTGAGAGCAATTCTTCTGAAGAGAAAGAGCATATCCATAACCTATTCCCACTTCATCCCTATACGGCATTTCTCTGCTCCAAAATGTCGAATATCATGGGTTCGGCCAATCGAAGCGTATTGAAGTTTATGAATGATGAGCAGAATGGATTCAAAGGTTTTATAGGTGACGAGAACAATTATGCACAGAAGATGATGCTTACAGCTGACTGGTTGTGGGACTTCTTCTATTCTGAATTTAATAACGACGCACGTTGTTCTGCATTCACAAATGTCTATATGAGCAATTTGGCTCGTGTGGAAAAAATGGGTGATGACTATGTGCGAGTGTTCAAGGCCATCCTTCTACTGAATGCACTTGGTGTCAGATTTGACAAGAAGCAATCGCCAGAAAAGTACGCTCCTAACGAGAGAAATTTGTTATTCATCTTCTCAGGAGATCGTTGTGATGATAAGATGGAAAAGATTCTCAATTGGCTGGATGAAAGCAAAATCATTGCACGTGATATATTTGGCGAATTCAAGATTTCTGTATCGTCATATAACCCTGTTGAAATCAATCAGGAAAAGGCCAAAGTTACTACCAATTACAAAATGGCGGTAGACTATTTGAAGTACAATGTTCGCTGTATGGCTGAGATTGGCGTCATCTTCTTGGTGGGTGATCGTCTGTTCCGTAAATGTGAACCACAGTTCTATTCTTGTGAAGATCAAGAAGCAGTATTGCGTAGTAGGCTGAACAAATATACCCGTGAAAAGCCTAATTTCCTGCATATATGCGTATTCTATTCCATCACTGATGAATCAAGGGATATGATGGAAAACCGAGTCAAGGACTTCTCTGAGGAATTTGAAAATACAATCTTTATAATTCCTTCAGAAGTATTTACTACTACAGCTCAGAATCATTTCATTGATGCAGTTACCCAAGCAAATGTGAGCCGTTCGCACTTTAACACAGACGATGCGAGCCAATTTGAAAACGCTGCAAAGGAATACATCGCAAAATGGAAAACGCGAATGATGGGTGGTACGTACACATTGTATTTCAATGGAAAGCGTAGTTCAGAAGGTATTTTTAGCAATATTTATATCGTTATCAACAAGAAGTTCAGTGTGCAGGTGTTTCCACATGGAATGGAAAGTGTAAAGGCATTACATAACGATGCGACATTCTTTGCTAACAAGAACTATAAGGCCCTTTCGTTACAGATGCTCCAAAAACGAACTCGCGACGAATTGCTGACTTTTAGCGGTTCAAGCAGACCTGCCAAAAAGATTTTCTTAGATGGAGAAAATAATCTTATTAATGATACTTGCGAATTGACAGAAGCAGCTTTAGCTGGTGACTCGTGGCTGGTATCTATCTGTAAGGAAGTTGACAGCCTGATTGCTGCGGCAAAGAAAAGATACGCAGACCGTTTTTCATTAAGCGATATATTGGAGCCTCTTATTCGTGAACCATTTGGACTCTTTGCAAACCAAGCGAACTATGTAGCTCTATCTTATGCACTACGCAAACACAAGGAAGACTTGTTCAATCCTAGTACGTCACAACCAGTTGGTGATGAGAAGCTGAATGATATGATTGAGATCCTTCTCAAGATGTGGGACAATGGCAGCAGTGAGACTAGCAACAAGCTGTTGCTTCGCTTTGGTTCTGCTGAGGAACGTAATCTTACCAGCATACTTGGTGAAATCTTCAATCTCAGTATGGTAAAAGGGGTAAGTTTAAGCGATCTTAAGAGTCTGAACTATGCAAAATGGAGTATTACAGAGTTCAGTAAACAGATTGCAAAATATCCCTTGTGGTCACTTTTATACTGTAGTAAGATAAGGGAAAAAGAAGCATGTGCGAAGGCAATAAAAGATTTGATTAGTCTTTTCAACCAAGACAGTTATTCTTTAGATAAGATTAAGTCGCTGTATCACGAGATAAAAGAAGTTGGTCAGGTTGATCTATACAAGTTATGTACTAATTCCTCAAATTATCAAGAAGGTTTTAAAAATTTTATTGACGGTATTAAAGATGTTGAACTCCAGCCAGAATGGTGGGACGAATTGGAAGAAGAACTTGGTCACTTACAATCAGAGATAGCTTTCCGTAGAGAAGAAGATGTGCGCTCAGCTGTGATGTCGTTTTATATCAATAAGATTAAGAAACCAGAGCCAATGCCTTCCTCTGATGTAATGGCAGCAGAACCCGAGCCTGCCCCAACTCCTATACAAGCAAAACCTGATGATATCAAGAAGGCTAAAACACTGGTTCGTGAACAAACGATGCCAAGCATGATGTGGCAGAAGGTTATTTTGGATTTGATAGAGGAACATCCAGAAGTATCTCAATTCCTCATATCGTATTTGGGAAGTTAATGTCATTGAGTTATGGATTCAGCAGAGAAGATAAAAGTATTTAAGTCCTTTGAGGATTTAACTCGCGAGATTATCCATGACAAGGATACTGGCGATATGCTGGCACAACGTTATGCCATCCGTTTCATTATGCTCAACAACTTCAATGAGTTTAAGAACTTAGCGAAGTTTATGGCTAACATTGGCGTAGAGGCACTAGACCTCGAAACCTTAATTGACGAAGGCGAGGATGATACATGGATTACTAAAGACATGCTAAAGTCAGCCATGAAATCATGCAGCTCGTCAACTTTTGTTTCTCCCTTCTCAGAACTGGTCCGTTTTTACAACGATGATGACTTTAGAGGCTTCTTCAATGAGATTATGTTACTAGAGGACATTCAACATCCCAAGAAACGCATTTATGTGCCATTGATAGGACTGCAGAATCGTTTTACGGACTTTCTCAACCATTTTGCGCGCATTCAGGAAAGTGCTCCTATCTGGCGTTATGATGCAGAATCCCAGTCAGTAGAGGTATTTTTTACCAAATACAAAGATTTTAAGTTGCCAAATGGAGATACTCAGTGTCAATTAAATACATTGAGAGATTGGTTGAAGTTCTGGAAAGTGCAAGCACCTCAGGAACGCATAGTATGTTGTTCTGTTCCTATTGCTGCCAAATTCAAATATTCGAAGCCTGACAACATTTTCAACTTCGTAAAAATAAATAGTCCTTATGAGTTTATGACTCAGTTCTTGGACTTATCTTTTCCTTTTGATTATTTGGAAGACGACAAACCCTTTTGGGATGAGTTGTTGAGCAGCCTGAAAAGCATCAAGTTGTCATCGTTTAGCTTCGAGGCGTTCACACGCTCTGTATTCAATAAAGTTACTTTGACAGCATCAGACGTAATTGGAGAGTGGCTTAATTCAAATAACACATCATTCAGAAGATGGTTGCTGAAACAATACGTGTTACACACATCTTTCAAAGACGAATATCCATATGTGGCATTATGCATGGAAGGCGTTTCAGACTTGAAAGATGAGAATCAACTGCCCAATTATATAGCGACTCGTATTCTCTATGAAATGCCAACCAGTAAGAATAGAGAATCATTTGCTGAAGAACGTAGGAATATCATAGTAAACAATCGGGCAATATTCCTTAATGCCATCACTCAAAACGAACAAGAATGGCTACTTAAAAGAACAAAAGAACTTTTCCAGCAAAACCAAGACCTAAAGGCTGCTATCGACATATGTACAGGCGTGTTCGATTTTGAAAAGATTTTGTTGATGGGCTGGTTCGTTCACTATCCTAATAACAGCAAAATAAAAAACACAGTTGAGAACATCTATCCTGAATTTGCTGCATATATCACAACTACTAAGCCATCTCATTTCAGAGTAGAAAACACATGGTGCATTGATTATTTTGAAGAATATAAGAAAGCGAAGCTTCTCGACAAATACACAGAAGAGATAGCCCAACGTATTGCCGAGAAAAATGAATCGGCTAAAACGTTTTATAAGTGGTACTATGAATTTGAAAACTCGCATAGTCTGTTAGCAGAAGTGAGCAGTAATGCCGTTTATAAACCAGACAAGGTATATTGGATAGATGGCTTAGGTGCAGAGCTCCTGCCATATGTTCTCTATCTGATTGAAGCAGAACAAAGCAACATGAAGGTAATTCGTTCGCAGATTAGTCGTTCTGACATACCTTCATCTACCTATCATAATAGATTTGAAGGTGAGGATGTTGTAAAGTTTGGTGCATTAGATGAACTTGGACATGACTCTCACCTGTACAAATACCTTTATACACTAAAGGACGAGCTCAATGTACTGAAAGAAATAATCCACGAGATCATTGGAAACAGCAAGAAACAACCTTGCACCGTTGCCATCGTTTCTGATCATGGATTAAGTTGTCTTTCTCGTAAAGCACCATCTAAGAAGTACGACGGCAAATATGAGCATGAAGGACGCTATATCAAAACGAAAGAAGATGCTCTGTCAGACCCAGACTATTTGGTACACAAGAATGAGACGGACGAAGAGTATTACAAAGTCGCTCTCACTCATTCGTCATTGTCTAAGGCCCCAACGCATCAGGTACATGGTGGTTGTACACCAGAAGAAGTTTTAGTTCCATTCATTCTTCTATCGAACAAAAATATACCAGGCAACATCAGGTATGAGATTAAACTGTCACCTGATGACGTAATGCTTTCTAACCCTGCAGTTTCCTTGACAGTAATCCCAGAACCCACAGGTGTTATGCTGACATGTGAAGGCAAAACTTACAAGATGGATAGAGTTGGCACCCAGTGGACTACACTTCTGCAAGACATCACAGAGGGAACTCACAGTATTGACATAAAACCAGACGGTGCCCCAAGCCATCAATTTACTATTAAAGTTGTGGGCTTGAGTGGTGATTTAGATATTAACAATACATTTGATTTATAATTATGAGCGCAATAGGTGAAAAAATAAAACAAGTCTTTGGCTCAGCCGCCGTGTATAAGAACCCTGCTAACTACGACGTTTTCAGTGGAAGAAATCTTCCCTCGTTTGTAAAGGACTATTTGATATCTACACATATTGCCCCAGATGGTTCTTTCAAACGAGCAGAACTAACAAAGTTTTTGGATGCACATATTCCAAATGACAACAGTGCTATTCGAGCAAGACTACGCAGGGGCGAAACATTAACTCTGCTTACACGTTTTATCGTGTCAACAAGTCTGGCTCAGAATAAGACTAGTTTTCAAATACCAGATATGGGAATCAAGGCTTCAGACACTTTGATACCTGACTATCTTATCGAGGAATACCCAGATGACTTGATTGATGGCGAAAAATGGGGCATCATGAAAATCGTCTATATCCAGCCACAAGAGCGTGAGGCAGGGCATGTAGAGATGGTAAAGTTCAAACCTTTCCGACCCATGCAGAAACTCGACATAAATTACATACGCCAATGTCGTGCCCAATTCACATTGGAAGAATGGGTAGACGTGCTAATATCTGCAATGGAGTACACTCCCTCTGCTTTTAAAAATATGACACAGAAGCTGGAGTTCCTAACTCGTCTACTACCTTTCATTGAACCACGTTTGAACCTTATTGAGCTAGCACCAAAGGGTACCGGTAAGAGTTATGTGTTTGGAAATCTGTCAAAGTTCGTCTGGCTCGTAAGTGGCGGAAAAGTGTCTCGTGCCAAATTGGTGTACGACAAATCAACGAAGTCGCCAGGCATCATGCGCTTTTACGACATGGTGGCTTTCGATGAGATACAAACTATCACATTTTCAGACAACACTGAAATGCAATCATTCTTAAAGAATTATCTGGAATTTGGAAAAGCTACGATTGATAATTATGAATTCATGTCTGAATGTGGCTTGATGCTTCTTGGCAATATACTTCTGTCAGAAAACAACGAGCCATTGAGCTACAAGTATTTCTACACATTGCCAGAGGTCTTTAGGGAGTCAGCGCTGCTTGATCGTTTTCATGGTATGATAGAAGGCTGGCTGTTACCACGAGTAAACGTTGACATGGCCCTTCATGACTGGACGCTGAATGTAGAATTCTTCTCAGAAGTGCTACACCAGATGAGAACAGAGTCAGTGTATTCGCATATTGTTGATGCGGCTATAGACGTTCCTAACGGGGCTGATATGCGTCATACAAAAGCGGTGAAAAAGGTGGCAACAGCATATTTGAAATTATTGTTCCCTCATGTCACATCAATAGAGCAATTGGATTTAGACGAATTTAATGCTCTCTGTCTACAACCAGCTATTCGTCGACGTGACATTGTTCGTCAGCAATGTAGTAATATAGATGCTGAAGCCTCGTTCTCAAAGCCGATGCCAGCCTATACAATTAAACAGCATTGATATTATGACAACTAAGGAAGAACTTGAACTATTGTTGCAGATTATGCAGAAGCATGATTTGCCAATGAGTCCTATTCTCGAATATGCTATTAAAGAGAAATTACAGGGCAATACAAATACAGAAACGTCCCAAATGGATTTAAACGAGTTCAATTCTTCCAGAAAAAACATCTCCTACGCTGAGATGTTTAGAAACTTATCTACTGGAGTCCAGAACGGAAAGAAACTGCCCCACAAAGCTGTATTGCTTTTCAGTATTCTGGAGTTAGTTGGCAACGGAACAATTAATAATAACAAAATAGATTTGAGCAAAACGATAGCAAGTTCTTTTGCTACAACATGGGATTCTTTTCAATTAGGGCCAAAGATACCTTCGGTATGGATTCCATTTTGGTATATGAAGAGCGAGCCTTTCTGGCATTTCAAAGCATTAAAGGATGAAAGTATGTTGAGTAATCTATTAAGTTTTGCAGGACACCCAACCGTTGGCCAGATGCGAAATGTAATAAAATGCGCTTTTGTTGATGAGCAATTGTTTGAACTAATGCAAGACGCAAATGAACGTTCAGCATTGGCCAATGCTTTAATCGAAACCTATTTAAGATAAAGGAAAAGTATGAAAGAAAGAGAAGAACTTGAACTAATACTGAAGCTCATTGGAAAATACAACCTTCCTTTGAGTCCTATTCTTGAATATGCTGTCAAGGAGAAAATGGAAGAATATCCTGAAGGAGAACAAACAACTACTTTTGTCAATGACGAGAGATATGAAGAAGTTGATATTCCTGACAATGAATATAATACAAGTTTTTTGCCAAAAAACTATGATATAAAATGGTTCTGTCTTTCAGCTTTGACCTGTTTGGAAGGACTGATGGATAATCGTACTTATCAGATTCTAAACGATACGCTGAATGGGGAATCGAGGAGTACAATCGCTTTCAAACATAATCTTACACAAGAGAGAATTCGGCAAATTGTTGTGAAAGCAACAAAACAAGCAAAAGAATTACTCATAGAACAGCGCAACAACCTTGAAAAAGAGAAAGAGGACAATGCTAGGCTGAATGTTCAACTGAACATCATGAAAGAAGATATGGTCAGGTTGAAAGCACAACTACCTAAAGAACTATTGCCTCAGCAAAGAGACAATAATGGGAATTTAGACGCAGAACTAGTTGAATTGCTTGAAACTTCACTTGATAATATTGCCCTACCAGCACGAGCTTTAAATATCCTTTATTATATGGGGATCAAGAAATTTGTAGATATCCCACAGATAGAAAGTTCTATGCAACTATTAAAAACAAGGAATAGTGGTCAGAAAACTGTACATGATGTTTCATGTATATTGGAAGACTTTCATTTGACTTTTGGTTTGTCATATACTGAAATTGTTGATATTTTAATAGCAAATGACTGGCATGCGGCTAAAAGAAAATGGATGAAAGAAAGCGAGAAGAAAGAGATCAAAGAACATGATGATGTCGTTAAGCAAGAATCGGTTGTTACGCCACGTGTTGGATCTGTCAAAGATAACGAAGATGATATAGAGAATGTAAAGCCAAAAGAAGCAACGATTGTTCTTACAAAGGATATTATCGAAGCTGCAAGGACTCCAAATGGCGGTTTTACCAAGAGTCAATTGGCCGCAATTGGAATAGGATGGCCACCACCTCTAGATTGGATTAAAGAAAAAGTGGGAACCATGATAACACAAACACAGTTAGAGACTTTCAACCACATTGAGTACGTTAATGAGTCTATGTCAAAATCTTTTCAGAAGATAGGCTCAAAATCTTACAAGGATGTTGCTTCTAGTATGGACGAAAGGAAGAAAATGGAGGCAATCCTTCAAGCCATGACCCATTTTTATACTCCTGCAACGCCTCATGACATTGCACGTACTATTAGCCGTACGGCATGGGGGGGCACTGTCATTCATGAAGAAACTGTTGATACATTCTTAAAACTGCTTCCAGAAGTCGAGTATGTTAAATGGGGAAAGTACATACTAAAAAGTAGAAATAAATCCACCAGTGAACAATCCACTACTGTTCCAGCTAATACGATAATAACGGCAAACACTTCTGATGACAAGAGAATCGGATATACTGTACGATTGTTTCCCTCTCAACTAAAAGGTGAAATAATAAGAGTTAAGAAAGATTCCAAAGGAATAAAGAAACTTGTGGTTAAAACAATCAATGGCAAAATAGTAGAAGTCGATGACTTACCTTATTTGTATGAAGTGTTGAAACGTAATTGAGAATTGATGATGAGAAAAGAACTTAGTATATCGGCAGTGGTGTTGCTCATGGTGTCGTGTGGTAACAAAAGCAGCAAGGATTATTCGCCTGCATTGGTAGAGACTCAAAGTGAAGAGTCATACCAGCGGCCAGATACGGCTGTGATTGAAGAGGTAAAGGGCCAGCAGGAAAAAGTTAAAGGACCATCAACTCCTACTTCTTCAGCATCGTCTCGCTCTCATGAATCGGACGACTATGATAATATGCGCGGATTCGATCCAGCATCCGAGGATGATATGGACGATAATGGCATGAGCCGCTATATGGAGAATAATGATGAGGAGGGATGGGACTGAATGAAGTATGATGGCTGATGTCTGAAGGAAGAAGTTATAAGTTAAATAGTGATAATATTTTAGTGAAATATTCCCACTTTTGGGAATTTTGTCTTATATTTGCATCGAATAATGCGAAAACAGGCTGCACCTCAGCATAGAGCGAGCTCTCTGCATTCGGTTTGCACTGTCTTTGCAGGCAAAAACACAACATAGAAGATGAAAATAGTCTTTGAAGACACTGACTTGGAAGAACTAATCACAACGGGGCGTAATAGCAAATATAAGAAATACACCCGTAATGCGAAGTTCATGAAGACACTCGCCACAGCTTACAACTATATGCGAATGGTTGACGTGGCAAGCGACTTGCGAGCAATCTCGTTCCTTCATTACGAGCAATTGGCTGGAACCAATGGCATGAGTTCCATACGAGTGGTAAACGGAATGGTGGAGCGCATCATTTTTAGAGAATTTGACGGTGGAATAAGTATAACGGTTTTAAGTTTAGACGATACGCATTATGGCAACAAGAAATGAGAACCCTGCACCCTTCATGGCTGTGCATCCTGGTATGATGATTAAACCAGAACTGGAGGAACGCGGAATCAGTCAGAAGGATTTCGCCAAGATGATTGGTGTTCAGGCTTCGCATCTGAGCGAGGTGCTGAACGGCAAACGTGCGCTTACAACAGACTTGGCCGTAAAGATTGAGTCGGCTATTGGTCTGCCTGCAAAAGTGCTGTTGGCTGCTCAGACGCAGTATGAGTTGGAATCTGCAAATCCTGCAAGCGACAATAAGGAGAAAGAGACTATCGCTATTACCATTCCAATTAGTGATCGTAGTCTGCTTCGTGAATTAGTTCGCAGATTTGGCTGGGTAGGCGTATTCTAAGCACGATTTCCTAAATTCTCTAAACGTATGCCAGGGGTGAGATACGATACTTTCGGGTCGTTACTGACGTTCCTTGCGGTTGTAGATGCGTCACTTTGCGGTCGTAGTCACGATACTTTACCCCCCTAAAGTATCATCGGAACGAGTCGTAGATGACGTAGGAACACCTCAAAGATGACGTTAGCACGGGTCTAAAGTGCCGTACCCTGGAGAATTTACGCAGAATCCCCATCGAATTTACGCAGAATTCAAAGCGAATTTACGCAGAATTCGAGGCAAATTTACGCAGAATTCTTTTGTGAAGTCTGGGGAGGAAGTAATCAAAAAAATCCAAATAAATTTGGTTTTTCGTTCGATTTGCACTATCTTTGCAAATGATATGGAGATTCGGGATTTACCGATAGTTGCTTTATATAGACTATATTCCTATAAATAGGAATACATAGTCATAGATAGACCTGTAGTGGTCTATCATGACGTATATGAGAATGGGATAATTGAATATGATATACAAGAACGACATAGCGCTGGCGGCAACAACGGCCAGGAGCTACAACCGACACTGGAGAGCACAGAAACTCTCGTGGACAGAGATAGGAAAAATCAAGTACCTCTTCGACGGAGCGTACGAATACATGGATGACGTGACACTGGCCTACCGCAAGGAGCAGTTCAACGAACTGCGCAAGGCCTTAGGCTTCAAGCAGGACTCGGAACTGACCGCACTTATAGAGCGGTCGGAGGCTTTCCGTATAGTACGCGATAAAGAAACAAAGAAGATGGAGGCTTTCATGTCGCCCTTCGTGGGCGACCGCTATGTCCTGACAGACAGTCAGGAGATAGAAGAGCCTGCCATTCCCTATGCGCTGTTTGACTGCAAGGCTAACGCATTGGCCAACAAAAACGACCACGACAAGATCAGCGAGAACCAGCGGCACCACAAGAACGGCATCAACATGAAGGTGCTGCTGGCAGGCAACGTGCCACAGTTCCATATCAGGCCCAGCGAGGAAGCCTACAAGCGCATTCATGACGGACTGATGAAGATTCTAGGAGACGACTGGCTAAGGGCAAAATACTATGGCGATTTCCTGTATGCGTATATGAAGAAATACGATGTTAACTATACCGTAGCCTATGAGGTGCTCAACACGTATATTGACGAGAAGCTGGCCCGCCACATGGCGTGTCGCGTGGGCATTGAGAACTGGCCCGGTGAGGCCATTGTCAAGTGGGTGCAGAACTACTTCAGTGCCAAGAAGCTACCCTTCGTCATCACCGAGGCCAATCAAGTATACAACCGCTATATAGAAGAGCTCATCAACCGGCCTAGCACGATATTTGCGGATCCTGTCTAAAAACTCCTGGTTAGTTCAGTAACCACTTCCATATTTTTTGTATCTTTGCACCCGCTATGGATGATAAACGTTATCTTCTCAGCATGATTCGCGAGGGCGAGCACCAGCAGCAGGACTTCAAATACCGTGTGGCCAATGCCTGCAAACTGGCTAAGTCGGTGTCGGCATTTGCCAATACCGATGGGGGCCGACTGCTCATTGGCGTGCGCGACGACGGTCATCTGTCTGGTGTTCGGAGCGAGGAGGAGATATACATGATGCACCAGGCGGCATACAAATACTGCAAGCCCGAGTCAAGCATCAAGTTCGACACCTATCATGTGGACGGGAGAAACATTGTGGTAGCCACCGTGCCACCATCAACAAAGCGACCTGTCTGTGCGCTGGACGAAGAGAATCGGTTGCGGGCCTATATCCGCATCAACGACGAGAATATTGTGGCTTCGCCTGTTCATCTGGCACTATGGCGGGAGTCGCAGAAGCCCCAAGGTGCCATGATTACCTACAATGATGACATCCGTCGCTTGTTGGACGTGATTCAGAGTCCAATGACACTGAACCAAATTGTCCGTATGTCGCGTCTTCCGCGTCCCAAGGTCATCACCCTCATGGCTCGCCTCATCCGTTTCGGCACACTCCGCTGGGAATACACCAATCAGCAGTTCCTATTCAGTCAGCTGTAGACAAAATTGCTATCAGATAAAAAGAAATCGATTTTTCTTTTGTATTATGCTCATTTTTTCGTATCTTTGTAGCGTGAAACAAACTATTAGATAACACTATTAATAAAGAAAGCAAAAAGATGAAGAAAAGGTTATTATCATTGGCTACCGTCATGGGTATGACCCTGATGGCTACGGCTCAGTTGACGATGGACGTGAACACCAAGAAAGTGGGAGCTCCCGTCCAGTCGACCATGTATGGTATTTTTTTCGAGGACATCAACTATGCCGCTGACGGCGGACTGTATGGTGAACTGGTGAAGAACCGCTCGTTCGAGTTTCCGCAGCACCTGATGGGCTGGCAGTCGTTCGGCTGTGTCGAGGTAAAGGACGACGGTCCGTTCCAGCGTTGTCCGCACTATGTGGAGCTGAGTGACCCAGGTCATCGCGACCGCCGTACAGGTCTGACGAACGAGGGTTTCTTCGGCATCGGCGTGAAGAAGGGCGAGCAGTACCGCTTCTCGGTATGGGCCAAGGCGCCCAAGAACAGGGCGACCATCCGCGTACAGCTGATAGACGAGAACACGATGGACGAACGTCAGGAACTGGCTGAGCAGAAACTGGACATCACCTCGACGGAATGGAAGAAATATACCGTCACGCTGGCACCAAAGAAGACGATGCAGCATGCCAAGTTGCGCATCTACCTGCACGGACCGAACAGCGTATGTCTGGAGCACATCTCGCTATTCCCCGTCAATACCTACAAGAACCGTGAGAACGGCATGCGACGCGACCTGGCACAGGCCTTGGAAGACCTGCACCCTGGCGTGTTCCGCTTCCCCGGCGGTTGCATCGTAGAGGGTTGCACGCTGGACGAGCGCTACCAGTGGAAGAACAGTGTCGGCCCCGTTGAGAACCGTCCGCTGAACCATAACCGCTGGGAGTACACCTTCGACCACCGCTACTTCCCCGACTACTACCAGTCGTACGGATTGGGATTCTTCGAGTTCTTCCAGCTGGCTGAGGACATCGGTGCTGAGCCCCTGCCCGTCATTTCTTGCGGACTGAGCTGCCAGTTCCAGAACCCTGACCCCACCAAGCCTGGCGTACATGTGGCCTTGGAGGACCTTGGTCCCTATATTCAGGATGCCTTGGACTTGGTTGAGTTTGCCAATGGCGACGTCAACACCAAGTGGGGCAAGGTGCGTGCCGACATGGGGCACCCTGAGCCATTTAACCTGAAATACTTAGGCGTGGGCAATGAGCAGTGGGACTACGACGAGAAGCATGGCGGCTATGGCCCAGTGTTTACAGAGCGTCTGAAGAAGTTCAGCGATGCCTTGCGCGCCAAATATCCTAACCTGAAACTCATCGGCACCACTGGTCCGAACTCAGAGGGTTGGGACTTCGACCTGCTGCAGCCTCGCATGAAGGAGCTGAAGGTTGACCTCTACGACGAGCACTACTACCGTAACGAAGAGTGGTTCCTGAGCCATGGTCTGCGCTACGACGTGTACGACCGCAAGGGTCCGAAGGTGTTTGCCGGCGAATATGCCTGCCACGGCAAGGGCAAGAAGTGGAACCACTACGAGACCTCACTCTACGAGGCTGCCCACATGACGGGTATCGAGCGTAATGCCGACATCGTACACATGGCTACCTACGCCCCGCTGTTTGCACACGTCGATGGTTGGCAGTGGCGTCCTGACATGATATGGTACGACAACCTGCGCATGTTCAAGAGCGTGAGCTACTACGTACAGCAGATGTTCACGATGAACAAGGGTACCAACGTGCTGCAGCTGACCACCCCCAAGCAGGTAGGCAAAAAGACCGTGGCCGTGCCTGTTGCCAATCAGGAGGGACAGAACGGACTCTTCGCATCGGCCGTATATGACAAGACTACTGACGAAATTATCGTCAAGGTAGTGAACACCTCGAAGCAGCCACAGTCCGTCAGCATCAATCTGCAGGGCATGAAGGGCGAGCGCACGGCTAACGTGCTGGAACTCTGGACAAACGGCAGAATGGAGGACGAAAACACGCTGGACAAGCCTGAAAAGATTCATCCCGTCCGTCTGACCGTACCATGTACTGAGGACAAGAAGCAGACGGTGCTGAACGACCAGTTGAAGGCGATGTCGTTCCGTCTGTATAGGATTAAGAAGTAAGAGGGCTGAAGGCTGAAGGCTGATACAAGAAAAAACTGGGGCTCACTCAAAAGGAGGAGTCCCAGTTTTTTTTATTATTCTGATGCTTCGTACTATTCTTCCCAATGGAACACGGCACCATTGCGACGGTCAGGATCAGGACCAGCAAAGTCCATGGAATAAGGACTGCCCGTTGTGGGACTCTTGCCTAAGTATTTGTGATTTTTCAATGAAAGGAGCATGAAGTCGTGGTCGAGATAGTCTTGCCACAGGAATGTTTCGGCCTCCTTTGGATTGGTAGTAAAGCGCACGTCGCCAGGCAAACCGTCGCCATAGACTTTCACGTAGCGGCCATCGGCACACTGAAGCGCGACGCGACCCTGTCCGCAGTCTGTCACCTTGAACCGCGTCAGACTGCTATTGTCGCCGACATGGGTGTCATGAAGCAGGCCATGCTTCAGCGCAATGGCAGGACGGTTGGTAGCCTTATTGATGATGCGGATAGTCTTGCCGTATGGGATATTCTTGCTACGGTCGGCCTTGGGCTCAACGACGGTGAAGTTGTCGAACTCGGCATAGCCACCCTTCAAGCCTTTATGGTTAAAGGCAAAGAGGGCATGGCGCGAACCTTGGAAGGAGATGAGCTGATACGTGAGTGGCATCATGCGACCCAACATGGAGTAGGTATCGCCATTGAAAGAATAGGCATACTGCGCCTGATTGTTGTCGTAGTCGCCAATGCAGCGAAGGTATATCTTGCCGCCAGACACATCTGCGGGAACAGAGACGATAACGGTGTCGTTGGTGAGTTGTTCGAAACAGCGCAGCGTCAGGGTCTTGCCATCCTTCACGACACCAATCCATGAGCAGGGCACATTGATATTGCCAAGACCGGCAACGTCGCCATCCTTCATACCTTTGGTGTAGAGTTCGACAGTGGTCACAGACGTAGGACCGATGACACGCTGGGTAAGCGTATTGCGTGCCCACATCAGTTGTTCGGCAGGCATTGACTGCAGGCGCAGGTGTCCGTTCTTCAGACTCCACTTGCTGTCGTCCGGATTGTGGTTCCACTGCCACACACGTCCTAACGTCTTACCGTTAAAGTCCTCATTGCGATTGTAAGGGGCATAAGGTACAGTGTGTTGTGATTGGAGCGCAGCAGACATGGGCTTGAACCACGTGCGTGGTGCACGTCCCAAGTTGCCCTCAAGGCCAATCATGGGCCATCCATCCTTCCATGTTATCGGCATGAGGCAGACAGTACGGCCAATGGAGTGGAAGTCTTGCATGAGCAGGGCCCACCACGAACCGTCACTGGCCTGTACGATGCCACCTTGATGGGCATTGTCGCAACCTGTGGCAGCGGCACTGGCTGGTGCGATGCCAAACTTGGTGCCATCCTCGCCGATACGGTATTTCGTACCACGAGGCACGATAGTGCGCCCTACGCCATGATAGCCGTAAGTCTCATCGGCAGTGATGACACGGGTCTCGTAGGGTCCCCAGATGCTCTTCGAACGTGAGCAGAGCGTACGTCCGTTGGGTGAATAGTCGGTAGAGATAAGGTAATACATGCCATTGATTTTATACATGTGGTGTCCCTCACCAATGCCGTTGCCCTCAGGAATAATGACACGGTCGGTACCCTCTACAGGGCCGCTCATATCAGGCTTCAACTCCGTGCAGTGTACCTCACCATACTTGTGGATGGCATAAATCTTGCCGTCATCATCGAAGAGTACAGAGAGGTCGTAGATATTTCCTTGCATGTTGTGATGCGTCCAAGGTCCTCGGATATCCTTGGAGGTGTAGCATTGCAACCCCTTACCATTGACGTTCGAAAAGACATAGAACTGCCCGTTGGCATAGCGGATGGCTGGTGCCCAGATGCCCTGACCGTAAATCTCCTGATGATTCTTCAGGGCAAACTTGTCGTCAGGAAAGTCAAAACGGTCAAAACAATACGAGATATTCTCCCAGTTTACAAGGTCCTTTGAATGCAGGATGACCAAACCTGGCACCGTATGCATCGTCGTTCCTGCAAGATAGTAGTCGTCGCCCACACGGATGACATCTGGGTCGGAAAACTCATCGTAGAACAGGGGGTTGGTAAACGTGCCATTACCATTGTCAGCCGTCCACGACGTCTGCGCACTTGTCGTGGGCAAATGAGTAATGAGTAATGAGAAATGAGAAATGAAAATGAAAAATGTGAGAATGATTATACGCTGCATAATGATTAATTTCAATTGTCAATTATCAATTAAGCACGGCCAACCGTCAACACTCCAGCTGATAGGCCGTTGAATAAGAATGGATGCCCCTTTATGGGCTATGCTGTAACCATGACAAATAAAGATATCCTCGCCATTATAATGATAGGCCGCACAGTGACCGGCAGCCTCGAATTGCTGCTTGTCACCCTCCAAGAACAGTGTGCCGCCGCCCTTTGCCATATCTTTGCCGTCACGGTCGAGGTATGGCCCGCCAACGTGGCGGCTACGCCCTACGGCGACGCGGTAATTGCTCTTTGAACCACGGCAGCAGTAGTCCCAGGAAACAAACAGGTAATACCAGCCTGCATGCTTGAAAATAAACGGTGCCTCGATGGCGTTGGTACCAGCATATTTTGAAGTAGGATTGGGCGCAACATTCTTGGAAGCCGGGTCGTAACGACGGGCAATGGTGCGAGGCTGTTCGCCTGTGGCAACATGCATCGTCGTGTCAAGACGCACAAGCTGAATACCATCCCAGAAGGAGCCCCACACAAGCCATGGATGATCCTGGTCGTCAATGACGAAGTTGGGATCAATGGCATTCCAGTTGTCGCGTTTTTCCTTAGAGGTGACAATACAGCCCTCATCGTTCCAAACTGGATACGACAGCGACGGCGCCGAAAGCAGGCCGATGGCAGAACCGTTCTTGCCAAAGGTAGAACAACTGTAACTGAGCCACCAGCGATTGTGCCAACGAATAACGTCTGGAGCCCAGACATGATGCTGGAAACCAGGCACTGAGTCGTGTGTCCATTGGGGCATCACGGACATGACGGGTTGACCACTGACAGTCCACGTCTTGCGATCCTTGGACGTCATGTGCTGAATGCCCATGCCTGTAGCAAAGAGGTGCCACGTACTGTCTTCGTAGGCCATGACAGGGTCATGTACCATGGGGGTGTCGGTCTGGAACCCTGCACGTCTGCGATGATGTCCTTGGGCAGAGAGAGCCAAAACGGCTGTCAGCAGTAGTCCCATCAAAAGTATTCTCTTCATATTTCTTATCTTATTACATATTTCTTGCCATTTCGGATATAGATGCCAGGACGCTGCGATTGGAGAACACGTCGGCCATGAAGGTCATAGAATGTTTCAGCCTTCTGAACGCGGTCAGTCACAATGTCGGCAATACCTGTAGAGGCCTCAGTCTGGTAACCCCAAATTGTGACGCCTGTAGCAGTACACAAAGCAGTAAAGGACGGTGTCTTACGGTCAGTAGGTTCCAACGTCTGCTCTATCATAACACCATCATAAAGTGAAGTACCTGTCTGGATGGTGACATACGACGTACCCTCCTCAATGCTCCAGGTTCCTGTAACAGCACCGCTGATGGTACCGTCGCTCTTCAGTTCAATATCAACAGGTGCAGAGATTGCCTTCGCAGTATGATCCAGTTTGTAATTGTGGGTCAGCAGTTTATACTTACCGGCTATCTTGGCAGTAGCAATCTGCTGCGTGGTAGCAATGTCGGCACTCTTCACCTGCTCGCCTGTATATTCGAAAGGTGCTGCCACCAACCAGCCATTCTTGTTCTGGAACACTTGATGGACGCGCACCTGATGGGCCTCGCCCCAGTTCTGGAAACGGGTGTGATAGACCAGATAGGTACGACCGTCGTCGGCAGCGATGATGGAACAGTGCCCTTGCGACCGTTCACCCATATTGCCTGTTACCTGACTGCCCCACGATGTATAGGCACCAAAGATGTTGACACCACGGTTGCCATCATTTTCCCTCAAACCAAAGTTCAGCAGATACGAGGGATAAAGTGCTGCTTGACGATGGCTGTCGACATACGGTCCGTCAGGATTCTGAGAGCGAAAAACACGCATCTGATAGCCGCCATTGTTGTAGTCGTTGGCCACGCCGCCCGCCGCCAGGCCGCCATTAGTGACAAACAGATAGTAATAGCCGCCGATATACTCAATATAACTGCCTTCGCCCGATGCATAGTATCCTCCTGCAATCTTTTTGCCAAAATACGGATCTACGGTAATGCCGTCGCCAGAACCCGTCAGTCTGTATTCTACATCGTAATCGCGTAAACCGGTCTGTTCATCGAGTTCCAACATATAGATGCCACCACTCCACGAGCCGTACGACAGCCACAGTTTGCCCGCTTCGTCGTAGAACACACAAGGATCTATACAGTTGGGATAGCGGCGTCCCCAGTTGTTGCCGACAGCATAGCGTGAGGGTAGCGACGACTGTGTTCCGATGACGATCTCTAAGTCTGTATCCTTATATGATGTACTGGTATGGAATCCGCTTATCACCACGGGGGCTTGATAGCGGTAAGGACCTGTAATCTTGTCTGAGGTCAGGAGAATAATGCTGGAATACCAGTTGTCGCCATTGATGCTGAGGTACATGCACCACTTCTGCATGGCTTTGTTATAGACGACGTCCGGAGCCCACATGTTGCCATCGACATTATAGTTGGCATTGCCGCGTTTCGACCATGCCATCGCATTGAATGAGAAGTTCACCTCTGCGCCGTTTTTCTTGATTTTTGTTACTTGTGGTGAGGTAAATGCCACGTTATTGGCAGCATTCGTACTATTCGCTGTAGCCCAAGGAGCAGTCAGCGTAGTCCATCGCATCAGGTCGGTTGTCTTGGCAGTAGCACGATGCGACCCAAAGATGTAATACGTTTTGGATACAGAATCCCACACGATACTGGGATCATGCACACTGACACGCCTCAAAGTGTAGCTTGCTGCGAACATACTTATTGGCAAAAATGCCGTCAATAACACAAGGAGTTTCTTCATCATTGGCAGGTCGATTTTTGTCAAAGAGTGGCCCATCCGCCATTAGAAAGGCCACTCTCTTAAAAATATTATATTTTAGTATTCATGCGATAATTCTTCCAGGGCTTCGTCTGACTCTGGGGCCAACACCGATCCACCAGCATAATCGCCACCAAGCTCAAGAACAGAACCTGCCAGTAACGTCTGCTGATAACTCACTTCAACAATTTCAGTAACGGGGCTAATATATATTTTCTTCATAACAATTTCCTCCTATTTTTTACTTAACGATAATCTTCTTACCATTTGCGATGTACAGACCCTTGGTAGGATTGGCTACACGCTGCCCTTTCAGATTGAAGAATTCAGTGTCCTCAGTATTCAGACTTCTAACTTCATTGATACTGGTCAAATTATCACTACCGAAATTCAGAACTGGTGCAGGCACGTCGCCAGTGAACTGCAGATAAGCCTTGCCCTTGGCAACAGTAGCTGGCACAGCATTGATTTTCTGGAACTCAGCCTTAGTGCCATTGACACTCAGCACATATTTTGTATAACCAGTCTCTGAGCTTATCGAAGCACCAGTACCAGCTTTCAGTAGATTTGTACCACTATATGCGGCACCCGTAGAAACAGGAATATTATAATAGGTAGTTGTACCTACCGGGCCTTCCAACAGCAAACCTGTATTTGCCGCAGCAACATTTACATCTGCCAATTCAACGGAAGAACCAGCATTACCAGTTACTGCATGTGCAGATAAACCTGAAACGCCAGAGAAATCGAGCTTGTAGGGACTGCTAAAGGTAGACCAGCCATACTGACTAAGCTCAGCATTGACCTTCTGAACAGGATAGTTGCATACGGCATGACTACCGTCGGTAATGAACTTTACGATAATATTGCCGTTAGCGAAATCTGAAAAATCATCTTTTGGTTCAAGTGTATGTTTCAACACGAAGGGGGTACCGGAAGTGGGTGTATGAACGGCTGTAATTGTTACAATTCGGCCACTGCGCACTATGGTCAAAGTAACATCCACACCTGCCATCGCCGTTTTCAGGACATCATCGTTAGCAGGCCAATTTTCATTGTTGAATGTTGCCGTCTTAGCATCTTCAAATAGAGTTCCCCATCTGTTCAAATTACCAGAAACCAAATCAAAATAATTATCCGAACTACCATCGTTGTAAACAAACTCTATACCCCAGTTATTATAAATATTGGCACCAGATGTGTAATTAGTGAAATGCATATTCATGACTTGGTTTGGCTCCAATCTAGCGATGTATGAAGGTGTAAAAGCACCCGTATTATCTTCAAGACCAAACAAAGCAGTTGTTGCATCTACAGCACTTGTGCTTGAGGTGGTGACATCTGTGATAGTTATCGTTGCAGCATCAGCACAAAGGAAAGCATAGATGTCGTTTGTAGTACCAAGTTCCTGCACAAAATAATGGTGATAGGTAGTTGCATCCTTCGTAATAGTCGTTTTCACGTAAGCCTGTGTACCCAGACGTTGGATGGCCATGACAGTGGTTGCCCCTTTGATAAATTCCTTAATGTTCTCTGCGCCAAAATCGTTGGTATTATTTAATGCTCCTAAATTCCAATCACCCTGATGATAATATGCGAAATCACACGACCGGAACCACATATAAGAATTAGCACCACCAAAAGCGACAGCGTTTGTCTTTGTAAGATTCAGCACATAACCAGCCCAATCACCTGAATAATCAGTAAGGTTAAAGGTAAGCGTCAGTGTCTTATCAGCAGAAATGGTACCAAGATTTACAAAAGAGCCAGAGTCTCCCCAGCCTTTGTCAGTTGCTCCTATAGTTGTCTCCGCCCACGCGGAATTTGCGCCTACCAGCAATGCGGCAGTGAGCATCAGTTTTGAAATAATATTATTTTTCATTTTTATTATATTTTGCAGTTTATAAAGTATTTAAATCTGTGGTGCTCACAAAGAGCACCACAGATGATCATTATATTTAAATTATCACTTATTCCTCGACGACTTTGTAGCCCCAAGCCGTCACACCTGTTGCAGCATTCAGGCCTGTAAAGGCTGGCACCTGAGTGTTGGATGGTTCCAGTGTCTGCAGCACCATGACGCCCTTATACTCAGCACCATTCAGGGTGATGTTGACATAAGAAGTACCGTCTTTAGCTGTCCAGGAACCTGTGTAGTCACCACTTATCGAACCGTCGGCATTCAGCTGAACGTCAGCAGGTGTGGCCAGTTCCTTGGTAAGGTGGTTCAGTTTATAGCGGTGAACCAGCATCTTGTAGTTACCGGCTATCTGACTCTTGCTAATGAGCTGTTCATTGGCTATTTGGGCACTCTTGGCTATCTCGCCAGTGTACTCGAATGGAGCGGCAACCAGCCACTTGTCTTCGTTCTGATACATCTGGTGAACACGCACGGCGTGACCTTCACCCTGTCCCTGGAAGCGGCTGTGATAGACCAGATAGGTACGACCGTCAGGAGCAGCAATCACTGAGTTGTGCCCCTGTGAACGCTCAGCCCAGGCACCAATGGCCTGACCGCCCCATTCGCCATAAGCACCGAAGATATTAACACCACGGTTGCCGTCGTTCTCGTTAGGACCGAAGTTCAGTGCATAGCTGCTGAACACGGCATTACCGCCCTTGCTGTCAACGTATGGACCGTCGGGCTTCTCAGAGCGGAACATACGCATCTGGTAACCACCGTTGTTGTAGTCATCAGGATCACCACCAGCCATCAGACCACCATAGGTCATAAACAAGTAGTAGTAGCCGTCAACATACTCGATATAGCTGGCCTCACCCGACACATAGTGGCCACCGGCAATCTTCTTGCCGAAATAGGGGTCAACGGTGATGTCGTCGCCACTGCCCTGCTGGGCATAGGTGACATCGTAGTCGCGAAGACCTGTAGCTTCGTCCAGTTCAAGCATCCAGATACCACCACTCCATGAGCCGTACGACATCCAGAGTTTGCCCTCTTCGTCGTAGAACACGCATGGGTCGATACAGTTGGGATAGCGGTTACCCCATTCTGTGCCGGTAGCATAGCGTGCAGGCAACGTTTCCTGCTCGCCAATAACCAGTTCCAAGTCGGTCTCCTTATAGCTGTCACCAGCTGAAAAACCGCCAATAACCACAGGAGCCTGATAGGTGTAGGGACCTACAATGTAGTCAGAAGTCAGCAAGATAACGCTGCTGTACCAAAAATCGCCGTTGATGCTAAGATACATACACCACTTCTTCATTTCCTTGTTGTAGATGACGTCTGGTGCCCACATGTTACCATCGACACTCCAAGCAGCATTGGCCTTCTTCGACCACTCGAAAGCGTTGAAAGCAGGGAGTTCAACCTCTACTCCACCCTTCTTCACCGTAGTGACTTCAGGTGTGACGAAGGCGGCATCGTTGCCGACACCAGTCTCGCCGTTAACAGCCCAGGGAACGTTAACTGTCGACCACGTCATTAGGTTTGCCGACTTGGCAACACCACGGTGAGAACCGAAGATGTAGTACGACCATGATGAGGGATCGTAGACTACGCTGGGATCATGGACGCTGACACGGACCAGATTTGAGGGCCACAGCACCTGTTCGCTGAACTCCGTTGGTGTATCAGCTATCACTGTGGGTATGTCGTTGTCAGGGAAATCATCCTCTTTACATCCCGTCACGGTAGTCAGCATACCCAGACAGGCTGTTGCCATCATCCAATATTTTATATTTTGCTTGTTCATAATTATCTTACTTTTAAAAAGAATTTTTTCTTTGATTTTGTTGTTCACAAATGAGAGAGGATTACTCGAATACGAGATGGCTGCCATCAACAGTCATACGGAAGAACACGTTGTCGCCATCTGTAGGAGCGATGCCACTGTAGCTCTGCGTATAGGTGTTGCCGTCGTTGCCTACCATCACACACTTAACATCTACAGAACCGCCATTATTAGTGACGCTAACAGTTACCATGGCTTCATCCATAGCCTTAAGCCATGCAGCCCAGTCTGTCTGACCACCGCTGGTTACAAGGTTAGGATTGTTTTCATAGCACTTACCCCAACCGTAGTTGTCGGCACGTACCACACCATACTCGTTAGTTCCATCGCTGGTAAGAACCACACAGAAGTTGTTCCAGTTTTTCAGTCCATTGGTGAAATTCTTGAAGCGTGTGCTAACTGTCTTTCCTACAGGCACATTGAAGTCGGCAGAGTGAGCACCCCAGAAGGCGGTAGAGTTGTCCTCAGCACCAATCATAGTGTCGAATTCCAGGTGGCTGTGGTCAACAGTGAAGCGGAAATACAGGTCATTAGAGATGATGATGCCGTTATAGTACTGCTCGTAAGTGATGTTATCATTACCTACCATAACAGCCTTTACATCGGCTGTGCCGTTACCGTTATTAGTCACGTATGTTGTCACCTTTGCCCCGTCCATAGCTTTAAGCCATGCAGCCCAGTCAGTCTGACCGCCACTGGTTTCAAGGTTTGGATTGTTTTCATAGCCTTTACCCCAGCCGTAGTTGTCAGCTCGTACCACTGCGTACTCATCAGTTCCGTCGCTGGTAAGAACCACACAGAAGTTGTTCCAGTTAGCAGCGCCATTGGTGTAGTTGGTGAAGGTGGTAACGAAGGTCTCGCCGGCCTCTACCTTGATATTCTCAGAATGAGCACTCCAGAAATCACCGCTGTTGTCGATGGCACCGATGGTGACGAACGACGATGGAGGCACAACCTCGAAGGTACCGTAGGCCAGAATTGGCTTATCGCAGTTTTCGCCCTTATACGTCTTGTTGTAGATGGCGATAAACTTCTGTGTACCCAGCTGGCTGATATCTGTCAGTAACTCAATCTGCAAGTCGGAAGCTGGGACATCTTTTGCCACTTCCTGCTCAAACTGAATGGTAGCTGTCATATTGGCAATAGCATCCTCAAAACTTGTGCCGATAAGCACCTTGTTGGGCAGTCCGTTGAAGGTCATCGACAGTGGATTCTTGTCCTCAGCAGAGGTGAAACCGCCAATCGGCTCGACGTTCGACTCGAGGAAGTTGATGTAAGAACCCTCAGGCACCAAGAATGCACGGATAGTGGTATTCGATGCGTCAGCATTCAGATTAGGCAGTTTTTCAGGTGCCAGGAAAGTCTTGGTAACTGTTCCATTGGTAATTTTCACAAAGAACGTATCTACTTTGGAACGGTCAATGGTCAGCACTACGCGTCCACCAAGTTTATCGACGCCCTTGTCGGTGTCGCTACCGAACGTGAGGTTACTCTCCACCCAATCGCGATGAAGGTTGATGTATTCGTCACCCCACTCAGAGTTACCGCTGGGCTGGTGGTCAAAGCGGATGGCACCATACTCCTTATAGTTAGCAGCACCACGGTCTTCGTCGTTGCTGATGATAAGAGCAAAGTTCTTGTAAGTGTTCGAAGCATTTGGATTGATGCTCAGGTTGAACACCACATTCCATTTCTCGTTCTCTGGAATCTGGTAGTATTTGGAGAACTGCTGCCACCAGCCTGAAGAAAAGTCGGTAGCGCCCACGGTATAGACATCCTCCTCCATTCCCACTAATTCTTCCTCGCCACCACCTTGGTTGGCATTTCGGATGGAGTCAACTTTTTCCGAGATCCAGTCGGGAGAGCCTATAGAATACAGCTCTGCGCCCTCGCAGCCTGTCAGCATGAGCATACCAAGTGCAGCAAAACAAGCTGAAGTTGCTATTTTATTGAGATATTTCATAATCTTCATTTTTATCTTTATTACTGTTAAACCTTTTACCATTTAGAGGTTCACGACGGGATGCACCGTCCAACCCTTTCCAGAGAAGTAAGAGGCATTGTTGCTGTCCTTATTGGCCGAGTTACCTACCAAATGAGTGTTTTGGGTCAATGTATTTTGGAAAATAGGCAGGAACTCATGACCAGGCTTGAAGGTATCGAACGAACTCTTGCTGCAGCCATTATAGTTAACGGCATCTTTCGGAGTGTAGGTATAGATACCCTTGTCAAAGTTAGCCTTTGTCCAGAAATTGACAGCTGCATGCTCCTTCAACTGCTGCAGGCGGTCGGCACTATAGAAGAATCCCCAGCGAATGAGGTCAAAGCCACGTCCGAACTCACAACCAAACTCTCTTGGACGCTCCACATTTGCTATATATTCAAACAGTTTGTCGGCTGTATTGTATTTGCTCTGATCTATATCAGCCAGTCCGGCACGGTTACGTACAGCATTTATCCACTTGTAGGCATTGGCTGTCGGCCCATTGTTCACCTCATTCTCACACTCAGCAGCACGCAGCAGTACGTCAGAGTAACGCATCAGGCGCAGGTTAATACCACAATGCAGACCAACAACTATCTTATCGTAAAGGTTGGTACGGAAATTGGTGTTCTTGGCAATAGGCAGACCTCCGTAACCGTTATTCGTGACAACATAGTTACCAGCTGTCATAGGTGCAGTATAGCAGACATTGCCATTGGCATAGCCATCCCAAGCAGGCTCGTAAGTTCCGACAGTCCAATAGAGACGTGGATCAAGAGAGCCATTTGTAGTTTTTTCACTCAGGAACAGGTTGTAAAGCCATGGGGATACAGAGAGGTCGGCCCATCCGCCGAAGTCGCCAGGACCATAGTTGCTCTCAATAGCATGTCCCTGCGTAGCATTGGCACTGGTGTTGACAGGTGTCCACTCATCGTCGGTACCCTGAGACTCCAGGTCAAGGAACTGCACCTCGAAGATGCTTTCGTCGTTGTTCTCGTATTCAGGACCTTCACGGAAGTTGTCGCCGAATTCTGCCATCAGTTTGTACTCGCCATACAACTGGTTACCACCATCGGCAGTACTCATGATATCCTTGAGAACGGCCAGAGCCTCGCTATACTTGTGGCGCATCATCAGTGTACGGGCATAGTAGCCGGCAGCGGCACCACTGGTGGCGCGACCTTTTGCCCACTCGCCGCCAACAGTCTTGGCAGGCAGCAGCGTCATAGCTTCTGCGAAGTCCTTCTCAACATGATCGAGCACGCGATCATACTGAGCATTGCCATCAGCATCACCTTCCTGATAGTTGGAAGCATACAAACCGTCCAAAGTCTTATAATCGTTATAATCAGTAATCAGAGCAGGATTCTGATAGTATCCAGCCAGATTATAGTAAGCCAGACCACGAATGAACAGGGCCTGTCCCTTGATGCGCTTATAGCGGTCACTCAACGTACTGTTTTCTTCGGTAACGCGCGACAAGATGAAATTGCAGACGTTGATGGTGTAGTACCAGTCACGCCACGACCACTGGTTGATTTCGTCAGTGATAGGGTCATTCAAATCGTCGAATGGCATATACCAAACCTGAGAAGAGTTCCATACTTCGTCACCACGGGTGACATCAAGATTATAACCCACGCGGGCGTATGTGCCCTCCATGCGGATGTGGTTGTAGCAAGCAATGACACATTCTTCCAGATCATCGGCTGAATTACCGAAGGTCTCAGATGTCTGGCGGTTAGGGTCGCTGACATCCAATTTGTCGCTACATGAGGTCATCGCACCTATGCCGAGCAGCAGGGCAAATGATAATTTATATAGTTTCATATGATATATATTCTATTAAGAATGATGAATTTAGAATTAGAACGACAAGAGGATACCTCCCATGAAACTGCGAGGAGTCGGGTACGAACAGAAGTTGTAACCTGGGGTGAAAGTACCGCCGGCATAGTCAACATTGTATCCATGATACTTGGTAAAGGTATATAAGTTCTGAGCCGACACGTATGCACGTACACCGCTGACCACGCCCTTGAACCACTTGTCAGGGAAGTTGTAGCCAATCTCGATGTTGGCAATCTTCCAATAAGCAGCATTCTGAATCTTGCGCTCACTGAACAGGTCGTTCCAAGGCAATGTGGCGTTATTAGAATAATAGGTACGTGGGACGTCTGAGATATAGGTATTGCCGTCAGCCGACCAACGGTTAGCACCAGCAACATCTACGTCCTTATTGCCAGGACCGTAGCATGAATTCAGACTGTTATAGATGTCATCAGTCACGTGATAGTTCAAAGCACCAAAGGTCGAGATGGCCAAGTCGAAGTTCTTATACTCAAAACGGGCGCTGATACCGAAACTAACCTTGGGCAGGCCACTTTCCAGCACCACCTGATCATCGGCATCCACCTTACCGTCGTTGTTGCTGTCATAATACCAGCAGTCACCGACGTTGGCACCGCCCTGGTAGGTCCAGCCACCCTCAGCCACGAGGTCAGGCACGTACGAGGGGTTAGCCTTTTGCTTAGCTAACTCGCTGTTGTTGTGAGTCACGCGTCCCATCTCGTTCAGCTGGTTCAGCTGTTCCTGTGAACGGATGATGCCACCATATTGCCAGCCGTAGAACTGACCGACTTCCTCGCCTACCTTTGTTATATAGGCACCAGTGACGTAGCTTTCCGTACCGAAACCAAGCGATGTTACCTTGTTCTTCAGGGTGCTCAGGTTACCGCTGACCTGCCACTTCAATGGGTGGTCGTTATTACGGTAGGTAGCAGAGAACTCGAAACCGCTGTTCTCCATCGAGGCAGCATTCATTGTTACTGACGTGTTGGCCACACCACCCTCTGCAGGTACGGGCACATTGTAGTGCAGATCCTCAGACTTGTTCTTGTACCACTCAGCTGTGAACTCCAAGCGGTTGTTGAACATAGCCAGGTCGATACCGATATTGGTGGTCTTCTTCTTCTCCCATGCAATGTCGGCATTGACGAAATTAGAAATAGCAGAACCAGTAATGGGCACATTACCGAACGAATAGGTCATGTTGTTACGAGCCAGGGTTGCCAAGTTGGCATAGTTGCCAACAGCTGCCTCATTACCCAACTCACCATAACTCGCGCGTACCTTAAACATATTAACAATGTCACGGTTGATGGGGAAGAAGCTTTCCTTATCGAAACGCCAACCGACAGATACAGAGGGGAACGTCTCCCAACGGATGGACTTTGTCAGACGAGAGCTGCCATCACGACGAATGACAACCGACAGCAGGTACTTGCCATCGTAGTCGTAGTTCAAACGACCGATGAACGAAGCCATCGAGTGCTTAGCCTCATAAGAGCTTGAATAGGTGTCGCCACCATTCTGCAACTGCAGGAAATAAGGTTCCGAGAAGTTGACTGCCCAACCGGTAATCTCGTTGGTATTGTCCTCCTGATAGGTCATACCGCCCAAGAGGTTAATGTGATGCTTACCGATGGTGCCGTCGTAGGTCAGCGTATTTTCA